>WBZU01000580.1_pt1 | contig 30287 bp, 30 predicted proteins | sample 5204311 | NCBI WGS metagenome assembly WBZU01 (sample SAMN12344359, study PRJNA552823) | activated sludge metagenome | biome: Activated sludge suspended growth; feature: Nitrification reactor; material: Wastewater; isolation source: activated sludge from nitrification reactor of wastewater...
GTAGAGACAGCATCAAACCCAATATAGGCAAAAAATATGATGGCGGCAGCGGCTCGGACGCCCTCGAATCCGTTCGGCATAAACGGTGTCCAATTGTCGCTGCTCACAGCGGGAGCTCCCACGGCGATAAAGAAAAGAATTACTGCCAGCTTCAGGAGCACGATCATCCCCGCAGCCCTTGCACTTTCCTTAATCCCGATCACGAGGATGGTGGTGACCAACAAGACAATGATAGCGGCGGGAAAATTCGCAATGCTGCCTTCCGGCCCACCAGCCCACTGCGGTGGATTAGTAGCCCAATAGGGCAGCTCAAGACCTGCAAGCTTGAGTAATTTATTGAAGTACCCTGACCAACCAATCGCGACAGCAATACAGGCAACGCCATACTCTAGTATCAGATTCCATCCGGTCAGCCAGGCGAGGAACTCTCCTACTGTCGCGTAGGAAAAGGTATAGGCAGACCCAGCGACTGGAATCATCGCCGAGAATTCGGCATAACAGAGGGCGGCTAACGCACAGGTGACACCGGAGAGGATGAAGGAGAGAACAATTCCAGGCCCCGCCCCCGGTCGATGAGCATCACCCACAATAGCAGTGCCGACCAGGACAAAGATCCCGGTTCCAATAATCGCACCAATTCCCAGCGCCGTCAGGTCCCAAACTGTCAGTGTTTTCTTGAGGCGATGTTCTGGCTGCTCGGCATCGGCCAGAATTTGATTAATGGGTTTCGTCCGGAAGAAGGGATTGCTCACGGCTATTCTCCGGCCTGAGGCCTAACGCTTTGGCCTGAAGAGATCACCGTCAAAACGCACCTTCTGACGGCACGCCTATCGCGGGGACTACCAATCTAGAATGATTCGGCCTCTCGGAACCGTCCAGAAGGTTCATGCCCGAGTCCGCCGCACCGCGCGTAACAGGGCTTCAAAGAGCCGACGATGCACTAGATGCCGGTCGAAGAGAAACTCAGGATGCCATTGAATCGCAAGAAGAAATCGATGGGTCGGGGACTCAATGGCCTCAACAATGCCATCGGGAGCCACTGCACTGGCTATGAGTGATGGAGCGACGGCTTTCACGGATTGATGATGGGAACTGTTCACCATCAATTTTTCTTTCCCGACAATTTTCCTCAACAGGCTGTTCGGTGCCACGGTCACTGTATGGGAGACAGAGATCGCCTTCGTTTTCTGGCGATGGTCCATCGCGTGTGGGACCTGGGCAGGGATATCCTGAAAGAGACTGCCTCCACAGGCCACATTCACTGCCTGCATCCCTCCACAAATCCCCAAGAGCGGAAGGTCCCGTCGTCTGGCCTGATGCACCATCTCCAGCTCGAAGTCGGCACGCCGCTGACTGACCAGTGGAAATTGGTAGCGCTGCTTCTCTCCGTACAGGCGAGGCGGAAGATCAGGGCCGCTCCCTGTGAGAAGCAATCCATCCACGCGGTCGAGAAGTCGCCGTCGATCGGCGGATGCGACTACTAAGGGTAGGATTAGGGGAACACCGCCGAGCTCTTCGATAGCTCGAATGTATCGGGCCCTCAGGAAGTAGGTAGGCTCGGCCCCACCCATATCCTTTCTGTCACCGGCATTAAAATCAGGAGTCACGCCGATGACAGGTTTCATCATTACTGCGCAGGTTCAGGTGCCGGAGTAGGGGCAGGAACGAGTCCCTCGTTTTCAGCTGCCACGCCTAGGAACCGAACCGGGCGATCGCCGCTGAGGTGCTCTGGAGTAATGACATAGGTTCCGTACACGCTGGGAACCCAAATATTCTTCGCCGTTGACTCACTGAATCCTGAAAAGACATAGGCTAAACCACCGACAACTCCTCCACCGAGGGCAAACGCAGCTTTGAACGGGAAGTACAAGATCGTGGCAGCGGCTGAAGCAGCGCCCATGCCGGCTCCAGAGGCCGTTCCTTGTAGAGAATCAGTCGATGTGGACTGGCTCCAAGCCGGCGCCACAAGCATCGAACCGTATGCAATGACAACCAAAACTATCACCATCGGAAGTCTCACGTGTGGCTCCTCCTTCCTCATCAACAGCACAAACGGACAAACCCATCAACCCTAATCATACACGAATACGCACATGCGTTATAACAAATTCGATGCTGAATGCAACCCCCTTTGTCGATCCAGATACGGCACGGAGCGGAACGAATGATCAGGGAGTGAGGTCGAGCTCATCCAGGATGGCGGAGATAATGTATTCAGGATGCGTACTGATCTCTTGATCTAATTCGATCTTCAATTCCTCCGCGAGAATCCGATGACTGTCTGGCGTCAGTCCAACTATGAGTTGGAGATCTAACTTACAGCGACACACTGCTTGGACAAAGACATCGCCACTCCGCTCTTGATAGTCGGACTGTTCTTGAGGCTCCACAGCCACTAAACTTTTCGCGAGTCGATCGGTCAACTGGATCGTTCGTTCTACGGCTAAGAGCTGTCTGTTACTGATCTCCACTGCAACCTGAATACCGGCCTTCCAGCTCCGTTTCTTGACATTAAACACACAGGCCAGCACGTCCGATTTCCCTTCAACCGGTTCTGGCCCAAAGAAGAAGCTCACTCGGTAGGCGGCGATATCATGCGTGGAAGCGGTGACCATCGACTCTAATTGTAGCATGAAGCATGGGCAAACCTACCGTCTGATTGACGCCCTTTCACCCTGAAGCTATGATGCAACTCTCATGAGCCAGACTGCCCATCATACGAGGATCCATGCGATTCAAAATGCGATTCAGGATCAGGAGACGGTCGATGGATGGCTTTTCTATGATTTTCGGGGTTCAGACCCTTTGGCCTATCGTGTGTTGCTCCTCGACTCCTCTCAACATGTGACTCGCCGTTGGTACTACTGGATCCCCAGGACCGGAGAACCGGTGAAACTCCTTCATCGGATTGAACCGCATGTACTGGATGAGCTGCCTGGTTCCTCCCACCTCTATGTGTCGTGGGAACAGCAACGGACGGCATTGGACACCCTCTTACGAGGTCAACGGCGCATCGCCATGCAGTATTCGCCTCTCAACGCTGTCCCCTATCTCTCAAGAGTAGATGCCGGCACAATCGAGCTCATTCGAAGCTTTGGAGTTGAGGTTGTAACATCCGCCGATCTTGTCCAACGATTTGAGGCCGTCTGGACAAAGGAACAACTCGAATCACATCGGTATGCCGTTACAACTCTCAGACGCATTGTCGATGAGGCTTTCACCCATGTCGCCTCGTGTCTCGTACGCCAGCAGCCCTTAACCGAGTATGGTCTGCAACAATTCATTCTCTCTCGTATTCACGAGACGGGAATGATAACCTCCAGTGCACCAATCGCGGCCGTTGATGCCCATAGCGCCGATCCTCACTACTCGCCAGGTGAATCCGTTTCATCCCCAATTACACGCGACAGTCTTGTTTTGATTGATCTTTGGGCAAAGCAAACAGCACCTGACTCCGTCTACGGCGACATCACCTGGACCGGTTATACAGGACAACTGGTGCCACCAAAGCATCGTTTGATTTTTCAGCATGTCCAACAAGGGCGCGATGCAGCCGTATCGTTTGTCCAGGCACAGTTGGTGGCAGGACGATTTCCCTTCGGGTGGGAAATCGATGATGTCTGCCGGCACAAGATCCGGGAGGCAGGATATGGAGACTTTTTCATTCATCGTACCGGCCATTCAATCGGCGAGGAGGTGCATGGCAACGGGGCCAACATTGATAACCTCGAAACGCATGATGGGCGTCAGATCCTCCCGAACACCTGCTTTTCAATAGAGCCGGGCATCTATCTCCCTGGCGAGTTCGGCATTCGGAGTGAGCTCGATGTGTATGTCACGGATCAAGAAGCCATTGTACATGGCTTGCCGCTTCAAACCGAGATTGTCCCTCTTCTCTAATATAACGCGACAAGTTCGTGGCTTGGCGCTTTCTTGACAGTCCATCAAAGAGGCAGCTACAGTCCTTCGGTAACGCTTCTTCCTACGCTCAATGCGAGGTCATCCTTGTTTGGTACGATGGGGTTTTCCGAGCTCATCATCATCCTTGTGATCGTGTTCATCATATTTGGAGCCGGTCGCTTACCCCAAATCGGCGAAGGGGTGGGCAAAGCGTTAAGAGGGTTTAAAAAGGAAGTGAACGATGCCCCCCAACCCACATCAGATCAGCCTCTCCAGGAAACACCCCCTCAACAACCAGCTCAGATTTCCCCCGAGGCCACCACGACTCGAAGCCCGATACCCACAGCAGCCAAAGCGAATACCCCCTATATGCCAGGCCCTGAGTTGACTCCTGGGACCACAGCCTCGTTTCTTTACACCGCAAGTACTCAAACGGCTTCCGCGTCGATCGCTCCTTCGCTGCCAACCGCTTCGTCACAGCCCAGTCAGGTAGTGTCGATGGAAGAGCGGGCCGCGAATCCAGGTCCTATGTCCCGCACGTCATATCCACCTCTGCCTACGGGAGCTCAAACAAGACCCGCAACGAAACGTCCTTCCGCTATCGTCAATCAAGAGGCGGTGGCCCGCGTACAGGCACAACAAGCCGCTCTCAAGGCAAAGGCTTCCTCACCTACCATAGTCGGCGGAGTATCGCCTGATGATCTACAGAATCTGGGTGAGGGCTTAGGAGAGGTTGTACGAACATTCAGGCAAGCCGTGACGGACATCCGAAGCAATATCGACCCCCAGATGCACACGATCCAGGCTGAGGTCGACGCCGCCCAAAAGGAAATTCAGCAATCCATCGAAGCCGCTAAAGAGCTTCCGTCGGTTCAAGACAAATCCCCGAAATCCAGCTGAATCTTATCACTTCTGTTCTGGCTTAGAAAAACGGACACTAGAATTGTCCAATCAATGGGGAGCCAACGGCTTCTCAATTTCATGTCTTGAATCTGGGAAACCTGGCAGGAAAGATGAGGGGCGGGGAAAAGTAGTCGAGACCTCAACAGTCAGACATATCCCGTCGAGCAATTTCAGGATGGGGCCCGACTTCGATTCAACGCTTCGACAAGACTAACTAGATCCTCCCGTATCTTCTCATCTAAATCCATGAACTGAATGCCCATGCCGGGAAAGAGGAGGTATCGTTCCGGCTTGTGTCGAGCCCAGGCAACCTTCGCCTTGGCTTTCAGTTTTTCCGTGGGGCGATCTGGGAGTGCAAACTCAACCGTGAGTTCAGTACCAGGACTTAGTGGGGCACCGCTCTCAATAAAGAGTCCTCCCCCACCGATGCCTCCCGTCAGGCTATCGAATTGCTTTCCCTCTGGAGTGGTATAGCGGATCTTCAGGGCGAGAGGAGCTCGCGGTTGTGCCCGACAATGAGCGAACCGAGCATCCTCGGTAGTCGCCAGTACTCGTTCGATGAGTGAACCCCACGATACATTTCCAAGCAACTGACCTGACGTGTCATGGACGTGAATTGTTTCTTGCTGAGCGTCGATGATCAACGACTTACCACGATGACCTGCAGTGGAAACGATAGGAAGCTTCATATAGAGACGATGTTGTCCTGATGGCTCAATTAGGACCGGGACTTAGGCTGCTTGGCTCGTCACTTGGATTGTTTTCACGACTTCATGAATTCGATCGCGTACCCCCTCATCTACTTCTGTAAATCGCACTCCCATTCCTGGACTGAAGGTATACTGATCAGCTTTTGGACATACCCAAGCGACAGTCCCCTTGGCCGGGAGCCATTGGTCTAGCTTCTGAGGAAGCGAAAACTCCATTGCCAATTTGGTTCCGACAGGGAGAGGACTGTGGCTCTCAATAAATAGCCCTCCTCCTCCAATACCACCGGCACGGCTCTCAAATTGCTGCCCTTCTGGCGTGTTGTAACGTACTCGAAATGTGAGGGAAATTCTTGGCTCTACCCGAACTTCCTTCTGAACCGGAGGCCTGCGATAGGCAAGAACTTGATCGATCACAACATCCCAGGACAAACTCCCAATGACATCGCCATTTCCGCCCAGTAGAGTCACCATTTCCCGTTCCACATCAACCTGGAGCACTTTGCCCTTGTGGCGAAGGCTTGTCAGTACGGAATACTTCACACATTCTCCCTTCACTGGGTCACACGTGTTAAGTATAGCGCGGTGTTTCTACTTGTCGAGGAAGGAGAGTAGTGCCGGATGGGGATCAGGATGGCATGAGCCCGCCGGAAAAGACTTTGAATACCCTCAGCTTGCGATCAGTCTCTTCCGGCAATGAACAAGTTTTATTTATCAAACACTTACGCCGTCTTTGCGTCTTGTTCCTGTTCAAAGATACGCATCGGTGGGTTCTTACCCACAATGGCATCTTCAGTAATGACCACTTCCATGATGTCTTTCTGCGAGGGGGCATCATACATGACGTCTAACATCACCTCTTCCAGAATGGCCCGGAGTCCTCGAGCGCCAGTCTTTTGTAAATAGGCTTTCCGTGCGGCGGCACCCAAGGCCCCTTCCGTGAATCGGAGTTTGACCTTCTCAAACGACAACAACTTCTCATATTGCTTCGTGAGGGCATTGCGAGGTTCAGTCAGGATACGAATGAGGGCTCGCTCATCCAACTCTTCTAATGTAGCTACGACGGGCAACCGTCCAACAAATTCTGGGATCAGCCCGTACTTCAAGAAATCCTCAGGTTGGACTTTGGCCAGCAGATCACCTAATCGCACATCACACTTTCCACGGATTTCAGCGCCGAAACCCATTGACTTTCGATTCAGTCGCTGTTCGATGATTTGCTCCAAGCCCACAAATGCTCCACCGCAGATGAACAGAATATTGCTCGTATTCACCTGAATAAATTCCTGATGCGGATGCTTTCTCCCTCCTTGGGGAGGAACATTCGCAACCGTCCCCTCGATCAGTTTCAGCAATGCCTGCTGAACCCCTTCGCCTGATACATCCCGCGTGATCGATGGACTGTCGCTCTTCCGACTGATCTTGTCGATTTCATCAATGTACACAATCCCACGTTCAGCCCGTTCCACATCGTAGTCGGCTGCCTGCAAGAGTTTCAGGATAATGTTCTCAACATCTTCGCCGACATACCCGGCTTCAGTTAGTGTTGTGGCATCTGCGAGCGTAAAGGGGACATCCAGATATTTGGCCAAAGTCTGGGCCAACAGGGTTTTCCCCGTTCCGGTAGGGCCCACCATGAGAATATTGCCTTTCTGAAGCTCGATATCATCCACCCCTTTTTCTTTCGAAGAAATACGCTTGTAGTGGTTGTGCACCGCCACAGACAGAATGCGTTTGGCACGTTCCTGCCCGATGACATACTGATCCAGGTGATGTTTGATTTCAGCAGGCTTCTTGAGCTTCGAGGAAATTTCTTCTTTGGCTTCTTCCCAATCCTCGGCGATGATGTCATTGCAGAGGTTGACACATTCATCACAGATATAGACCGTTGGCCCGGCGATCAGCTTCCGGACCTCATCACGGCTCTTGCCACAAAAAGAACACCGCAAGTGTCGGTCCATCTTTTCCTGCTTAGCCATGTGCCCTCCTGTGTTACTTACCCTTTGCCCCGTCTCCAGACTCACTCACCTTCATAAACTTGGATGGCCTTGTAATGACCTCATCAATGAGACCATATCGTTTTGCCTCTTCACCTGACATGAAATAATCTCGCTCGGTGTCATGGGCAATCTTTTCGATCGGTTGCCCGGTGTGCTTGGCCATAATCTCGTTGAGACGTTCACGAATTTTTAGAATTTCCCTGGCATGAATGTCGATTTCCGTCGCCTGTCCTTGAAATCCGCCCAGGGGCTGATGAATCATCACACGGGCATTAGGTAGGGCAAACCGTTTTCCCTTCGTTCCAGCGGTTAGCAACAACGCTCCCATACTCGCTGCCTGACCGAGGCAAATCGTGTTGATCGGTGGTTTCACATATTGCATCGTGTCATAGATGCCCAATCCGGCTGTCACACTGCCCCCTGGGGAATTCACATAGAGATTGATGTCCTTTTCAGGATCTTCCGCCTCAAGGAAGAGCAACTGCGCGATTACCAGATTGGCAAACACATCATCAATAGGGGCCCCAAGGAAAATGATGCGATCCTTGAGGAGCCGAGAGTAGATGTCATAGGCGCGTTCGCCTCGATTCGTTTGCTCGACTACGATCGGAACCAACATGTCGTTCGTTTCCTTTCCTCAAGGAGTGTCGGCGCAAAACCCACCGGATGATCGAGTACCAACCTATCCCTGAATGACTGCCTGACGATAGACAAGATCCAGCGCTTTGTCGACCAAGATCCGCGCACGCAATTCCTCAATGGAATCTTGACCGCCCGCCTGAATCATTTTGACAAGATCGGCCATCGGCACACGAAGTTCCTTGGCTAATCGAGTGACTTCGTGATTCAGATCATCTTGACTTACTGACAAGCTTTCTTTCTCGGCAATGGCTTCGAGGATCAGGCCCGCTTTAACGCGACGATTCGCTTCTTCACGGTGCTCCTCACGGATTGTCTTCACCTCCTCTGCATCCGGTTCGGGAAGGGAGTCGGTGGCTTTGCCACGTTGTCGTGCTTGCAGTTGCTGTCGTACGATCGTGTTGAGCTCTCGCTCAACAAGTGTGTCGGGAAGATCAAATTGATGAGTCTCAACGAGGCGTTTGAGAAGGGTGTCCTTATAGGATTCTTCGATATCTTTCTTGAGCGCCTTTTCCATTTCACCGCGTAACTTTTCTCGCAAGTCCTGGAGTGAGGCGTATGGGCCACAGTCTTTTGCGAACTCATCATCGAGGGCTGGAAGAGTCTTGCGCTTGGCCCCCTTGATGTCGAGGCGGAATCGAACCACCTTTCCCGCAACTCGGTGATCCGGATGGCTGACGGGATAGGTCTGCGGAATATCCACCACCTCACCTTCATGCCTTCCCAGCAAATGCACGTCTATTTCAATCCCCAGCAAGGAGGCCTTCGAGCCCACGCGATGCAGTTGGCCTTCTTTTTTTGTCCCCTCGAGAGCCACGCCGTCCAAAAACCCTTCCAGATCGACAATGGCATAATCTCCATCAGCTAACGCTGTACCAGTTGGAGCTGCATCCAATCGGGCCTGCTGTTCTCGGAATACCTCGAGGGCACGGTCCACTTGGTCTTCGGCAACGGTGCGCTTGTCGGCTTGCAGAGACATAGGACTAGGGGACTTATAGTCACGAAGTTCGATGGTCGGCTTGATTTCGACCGTCGCCGTAAACGTAAACGGGGAATCTTTTTTGATCTTGACGCGATCCAGCGGGGGTATATCCACCACAACCGGATGGATCCCCGCTTCTTTGATCGCTCGATCATAAAAGTCCGGAACCAGTTTTCGAATGACATCTTCTTCAACAGTCTTGGCATACCGCTTTTCCAAGATTGCCAATGGGGCTTTCCCCGGCCGAAAACCAGGGACATGAACCTGTCGATTCAGTTCCACATACGCCCGCGAAAACTGTTGGGTGACCTCGGCGGCTGGCACCTCGATTTTCAAGGCGCGTTTCATTGGTCCTAACTCAGTGACTTCCATCTTCATCGTCAAAATCTGTCTCCCATCCAGCTCTTAAAGAGGATTCGGAATGATGGTGGTGCGAGAGGGGGGACTTGAACCCCCACGGTTACCCACGAGATCCTAAGTCTCGCGCGTCTGCCAGTTCCGCCACTCTCGCACAGTGGAGGATGCCGAGGAGCTGTTTCTATCTAGTATTCAAGACAGCCTAAACACGCGATGTTGTATAGCGTTGTACCGTCGGACCCATACAAGTGTCAACCCATACGACCGAGGGTATTCCATACCTAGTATGAATGGCCTGATCCGGTAATAATGATGCCCTATCCATTGCCTTTGCTGCCTGCCCTCAAGAGCGCACTTAATTGTTCACCACTGTCGCACCCACCAAACAGCATTCACCCCAAAAAGGACGTTGCCCAATGGCAGCGTTGGTCGCCTTGCTGCTACTGGACACGCATGTTAAGATGCCCACCTTTGCACTTCTCGATGCGGAGAGGTGCGAGAGTGGACGAATCGACATGCTTGGAAAGCATGCGTCTCGGCAACGGGACCGTGGGTTCGAATCCCACCCTCTCCGCCATCCCGCACCTCGTGTGTACCGGCCGCTCCTTACCACGTAGGGTCATTCGTGAGGGCGAACAGGCACACCGTAGAGCGCGGGCTGTTTTAGTGGATTCAGATTCGAGAACAGGGGCTGGGCCCTGTGCAATAGAACCCTGTGAACCCCGCTAGATCCGGAAGGAAGCAACGGTAAGCAGCCAGTTCTGTGTGCCGCAGGATCACCTGGCCCCACTTTATCCGTTATGTGCAGCAGGTATCCCATACGGTTTCAGCGGGAGTCGTCGTTCTGACAGTTGAGCCTGAGCACTTGCAGTTAGGAGCATAGGTATCAGGTGGACTATCAAGTCTCCGCGCGAAAATATCGACCCGGCACCTTCGACGATGTGATCGGGCAGTCTCACGTGGTTCAGACGCTCATGAACGCAGTCTCCACCAAACGGGTGGCGCATGCATACCTGTTTTCCGGTACACGAGGCGTCGGAAAAACGACCGTAGCTCGAATCTTTGCCAAAGCCCTCAATTGTGCACAAGGACCCACGAGTCACCCCTGTGACACCTGCGAGAATTGCCGTGAAATCGCGCTAGGGAGTTCGGTGGATGTCATCGAGATCGACGGCGCGTCCAACACCAGCGTGGATGATGTACGAGAGATCCGCGAGAACGTGAAGTTCGCGCCGTTTCATGGTCAATTTCGGGTCTATATTATCGATGAAGTCCATATGCTATCCAATTCCGCCTTCAATGCCTTATTGAAGACACTTGAGGAACCACCGGCTCACGCCGTGTTCATTTTTGCGACAACAGAAATCCACAAAATTCCCGTGACGATCCTCTCGCGGTGCCAGCATTACAATTTCCGCCGGATTGCCAGGTCCGAAATCATCCAACGACTTCAACACGTGGCAGCCCAAGATCAATTGACACTGGAGGAACGAAGCTTCCTAGCCCTGGCTCGTGCCAGTGAAGGCAGTATGCGCGATGCCTTGAGCTTGCTGGATCAGGCGATTGCCTACAGCGGCAAGGCCATCAGTCATGCGGATCTCGAACTGCTGTTGGGAGCCGTCCCTCAAGAACTGGTACAGGAACTCATTCAAGCCATTTTGACCCAAAACAGCTCTGCAGCTCTCAGCAGCTTGGCCTGCCTGCTCGATAGGGGACATGACTTGCGGGCGTTCTGCGCGGACGTTGTAGAACATATCCGTAATCTGCTCGTGGCAGCCGTCGTTCCTAGCGCGACCGAGCTCAGGAGTTTGATTGAGACCTCGGAAGAAGATCTCAATCAGCTTTCGTCGGATGCCCGGGCGGTAACGCCAGAACAACTCCAGGAACTACTGGCCATCTTCATTCAAGCAGAAGATTCATTACGATTCAGCACCCACCCCCGTTTTGTGATGGAGACCGCGGCAGTGCGGGCGACCAGGTTGTTGCGCCCACGCCCGAGTGACTCTCTCTCTCCCCAACAAACATCCCCATCCTCAAGCCACAAACCGTTGGGCGACTCAGAAGGACACAAAACCACGCCAGCCACTTCACCTATCCGGAAGCCAGCCAGCCAACCTCCTCCACCTTCCAAAGCCAGCAAGGTTGAGCGACCGATACCTTCGCCTGATCCTTCCCCGAAACCTATCGTTGATCCGTCAGCTGGCTCCTCAGCTACCGAGCCCGCTCCACTTTCTCCTCAACCGTCAACACTGCGATGGGAATTGGTCCAGGAAGAGATTGCGGCATCGTTTCCAAATATCGCCCCGTTCCTCGAGGCCGGTCGCTTCGTTGGATTAGAAGCTGGCGTTGTCACGATCGGATTTGCCAAGCAGGCCACCGTGGCCAGAGCTCGACTCGAGAAGGAAGAGAATACCAAGGTGCTCGCACAGTTATGTGAGCGGCAGGTGGGACCGCCGATCCGTGTCCGCATTATCGAGTTGACCGAGACGCATCCTCAAGGCCCGACAATGGCCCAAGCGCGGGCGGCCAAGGAACAAGAGCATCGGGCCGCATTGTTTGAACAGGCAAAGACGAACCCAACCGTGAAGCAGGCGCTTGAGATATTCGGCGTGGAGTTAGCAGAAGTCCGCACCATCGCCCAACAGGAGGCAAGCGAATGAAGAATCCTTTCGGCAATATGAATAACATTCTCAAACAAGCTCAGGCCATGCAAGAGCAGATGGCTAAAATCCAAGAGCAGGCAGCGTCCAAAACCGCCAGTGGAACAGCAGGCGGCGGGATTGTCACCGTCACAGCGAATGGGGCCATGCAGGTGGTCAGCGTGGCAATAGACCCGGAGGTCGTCAAGGGCGGTGATGTCGACATGCTCCAGGATTTGGTCGTGGCCGCCACGAACGAGGCGCTCCGTAAATCCAAGGAATTGATGGAAGGTGAGATGAAAGCGCTGACGGGCGGGATGAAGATCCCGGGTCTGTTCTAGCGATGGCGGTCGATCAGCAGGGCCTGCTCGCACGACTCATCAAAGAACTGGTCCGGCTCCCAGGAATCGGGCACAAGAGCGCGCAACGGTTGGCCTTTCATCTTATGAAGATGGAACGGGAGGACGCCCTACGGCTCGCCGATGCCATACGAGCGGTCAAGGAGGGGTTGGCGTTTTGTAGCCAATGCCGAAATATCGCGGAAGGGGAGTTGTGCGAGTTTTGTCGTGACCCAAAACGCGATCGCAGCAAGATTTTCGTGGTTGAAGAACCCAGTACCCTCTATGCCGTTGAACGAGCCGGGGCCTATCGTGGGCTCTATCATGTCTTATTAGGAGCCCTCTCTCCGTTGGATGGTGTAGGCCCAGGAGACATCCGAGCCGAGGAACTCATTGAGCGGGTCAAGCTTGGCGGGGTCGAAGAAGTCATCCTGGCCACGAATCCCACCATCGAAGGAGAGGCCACAGCCATCTATCTCACCCGCATGCTCAAGCCGTTCGGCGTCCGTGTGTCTCGTATCGCCTACGGCATTCCGGTCGGTATGGATATCGAGTACGCCGACGAAGTCACCCTGCTGAAATCGATCGAGGGGCGGCGAGATTTATAGCTTTTGATACCTAACCAGCCCGCGTTGACCCCCTCTCATTGAGCTTGATATAGTTTCCGTATACATCAATATATTCAATTTTCCCACAGCGAGCCCTCATCATGAAAACACCTCCCCCCAAGAAACAACCTGATTCGGCCACGCATCAAGAAGCCAGTTCCACGAGCGCGAAGTATCCCGACATCCGTCACGACCTTGAGCGCCAACGAGCCTCACTCCTCAGTGAGGCGGGCGAGGTGCTGACACACCGTGAAAACCCCGAAGCCCTTCCCGATGTCAGCGATCAAGCCTCCGCTGAAGTCGATCAGGGCTTCTCCATGCGCATTCGAGACCGAGAACGGAAGTTGTTGAAGAAGATCGACGAGGCGCTCGAGAGGATGAATACCGAAACCTATGGGATTTGCGAAGGGTGTGGTGGAGAGATTCCGTACAAGCGCCTCAAAGCGCGCCCAGTCACCACCTTCTGCATCGAGTGCAAAACCGCTCAGGAAGAAAAAGAGCAGGCCCGCAGTTAGCTCGTTTCTCATTCCTCAACAACGCCGGGTGGTCCCACCAACCAAGAGGAGTTCTTGTCTGAGGAAAAAGAAACTACTGCTTCAAGACCTTGATGCGTTCTTTGGCATGAATGATCCGATCCGCTTCCTCTGGAATGCCTTCGACGATCGCGACATAGGTTTCGTATTCGGAGAGCGCACGTTTGGGATTCGTTGCCTCGGACGCCTCGGCCAGGTTGTAGCGGGCCAGCGCATAGTTGGGGCGCAGGACGATCGCGCGCTCAAACGAATTCACTCCAGCGGCCTTGTCGCCAAGTTTGACCTGGACCGTGCCCAGGTTATTCAGCACTTCCGGGACATTTGGCCTGAGCGTGAGTGACTGGAGCAACTCGGCTTTCGCCTGTTCCACCTGCCCCTTGATGAGCAAAGCCACGCCGAGTTTATGGTGGGCTTCGGCCAGCCAGACCTTGTTTGTGAACCCATTCCGAATGGCTCGCTGATAGGCATCCGCGGCAATGTCATAGTTCTTCTCACCGCAATAGGCGAGCTGCGCCGTTTGCCCCCGTGCGAATTGTTGCAACGAGGGGAAGGGTTCCTTATCCTCCGTCCCCTGACTCTCCATAGTTTGGCCTCCAGTACCCCCAACCGGCTGACGAAGTCGGTCCAGAAATTCTCGTCGGTAGGGGGAAAAGAGTCGCACATAGGGGTCGATGGTAAAAGAAGCCTGAAGCAGGATCGGATGGTCGCGCAATCCGGTCACAAGATATTGCGTGGTGCTTTTTTCATCACCGGTCTCCAGAAGCGAGCTGCTCTCCATGTTCGTTCTTGTTTCCAATTGGGCCACGTTCAAATAAAACTCAAGCGCAGGTTTGAGCCGGAAGAGCGTATCACGCAGCACCGAGTAGGGGGCCAAGTCGAGGCCTCGAGGAAACGTAAAGAGCGCCCCAACCAACACACCGTCTTCATCGAAAAAATAGGATTCGTCCCCGTGCGAGGCACTGCGCTCCCCGGCAATGGTGAGTTCCTGACCGCTTCCCCAGTCTCTTGAGAGCTGCGCTGCGGAGGGATGTTTAAGCAAGAAGTCCGCCTTGCGCTCACAGAGGGTTGTCGAGGCCAAGAGCACAAGATCGCTCTTGGAGGGAGGCAGCGGAGGCCGCACAGGTGCATCTGATCCCGCGCATCCCAAAGTGAGCCCCATGGGCACGAGCAGGCCGGTCAAGAGCCAGTATCGGATCGACCTCAGGAAGGGACGACGCATCGGGGAAAACAATAGCACGATTGGAAACGATTCGAGCAAAGCAGAGACAAAAAAGCCCGCTCTTCATACGAAGAGCGGGCTTCATCCTTCTACGATCAGATATCCAGACCTACTGACGTTGGGCGTCCAACATACTATCTTCAGCCGTATACCCATGGAGGTAGGGAGAGCTGCCACCGATCGTATACATCGGGCGATTGATTGCATAATCAAAGGCGTGGCCAATCGGGTGCGCAATGAAGCCCAACCACCGAAGCGGATGGTCATTGACGGCTGATCCCGCAGCCGGAGTGGAATAGACCAAGGCGGTGCTATCCAGGATATTATAAATACTCGTCGGGGGAGTATATTCCCGACCATTCGTCCCGGCACTCTGTTGGTGTGTCGTGCTGCAACCAGTTGCCATCAACAGCAGCGCTAGGACTCCGATACCTGTCACAGTTCCTCTCATAGCATGACCTCGCTTGTTTCGACGCCTCGTACTGGAATCTCGAACCAGACACGCCACAAAAGACAATGTGAAGTCTAGCCGACAACCCGGTTTCTGTCCAGGAATCGAGGGGTTTGGCAGGCAGTAGCCTATTCGCAGGCTGCGGAAAAACTCGATTGCTGCCAACAAGCCGGCTGAAATGTCCTACACACTACAGACACTACAACGCCGTCAGGGTATCGATGGGAAGGAGATGGTGGGCGATACAGGTATCGAACCTGTGGCCTCTTCCGTGTGAAGGAAGCGCTCTACCACTGAGCTAATCGCCCAAACCCGAGAAGGGGTCAGAAACGAGGGCAAACATTAGCACTGCGCCTTGTGAGCAGTCAACGCAGGGGTGGATTACTCTCAACACATGCCTTCGACAAGCGTGGAAGCTTATCAAGCTACAGGGCGACCTTCAGCAACAGCTCATGTCGCAAATATACCGCTTAGGGTAGCATCGGGAGTATATCTCCACCCCCACAACCTCATGAAGCCAACAGGGACTTTGCAAAATCGGTAACTCAATGTGTTCGGGGCAAGCTCTTCGACAGACCATCATCGGAACCCAACTATATCTTGATCTTGTCCAAATCCATTTGCATGAGTCTTGTCGGACCACACAAACAGATTGCGGAGACACCTCATGAACTCACCCCCCCCTTTTCCTTGACAGAGCAAAAAATCGATTCGTACAATGCGCCTTCACTTTCCAAGCGATTGGATGTTCTAAGCACATGCGTGACGACATTGTCATCGTAGGCGGGGGTCTGGCTGGGTCGGAAGCGGCCTGGCAAGCGGCGAATCACGGCGCCAAGGTCACGCTCTACGAGATGCGCCCGAAAGAGATGACGAAGGCCCATAAGACCGGCGGGTTGGCCGAACTCGTCTGCTCGAATTCGCTTGGATCTCTCGACCCGCTGAATGCGCCCGGTATCCTCAAAGAAGAGATGCGGCGGCTCAATTCGCTGATCATCGCCGCCGCTGAACAAGCCCGCGTGCCGGCGGGATCGGCGCTGGCGGTCGATCGTGATATATTTTCTCAGCACATCACCCGCGCGCTGGAAGGCCATCCAAACATCAGAATTCTGCACGAGGAGATCGCGGAGATCCCCACGGACTGTCTCTGCATCATCGCGACTGGGCCACTCACATCGGATAAGCTCTCCCAAGCGATCCGTGCTGCGACGAAATCACAGCACCTGTACTTCTTTGACGCAATCTCGCCGATCGTCGACGCCGACTCGATCAACATGGATATCGTCTTTCGCGCCTCCCGTTATGACAAAGGCGGAGATGATTATTTGAATTGCCCCATGACGGCAGACCAGTACAATGCCTTTTATGATGCCATGATGGCGGCAGAGAAGGTTCAGCCGAAGGAATTTGAGAAGACACCCTATTTTGAAGCCTGTGTACCGATTGAAGTGCTGGCCGAGCGAGGCCGCCAGACAATGCAGTTCGGTCCCATGAAACCGGTGGGACTCAAAGATCCACGGACCGGCGTGGAGCCGGCGGCAGTGGTGCAATTGCGGACAGAAAATATTCATCGCACCTGTTACAACTTGGTAGGTTTTCAAACCAAACTCACGTACCCGGAACAGAAGCGCGTCTTTCGCATGATCCCTGGCCTCGAACAAGCCGAATTTCTCCGCTATGGCAGCCTGCATCGCAATACGTTTATCAATTCGCCTCAGCTGCTGCTCAATACCCTACAATTCAAGGCCCGCGCCTCCCTCTTCTTTGCAGGGCAGCTCGTCGGCGTGGAAGGCTATACGGAGTCGGCAGCCATGGGTGGCCTCGCCGGGATCAACGCCGCGCGGGCCCTCACTGGACATCCGCTGATCTCGCCTCCTGCCACGACGGCGCATGGATGTCTTGTGTCCCACGTCGCCTCATCGGACCCTCGTCACTTCCAACCGATGAATACCAACTTCGGCCTCTTCCCGCCCTTGTCGAACTCTCCAAGGGACAAGGAGAAGAAGCGCCGTGCACTGAGTCAGCGAGCCCTTGAGGATTTTGACGTATGGAAGACGCAATCAAGGCTTTCGTAATGTACCTCCAGGTCGAACAGAATGCGTCCCCTGAGACGATCCGCAACTATCGCTCCGACCTTCAGCAGTTCACCGGATTCCTCAGACGAACGAAGAAGGACACCTCGCCAACTTGCGTCGAGACGATTTCCACCGACGAAATACGAGCCCATCTCCACTCGTTGGACCGTCAAGGTGAGAAGGCGGCATCCCTCGCGAGAAAGCTGGCAAGCCTGCGCAGTTTCTTTCGCTTCCTCCTCCGTGAAGAGCTCGTGAAAACCAATCCGACCGAAACGCTGAGAAGCCCGCGACTGCCCAAACGCCTTCCTCGTGTGTTGACCAAGGATGACGCGGCATCCCTCATGACGTTTCCCACTGGACCCTCGCCCCTCTCCCTCCGTGACCGTGCCCTGCTGGAAACCATGTATTCGACCGGCGCGCGCGTCAGCGAAGTGGTCGGGATCAATCTCAATGATCTCGACGAAGCAGACGGCATCGTGAGTTTAAAAGGGAAAGGTAGGAAGGAACGGCTGGTCCCAATAGGGGATGTCGCACTGCAGGCCATCCGCGAGTATCGCATGTCCTTGAAGCCGACTCCTCGCAATCGTCATCCGTCGTCTCCGATGTTTCTGAATCATCGTGGTGGGCGGTTGACCACCAGAAGTGTCGCCAAGATGGTCGCCTGGTACTCCAGCCGCCTCGTGAGTGGAGCAGTCAGTCCCCATGCCCTCCGGCATTCATACGCCACCCATCTCCTCGATGAAGGAGCCGACCTCAGATCAATCCAAGAACTGCTCGGCCATGCCTCACTGAGTACCACCCAAAAATATACGCATGTGGCAATGGACCAACTACTCGCGGTCTATGACCGGGCCCATCCTCGCGCACAGGCGACTAGCCCTCCACATGGAAAGGATCACAAGTCATCATGAAAATCCGGTCGACGACCGTTCTCTGTGTCCGTCGCGACGGACGAGTCGCCATGGGCTGTGACGGCCAAGTCACCGTCGGCACCACGGTCATGAAACACAACGCCAAGAAGATTCGGCGCTTGCATCATGATCAGGTTCTGGCGGGATTTGCGGGGGCCACGGCGGACGCATTCACACTCTTTGAAAAATTCGAGAGTAAATTGGAGGAGTATCGCGGTAATCTCACGAGGGCCGCGGTCGAGCTGGCAAAAGATTGGCGGACGGATCGCGTGCTTCGCCGTCTGGAAGCCCTCCTGGCCGTGGCCGGGCGTGAACAGTCGTTCATCATTACCGGGACCGGCGACGTCGTCGAGCCGGAAGACGGCATTCTGGCGATCGGCTCGGGTGGTCCCTATGCGCTGGCAGCGGCCAGAGGATTGCTCCGTCATTCACAACTGGAAGCTCCGGTGATCGTCACCGAAGCCATGACCATCGCAGGTTCCATTGACATCTACACCAACCAACAGATTCTTGTTGAGGAACTTCAAGGATAATCCACAATGATGAAGCCGCTCACGACAGAGCCTGTCGCATTGAATCTCAATAGTCTCACTCCCCGTCAGATCGTCGAAGAACTAAACCGTTATGTCATCGGACAAAAGGATGCGAAGCGCATGGTGGCTATCGCCCTTCGCAACCGCTGGCGACGTCAGCAACTGTCGCCCGACCTTCGCGATGAGGTCATGCCGAAGAACATCATCATGATCGGGCCGACTGGCGTGGGCAAAACGGAAATTGCCCGACGGCTGGCCAAGCTGGCTGAGGCTCCGTTCATCAAGGTTGAAGCCTCCAAGTTCACCGAAGTGGGTTATGTGGGGCGCGATGTGGAATCGATTATTCGTGATCTCACCGAGCTGGCCATCAATATGGTGAAGACCCAACGCCTGGCATTCGTGCAACACAAAGCCGAACAGCAAGCTGAGGAGCGCTTGCTCGACCTGCTCTTACCTCCACCCCCGCCTCGGCCAGGATTCGTGGACAGCACGACGGAGACGGCCACCCAAGCCCCTCCGGACTCCAACGAAGCGACCCGATCGAAGCTCCGTCTCCAACTACGAGAAGGCAAGATGGATGAACGAACCGTTGAAATGGAAGTCAAAGAGCGGGGAGTTCCGGTCGGCGTCATCTCCAATGTAGGTGGCTTGGATGACCTCGAGAGCAATCTTCGTGACATGCTGGGTGGCATGTTCCAGGGCAAAAAGAAAAAGCGGCTCATGAAAGTGCCCGAAGCGCTGAAACACCTGACGCAAGAGGAAGCCCAGAAATTGATCGATATGGACGACACCACGCGTGAAGCGATCAATAAGGTGGAACAAACGGGAATCGTGTTTCTCGACGAGATCGACAAAATCGCCGGGCGCGAGCGCTCCAGTGGACCTGATGTGTCCAGGGAAGGCGTCCAACGAGACTTGCTTCCAATCGTAGAAGGCTGCACCGTCAACACGAAACATGGCCCGGTCGTGACCGATCACATCCTCTTTATCGCCGCTGGGGCCTTCCATGTTGCGAAGCCGTCCGATCTCATTCCAGAACTCCAAGGGCGTTTCCCGATTCGTGTGGAACTCAGCCCCCTCTCGAAAGAGGACTTCGTCCGCATTCTCACGGAACCACAGGGAGCATTGGTCCGCCAATATCAGGCCTTACTAGCCACGGAAGGATTGGCGATCGAATTCGCCAAGGACGGCTTGGAGGAAATCGCGGAGATCGCAGTCCAAGTGAATGAACGGACCGAGAACATCGGGGCCCGTCGCCTCTTCACCATCATGGAACGGTTGTTGGAAGAAATTTCTTTCGAGGGACCAGGCTGGCCTGACAAGCGCATCAACATCACCGCCGCCTATGTCCGGGATCGATTGAAGGACATCGTCAAAGACCAGGATCTGAGCCGGTATATTCTATAAGCCTGCGGGCCAATCGTCGGGAGTGGCGCATGAATAAACTCATCAAGAAAGCCGATGTCCTGATCGAAGCCCTGCCGTACATCCGGACGTTTCGCGGAAAAACCGTGGTCGTGAAATATGGCGGCCATGCGATGACAGAGCCGTCACTCAAAGAGCGGTTTGCGCAAGACGTCGTCCTACTGAAGTATGTCGGCATCAACCCGGTCATCATTCACGGCGGCGGACCGCAAATCGACAAGATGCTGGACCGACTGGGTATTCAAGCGAAGTTCCGCCATGGTGTCCGAATCACCGACGCCGCCACGATGGAAATCGTGGAGATGGTCCTGGCCGGGAAAATCAACATGGAACTCACTGACCTGATCACCCGGCATGGTGGCAGCGCAGTCGGGTTGAGCGGGAAGGACGGAGGGCTCATCCTTAGCAAACCGCTGACAGCCAAAGCCTGGGCAGAAAGTCTCGATCGCGACCTGGATGAGGAAGATGCGAAAGGCGATTTTGGATTAGTCGGGGATATCGAAAAGGTCGATCCGGGCCTGTTACGGAACCTCCAAGAGGATCATTACATCCCGATCATCGCGCCCATCGGCACGGATCGTGAGGGCAATACCTACAACATCAACGCCGATCTTGTCGCGGGAGCCATAGCTGGCGCGTTACGAGCAGAAAAGCTCCTGATGATGACCGATATCAAAGGCATTCGTGATGCCAACGGACGCCACCTCTCGACTGTCTCCCGCAAAGATGTACAGCGCATGATGAAGAAGGGAATCATCACAGAAGGGATGATTCCAAAGGTTCATGCCTGCTTGGATGCTTTGGGTGATGGGGTTGGAAAAGCTCACATTATTGATGGACGGATTCCGCACGCGGTCCTCCTTGAAATCTTCACGCGGAAGGGTATCGGCACCGAAATCGTGACCTAACCTTCTTGCAGCTGGAAACCAGTTCTGTGCCCATCGATCAAAATCAACTCAGAGAAGATCTTCAGGCCCTGGTGGGGGAACGTCATCCCCTCACCTCACCGAGCCGCCTACGACAGACGGAAGCCTACCTGCACCGTCGTTTCTCGGAAGCTGGGTTGACCGTAACCACGCAATCCTTCCCAGCCTTGAGTGGCACTTCACACAATGTGATCGGCACGGTGTTTCCTGAGCGTGAGGCGTCACCAGCTGCACCACCGCTGATCCTTGCCGCACACTTCGATACTGTTGAAGGGTCTCCAGGTGCCGACGATAATGCCAGCGCACTCGCCGTCATACTTCACGTGGCTCGCCAAGTCAGAACCATGAGATTAGCCAGACCGATCCGCTTCATCGCGTTTAACTTAGAGGAAGAAGACCTTCTTGGTAGCCGGGCGTACACCTCTCTCTTACAAAAGAATGGTGAAACCATCCATGGAGCCATCGTCTTGGAATGTGTCGGCTATGCAAGCCATCAACCCAATTCACAGAAAATCCCTCCTGGCATTCCAATCGCAGTACCCACAACGGGAAATTTTTTGGCCGTCATCGGCAATGAACGATCACACCTGCTAACCAGTTCTGTTGCCCAAGCCATGAAGTTACATCTTCCGATTGTACCGTTGGTCGTGCCGGGCAATGGAGAAAAGCTCCCGGACACCAGACGGAGCGACCACACGTCGTTCTGGGAACAGGGCTTTCCTGCCGTCATGCTGACCGACACCGCGAACTTCCGTAATCCAAACTATCACCGTCCAACCGACACGCTCGAGACATTAAATCTCGACTTCATCGCTGCTGTGGCTGATGGAGTGACAGCAGCCATTTCCGCCATGGCCAGTTCCTCCTGAACGTAGCTTTCATGAACTGACATTAAACTGACCGCTGCTCCAACCACCGTCTGAACAACCAAGCGGCGAATCGGTTTCCGGCCAAAGAGGAATTCGTGAGGTCGTTCGACACACATTTCTGAGATTCTCTCTCCAATATATCCCGCGACACCTCGTTCAAAACCCCACGAACAATTGCAAGAACAGGTGGCCACTTTCGATTGGCCTTTAACCTACGCGGTGCTAGGATCGTTCATGACAAGATTATGACCAAGGACAAGCATCTCGTTCCAGCACATAGCGCGTCAGCGCGTACGATACCGGTCAGCATGCCAAATAGTTAGGCCCACTGAAATCCCTGTCACTCACATGCACACGCGCATTGGATAGAAAGCAGCAGGAATGCAATTCGTCACAAACGGCCCCGACATCCCCGATGCGCTCTTGCAGGCGCACGAGGAGGGCCGCGTGGTGTTCTTCTGCGGCGCCGGCATTTCCTATCCAGCCGGCCTGCCGGGCTTCAAGGGGCTGGTGGAAGCCATCTACCAGCTGAACGGTACAGCACCCTCGAACATCGAGCGCGAGGCCTTCGACCGCGGGCAGTTCGACGCCACGCTTGACCTGTTGGAGCGACGTCTGCCAGGACAGCGCCTGGCCGTCCGCCGTGCGCTTGAGCAAGCGCTGAAGCCAAACCCGCGTCGAAAGGGCGCCACTGATACGCAGGGCGCGTTGCTGAGGCTGGCGCGGAGTCGTGAGGGCACACTACGGCTGGTCACCACCAACTTCGACCGCGTGTTTCACACAGCGGCCAAACGCACTGGCCAAGCGTTCCAGACATATGCGGCACCGATGCTGCCCATCCCGAAAAACAGCCGCTGGAACGGGCTGGTCTATCTGCACGGCCTGCTGCCTGAAAAACAAGATGACACGGCTCTGAACAGGTTGGTGGTCACCAGCGGCGATTTTGGTCTCGCCTACCTCACCGAACGCTGGGCTGCCCGCTTCGTGAGCGAGCTGTTCCGCAACTACGTTGTCTGCTTCGTGGGCTACAGCATCAATGACCCGGTGCTGCGCTACATGATGGATGCACTGGCCGCCGACCGAATGCTGGGTGAAATCATGCCCCACGCCTGGGCTCTGGGCGATTGCGAGGCTGGACAGGAACACCGCAGGACTATCGAGTGGGAGGCCAAGGGTGTCATACCAATCCTCTACCAAGTGCCTGCCGACAGTCATGATCATTCGGCACTGCACAAAACCTTGCACATCTGGGCGGATACTTACCGCGATGGCGTACTTGGCAAAGAGCGCATCATTGTCAGCCACGCTCTGGCACACCCTTCAGCAAGCACACAGCAAGACGATTTCGTGGGCCGAATGTTGTGGGCCTTGTCGGACAAGTCAGGACTCCCGGCCAAGCGTTTTGCCGACTTTAACCCCGTCCCTTCGCTAGACTGGTTGCTAGAGGCCTTCTCGGACGAACGCTTTCAGCACAGCGATCTGGCCCGCTTCGACGTGCCTCCACGCGGTGAGATGGACACCAAATTGCGCTTTAGCCTGATTCGCCGACCAGCGCCCTACGACCGCGCGCCACCAATGCTGCTGACCTCCGGTGGCATCACCGGCAGCCAGTGGGACGACGTGATGTTTCATCTGGCTCGCTGGTTGGTGCGCCATCTGGACGATCCGAGACTGGTTATTTGGATCGCTCAACGCGGAGGCCAGTTGCACGACCGCTGGCCGTGGCTCATCGAACATGAACTGGATCGGTTTGCCACATTGGAGCGCGAAGGCAAGACTGCCGAGTTGGAGGAGATCCGATCACAGGCACCCAAGGCCATCCCCGGACCTCTGATGCGTACGCTGTGGCGCCTATTGCTCAGCGGGCGTGTGAAATCACCGTGGCGTGATCCCGACCTCTATCGCTGGAAAGGTCGGCTGAAGCGGGAGGGGCTGACTACCATGCTACGCCTGGAGTTGCGCGAGCTGCTCGCTCCCAAAGTGGCCTTGAAGAAGCCGTTTCACTGGAGTGGCAAAGAAGAAAACCAGGGCGAACCCACGCGCTTGCGACAAGTGGTGGACTGGGATCTGGTGCTCGCTGCCGATCATGTTCATTCGACTCCGCTTGATCTTGCCGATGAGCGCTGGAGATCTGCTCTGCCTCAACTGCTGGAGGACTTCCAGCAACTGTTACGCGATGCGCTGGATCTGTTGCGCGAGCTGGGCGAGGCCAACGACCACAGCGACCGATCACATTGGGATCTGCCATCAATCACTCCACACTGGCAAAACCGTGGCTTCCGCGACTGGGTTAGCCTGATCGAATTGTTGCGCGATGGGTGGTCGGCAGTGCGTGATATCGACAGTGCGCGCGCCTCACAGATTGCTCAGAACTGGTTTGAACTGCCCTATCCTACCTTCAAGCGTCTAGCCCTGTTTGCTGCCAGCAAAGATGGTTGTATCCCGCCTGAACAGTGGGTGAATTGGCTGCTGGCCGATGGCGCCTGGTGGCTGTGGTCAACTGATACCGGGCGGGAGGTATTCAGACTATTCGTTCTGCAGGGGCACCAGTTAGCAGGAGCTGCTCAGGAACGTCTGGAGGCCGCCATCTTGGCTGGTCCACTGCGTGAGATGTACCGGGATGATCTGGAACCAGAACGGTGGCAAGACTTAGTGGCTCGTTCAGTCTGGCTACATCTGGCCAAATTGAATGCCTCAGACCTCACGCTGGGAGCACGCGCCGCGGCGCGCTTAGCGGAACTGTCCGATTCCTATCCGCAGTGGAAGTTGGCAGCCAACGAGCGTGACGAGTTTTCACACTGGATGAGCGGCACCGGCGATCCGGACTATGAAACAAGCCGGGATGTCGACATCGCGCCTCGAAAACGGCGTGAACTTGTTCAATGGCTGATGAAGCCGCAGCCCGAAGAGCGGCTGTTCTACGAGGACACATGGCAGGATATCAACAGAAAGCATCCCTTGAATTGCTTGTTCGCCCTCACTGATTTAGCTGCGCAGGGTAATTGGCTTAGCAGTCGCTGGAGTGATGCACTGTATGCATGGGGCAATAGGAAACAGGTCCAGCGCATGTGGCGATACGCCGCGCCGCTGGTGCAGACCATGCCCGACACCATCATCCAGGAAATCGTCCATGGTGTGACGTGGTGGATTCAAACGGTTTCGAAGTCGATCACTCAGCACCAGGAAATTCTGCTGAACCTGTGCCGCCGAGTTCTAGATCTGCCACTCGAAGCAGGAACTGGGATAACAAGCAATGGCGAGCCGATTGACCAGCCTGTTACCGAAGCCATCAATCATCCGGTCGGGCATGTCACGCAGGCGCTGATCAACCTTTGGTTCAAGCGGAACCCGAACGACGGCGATCAGCTTCCAGCCGACATTAAGCCCTTCTTTACGGAAATCTGCGATGTGCAGGTGGACCGGTTCCGACACGGCCGGGTACTGCTGAGCTCGAAAATGATCGCGCTCTTCCGCGTAGACCGTCCGTGGACCGAGCAACACCTGCTGCCACTGTTCAGTTGGAACAACCCGGCCGAAGCAAAAGCCGTGTGGGAAGGCTTCCTGTGGTCGCCACGGTTATACCAGCCCTTGCTGACAGCCTTCAAACCTCAGTTCCTGGAGGGCGCAAATCACTATGCCGACCTGGGCGAGCATCGCCAGCAGTTCGCACACTTCCTGACGTACGCGGCATTGGGCCCGACTGAAGGATACAACGTGGATGAGTTCCGATCCGCGATTGGCGCGCTGCCTCAAGAGGGTCTGGAGAATTCCGCGCAGGCTCTCTCTCAGGCGCTAGAAGGTGCCGCTGATCAGCGCGAGGACTACTGGAAGAACCGTGTCCAGCCGTTCTGGCAACACGTGTGGCCCAAGTCCCGTGACCTTGCCACGCCGCGAATCGCCGAATCCTTGACTCGGTTGGTCATTGCCGCCCGAGGCGAATTCGCGGCGGCATTGGCTGCGGTGCAAGACTGGCTGCGCCCAATTGAACACCCGGACTACGTCGTGGATCTGTTACATGAGTCGGATTTGTGCAATAGATTTCCTGCAGATGCACTCTGTCTGCTGAATGCTGTAATTGTGGATCAGCAATGGGCCCCTCTGGAATTAGGGAAATGTTTGGACCAAATCGCGCAAGCCGCACCACAGCTTGCGCATGATGCCCGATACCAGCGACTACGAGAATATTTCCGGAGACGGGGGATGTGATAGCGATGTGAGTAACACCCTGCAATCAGCGGGGTCTCACAAGTCGTTCCTCAACTGAGTGTTCCAGGATCAATTGTAAAGTACTCGCAGGAAGATGGTATGAACCTACCGAAAGAGCAACGAGACCGAGCCATCTCGTACCACTCTGGCGATGAACGGCTTCTTGTGTTTTCGGAGAAATTTCGCAATGGCCGGCAAGGCCTCCACAAAGATCTTCGCCATTTCGTCGCCCTGGAGATCACCCGCCGTCAGGATAAATGCGCCGACACCCGCATTCATCAATGCCTCTCGTTCAAGATTTCTATATCTGATGCGGTGGTCTTTAGTCAGAACGATCCAGCCGTTACGCCCGACTCTGGTTAACCAATCCTCATCTTTAGCATTAGCCGGGAAGTAATCGTCGTGAATGTGGACGATGGCACCGGTCTGGCGGAGTGCTGTAGCAATGCGTATCTTCCCAAGAGAGCGGTCGAGGAAAAAGACAGGAGGTTCAGGCGGCTTCGATGGTGAGCTCACATCTGATCGCTTCTTCGATTTCAGCTCGCTGGCGTCCATAGTCCTCTGCGAGCGCATCCATTGATTCACCGGCTTTATAACGTTCAGCAATCATCGCTGTTGGAATACCAGTCCCTACCAGGACCGGGCGGCCAAAGGACACTTGCGGGTCAATGACAACCGACCTCGGTTCTTCTTGTAGATCTCGCTTCCGGGTGAACGGGTACAGTCTGACGGGAATCCCGTGGAGGTCCCGCTCAATTCGATGGAGGTGTGCCTGCAGCACTGCTTCGATAGCTAGTTGCCCCTCCTGGGAAATGTTAATCAGCTGGCTGAATTTCTTGATGAAGAGATTCAACCCGTCTGTGACAAACTCTTGATCGGCAAGTGGATGACGCGAGGGAAACTGTTTGGTGAGATAGTTGACCGCCGTTCTCACTTTCTCTAGGGGGATATCATGCTTGCGGCGGATGGCATCCAGCACATGAATTTCGACCAGATTCATGAATGACAGCAACTTTACTGGGGGATTGGGGACATGGATGATTGGCCTAGAGAAGCGATCTCCCGCATTGCTACGGTAATGTCGGCCGGACATCCAGTCGCGAATGGTCGTGCGTGGGATGCGAAGGTAGTGGGCGGCTTCGGTTATGCCATAGGTGGCGACTTCGCGGATATCAATAGGCTTGGAAAAGGTTGAAGACCTCTTATTACTCATTACGCCAAGCTTATAACCCCAAGGGGACAACCGGTCAAGAGAAGAAAGACAACATCGCTTTTAGTATGCTCCTGTGACATAAGATAGCAGGCATGCGAAAACACCCCTCTGACTCAACTCGTCGGGCTATCACTTCTGTATTTGATCGTCTCGATTACAAGCGCCTGGAGTCCGTCTACTGTTATGAAGGCGGTGATGAATTTTGGCAAGCGAAGCGGGAACCCTGCCGGCGACTGGGAACGAAGGTAGCCGAGGCCCTCGTAGGAAAGTTATCGCGTGGTGGCCGAAGTCTGTACATCGGAGCTGGTGTCGCGGAGCTCCCCGTGCTGATCGCAGAGTCCATTGACCGTGAACGCCACGTTGAGCCCTATAATCTCCGGCGATCTGAAGTTGCGGTGCTCAACCGCGCTTGTCGTGACCTACCCGTTCGCTTCCTTGCTCGCGATGCCGCATCAGCACGAGGCCGGTTCGACCATCTGTGGATGGTCAGTGTCTTGAACGATCCAGAACGGTTTCCACATCTCTCTCCCCTGTCCTACGGCCAGGCGAATCCCGTGACGTTCAACCCGATCGTATTTCAGAATGAACGGAGAATTGTGCAGGCGATTGTGGATCGCTGCATGCCGAAACTGGATATCCCCGGTCTGGTGACAACTTCAACGGAGGAAGTGATCTGGATTGCTGACTGGTGCCATCGGCACAGAGTGCCTTACCACGTGGAACGGAAACCGTACCCTACAGCGCTTGTGGGTGATCCGATCTGTTTTATAAAAGTTGGGAAGAAGTAAAAGGTGAGAGGGGAGAAGATCGAGGATCGTAATCAATCAGATCTCAAATCCGGTCTTCTTCGCTGGATCGCCCATGTATTGCCTGGCATATCGAACATAGTTTCCCGCCGATTCCCTGATCCAAGATAATTCCTTCTCGGTAACCGGTCGCTTGACCTTCGCCGGTGACCCAAGAATGAGGCTCTTGGGTGGCACCATCGTCCCTTCTACAACGAGCGCACCAGCTCCCACAACCGAGTCCTCCCCAATCACCGCGCCGTCCATGATGATGGCACCCATGCCAACTAACACACGGTCCCGAATCGTACAGCCGTGGAGCACCACGTTGTGACCGATTGTGACGTCACTGCCGATGATCAAGGGATGAGTGTCATGGGTCACGTGTAACATGCAGATATCTTGTATGTTGGTCCGTTCACCAATTCTGATGTAGTGCACATCGCCTCGGATCACGGCGTTGAACCAGACACTGCAGTCTTCCCCCATAACGACATCACCGATCACGACCGCCGTCGTTTCGATAAAACAGGATTTGGGAACCGTGGGCTTAATGCCTTGAAAAGTCCGAATCATGCGAGACACTTTATGGGAATCCAGCACCCCCCCGCAAGGGTCTCATTGACAGTCTTTTTGACCCTCCCGTAGACTGCCTGACATGTCACAACCTTTGATTACTCCAAAGCGCGCACGCTCCACGAAGACTGCTCGCGTCAATGGCTCCGCCACAACCATCGGTTTCGTCAACCTCGGCTGTTCGAAGAATCAGGTCGACTCAGAAATCATGCTCGGCACATTGGTGACGGAGGGGTTTCAATTGACCGGCGATCCGAAGCAAGCCGACGTGGTGATCATCAACACCTGCGGTTTTATCGAAGAGGCAAAACAAGAATCGATCAACACGATTCTTGAACATGGACATCTCAAGAAGACCGGACGCTGCCGCGTCCTGATCGCCGCTGGCTGTCTGGCCCAACGCTATCAAGGCGACTTGTTGAAGGAGTTACCGGAATTAGACGGGGTCGTCGGCACTGGTGAATTCGGCAAGATTGCGAACATTTGCCGAGACCTATTAGCTCCGAAGAAACGGCATCGACGTCTCTGGATCAGCCAACCTCCCTATCTGTACGACGAACTGGCTCCGCGTCTACGACTCGGCAAGCACCACAGCGCCTATGTCAAAATCGCCGAGGGCTGTAACCGCAACTGTACGTTCTGTGCGATCCCGTTGATGCGCGGCAAGCAGCGCAGCCGACCGGTGGAATCGATCGTGGCAGAAGCACGCCGGCTCGCCGCAGAGGGAGTCAAAGAGATCAACCTCATCTCCCAGGACACGATGAACTATGGTGTCGATCTCGGCCTTCGTCAAGGTCTTGTGTCACTCCTTCGTGAGTTGGTCAAAGTGGATGACCTTCGGTGGATCCGGCCTTTTTATCTCTACCCGCAGCAAGTCACCGACGATTTGCTAGACCTCTATGCCGGGGAGGAGAAGATCACTAAGTATATCGACATGCCCCTTCAGCACATCAATGACCGGCTACTCACCCGAATGCATCGACTCGGTAATCGTGCATCAATCGAATCGCTCGTCGATCGTATCCGAACCCGCATCCCGGGAATCACCTTCCGGACGGCCTTCATTGTCGGATTCCCAGGAGAAACTGACGCTGCGTTCACCGAGCTGCGTGACTATGTGGAACAGGCTGAGTTTGACCGAGTCGCAGCGTTTGTGTATTCGGATGAGGACCAAACTCCGGCAGCTGACTTGGACGATAAAGTCGAACGAGAGGTAATGGATGACCGCCGGAATATCATCCTCTCTGTTCAAGAGGCGATTGCCTCTGCCAAAGGCAGAGCTACGATTGGATCGATCCTCGATGTCCTTATTGATGGGCGATCCGACGAAACAGAAGGCGTTCTCGAAGGACGCCACGAAGGGCTTGCGCCTGACATAGACGGCGTCGTCTATGTCGACGAGGACTCAGCCGATGCTGGTGGCAAGGCTTCAGATCCGACACCTGGTGACTTCTGCAGAGTCGAGATCACCGACGCTGCGGGATTCGATCTC
>WBZU01000597.1_pt1 | contig 30259 bp, 23 predicted proteins | sample 5204311 | NCBI WGS metagenome assembly WBZU01 (sample SAMN12344359, study PRJNA552823) | activated sludge metagenome | biome: Activated sludge suspended growth; feature: Nitrification reactor; material: Wastewater; isolation source: activated sludge from nitrification reactor of wastewater...
AATTGAATCAGATAACAGCGTAGCAAAAAGCAAGAACAGTAACCTTCGCTTTCATTCTTATTCTCATTCTCATTCTCATTCTCATTCTCATTCTCATTCCCATTCTCATTCTCATTCTCCTCCTGCGCTCACATCCTGTGAGTGCCTACTATAACAAAGCCTCTGGCTAATAGTTATACCAGATAGTCATTCCTAAAAAGAAAGTAGAAAGTACTAAAAACAAAAAGAGAACAAAAGCCTTTCGCTCTCATTCTCTTTCTCATTCTGAATTCGTGGAGCCAGCTGGACTAAAGTCGAACTGAATTGATTCTGATTTACTTCTTTTGGTAAATATTCATTCCTATCTATAAAACATAATTAGAGCGAGAAACAGAATGAGAAGGATGAACAGAATCAAAAAAGAGAACAAAAGCTCTTCGCTCTCATTCTCTTTCTCATTCTGAATTCGTGGTCCTGGAGGGAGTCGAACCCCCAACCTCCTGATCCGTAGTCAGGTGCTCTATCCAATTAAGCTACAGAACCATCTTTGCAAAACAAAACAACCGTTTTAGGTGTTATAATTTTTTGCGGCTGCAAATATAGAATTTACTTATCAATTTTAAAGTGATTTTTTATTTATTCTTTAATTGAACTAACTTTGCATAAATTATTGAAAAATGGCACAAAAGCTAAACACCATTGAAGAGGCAATTATCGATCTTAAAGCTGGTAAGGTAATTATTGTTGTGGATGATGAAGACCGCGAAAACGAAGGCGATTTTGTAGTAGCAGCCGAAATGGCTAGTCCCGAAATTGTAAATTTTATGGCTACTCATGGCCGTGGTTTAATTTGTGCTCCCATTACCGAACAACGTTGTGCCGAACTCGAACTCGAAATGATGGTTAGCCGAAATACTTCTAGCCATGAAACTCCTTTTACTGTTTCTATTGATTTACTTGGTTATGGCTGCACCACCGGTATTAGCGCATCCGATCGCTCCAAAACTATAAAAGCACTCGTTAATCCAGCTATTAAGCCGGTTGAATTTGGAAGACCCGGGCATATTTTCCCTTTAAAAGCCAAAAATGGAGGAGTATTACGCCGTGCGGGGCATACCGAAGCTACCATTGATTTAGCAGTATTGGCAGGTTTTGCGCCTGCAGGAGCATTGGTCGAAATTATGAACGAAGACGGCACCATGGCACGCCTACCTGAATTATTTAAGATAGCCGAAAAATTTGATTTAAAAGTAATTTCAATTGAAGACCTTATTGCTTACCGATTAAAACTTGAGAGCATCATTGAAGAAGAGGTTAAAGTGAAGTTACCTACCCAATTTGGAGATTTTGAACTTATAGCTTTTAAACAAACTACCACCGGTCAAGAACATTTAGCACTTGTAAAAGGTGATTGGAAAAAAGACGAAGCCATTATGGTTAGGGTGCATTCATCTTGCCTTACCGGCGATATATTTGGTTCCTGTCGTTGCGATTGTGGTCCACAATTGCACAAAGCCATGCAATTAATTGAACAGCAAGGTAAAGGAGTTATTGTATACATGAACCAGGAGGGTAGAGGAATAGGTTTACTTAATAAATTAAAAGCCTATAAACTTCAAGAGGAAGGAATGGATACAGTAGAAGCTAATTTAGAACTAGGTTTTAAAATGGATGAGCGCGATTATGGTGTGGGTGCGCAAATATTGCGTCATTTGGGAGTTTGTAAAATTAAATTACTCACCAATAATCCTAAAAAGCGCGCAGGTCTTATTGGATATGGGTTAGAAATAGTAGAAAATATTTCACTCGAAATTACTTCTAATCAACACAATAAATCTTACTTGCAAACCAAGAAAGACAAATTAGGACATTCCTTAAAATTGGGTCAATAAATACAATTTAGTTACAGAGAATTAATTCGTTTTGGGAGTTTCGGCGTTAATTTTACGCAAGGATACTAATTTCGTTCTATAGCGTTTAATGAGTTCTTCCCAAGTGTCAAATTCTTCACGGTAAAATACACCAATTCCTTGCTTGTAAGGTCCATTATTGGCAATAGTTGCATAGTTGTTACTTTGATTAAAGGCTTTTACTCTAAATTTACCATCCTTATTAATTTTATAATCAATATTTACATCCCCAACAATATTACTTGCGGCATAGGGATTATTAGCAACACCCACATTGCCATCAATGGATACTCTATCGTTAAATAAGTCGGTGGAAACAGCAACTTGCAACTCCTTGTTGGTAATTTCATCACCCGGACTGTATTTTACTCCAAGCTTTACTTGATCGTTAGTTTGCGATAGCCAGTTGCTGATTTGATTGGAGAGTAATTCCGATGAATTTGAACTTACCCCAAAATCATTTGTACTTGAAGTTGGTGTTGTTGTTGAACGGGCAGCATCGGTAGGTGGTATAAATCGACCAAGTACCAATAATGAAAAAACTTGTTTGTTAAGCTCTGCTTCGTTCTCATAACCTATCGCACTCTTTACTTCATTTTTAACTCGTTCATCTGAATTAGGCAAATCAATTGCAAAGGCAATGGTAGGATTAAAAAGTTTATCGGTCATTTTTAATTCACAATCAACCGGTACTCGTTGCTTGTAATTTTCATCCTGTAATAAATCGTAGAGCGAGGTTCGCACTTTATAAATAGCATTAATATTTACATAAGCATCGTAAGGATCACCATTCCAGCTAATGGTGCCACCTTGATCAATTTTAAAGCGCTTGTTGATTACATTCTTTAAGGTAAATAGATAGTCTCCGCTATTGATGGTATAATCGCCATACATATTAAACTGGCCAGAGGTATTGATTTGCATTTTTAAATTGCCCTTTCCATTCCCTTTAATTACATCCCCAATTTTCGAATCAAAAATAAGCTGTACATCAGCATCGGGTGTAACCTCTAAGTCAAAATTCAATTGTATTCCCGATAAATCAACTTGATAGGTACTGCCGACTAAATGGGTGGAATCATTTTTTTGTATGAATGTTACGAATTTATTTTCACTGATTTCTTCAGCGCCCGAAAGTGGAATATTAAATTGTGTTCCTTTCTCGGTTTTCGCATCAATATTGATGTTTACATTTTTTAGGTCTCCAAATATTTTTATCAATCCCGATGCATATGCCTTTCCATAATACATGCTATTTTGTGATGCAGTTGTATTTAAACAAAACAATTTTTTTGCATCCAAATCAAAATCATATTCAATGGTGTTAAAGTAGGAATGGGTCACCACTCCTTCAACTTCAGCTTTATTGCCTTTGCTATCGTACAAAGTAAATGAAGGTACATTAATTTCATTTTTCTTAAAGTCAACTTTTGCACTAAATGTATAATTGGTATTGAGGTAATCAACTAAAAACCCTGCACGTTGTAATTCGAGTGTTCCGTTTAAAATGGGTTTTTTGGGCGACCCCGAAACAATTAAATCCCCGGTTGCAGTTCCATTGATTTTGCTGACAATATCCTTGGTGTATTTTTCGAGCATTTTCAATTGTGTTTTTTGGAAATTTAATTCAAAGTCAAGGTTGTTTTCGTTTCTAGTTGGATAGTAAAAACCACTTATGCCGATAGTCGGAATTTCGCCTCGTAAAAATCGTCCATTAATTGCAATTGATTCTTTTTGATTATCCCATAATGCAAGTACGGAGCCTTCTCCCAACAGTTCATCATTAATGGATAAAGCGTTAAATGTTAAACTTGACGAAAAAAGTAAATTCGAATACAAGCCCGAAACTGTCATACTCCCATTTACAATTCCTTTCAACATAACATCATTTTTTCGCATAAGCGGATTTAGCAATTCCAAATTAAAATCAGTCAAATCTATCGCTAATTTATCGCTCTCGTTCGTAGTAATTAAACCTGCCACTTTAATGCTCTGCTTTTGATGACTCACAATAAAATTGCTAAATAAAATAGCTTTTTGATCAATCAATACCTGATTTCCGGAATTAATGGTCCACAATGAATCTTCTACAATAATTTCAGAAGGGGCAAAGTGTATGGCTATTTTATTGTTGGGCTTAAATGCAGCATAACCACTAAGTTTTCCTTTGTTGTTTAAGAGATCATTATTTACCCATTGTGTTTTAAATTTCATGCTATCGTTGCTAGCGCTGGCATAGATGAGTACATTTTTAATGGAATTGCTATCCGTTAACAAAAAGCTTTTTGCTGCAAGTGATAGATTTAACTGATTGCTTTCGTTTTTTGAATCTAAAACAAGATTAGTTATTTTTTTTCCATACACTTCTAACAAAGGAGCCGAAGCACTTAATTTTACACTGTTTTCAAATGAATTGTAACTTCCTGAAGCGATTGTATTCGGGTAAATACATAAATTTTCGAAAAGCACTAAACTGAGAGCTTCCGATTTTTTTGCTAAAAAATTAAAATCAAAATTTTGAGAAGGAATATTTTTTTTTGTATCCTCCACTTCAACAACAGCTGGAATATAATTGGCGAGCATTTTACGAAGTGTAGTTCCCAAGTTTTGCAAATTGAAATCGCCTTTAATTTCAGCATCAGCAAAATCACTTTTAAGTTGCATCGATCGTTCTTTCTGATTGAATTCTGAAGTGAGTTCGCAATTTTGCACTAGTACCGATTTTCCGTTTTGCACAAAATTCGTATTTGTTAATTGTATGCTTCCGGCTAAATTATCAATGTCGTCGCCTTTCAATTGAACTTTCGCAAGGGTCGAAAAATTAATGTTGTTTTTAGTTTTAAATAAGTTGAGTTTACTTAAGTCAGCTTTTTTAATTTCAGTTGTAAAATCAAGATAAGGTAATTGGCCTGTTAAATCAATGTCTCCATCAAAAGTAAGTGCAACATTTTCCTCTTCAATACCAAATTTGCCGTTGAAAACATTCTTGGCAAAGTTACCTGCTACCTCAATGTTTTTGTACCTGTATTTTTGAAATTCAAAGCTTGCCACCGTACCATTAATTTCTGCATTTATATCATTTATGTGCAATCCGCCTCCTTCAATATTCACATCCAGGGTAATGTTTCTAAACACTTCCTTAAGTCCATAATAACTTCCCAAATCAAATTCGTTGGTAGTTAACTTACCTTTGTAGGTAACCGGTTTATTTTCTGTTTTTTGTTTTAGTTGAATATCCGAAGCAATTGTTCCCAGTTTAGTATCTAACTTACCATATGCAACAAAATCGTTGTAAAATCCGGTAAAATTCCCTTTAAATTTTAAATCGCCTAAACGTTCAATGTTGTGTGGTAGTTGCAAATATTCTTTGTTGGTAAATGGGGCAATTGGAATACTTTGTAAATCGTGGTAATCGGTTGTCAATTCATCAATTTTTAAATGCACAAATGTTTCTTTCAAATAAGGAAGTCCATTTAAATTAAAATCACCTATTAAATTTGAATTTTTTCCAAAAGCAATCTTTACCTTTCTTCCATTGAGGTCGCTTACAGTCCCGTGCACATCACCACTCAGCGTAAGCATTTTTTTAATTCCCTCGAGTTCTGGAGCGAAGTAAGCTATGTCTTCCATCTCAACTAAACTCTTTTTAAATACAGCCGACATGTAAACTTTTTCTTCGAAGTGATTAAAATCGTCCCAATCGTTAAAGCGAAACGAAAGTAAGTCCGTTGAAACATGACTGTTGTTAGTCAAAAAATCCAGGTTTTTATACAACATAAACACTTTGCTGAAACGCACATCGGCACTGAATTTTTTGAGCTGAAATCCACTAATCTCACGGGCCGATAAATTAGCCACATGTGCATTTACGGTATCACCATCAAGATACACATTGGCCAAAAGTGCATGAATGTTTTTAACATGTGCAGCATTGTAATTGATTCCAAAATTTGGTGTAGTATCCTTTTGGTAGCGGTATGAAAAATCAACATTTTTTAGCTCAAAATTGCGACACCACACACTTAGCGGTTTTGATTTACTTTGGCTAGTATCGTTGTTACTAAAGGCATCTGCAATGAACTGAAAATTTAAATAGTGTTCGTTTTTATATTGTACAAGGTTGATGCGGGTATTGCTAATTTGAGCAGATTTAAAAATAAAAACATTTTTTTGGAGGTTATAGTTTTTTACTTCCAATTTAAGTTGCCCGGCATACAGCAAGGTATCCTTATGTAAATCACGAATAAATACATCTTCAAGTACAAAAGTTCTGAACAATTCAAAATCAACTTTTCCAACCCGTACTTCAGTTTTTAACTTGTCGCTTAGGTAGTCGCTAATTTTATGTACCAGCATCGTTTGTAACATACTGCTGCGCATTAGGGCATATACGCCCAATAACAGCAGTAGCAGTAAAGCCACAATAGCTTTTAATATTTTAATGATTCGTTTAATAGCAATACGAATTAACTGAATTAATACAAGCCAAACTTGGCATGAAATGAAAAATTGTAAAAAGTGTTTTGTTGAAATTGAAAAAGTACGATTTCAAAAAATTCCAATCAATACAATACCTTTGTTGCAAATTTATTAATTATGCCGCAACCAATCATTATTCTGGGAATCGAATCTTCCTGCGACGATACAGGTGCGGCCGTTTTGGTTAATGACAAAGTTCTTGCCAATGTTGTAGCCGGTCAAAAAATACACGAACAATACGGAGGTGTTGTTCCTGAATTGGCTTCAAGAGCGCATCAATCAAACATAATTCCTGTAGTAGATGCAGCCATAAAAAAAGCTGGAATTAGTAAATCGCAAATTTCGGCGGTGGCATATACTCAAGGTCCGGGCTTATTAGGTTCCTTGTTGGTGGGTGGTTCATTTGCTAAATCCTTTTCTGCAGCAATGCAAATTCCGCTAATAGAAGTGAATCACATGCAAGCACATATTTTGGCACATTTTATTAATGAAGGCCAAGATACCCCAGCCTTCCCTTTTTTATGTTTAACAGTTTCGGGCGGGCACACACAAATTGTGCTAGTGAAAGATTTTTTTGATTTTGAAATTTTGGGCGAAACCCTCGATGATGCAGCAGGGGAAGCTTTTGATAAATCGGCTAAGATTCTAGGGCTTCCATACCCGGGCGGACCCTTAATTGACAAATTTGCTCAATTAGGAAATCCGCTTGCTTACAAATTCCCCCTGCCCAAAATTGAAGGGTTGAATTTTAGTTTTTCGGGTTTTAAAACTGCAGTGCTCTATTTTATTAAAGAAAATACCAAAGCAAATGCTGATTTTTGTGTGCAGCATCAAAACGATATATGTGCATCTATACAACATGGCATATTAAAAATTTTGATGGATAAATTGATGATGGCAAGCAAACTAACAGGTATTAATCAAATTGCAATAGCTGGCGGAGTTAGCGCCAACAGTGGTTTACGGAATGCGTTAAATACAAACAAATTTGGATGGAAGGTGTATATTCCTAAATTTGAATATTGTACCGACAATGCTGCCATGATTGCAATAAGCGGTTATTATAAATTTCTCAAAGGAGATTTTGCTTCACTTTACTCAAGTCCTAAAGCTCGACTAACGTTTTAATATGCGAAAAAGAAGTAGACTTACTTTTATGCTAATAATTGTACTCACAGCTTTGGTGTCAAAGAGTGCGTATAGTCAGGACAGTATTGTACTTCGTTTTAATTATCCTCAAAAAATACATGCAATCATCAAATTTAATCCCATTCCAATTTTATGGGGACCTCTAGTATATACCGGCGAATATCGTTTGCTTACTGAGTTTACAACTGCAAAACGACAGTCTACTCAACTAGGTATCGGTTATTTGGGTAAAGGGCTAATATTTAAATCAGTAGAAGATAGTTTTGGGATTTTTGGTGCTCAAAAAGCCAAAATCAGTGGTTTTAGAATTCAGGCATCACATCGTTTTTTCCCTTCTCGTAAAAACTACTCCCCGCAAGGATTTTATATTTCTCCCCATGTTTCATATGCATTTGCTAAATTGTCAACTTCAAATTTTAGAGCGAATAATTATTATATAGGTGAAAGTAATTTCAACATAAATTTACTGGTAGGTATCCAGCTTTTTATTGCACGTACCGTGAGCGTCGATTTTTTTGGAGGCTTTGGATATAAAAAAATCAAATTCTGGGAACAATACGAAAACAGACCAAGAGCGTATTTTGATCCCTTTGACGGTAAAAAATCACTCTTTAATTCAAATCTAAAACTGAACCTAGGATTGAATTTCGGAATTGTAACTAAAAAAATTAAGCCTTTGCCGGCACAATAATTCTGCACTACTAAGCTTGAATCGTATTTTATTAGAACTCGATTTTGTTAGCCACATAACAGCAAAAATTATTATGGCAAGAATTGTAATTTACTTGTAAAAAACTACGAAACTACCTTCCTTTAAATAGAGCTATCTTGATGAATAAAAAAAGAGACAGATCGATTTGAACTGTCTCTTTTTTATTTTGAAAAATATTATTTTTTCTTTTTCACCTTTTGTGTACCACTAAAAGTCCACTGTTTTTTTACTTTATCTTTTTTCGATAAAATAATAGTTCCTTCAATATCTTCGCCAGTTACAGAACCTGCCCAAGCTAATTTCTCTTTATCGCCGTTTACACTTTCTGCTGTAAAATTGAAGGTTTTTTCAAGTACTTGCGAACCTTCAGTTTCTCCTTCAACATAAGAAGTATCCACTTCTACAGTATACATCCCTGAATTGAGCATGAACTTTTCGTCCATGTATTTCGATTTGATTTTATTACCGGTAAAGGTCATTTCATCCTTAATCGGCTTAGGCTTCTTCGCCCCATCTTCATTGATTTCAATTTCAAATATTTTTTTATCAAGCAATTTGTCTTTAACTACTTTGGCTTTTTGAGCTGATGCAATACCGGAAAAGGCCACAAAGCATAAACTTAAGCTAAGTATTTTGAGCGAATTTAGTTTCATTGTGTTTTGGTTTTAGTAGATTGGATTTTAAAAAATATCTTTGACCAAAAGTAAAATATATTCGTACACAAAAGTGAATTCAATTAAAAAAATTCAACTTGAGCTTTTCAAATGCTAAAAATTGCCTTAGTTGGACCTGAATCTACCGGTAAATCTACACTTACTGTGGCTTTGGCCGAGTTCTATGGCGCTGCATTCGTACGAGAATATGCACGCGAATATATAGCCGGATTAACTCGTCCATATTTTTTGGACGACATAGTACATATAGCCCAAAGTCAACTGGCATTAGAACAATCCATCCAACTTACTTCGAACAATATACTTTTTTGTGATACCAATTTGTTAGTCACTAAAATATGGGCGCAAAATGCCTTTCATACTGTTCCTTCCTTTATAAGTGAACACTGGAAACCTTCAGATTATGTATTACATTTATTAATGGATGTAGATATACCCTGGCAGCCAGATCCTTTGAGAGAGCATCCTCATTTGCGCACTTTTTTGTTTGATAAATACGAAGCAGAATTGAAGCAATCCGGCGCTAACTATAAAATTATCAAAGGACTGGGAAATGAACGTTTTGAAGCAGCCACGAATGCCGTGAATGAACTAGTAAAAACGAAATAGTTTATTTGAGCTTCGAATAATACAAGCAATATTCGCTTAAATTACATTCAACGCATTTAGGATTGCGAGCCAAGCATACGTAGCGACCATGCAAAATGAGCCAATGATGCGCAATAGCAATTTTATTTTTAGGAATATAGCGCACCAATTTCTTTTCAGTTTCGAGTGGAGTTTTTGAATTGAGGGTAAGTCCCAACCTATTTGAAACACGAAAAACATGAGTATCAACAGCCATCGCAGGTTTTTGAAATACAACTGAGGCTATTACATTGGCAGTTTTGCGTCCTACTCCTGGCAATTTTTGTAAAAGTTCAATATCGGAGGGAACATTTCCTTTAAAATCATTCACTAGCATCTGGGCCATACCTACCAAATGTTTTGCTTTATTATTTGGATAACTAATGCTTTTTATAAATCCGAAAACTTCTTCTACAGATGCTAAAGCGAGTATTTCGGGTGTTGGAAATGCTTTAAAAAGTGACGGTGTAATTAAATTTACTCGCTTATCAGTGCATTGTGCCGAAAGTATAACAGCAACTAATAATTCATAAGGTGAACTATACTGCAATTCGGTTTCGGCAAGCGGTTGATGTTTACTGAAATAGTCAATCACCTTTTCAAATCGCTGTTTTTGCGAAAGCTTCATACTTGAGGAATCTAATTCTGTAAATATCTGAAATTTACTTATTACTAGCTTCTAAGCTATACTTTAATATAAAATTCTTTACAGAATACTTGTTTACCAGTAGGCTAATACCTCATGCAGTGCACTTGTGTAAAGGTTATTGAACTATTTTAAATTTCGAATAGTAGCATACAAAACTAATCGAGCTTCAAGTATAATTGCAACCGATATTTACTTCACGAGTAGTCTAAGCAAACTGTTTAGTTCAACAACAATTCAATGTGTTTTATTGTTTTAGAAGGTAAAATACTCAATGCTTTTGAGTAGTTTAAAAGCGCCTCAATAGTTTCATCTGAGGGCTCCTGATTCCTTTCGGCGTTCACATTGTTTAAATTAGAAGTGGAAGGTTTAACTTTTTTAAAGGTAGAGGTTTTGTTCATATATTTTCTTTTGGTTATTCATACAACGACAATACATAATGAATATTGTGTAAGTCCCAAAAAAAAATCACTGTTGAACTTAACAGTGATTTTTTTTGAATCGATAAAACCTATTAGGAAAGTATCACTTTGTTTTCGTGCATTAGTTTTCGTAAACTTAATATTGCATAGCGCATGCGTCCTAAAGCTGTATTAATACTGATGTTTAATTTGACCGCTATTTCTTTAAAACTAAGTTCTTCATAATGTCTCATGATTACTATTTGCTTCTGATCAGCCGGCAATGCATCAATCATCCGAATAAGGTCAAGATGAATTTGCTTTTTGATGAGCTTGTCCTCAACATTGGAAACCTTCAAATTTAAAGTGTCAAAAATATTGTATTCGTTACCACCACTCACCGTTTTCATTTTTTTTGCATCTCTAAAATGGTCCATTACCAAATTACGGGCAATGCGCAATATCCATTGCACAAATTTGCCTTCTTCTTTATACCCTTCTTTTTTTAAGCAATTAATTACTTTAATAAAGGTATCTTGAAAAATATCTTCGGCCAGTTCTCGGTTCTGAACCTTTTGCCAAATCATGGTATAAACACTTTTTTTATGACGCGTTATTAAGTGTCCTAAAGAAGCCTCATGGCCACTAAGATACAAGTTGATAAGCTCGCTGTCGCTGAGATGTGAAGTGTGCATAGAAACCTCCTTTTTTAAATGAATGATTGAACTAAAAAAGTAGAAATTTTTCTATAAGAGGTTTCAGTTTGGTTAGAGGTTAATATCTGTTAAAATTAAAGTGCTAACGCTGCAAATTTTTATTTATTGTGTGAAAGCAAAAAAATATTTTTTTTGTTATTCAAATATAAGCATTAATTCAACCGAAACAAATTTTATTTTTACTCTTGTTTCAAAAACACCTAAAAGAAAACGATGACACAAAGTTCAGAATTACTGCTCGAGCTGGTAAAAGTTAAAATGCCTTTTGGCCGTTATAAAGATACTTTGTTGTGTAATTTACCTGTTAGTTATCTTGAATGGTTTAATCGTAAAGGATTTCCGGAAGGTAAAATAGGGATTCTTTTGCAAAGCATATATGAAATAAAGTTAAATGGTTTAACACATCTATTAGAGCCATTAAAGAAATTTTAAAATACTTTCGTGCCTAATAGTTCAATTTAAAACTTAAACGATGTCAAATCGAATACTTCCAATATTGTTTTTTCTATTTATAAATGTTCACTTCCCGGCTTTTGCGCAAGAAACAAACGAAGAAAGCTATAACGATGAAGAAGCTACTGTGAAAACCAAACGATTTCATGCTGGAATCTACGTTGGTAGCTATTTTGCCAACAACAAAACTGCATATGTTTACGATGGCTATGGCTTTGATTTGGGTGGCCAACGAAATACATTTTACAACAGTTTTATGTACACTAAAATTGTGAATCAATACGGTGGGTATAATGGTCAGCAAGATTTGATAGCCGAAGCACTTGGTGTGCAGCATGGCGACTGGGTATTTACCGAAAGCGATATGCCCGTTAATATGCGGTATAATATTGCTTTTAATGTTGGATTAAACGGACGTTTCAGTGTGCGTGATAATGGCGCTATTATTATAAATGCTAATGCCTCCAAACTTACAGCAGCAGGTAATTTTACCATCACAACCGTACCTAGGGTGAATAGTAATAATTTGCAAAAAACTGTAAATACCTTTGCAATTAATGGAGGTGAACAACGATTAGCAATTCAAGTGGGATATCAACATTTAACCGGTGAAGCCGATGAAAAAATAAATTTTATTGTAGAAGGAGGATTAAATGCAACGTTTGCAAAATTCGATAAGAATGCGATTCAAATTAATTCACTTACAATTGACCTTACAACTTATTACGATCCTAATTTGCCCAATGCAACTGCAACCTCTCGGCGCCCAGGTGGTGTTGGTTTTGGTGCTTTTGCCGGGATGGGTTTTAATTTTAATGTAAATGCCAAAACAAAAATTCAGTTAGTATACTCCCCAACCTACGAGCAAATTAAGGTTGAAGTAAATCCACCACCCCGTTTACAAAACGCTATTGGTTTGCGCTTGTTTTATGGATTATGATTGCGTTAATTTAATTGTTTCAATAGCAACATAGTTTCTAAGTTCTTCAAAAAAAAGCTCAAACTCGTTTTTGAAATCAGCATAGTATTCAATCATACTTTCCACAGCTGTTTCCATCTTCGAATCAAAGGGTGTTCTTTTCGACATTCCTGTTAACGTGCGTTTAATCCCATCAATTTGAGCATAATTCACCAACCAGTTTTGCTTGCTCATATAGTCAAACATATAACTTGTTTTATCAGGAAGATGTATTTTGTTTTCATCCAAAATACGGTAGCAATTCTCTGCAAATGATGCTAAACTAATAGTGGAATAGTTGTCCCAATTTGCAGCTAAATAATGATCGTAAAATATATCTACAATTACAGGTGAGTAATGACGGTATTCGTCCCAAAGGCGCTTGCAACTTTGTAAAACAATGGTGTGGGTATCGGTGAATGTATCAATTCGCCGATGCAAAATAATTCCTTTTTGAATTCCAATAGGATATTTTTCATGTGCTTTTCCTTTAACAGAATCCGCAATAAAATTTCCAATCAGTAATTCAGTATTATCTCCTGACAAATATAAATGAGCTAAAAAATTCATCCAGGTTTTTAGTTTGATAATACAACAAATTCGGTTCTACGGTTTTTAGCTTTCCCAGCTTCTGTAGCATTATTGGCAATTGGTTTCGTACCTCCAAATCCTTTATAACTCATGCGTGCTTTTGAGATTCCGTGCTGTTGTAATTCATCATAAATGGTAAAAGCTCTGTCGGTACTAAGTGCTAAATTGCTTGCAGGCGAACCTGCATTGTCGGTATGGCCATGTATTTCTAGTTTTATGTTTGGATTGTCAGTTAGGTAAACAGCAAACTCTTCTAAAATAAATTTACTTTCGGGTGTTAAATCAGCCGAATTTGATTTATAATTAATGTTGTTAATTTTATAAGTACTTCCAACTCGGATTGAATCAATAGACAAATCAAGTTTTTGTGGTTTGCCTATCACCGAATCTGTACTATGTATAATTTGGGAAGTAAATGAAGAACCGGGGTTTTTTACGGTGAGCAATACATCCTCGTTGTTTTTTATAGTTACTACTACGGCATAAGTTCCACTCACAGAATCAACCGGAATTGTAGTGATTTTTTTTGTGTCAAGGTTTTTTATTTCAACTTTTGCCTTTGCTAAGTTGGCACTCGATTCGTCTTTAATTTCACCTTTAATAAAAAGTATTTTTTCTGGTCGAGCTTCTTTATACAGTTCAAACGAAAAAACATCGTATCCTCCTGCGCCTTTACCTTTCAGTTGATTCGACGAAAAATATCCCAGTTTTCCATCCGTACTTACAAAAAAGCCAAGCTCATCCTTGTCGGTATTTATGGGATATCCAATATTTTTAGGTAGCTGCCAATTAAAAGTTGCCATATCGAGTTTGGTGTAAAAAATATCAAATCCACCTAATCCGGGTTGTCCATCGCTCGAAAAATAAAGGGTTTGACTATCGCTATGTATAAACGGCGACTTTTCATTTCCATCGGTGTTTACCGGGGCACCTAAATTTTGGGCAGGCAACCAATCTCCGGCATCGTTTTTTTCACTCTTATAAATGTCCATCCCTTTGCTATCGGCACGTGCACTTGAAAAGTACAATATTCGTCCATCCGAAGATAAAGTTGGCTGTGATTCCCAACCATCTGCCGTATTTACATTGGGTCCTAAGTTTTTTAATTCAGTCCATTTACCATCTACTAAATCTGAGCTGAATATATCGCAATTCATTGAGCCACGTTTATCGGGTTTGCACATGGTAATGTACATATGTTTATTATCAAGCGAAAAAGTAGTTCCTCCATAATTATCTCCAATATTAAAAGGTGGTGGCAAGGCCTCAACCGAAGTGTAGCCGTCTGTGCCTTTAGTTGCAAATTCAAATTCTTCAACTTGGTGAGGAGTTAGTTCATTTTTACCTTGTTTCATGAAGCGTTTCGTAAAATAAATTTGTTCGTTATCGGGCGACATCATGGCCAAAAATTCATCTTCGTAAGTACAAATTCCTTTTACTGCTTTAGGATCAAAAGGAACAGGATTTTTGAAAACAGCTGCAAAAAATTTAGCTTCCTTCAGAATTTTACTTGCTTTAGTATAGTCTTCGTCCTTTTTTGTGCTTTCATCGTAAGTCAAAAATTTTTCCATGTGCTTTCCAGCATCCTCATATTTTTCGGCACCATAGGCGATTAGTCCTAAGTAAAAATAGGCATACGGATTAATATCAGGACAAAGCTCCACTGCTTTTAAAAAATACTTTTGAGCCGGAGCAAATGAAGTTCCATCTCCTTTAGCGATAGTTATTGCACAATTCCCTAAGGCATTTAATGCTTCAGCATAATCTGGAACCTCTTCAACGGCCTTCAATAAAAATTCTTTTCGCTCTTTGAAGTCATATTTTTTTTTGTCGGTACCTTTCTCAAAAAGCTTTTCTGCTTTCGGGTTATTTATTGATGAACAAGCTTGTTTTTCATCTTGTGCGTGCCCCTTTAGAAAATGCAATAGTAGTGCAAGCAAAAAAATCTTTTTTATCATATTCATTAAGTTAAATGCTAATCAGAAGTAAGAAACAAGAAATTGCAGAAGAATAATTTATCATTTTATTTCCCAAACAATCCTTTTAGTTTGTCTTTTGCTTCTTTCTTAGCACGCTCCTCCGCTTCCTTTTTTAATCGGTCGGCTTCAGCTTTTGCCTTGGCTTCAGCTTCTTTTTTTTGACGATCAAATTCGGCTTGTGCTTTCGATTTTTGAGCTTCCAATTCAGCTTCAGCCTTGGCTTTCAATTTTTCGGCTTCAGCTTTGGCTTGATTTTCCAATTCTGCTTTTTTCTTGTCAAATTCAGCCTTAGCTTGATCTTTTATATTGTCAATCATTCCTCCGGCTGTATTTTTAAGTCCGGTTTTAATAATAGGTTTGCTCACAGTTCCACCTACTAACACAGCAAGAGCAACACGTTCGCCGGCACTTAAATTCGCACCTTTTGAATTTGCTTGAGATATCAATCCATCCACAACTGCATTTGCCTGACTTCCAAATTCACTGCGTGGAATATCAAAATTCATGGTATAGTCAATACTTTCATCAAAGCCATTTGATCCTGCAATGGTAAGTTTACTTGACGCCAATTTCACATCAAATGGATCAATGTTTACACGCCCATCTTTATACTTAAAAGATAAATTGGTATTGCTCAAATCCAAGCGCTTGTACTTGTCCATTTTAATAGCGTCGGCAACTTTATTAATGGGCTCAAAGCCTGAAATGACTACATTTTTGGTTTGAAGTTTCCCATAGCCGGTTAATGACTTTAAATCAATATTTAATTGATTATCCATGGCTGCTGCCAGTTGTACTTTGGTTGAAAATTTACCGGTACCATATTTTGCAATTGGAGCAAGCTTTTCGATGGTATTAAATGTTTTATAGGTCTTAGGTAAATCCCAATCAGTAATAGTTAAATCGAAATCCATTAAAGGTTTTTTCAAATTAGCTGTATTATAAATTCCATTCATTAATAAGCTTCCTTCCAACAGGTTCATTTTCATATTTTCCATACTGGCAACTGCATCTTTAACTTTTACTGTTCCCGAAACAGCATCCAACTGCATGTTGTCGTACAATACTTTTGTGAGTGCAGCATTAATAGTAAAATCAAGATTCGAAGGTACTTCTATCATTTCAGAAGCAGTTGTATCAGCTGTACTGGTAGATTCTTCAGGGCCCATTAATTCGTTCAAATCCAGAAATGTACTTTGAAAGTTGAAACTCCCTTTCAGTTTATCATCTTTTAAAGCATAAGCAATAAAATTTTCCATACTTCCTTTAGCATGCAAATCACTTTTACCAAGCAAGGCATCAAATTGTGCAAGTTCAACAAGTTGAGGAGTAAAATTCAATACCGCATTTTTAATGTTGATTCCATAGGGAGTATCGTTGCTTTTGTAATCCATGTTTTGAACCGAAAGTTGACCTTTTGCAGTAAAATCCTCGTATTGTTTTTTATCGATGCTGCTCATTTTTCCTTTTAATGCAATATCCGCTATGAGCGTCCCACTTAGTTTTTGATCAGCTTCAAGCGGAATAAATTCTTTCACTGAATTCAATACAACCTTTCCTTTTATTTCCCCATCAATATTCGGGTCACTAACCGGTGTGGCTATATGCATACGCATATCAACAGGGTTTTCGGCCATTTCAACATGAAACTTATTTATATCGATAAGTGTATGGTCAGGCTCACCATCTTTGTTTTTAATGTTCACATCAACCCAAATATTGTTTACTGATTTTGGTAAACTCGGATACTTAAACATAGCATTATCAATGTTAATTTTTACACCAAAAGCGGGCATTGTTTTTTCAGAATATATCCCTTTTACATATCCATCAAAAGCAAGTTTTCCGGAAGTTTTTACATTCGCAAAATCTTTCGTATAGGTTCCAGGAATTAAAGAAAGAAAGGATTTGAAATCTGCTTTTTTTGCATTGAATTTTAAATCCATGTCCATGTCTTCTTTAGGCATTGCAAAGTATCCATCGAGGCCAAAGGTTAAGTCGTTAAAACTAAACTCATTGTTTTTTAATGTGAATTTAAATTGAGGCATGTTGGCATCAAAATCAGCTAATATTTTTGTTTTAACTTTACTTAAATAAGTGATTCCTCCATAATTTATGGTAAAAGAGGCAATGTCGGTACTTGTGGAAAGCATAAATTCATCGGCAGTAAAATCACCGGATAATTGATGATTTAAATTTTTCAATTCGGTCGAAACTCCCAAATCTGCATCATCGTAAATGATTGTCCCTTCAATGATTTGAAAGTTTTTCAGGGTCATTTTAAATGGAGCTGATTCTCCAGTCTCGGCAACAGCAGTTGTATCGGATTTGGTTATGTCCCAATTTGCTTTACCACCTTTTAAAACAATTGCTTTAATTGAAGGATGATCAAGCACAATGCTATTAATTTTATATTGACTTCCTTTGATAACACTCATCAAATTTACATTCAACAAAAGATTGTCAGTTCTAAGTAAGGTATCGCCTTCAAACTCATTTATTCCTGCAATACTTAAGTTGTTTAAGGTAAATTTGAAATCCGGAAAACTACTTATCAGGGTCAAATCAAATTCCCCAAAATCTAATTTTGCGTTTAAATTTTTATTGGCTTCTTCCTTAATTTTAGCTATAATTTTATCTTTAAAAATAATTGGCAACAGCAAGGTAATGGCAAGAAGCAGGAGCACAACAATTCCTGAAATTTTAATAAATTTTTTCATTTATAAGTTAATTCGTTAGTAGAATGTGTATTATTAAATTTAATTTCCGGGATAAATATATTTTTGAATTTTGATAAATTATGGATGCGAAATTACCAAAGTTTTAGCTAACCCACACCAATCAAATTGCAATGTTTGTTAATCATTATCACAGTACAATAATTAACTTTGAAGCATGTTACAATCTTCTATCAAACAAGTAAGAATAAAACGCATAAAGCTATCTGAATCTGAAATTATGGACGATATAGTGGCCGTTGAGGAACCACTCGAAATTCAATTGCAATATGGAAAAGTAGATCAACGCATAAATAAACCTGTTTCTGTAACCATGCGCACACCCGGTAATGATGCAGAATTAGCTTTAGGTTTTTTGTATACTGAGGGTATTCTAAAAAATATAAGTGAAATTGAAAATGTTACACAAAATGTTTTAGACTCAAATAAGGTTGTAGTTTCATTGAAACCTCATATAAATCCTGAATTGAAGAAACTTGAACGAAATTTTTATACCAGTTCAAGTTGTGGAGTCTGTGGGAAAGCATCTATTGAAGCGGTATCCATTGCTTGCGAAAGGTTACCTAACGATACTTTTTTAATTTCAACTGATGTTATTATACATCTGGCACATTCAATTCGAAATGAACAAGCCGTTTTTAGCAGTACGGGAGGAATTCATGCTTCTGCATTGTTTGATTTAGAAGGGAATTTTCTTTTTTTACGGGAAGATGTTGGACGTCACAACGCATTAGATAAATTAATTGGCTATGGGTTGAAAAATGAGCTATTGCCTTTGAACAAGCACATTTTAGTACTCAGTGGAAGAGCCAGTTTTGAACTTTTGCAAAAGGCAGCAATAGCAGGTATAAAGATAGTGGTAGCTATTGGTGCACCTTCTAGTTTAGCAGTCCAATTGGCCCACGACTTTAACATCACCTTAATCGGATTCGTAAAAGCTGAACGATTTAATATTTACTCCGGAGAACAGCGCATTGAAGGGTAGTATACAGAAATCATAATCAACTAATCATATTTACAAGTATTGTTTCAAAAGGCTGTTTATATTTGCAGCTCATTAATACAATATGGAAAACAACAATTACGATATAATTATTGTAGGAGGGGGAATCGTTGGTTTGGCAGCAGCATATAAAATAAATACGCGATTTCCAGCAAAACGAATTCTAGTGCTCGAGAAGGAAAACGAAGTAGCAGCGCATCAAACTGGACATAATTCAGGGGTAATTCATTCAGGTATTTATTACAAACCCGGTAGTTACAAAGCTAAAAATTGCGTTGATGGGCGAAGAGAACTTGTAATGTTTGCCAAAGAACATAAAATTGCTCATGATATCTGCGGAAAAATTATTGTCGCAACAGAGCAAAGCGAATTGGCCCACATGAACAAAGTGTATAATAATGGATTAGCCAATGATGTTGAAGGGCTTGAAATAATTGATGCTAAAAGAATTAAAGAAATTGAACCTTATTGCGAAGGTATTTCTGGAATTTGGGTACCCTGCACAGGAATTATTGATTATGCAGATGTTTCAAGAAAATACACCGAATTAATTCGTGCAAAATTTACTGGAAGTAAGGTACTGACCGGACATGAAGTTACCGCTTTTGAAAAGCATGCAGATAGCACAACAGTGGTGACTCCTAAAGGAAATTTTATTGGTAAGTACATCATTACTTGTGCTGGATTGCAAAGTGATAGAATAGCTAAAAAGGAAGGCACACGCTCTGATGCAGCTATTGTTGGATTTAGAGGTGATTATTACGACCTTTCTGAAAAGGGAATGAAGAAAGTGAAAAATTTAATTTACCCGGTTCCTAATCCTCAATTCCCTTTCTTAGGAGTACATTTTACTAGAATGATACACGGCGGCACTGAGTGTGGACCAAATGCTGTTTTTGTGTTTAAACGTGAAGGTTACGGTAAAACCGATTTTTCATTGAAAGATACAGTAGATGCTTTTACATTTGGTGGTACTTGGAAATTTTTCAAAAAGCATTGGCGCTTTGGACTTGATGAATACAAGGGAGCATTTTCTAAGAAATTATTTTTAAAACGATTGCATAAATTGATTCCCTCTTTAGAAATGGATGATTTGGTTCCTGGTCGCGCAGGTGTTCGTGCAATGGCTTTAGCACCTGAAGGCGAAATGATTGATGATTTTAAAATTGAAAAAAATGGAAATGCCATTCATGTGCTTAATGCACCTTCTCCGGCAGCTACGGCCTCTTTAGCTATTGGAAGTGCGATTGAACAAATGGCAACAGAATATTTTAATTTAAATTAGGTTTTCGAAACTTCGAATAGAATTTAGTAAATACTAAACTAAATTTTTTGAACTCTAAAAATCTATCGACCGCTTGCAAAATCACTTTTTGTCAAAGTATGTGGATGAAAAGAGAAATTAAAAATGCGTTGGTCGAACAATAATTAGCTTTTTACCTAGCTTCTGATTTACTGTTTAACTCAGTGGGATTAAATTTACGAGAGTTTGTTACAGGATTCGCATAAAGCTCCAGAAACAACTTCTGTAATAAAGGTTCATCTCCTTGCAATAGCTTTAGTTTATCGTGCATGTAATGAATAAAGTACTCCTTCTGTTCTCTTGTATACTGCGAATTAGTTTCGCTTTTTGAATGTAACAAATCAAAAGCTATATAATTGGTTGCAAATAGTTGATAGCTTCCGCTTATTTCAGCATCCATAAAATAATTAAGCGCCTTCATACTGTCAGATGCTTTTGCTATTTGTGGTAAAGCGCTGTTTAACGGTTGACCTAATTGAAGATGAACGCGACCTTTATTTTCAGTTACTCCGGCCAAAATGCTCTTTACATCTTCATCTGCACTTTTTGTATAATTACCTTGTAACGAATAGTAATTTTCTCGAACCTTCAAAATATCACAAGGCTCAAATTCATAGGAAATACTAACTGGTACGATATTGAGTTCAGCAAAACTTTCTTCAAAATTATCAGGTTTACTCACCTGCAACATCTTTAACAAACCTACTTGTGTTTCGTCCCATCCATTTTTTGTGCGTCCGTTTCGTTGTGCAATCCAAGTAGATTGTTTCTTGCTAGTAATAGCAAAGCGCATATAATTAGAAAGGCGTATGCTGTTATCATAAATTTCACGCCTATTGCCTGTGCGGTAAACAGTAAACATCTTATTTACTTTGCCAATATCAATCAAAAATTGATTTACCATTAAATTATTGCCAAAGGTAATTTCACTGGTATCGTGTCCATGTTCAACCAATAATATTTGTAAAATACCAGAGTCTAAAAATATGTCGCGGTGATTGGAAATAAAAGTATAGGATTCATTGGGAGAAATGTTTTCAAAGCCTCCTGAGCTTAATCCTGCACTTGATTTTGATAATATATTCCGAATAGCGCGATGCATTATTTTCAATTGAAAATCGCGGGTTGAACTAAAATTAGGAAAATCTTCAATTATATTTTTTCGTTCGTTGTCTGAAAAAAGGTAGTGAAGGGCAGCATGAAAAGTAGGGTTGTCCTTTATTCGATTCCAAGCAGAAGCAAATTCTTCGGCTGAATAAGGGCGTATATCTTCAAAGTCAAAATAATTAAACATAAAGTTACAAGCAGTTGAAAGTGAAGATAGTAAATCTTTTGAAATGATAAACAAAAGCAACTTATGCCTTGTTTTTTGTAGGTTGCACCGTGTTCAATTTACTGCGTTAAATCAATTTCTTCATAACCGGGATAGTTCTTACTGTTGAAAGCAAAAACAGTATCATCTATTTTGGTATCGGTAACAAATTTTTTCACGTTATAAGTCATGTCATTACCATCCTTCCCTAAAATTTTAATTGATACAATTTGCTTTTTAACTTTATCTATCGTTAACATAACTGTATGAAAATTTCTTTTTTTAGCTTCAGTAGGAAATAATTTAATTACCTGATGAATAGCACCTGATTTTTGTTTTTCTTCTTTTACAAATTGATACTTAAATCCATTTTCATACATCGTAAAAATAGTGCTTGGATTTATATCATCTCCCGATTTTCCGCCCACAATCGTAGCTAAATTCTTTTGAATTTCCTTCGCATCCTTTAAAATAGTATAGCTGAATTTAGTGTCGTTTAAAATAATTTGATTGGCAATTTCAAGACGGTATTTTTTTCCTTTAATGGTAATTTTTCCTTCCTGCGTTTCAGTAGTTTTCTCAGTTTTGTTTTCAATGGTGTAGGTGAAATTAGCAATGATTGAAGTAAAAGCTTTGGTTTTTGCACTTAACTCATCAAGAATTTTTTTAGCTTTTTCGTCAACTTGTGCTGTAGCAGTAAGTGATGACGAAAGCAAATGAATTGCAACAATAGCAAGGGTAATTTTTTTTAACATAAGAAAAAGATTGTAAAACGATTTAAGTACATTAACTACTACTCTTTATTAAAAATGTGAATTACACATTCGCAAAATAAAAAGGCGAAGTTAAGGATTCAATAATTGTTCCAAACTATTTTCATCACGAATTAATACTTGACGTGCCTTACTTCCCTCAAACGGTCCAATTACACCAGCAGCTTCGAGTTGATCTATAATTCGTCCAGCCCGATTATATCCCAGCTTTAATCGTCGTTGAATGAGCGAAGTGCTTCCTTGTTGATGTTGCACAATAAGCTTGGCAGCCTCCGCAAATAACGCATCCCGCTCCGATGGGTCAAAATCCTCATTGCCACCGGTGGCTGTTTCATCAATGTATTCGGGTAATAAAAAAGCATCCGGATAACCACGTTGTGATCCAATAAATTCAGTTATCTTATCTACTTCTGGTGTATCCACAAATGCACATTGTATGCGTATTAAGTCATTTCCGGTACTAAGCAACATATCACCACGACCAATTAACTGGTCTGCACCGCCTGAATCTAGAATGGTGCGACTATCAATTTTGGAACTTACCCTAAAAGCAATGCGAGCAGGGAAATTTGCTTTAATAGTACCGGTAATAATATTTACGGATGGACGCTGAGTTGCAATAATTAAGTGAATACCAATTGCTCTGGCTAATTGGGCAAGTCGGGCAATGGGCGTTTCAACTTCTTTTCCTGCTGTCATAATCAAATCGGCAAACTCATCTACCACCAAAACTATGTAAGGCAAAAATTTATGCCCATTGGTTGGAAGTAATTTTCTGGAAATAAATTTTGCATTGTATTCCTTCAAGTTTCTAACCGCAGCATCCTTTAATAAATCATAGCGCTGATCCATCTCAATGCACAGTGAATTTAGGGTATTGATTACTTTTTTGGTATCGGTAATGATGGATTCTGCTGAATCAGGAAGCTTGGCAAGATAATGACGTTCAATTGTATTAAAAAGCGTTAATTCCACTTTTTTGGGATCAACCAGTACAAATTTCAACTGTGAAGGATGCTTTTTGTAAAGAAGCGAAACCAAAATAGCATTTAAACCTACCGATTTTCCTTGTCCGGTAGCACCAGCCATAAGTAAATGCGGCATTTTAGCTAAATCAGTAATAAAAATATCATTGCTGATTGTTTTTCCTAGAGCTATAGGTAAATCGAAACTGCTGTTTTTAAACTTATCTGAATCAATAATAGAACGCATCGAAACCGTTTCGGGCTTTTGATTCGGAACTTCAATACCAATGGTCCCTTTGCCCGGTATAGGCGCAATAATACGAATACCAAGGGCTGACAAACTAAGTGCTATATCATCTTCTAGATTTTTAATTTTCGAGATGCGTACGCCTGCGGCTGGAATTATTTCATATAAAGTAACCGTTGGACCGATGGTAGCTTTTATTTTTTCAATGTCAATACTGTAATTTTTAAGAGTTTCGAGAATCTTATTTTTATTGGCCTGCAGCTCTTCGTTATTGATTGTAATAGTATCGCTTCCGTGTTTTTCCAGCAATTCTACCGGTGGAAACTGAAAAGAAGAAAGCTCCAATGTTGGGTCATAATCTTCCAGAGGAAGTTCTGCGATGATGGATTCGGCGGTAATTTCTTCATTCGTTGTTACAGGTTTTTCTTCCACAACAAAGGGAACTTCAGCAATTGAAGTTTCAAGGGTAGGGCTTGCATCTGGTACCACAACTTCCATTGTTAATTCTTCAACCACCTGTTTTTGTTGTGTTGCTTTCAGCGATTCGTTGTTGTTCTCATCGAGACTCAATTCCAAAAAATCTTTATTCGGCGCATCCGTAATTTCAGGAATTAATCCTGTTGATGAAAAGGTAAATTCAGTTTCAATTTTGGGAGCATTCTTCTTGTTCTTTATACGTTCCACAATGTTTTTATGCACATTAACCGGTTCAGGTTCTGCTTCGGTTTCAGGTAGAGTGTTTATTACTTCAGTTGTAATTTTAGGTTCATTGCTAGCTGTTTCAACTGATTTAATTTTGGGTGTAAAAGTTAAACTATTACTTACTATTAAAAAGGCAATCGCAGAGGCAACGATAAATAAACCCGCACCAATGGTTCCTAAAATACCACTCAACCACAAATTGCTGAAATAGCCGAAACTGCCTCCCAAATAAAGATAGGCGGGGTTCGTAAAAATAAATGAACTGCTTACCGAAATCCAGAGCAATGCAAAAAACGATATGCGCAATGATTTTCGAAAGGGAAGTATTTTCTTTTTAAGCAAAATGCGTATTCCTGCTAAAAAAAATACATAACAAAAAATAAAGGATGAAATGCCAAACCAGTTATAAATAAATTGGTGTGAAACAATAGCTCCCATTTTTCCCAGCCAATTATCAACTTTTAGATCATTATTGCTTAGCAATTGCCACCACGAACCCATTACTTTATCCTGATCGTTTTGCCAGGTAAAAATATACGATAGTTGTGCTATAAAAAGGTATAGGGAAAAAAGCAAAAGAGCCAAGCCGGTTACCCGATGAGTACGTTCATCCTTTAAAAATCGAACGAACGATTTTATGGGTGAGGCAGCTGAAGAACTTGGAATTACTTCCTCTTTTTTTAGCTTTTTAGTTTTTTTACTTTCACTAGTTTCCTCCTGTGCTGCAGGGGTGTTTTTGGCTGCTTTTTCTTTCGCTTCTGCCATTGTGGTATGTTGCTTTTTAATTGAATAAAAGTGCAGAATATTTTTTGCTTTCTTGAAAAGAATAAATTTTGTTTTCAACAGTCAAAATTTAATAACGTAGAATGCACAAGATTAGTATAAACAAAAAGGCACATCACTGAAGGATGTGCCTTTTTACTTGTATTCTAAACCAATCAATTCATGTCTTCAAACATTTTATCCATTTCTTCCATTGTTATTATCTTAAAATCAGGTGATAACTCGAAGTGACCTTCTTCTATCTCTTTTTTAATCACATTTTTAGCTGTTAATATCATCTCAACACCGTATTTTTGAATTCTAAATTCCATCAAAACTCCTTTGATTTCTCTAAATGGTGAACTCCAATTTGGAGTTTCAATATTTATATCATTCGTATAAAACACATCAAAATCGGGAATGGTGTCGGATTCAAAATCAACGTGTGCTTTAAGACAAGTATAGCCGGCAATCGTTTTTTTATCCGGCAAAAATGTTATTTTTCGTTTTGGTTCTTTCTGTATCAATTTTTCAACTCCTACTGTATCTAAAATTACAGCATACTTTTTACCCATTACAGTTAGGGTTTGTGTAACTTGCTTTTTATTTAAATTAGCAATTAATGAAGTAGTTACAATTCCCATACTTATTTCTAAATCAACACTTGCCTCATTGTTTTTAAAATTATAATTGATAGTAGCGGGCAACAAGCTGGTCATAAAATTATCTTTTTTTGTGGGCGGATAGCTTACAGCATATTCAATTGTTCCTTCTGAAATTTTGCCGGTTGTAAAGGTATTGCAACCCATCAGCATTATTAATAAGGCTAAGATGGTTAAAATAGAAATGTAAAGAATTCGAAACCTCATGAATTTGATATATTAGCGTAATGTCTTCACCCTTACTTCTATCGGCGTTCCGAATTCAATACTAGTAAGAAAATGACCAGCTAAGATTGCAGGTCGATGAAAGTTTTAAACAGACCTTTTAACAATAAATTAATGCAGATTAATTCAATGTTTTACAAATTCGATGTTGGCCGTTTTGAGTACATTCTTCAAATCCCATCACTTTTAAAAATCGAAGGTGCTGCTTGTTTTGCATTCCCTCGTACACAATTTTTTTTATACCTTTTGATTGTAAAAATTCTTTTTCACGTTCAAAAATAAAGCGACCAACTTTATAATCGCGGTAATGTTTCACTGTATAGTTAAGTTTAACTTTTGCTTCACCTTTCTCATCAATTGTGGCAACAAATACATTGGCAATTACTAAATCGCGAAGTACAACAAACGAAAGTTTATTTTCTTCTTTGACAAATTTGAAACCCGGAAAAAATTGCTCAATATCGCTTGCATAAAATTCAACAAAGCGTTGTACCAATATTCCTTCCGACTCAAAAGGAAGCAATTCAAAGGTTTCTTTGCTTTTCAAAAGAATGAATAATTGATACAGGTTAATGAAAAATAAAATACTATTTGCCAACATCACCGGAAAAGCATCAATTAAAAAACCATAAGTAATAAAAAGTAAACACCCGGCAAGGTTAAGCCAGCGAAAGCGGAGTGCATTACTAACTAAAAGCGAATACGCTAAAAATGCAGAAGCTAAATATCCAATCGCAACAATCATAACGCTAAAAAGTTAAACTAGTAGCCTAATATCTTAAGCATCGATTTATAACTTTGTTCCTTTGCAAATAGTCGGGTAATGAGTTCTCCGTTTTCATCCAAATCCACAATTACATGCTTGGGCGCAGGAATAAGGCAATGTTGAATACCTCCGTAACCACCTATTGATTCTTGGTACGCTCCTGTATGAAAAAAGCCAAGGTATTGTGTGTTTTTCTTTTCTAGCTTAGGCAAAAAAATCTGATTTACATTTGATTCGGCATTGTAATAATCATCTCCATCGCAGGTAAGCCCTCCAAGGTTCACGCGCTCATAATCTTTATCCCAATTATTTATAGCCAATAAAATAAAGCGCTGTTTTATACCCCAAGTATCTGGTAAGGTGGTGATAAATGAACTGTCAATCATGTTCCAAATTTCACTGTCGTTTTGCTGTTTTTGTTCAACTGTTGAATAGAGAACAGCGCCACTTTCACCAACGGTAAAGCTTCCAAACTCAGTAAATATATTGGGTTCAGCAACTTCCTTTTCTTCACATATTTTTTTTATATGTTGTACAATTTGTTCAGCCATATACTCATAATCGTAATCAAAACTCAATGAAGTTTTAATAGGAAATCCTCCACCTATATCCAATGAATCGAGTTCGGGACAAACTTTTTTTAATTCGCAGTAAACATTAATACACTTGGTTAATTCGGTCCAGTAATACGAGGTATCGCGTATGCCTTTGTTTACAAAAAAATGAAGCATTTTTAACTCAAACTTCGCATTCGGTTTGATTTTTTGGATGTAAAAATCAAGTATGTCTTTGTAGCGAATACCTAATCTCGAGGTATAAAATTCATAATTGGGTTCTTCTTCTGCTGCGATGCGAATTCCTAGTTTACACTTACCTTTTACAGATTTTTCATAAGCCAAAATTTCATTTTTATTATCAAGCACAGGAATCACATTCTTGAATCCATCATTTATCAATTCAGCAATGTATTGCGTGTAAGTAGGGCGTTTGTAACCGTTACAAATAATAAATGTATCTTTGTTTATCTTTTGATTTTGGTATAAATTTTTAATTATTGGTATATCAAACGCAGAAGAGGTTTCGAGGTGAACATTGTTTTTTAATGCTTCATCAAGAACAAACGAAAAGTGCGAACTTTTGGTACAATAACAATAACTATAAGTTCCTTTGTAATCGGCTTTGGCAATGGCAACATTAAAAAGTCTTTTCGCTTTTTGAATTTGCGAACTTATTTTGGGCAGGTAGGAGATTTTTAACGGCGTGCCGTATTTTTTAATAATTTCCATGAGTGGAATATCATTAAAATAAAGTTCATCGTCCACAACTTTAAAAGGTTCTTGTGGAAAGTCAAATGTTTGATGAATTAAATCGCTATACTTGCTTTGCATGAGATGATTGCCGTTAATGATTTGGGTGTGTAAAAATGCAATTATTATTAGTATTTTTTTGATTTATTTTTGAGTCGTAGATGTTCTAATTATTAAATTATATGAAGAAGTTAAAATTTATTGAAGTAAAATCTGAAATAGGTGCCGGAACTCGAGGAGCAAGCCTAGGTGTAGATGCCATTAAAATAGCAGCATTGGATTACGGCAGCACCTTGTTTAAGCAAATTGATTCGGTTGAAATTCCACACCAAAATCAATTATTGTTTGAAACACAAGGTAGTCCCTACGCAAAAAGAATTAAGGGCGTTTTGTCCTTGTACGAAAAGCTTTCTGCTGAGGTGTCCAATACCCTTAAAAAAAATGGCTTTCCTTTAGTACTCGCAGGCGATCATAGTACTGCAGGTGGAACCATTGCCGGTATTCGAATGGCTTATCCTAAACAGCGTTTAGGTGTAATTTGGATTGACGCACATGCTGATATTCACTCACCTTTTACTACTCCAACAGGAAACATGCACGGCATGCCTTTGGCCATTAGTTTGTCTGAAGATAATGTATCAAACAAAATGAATAAGCCTGATAAGGATACCATTGACCTTTGGAACAAATTGAAAAAATTAGGGAATATTTCTCCAAAAATAAATTATAAAGACCTTGTTTATATTGGAGTCAGAGATATTGAACCTGAAGAATCTTTTTTACTAAAAAAGCACAAAGTAAAAGCATTTACAACCGCTGAAGTTAAAAGAAACGGTGTCGAGAAAATAGCCCGTGAAGCCTTGTCGCATTTAAGTCAATGTAATTTAATTTATATTTCCTTTGACGTGGATAGTATGGATTCATCGATATCAAAAGGTACAGGAACTCCTGTTCGAAACGGTATTACCGAAAAGGAAGCCGGTAGTTTATGTGTTCGATTAATTCAAAATGAAAAGGTTTGTTGTTTTGAAATTTGTGAAGTGAATCCTACCTTGGATAAGGAAAATTTGATGGCCGAAAATACATTCGAAATTTTGCAGAAAGTAGTTTCACAATTAACCAACTAATAATAAGATTGGCTGTTTGAAGCATGTTTCATTGAAATTTAATGCTGTTAAAATTCTATTGCTTTTAATGCAATTGAGCTAAAACCCTTGAATCATCCTGCGCATCTTTACATCCAACTTAGTTTGTTCAACATTTAAATGGCACTGATACGCTTTGCCACATGAAAGAAGTTTAAACATGAAAATTGAAAATTTAATCACTACTAAAATAACTGAAGCTGTTACGGCATTATTTGATATAACTGTAACCCCAGCTCAAGCAGCCGTTCAAAAAACCAAAACAGAATTTGTTGGTGATTTTACATTAGTTGTGTTTCCTTTCGTGAAAGCTGCAAAATTATCTCCCGAAAATACAGCACAAAAAATAGGAGAGTGGCTGCAAAAGGAGATGAAAGAAATCACTTCATTTAACGTTGTGAAAGGGTTCTTAAATCTCGAATTATCAAATGAATATTGGTGGGATTTTTTTACTTCCAACTACAACAATCAAAGTTTCGGATATACACCAATTAATGATAGCTCTAAGATTCAAATGGTGGAATATTGCGGACCTAACACCAATAAACCGCTTCACTTAGGACATGTAAGAAATTGCCTTTTGGGATATTCAGTTTGCGAAATTTTAAAAGCTAATGGCAATAAAGTAATTAAGGTAAACATTGTAAACGATCGGGGAATACACATCTGCAAAAGTATGCTGGCCTGGAAAAAATATGGCGCAGGCGAAACTCCTGAAAGTAGTGGAATGAAAGGCGATCACTTAGTTGGTAAATACTATGTTGAATTTGATAAGCAATATAAAAAGCAAGTAAATGATTCAATAGCACAAGGCCTCACCAAAGAAGAAGCTGAGAAAAATGCTCCTCTAATGCTGGAAGTGAAACAACTATTGCGTGATTGGGAAGATGGCGATGAATCAACTTTAGCTTTGTGGAATAAGATGAATAGTTGGGTGTATGATGGTTTTGATACTACCTATGCTAAACTCGGTGTTGATTTTGATAAAATATATTATGAATCCCAAACTTACTTGTATGGCAAGGAAATAGTTTTGAATGGGCTTGAAAGAGAAATCATGCAGCAACGTTCGGAT
>WBZU01000598.1_pt1 | contig 30231 bp, 25 predicted proteins | sample 5204311 | NCBI WGS metagenome assembly WBZU01 (sample SAMN12344359, study PRJNA552823) | activated sludge metagenome | biome: Activated sludge suspended growth; feature: Nitrification reactor; material: Wastewater; isolation source: activated sludge from nitrification reactor of wastewater...
AAGAAGGGGGACCGAGTCTTGATTGAGGCGCGTCGAGGAGGTCTGTCGATTCAGACCTATGGCATCACAAAAGCCAGCGGCCAAGTCGGACAGACCATTATGGTTGCGAATCTGGATTCCGGTCGAGAGTTGAGAGCGAAGGTTGTGGCGCCCAGCCTGGTACAGGTTGATTTCTAGGAGCGTATGGTGAGTGTCACGGTATTTGCCCATCGAACACAGTTGAGACGTGCCATTGCGGGACTCGGGATCATAACCGTGATGTTCATGTGCGGATGTTCAAGTCCGCCAAGCCCGTCGAGCAAAGTGACTCTGCCGCTGATCCCTCCTCCGAAGACGCTTGGCTCGCTCTGGCAGGAAGAAAACGGACGAGCCTATCTGTACGAGGACATGCGCGCCATGCGGATCGGGGATATTCTGACCGTGAAAGTGTCCGAAGTTCATAAAGGGTCCAAGTCCGCCGATACGGCGGTTCAACGAGATTCGACGATTAAGAACGGCATGGTCGGGAGCGGGATGGGATATATCGGGCTTCCAGGGATCCGGTTCAGCGATGAAACCAAGCGTGGATTCGGAATCAATGCGAGCGCCAATAACAAGTTCGACGGGAAAGGCTCCACCAATCGTGAAGGCACATTGACCGGGACCATCTCGGCGATTGTCACGGAGGTGCTGTCCAACGGGGATCTTCGGATCGAGGGGCGACGTGAAGTCACCGTCAACAGCGAAAAGCAGCTGATGACCATCGGCGGGATCGTCCGTCGTGTGGACGTGGATACGAAGAATACCGTCGCTTCGAGTGCCATTGCAGATGCCAAAATCGAATACTCAGGCCTCGGTGTCTTAGATGATGTTCAGCGTCCTGGCTGGTTGGTTCGAGTCCTCAATTGGATCTATCCGTTCTAAGGAGTAGCGTTGTCATGCCGACTCCGATGAAACGCCCAGTCACCAGAAAAGTGTATTCCAAGCGGCGGGTGGTGAATGCGCAATCGTTGCAACTGATGGTCAGAAGCGGAGTGGTCCGTAGGGCAGATTCCATGCCTCCGCCTCCGATCAGGCGAGGTCGCGTGCCACTATCGGCTGAACAGCAACGAGCCGTTTGCAAAGAAGTTGTGCAGGAGCAGGGGTGGTTGTCACGTGTCATTTTTGGTCCGAAGCCGCACGCCGCTCTTACGAAGCGTTCCTCATTCGATGGAGGACAATAGCTGTATGGTGTTACGGTGGCTGGTGTTGCTGTTCCTTTTGACTGCTGGCTTCCTCTGGCCTGTGAATGCCGATGCCGTGAGGATCAAGGATATCGGTGCGATTGAGGGGGTGCGTGAAAACCAACTACTCGGCTATGGCTTGGTGGTTGGGTTAGACAGCACCGGCGATCGTGTGATCGGTGGACAGTTTACGATTCAAGCGATGATGTCGATGTTGAACAAGATGGGGGTCCATCTCGTCATTGATCCCATTCAACTGCTGACGAGGAACATCGCGTCGGTGATGGTCACAGCGAAACTTCCTCCATTCTCGAAGCCCGGCATGACGTTGGATGCTGTGGTCTCCTCAATGGCCAACGCGAAGAGTTTACAAGGAGGCACCTTACTATTGACGCCTCTTAAGGCAGCGAATCAGCAAGTATTTGCCGTGGCGCAAGGGCCCGTTTCGATAGGAGGATTTCTTGGCGGCACCGGCGGGGCCGGCGGGGCGACGGTGGCCAAAAATCATCAGGCGGCAGGTGTGGTGCCTAGTGGAGCCATAATTGAAAAGGAACTTCCCGTCGATATCGATTCGTGGGAGACCGTCTCCGTTCTGCTACGTCAGCCAGATTTCACGACGGCGATTCGGACGGCCGAGGCCATTGAACATGCTTTTGGGAAGGGGAGTGCGTCAGCCGTCAACGCTGGCTCTATTAAGGCCACGATTCCTCCGGTTTTTCATGGACGGGTTGTTGAATATATTGCGTCGATTGAAGGGCTTGATGTGTCCGTCGATGCCATTGCGAAGGTCGTTGTCAATGAGCGAACCGGTACGGTCGTCCTTGGGGAACACGTTCGGATCTCAACCTGTGCCATTTCTCATGGAAACCTCACAATTTCAGTTAAAAATACGCTGAATGTGTCTCAGCCGGCGGCGCCGCTTGTGGGGAATGCTGCAGGACAAACCACTGTCACCCCCGATGTCCAGACTGAGGTCAAAGAGCAGGAGTCTCGGCTGATCGTTGTCGATGAAACGGTCACCTTGGGAGAGGTTGTTCAGGCCCTCAACGCCGTAGGGGTCACGCCTCGGGATCTGGTGGCGATTCTTTCGGCACTCAAGTCGGCCGGGGCTCTTCAGGCGAATCTGGAGATCATTTGAGGGCTTCTATGGATGGGATTACCCAAACAGGCTTGGAGAAGAGTCGGGCATTGATGTCATCACCATTATATATGGATCCTGGGACACTGCTCCCCTCAGGTCAGCTGCATAATTCTCACAACCCATTGATAGTGCAGGATGTCATGAAGGAGCGTCAGAAGCTTATTGAGGCCGGGAAACAGTTTGAATCCTATTTTGTCTCACATTTACTGAAGGTTATGAGAGAAACCGTCCCTCAAGGAGCTGTAGCCAATAAACAGGGCGCGTATTTCCATTCATTCTATGATGAGGAAATCGGACGTCGAGCGGCAGAATCTGGGGGTCTGGGCATTGCTCGGATGGTCCAAGAACACGCGGAAAAATATTTTGCAGGTCCCCCCCTGCAGAGCACTCAAGTTTTCCGGTGAGGGACCGATAAGGAGCTCGACAGGGATAAAGGGCACTGATCGTTCAGGACGCGGGTTGGAGGAGTTGGGGAAGGAGTAGGACGATGCAGATTTCAGGCCATGGGAACGTTGACCATCTAGCAAAAGTATTGCTTGGAGTGCATGAGGCTGAGAATGCAGCTGTTCGGCAACCGACGGCCCAGCCCAAGGTTGGCAAGGATGAGGTTCAGATCTCGGCTCAGGCCAAGGAGCTGCAACGGATTCGAGAGTTGGTCAATCAGCCGGATTCTTTGCGGGCAGAACATGTCGATCGCATCAAGCGTGCACTTGACAGCGGCACCTACGATATCAGCGGTCGTGCAGTTGGGGACGCGCTGATTAAGCAGGTTTTGACCGATTCGGTACTCTAGGCCGATTCGGTTTCCACATCGGTACGACAGCAATGGACGGGTCTTCGATCAGGCCCATGGATGGGCAGGTTGCTGATGTTGAATACCTCTACCTCACTTGATCAGTTGAGCCATATCCTCTCCCGCGAATCCCATCAGTGTGATCTCCTCGCACGGAATATGGTGCAAGAACGCGAGGCAATCAAGTGCATGGCGCTTCACGAGTTTGTGTCGATTAATCAGGTTCGGGTGGGAATCTTAGAGTGTCTTGCCGGCTTGAAAGAAGAGTTAGATGCGCTCGTGCAAGGGCTTGGTGTTGCCTACCAGCTGCCGGAGACGCCTCGCACGTTGACAGAAATCCTACGCCGGGTTCAGAGCCAGCAGGCCGACCTGATCTTGAAGCAGTACGAGGGGCTAGCTGAAAAAGTCCGAGCGGTTAAGCAGGATATTGCGGTCAATCAGCTCCTGATTAAGAATGTGCATGGGTTCTTGATTCGAGCAGCTGACGCGCATCGGGAACGACCCCAAGATGAAGATTTGTACTCCGAATATGGCGTTCGAGGTGCAGGTATGAGGCAGGCGGTCCTACTTACTCGGAAAGGTTGACGATCGATGGGACTGAACGCTCTGATGAGTATCGGAAAAACAGCCCTTTTCACCGCTCAACAAGCATTGACGGTAACCGGCCATAATATTGGGAACGTCAACACGCCAGGTTATTCTCGACAGGAAGTCATCCTCACGGAGGAGCAACCGGCTGATGGAAATCCTGGGCAGGTCGGCACCGGCGTAAAGATCGCCGAAATTCGTCGAGCAGTTGATAAATTCCTCAACCGGGAATTGACGGCATCACAGCAAGATCTCGGGCAATTCACCGTCGCACAAGACGAATTAAGTCGGCTGGAGAAGCGCTTGGGAGATACGCAAGGGCAGGGACTGGCTGGACAGCTGAACGATTTGTTTGCTGCCATCCAGGATGCGACAACGACGCCATCTCAAGTCACCCCGCGCTCAGTATTGCTTGGAAAGGCCGCGACACTGGTTGGGACATTCCATCAGATTAATACAGACTTTACTGAGACTCGTCGAGCTCTCGACGTGCAGCTCGGTGCGATTATCAACGAGGTCAACAGCCTTACCAAAAAGGTTGCGGAACTTAACACGCAAATCAAGTCTGCGGAAGTCAGTGGGCAAAATGCGAATGATCTTCGGGATCAGCGTGACTTGGCCATTAACGATCTGGCCACGAGGATTAATGTGTCGACTCTGGAGCGACCTGACGGAACCGTTTCCGTCTTTACGGCTAGTGGGCTGGTGGTGGTCGATCAAGAAACGACGCGCAATCTGGTCGGGATCGAATCGTCGGATAATCAAGGTCTTCTAGACGTGGGATACGACACGGGAGGGACTCGAGCGATCGTCATCACCGGCTTGATTTCAAGCGGGAAGATTCGTGGACTCTTGGATGTCCGAGATCAAACGATCCCTTCAGTATTACAGAGAGTCGACGCACTGGCAGGATCCCTATTAACGGAGGTCAACCAAGCTCATCGTGCAGGGTATGGCCTTGACGGTTCCACCGGACAAGACTTCTTTTCCGGATTGTCGGTGACGACCAACGCTCCGACCGCGAACGTCGGGTCCGGTGCAATCGGTAACGGATCGGTGACAGTCCCCAGTCTCTTGACCTTCCATGACTATGAACTGAGGTTCAGTGGGCCTAGTAACTATTCGATCGTTGATGCCACCACTGGAACTGGGATCCGAGGCAACTACGCCGGAACAGCTATCACTCCGCCGACGGTGGATGCGCCACTGAGCATCGCCACTGGAGTGAACGACACGTTGGTGGTGTCGGTCGATGGAACGGCTTCCGGCTCCATTACGCTATCCGGTGCTGCAGCGCCAGGACAGCCGTATTCTTCGGGGGCGGCACTTGCCGCTGAACTTGAGAGCAAGATCAACGCAGATTCGACGCTCGCCGCCGTCGGGAGAAAAGTGACAGTGAGTTTTGACAGCACCACGAATCGATTGGTCCTCCAATCCAACAGCGTCGGCGGTACCAGCGCGGTCGATGTGACCGGTGGTACGGCGAGGGCCGCGCTCGGTCTTTCTAGTGGCATCAGCACTGCGGCATCGGGGGCATATAGTGGTGCTCAAACATTCCATGTTGACGGGATTGCGGTGACGGTGTCCGGCGCACCTGCCGCAAGCGATGTCCTCCGATTTAACTCGAGAGAGAATGCCGCACGGGATCTGTCGGTTGCGCTATCAGACCCATCAAAGGTTGCCCTTTCGTCGACACGTGCTGGGGTTCCAGGGAATAATCAGAACGGATTAGCCTTGGTGGCGCTTCAATCTAAAGCCATTGTTGGGCTCGATAGGACGACGTTTTTCGATGCCCATCGCAAGACTGCAACTGATCTTGGCATTGCTTCTCAGGTCGCAACTCAGCGGTTTGATGCGGAGAATGTTCGTTCTGAGCAGCTGCAAACGTTTCAGTCTCAGGTGTCCGGCGTGTCTCTCGATGAGGAGCTGGTCAATTTGCTCAAGTATCAACGGGCATTTCAGGCTGCCTCACGGTTGATTACCGCTGCAGATGAGATGATGTCGACCTTGATCTCGCTCAAACAATAGAGAGAGGAGCGTCGTCATGCGTGTCCCCGATCAACAGGTCTTTGGGATCCTCGTCAATAACTATCAGCGTGCACGACTGAAGGAATTAAAGCTGCACGAACATCTTGCCACCGGGAAACAGGTGTTGCAGCCTTCCGATGATCCAGGCCGATTCAATCGGATTCTTGGAGGGAGGACAGGACTGGCTCAGCTTGATCAGCGGCTCCGTAACGTGGCGACCGCCACCACGCGTGTTGATTTAGCAGATAGCTCTCTTCAAGGCGCAACGGCGACACTCTCCCGAATCAGGGAATTGGCTGTTCAGTATGCGTCCGATACCAATAACGCGTCAGATCGAATCACTGGAGCAAGTGAAATCAATGCGCTCCTTCAACATCTGCTCCAACTAGGGAACACAGAGTCTGACGACAATCAGCCGGTCTTCGGAGGGACGAGTCGTCATGGATTTGCGGCGGGGTTGACGCTCTCCACTCCGATCACCCTGACAAACGGTGTTGCTGACACTCTGACCGTTAAGATCGATGGGGTGACATCAGGTACGATTGATTTGACGAGTGGAACCGAGACTCTGAGCGGACCCGAGTTGGCTGCCAGGGTGCAAAGTCGCATCAATGCCGATTCTACTTTGATTGCGGCGGGGAAAAGCGCTTCAGTCGCGTATGCTGACGGGAGACTGGTTATCTCCTCGACTTCGGATGGATCAACCTCGAAGGTCGAAGTGTTGGGTGGCACTACTCGATCTCTGTTGGGGTTCAACGGCGGGAGTGTAGGTTCCGGTGGAGCAACGTTTGCAGTGACTGTAGCCACGGATGGGGCCTCGACGAATACCGGCGGAGCCTCGGTCTCGCAAGGGCAGATCATCCACACGAGCGCGACGTCGTTCGATAACTATGTGGTGCGATTTGCTGGCTCGGGTACATTCGATGTTCTGAATATCTCAGCGCCGGTGACGGTGAGTCCGAATTCTGCCAATGTCGGTCGGGTTGGTTCGATTGATGCCGGTATCGTCGATCCACAGCGGACTACCCTTGATAGTTACGAATTACAGTTTACATCGCCGTCTCAATATTCCGTCCGGGACACAACCACCGGGGCGACACTTTCAACCGGGAACTCTTATGTATCCGGTCAAGCCATCGAATTTGATGGGCTTCGCGTTGTGCTTTCAACCGGCCAACAGAGTGGACCCGTTACTGGAGATCGATTTGCAGTCGCCGTTGCACCAAAGACGGTTCTTGCCAGTCAGCCGTACACGTCGGGATCTCCGATCGTATTTGAGGGTATTCAGCTCAGCATCACCAACGGTACGGCGGCACCGGCTGCCGGAGACTTGTTTCATGTCGTCACCCATACCCAGTATGCCGGCGATTCCGGAAGCTATCAGGTCGAAGTGGCGGATGGAGAGGTGATAACCGCCAACGTACCGGGGGATCAGGTGTTCAGCGGGTCCGATATCAATCTGTTCGATTCGGTGCAACGATTACTCTCATCGCTCCGCGGAAACTTCAAGGCTGGTATTTCAGAGAGTTTGGGCAATCTCGATCGAGCCCTCAGTCAGGTCTCTGCGGCCCAAGGCACCATTGGAGCATCAGCGAATCGGTTCGAATCCACGTCCTCGGCGTTGCAAGACGCGAAGGCATTGGCCACCAACACATTGTCGTCTTTTGAAGACATCGATTTAGCGAAGACCATCTCCGATCTGACGTTGCAGGACTATGCGATTCAAGCAGCGGGACAAACGCTCGGGCGGATCTTCGACAACTCTCTTCTAAAATATCTCCCCTCTTAAGTTTAAACGATAAATACCGATAGAACTGTGCCGAACTGTAGCGCCAAGGAAGGCAGGTATGCTGGTACTGACTCGTCGATCTGGAGAAAGCGTGACGATTGGCCCTGATATCAGGGTCGTCGTACTTGGCCTGAAAAGCGGGCAAGTTCGTTTGGGGATTGAGGCTCCTCCGGCGGTCGCTGTGCATCGGGAGGAAGTTTACACACGGATTCAAGAAGAAAATCGCTTGGCGGCCAAAACCCAAGCCGTCCCTCTCGATGCGTTTCGCCGACTGATCCCTGGAAAACGTGGAATGGTCTCATAAGGATGTCGAGATGAAATGCAGATCGACCCGATTTGGGTCATTCGAAGTCTCAGACGACAGCATTGTACGGTTTCCCGTCGGTCTGTTGGGATTCCCGGAGTCCCAGCAGTATGTCATTCTGGACCATGACACGGAGGCTCCGTTTAAATGGCTCCAGTCGATCGATGAGCCTGGGTTGGCATTCGTGATTCTTGATCCTGCCATATTCCACACCGACTATCGAGTCAGCGTGCCCGTCGATATTTTAGCCGAGATGAACGGCGGGAAAGAGGAAGATCTGGCACTGGCCGTCATCTTGACCATTCCCTCTGACGATCCGGCTCACATTACGGCAAATCTACGCGGTCCGTTGGTGATGAGTCACAAGACGAGATTAGGTACACAGTTGGTGCTCTCTGAAGAATATCCAACTCGGTTTCCGCTCTTTCCTGCATCGTCCTCCCAGCCATCAATCTCCGTAGAGCCACGGTCTGCTGCAAAGTGTCCTGCATAAGAGCGTGGGACTATGCCGGCCCTTGTCACCTGCGTTGTTCATGACGGTTTGTGACGAAGTGTGAGCAGCTCGCGCGCTTCACAGCCGACGAATCGTCTTCAGTAGCAGAGGGGTAGTTGGAGTAGGAGCGCTCGTGAATATTGCGAGTCAGGCGGCTGCTTGTGTCAGGGCAGGGTACCCATTGCGATAGGATTCCAGTACTTGGACCAGTCGCCCGACTTCGATTTCAAGTTGTGCGTACACGGGGGGAGCGTCGTGAAGCGCTTGAAGGCGACCGACTGCCTCAAGACGACTGGCGATCAATCCGACCTCCGAGGCGCATAGATTTCCTGCAGTTCCTTTAAATGTGTGTGCTGAGCGTTCGACGGCAGACGAATTTCCATCAGCCAGAGCCGTTCGAATGTCGGCCAGCATCGTTTGATAACGATCCAAAAAGAGACGGATGAGTTGGCCAAACAGCTCATTGTCGCTCCCAATGTTCTGATACATCTGCGTGTGGTCGAAAATGCCTTGGGCAGGATCGGTAGTGCCGGGAGGCAGCATCGGCTTGGTCGCCTGGGCCTTCTGAGATGGAGCCGGTGTCCAGCGCGCGAGTGCGGCCCGTAGTTCGTCGAGCTTGATCGGCTTTGAGAGGTAGTCATCCATACCCGCAGCTAAGCAACGCTCACGATCGCCCTGCATGGCATTGGCGGTGACGGCGATAATTGGTATATGTCGGTGAGTTTCAAGCGGCGAGTGGCAGGTGTCATCAGGACCTGGCGATATAGGCGGCCCTGAATCTGAACCTGGTAACGCCGAACTCAAACCAGTGTCGGACGCTTCGCGTTCGCGAATGATTCGGGTTGTCTCAAAGCCATCCATGAGGGGCATCTGACAATCCATCAGGATGGCGGCATATCGTCCTTTCGCCAGCGCCACTAAGGCTTCCTGCCCATTGTCGACGACATCCGGTCGATACCCCAGCTTCTCGACCATCCGAACGGCAAGCTTCTGGTTGACAATATTGTCTTCTACGACCAACACATGTTGGTGCTCAACGTTCTCGGCAATGGTATGTCTCGTAACCAGTTGCGGGACAATGGAACCGATCTGCTCAGTTGTCCGTTCTTGATCATCCTGCATCCCTAGAACGGTTCTGAGGCACCCCCGTAACTCGTCATGGCGAACAGGTTTGGGGAGGTAGCCCATGGCGCCTGACGATCGGGCCTGTTCGGCGTGTCCGCGCTGAAGAATGGACGTCATGACCACAAGACGTGTATGAGACCTCTCGGGATGACTGTTGAGCTCGCGCGCGAGCTGCAAGCCGTCCTTTCCCGGCATGATGACATCCAAAATGGCGAGATCGTACGGTGTCCCTCTCTGATTGGCCTCTGTAATACGTTGCCAAGCCGACTCGGCATCTTCGGCCAGGTCGTCCACCATTCCCCATCCGGACACGAGATGATGGAGAATCATTCGGTTTGATTCATTGTCGTCAACAATCAGGACCCGCTTTCCCGCGAGCTCACCGGATGGAAGAATGGCACGCAGAGAGCCAGCCTGCTTCTGGAAGCGTGCCGTGCACCAGAAGGTACTTCCTTGACCTTCGATACTACGGACTCCAATCTGGCCTCCCATCAGTTCCACCAACTGCTTTGAAATCGACAGGCCGAGGCCGGTCCCTCCGTATTTTCGTGTCGTCGAGCTGTCTGCTTGAACGAAGGGGCGAAAGAGCTTGTCAATAGTGGTGGAACTCATGCCCATTCCACTGTCTGTGACTTCGAATCGGATCTCCACGGTATCCGTAGAGTCGCTCTCAAGATACGCTTGGAGGGCCACATCTCCTTTGTCCGTAAATTTCACGGCATTGGCAACCAGATTGGTGAGCACCTGCCGGAGGCGTCCTGGATCCCCTTTAAGCCCTGTCGGAACGGACGCGTGTACCAGCCCTGTGAGTTCGATTCCTTTCGTCTCTGCCCGTTCGGCAAACTGGGCTAATACCTGTTCCACGGTGGTTCGCAGATTGAAATCCAGGCATTCTAACTCCAGTTTTCCGGCTTCGATTTTGCTGCATTCCAGTACGTCATTGATCAACTGCAATAGTGCTTCACCGCACTGACGAATGGTCTCCGCATAGGAGTGCTGTTCAGGTGTCAACGGAGTCTCCAACAGCAGGCTCGTCATGCCGATCACGCCGTTCATGGGTGTGCGCAATTCATGGCTGACCGTGGCCAAGAATGCAGACTTCACACGTGCGGATTCCGTCGCCTTCTCAAGCGCCTGATCGAGGCGTTGGTTGCTCTCACCAAGTTGGGTGGCGGTTTCTTGGAGTGCCTGTTGTGTCGTGTAGACGGTGGTCATATCCGTTGCGTACCCGCGGACGACTCCGTGGGGGAGGACCGGACAAAAGGTCCATGAAAAACTGGCTTTGGGAAGCATGACTTCTTGCCCGTGCAGGATCTGGCCGGTTGAGAGACATCGTTGAATGATCGTCATGAGCTGAGCGGGTGCCACGCTGGGAAATCCTTCAAGGCTATAGCCGAATCGAGAGAGCAACGAAATCATGGCGGGGTTGGCATACAGGAGGCTGCCATGTCGGTCCAACTCGATCATGGGTGAAGGACTTTCATGCGCAATGGCGGCAAGGCGGTCGCGCTCGTGCTTGGCCTCCATTTCTTGGGACAAGTCCCGGATGCAGATCATCAGCATAGTGACGTCGCCGAATGTGCTCGGAGTACATGTCCATTCGACAGGAACGAGGGTGCCCGTCCGTTTCATCTGGAGCTGTTGTCTCGAGGCAATTGGGTGGCCGCTTCGTAATACTCTGGTGAGTTGTGCCGTGATCAGGTCCGCATCAGATGCCGTGAGTGTCGACCAGAAGGCGGGAAAGGATTGTTTCATCGGGAGCCGTGATCGTGGTCCCAGGAACCGGCGTCCTTCCCGGTTGACGGCGAGGATCGTGAGGTCGGGATTAAGGATAAGGGCTCCGATCGGCAAGCCCTCAAGCAGGTCGGCCATGTTGGGAATGCGCCACGAGTTGACTGCCGGCCGACGGCGAGATGCTCCTTGCTTTCTCCGGGATTGCGGCATTACGCGGCTCGCAAGTCAGAATTGTCCAGGTGAATCCCGATGTTGACTCGTTCACGAATTGGGTCGAGCACACGAAGGACCGAGCGTACCGTATGGTCCGCAGATGGTGTGGCGAGATCCACCTCGATCGGAGTGGGATAGGAGCCTCCCTGTGGGTCGGTCGTGATCTTGACGCGTGGTTTGAGTCGCTGCTGAGGGTTGACTCCAACGACCACAGCTTGTTCTCCAGTATTGAGTTTGACCAAACTTCCCACTGGGTAGACGCCGATGCTTCGGATCATCAGCTCCACGAGAGACTTCTCGAATTGGCCGCGCTCTCCGGCCAGGAACAGTTGTCGAACGGCGTCGTGAGGCATCATGGAGGGACGTGTACCACGTCGGCTCACCATGCCGTCATAAAAGTCGACGATGCCGACGATTTGCGCGAGTTGGGAAGTCTGATCGTGGTGGAGGGCCGCAGGAAATCCGCTCCCATCGCTCCGCTCATGATGCTCTTTTACGACGCGCAAGACATCCTCGGGCATCCCTGGTTGTTCAGCGAGCACCGCGACACCTAGTTTGCAGTGCTGCTCCAGAAGGGTCTTGTCCTGTCCGGTGCATTCATCTCGCTTGCGCACTAAATTGCGAGGCAATCGCACATAGCCGGTATCGTGCAGCAACGCCCCCATTCCAACGAGTTCCTGGGTTGGCTGATCCAGTCCGATCTCAAGGGCCACGATGAGCGACAGAATGCAGGTATCCAGTGCATGAGTCGTCAGGGATCGGTCAAACTGTTTGATTTTTTGAATGGCAAGTTGAGTAGCCATCGCAGCATGATCGCTGAGCACGTGCGCCAGGACAGTCGACACGATGGCTTTGGTTGCTTCGGGTGAGGGAGGAATACCACGTTCAAGATCAGAGAAGATGCGCTCTACAGCTTCCTGAGCTTGGGCATAGATGACCGAGGGCAGCTGATGAGCATCACAGGTTGCTATTCCAGCAGGTGCGATCGTGTTCCCAGATGGGGGTGATTCAAGATGGGGCGGTTCTGGCTGTGCGCTGTGCTCGAGGCTTTCCGGACCGGTCGAGGAAGGGATCGATGGCACATCAAGCCCCTTACTAGTGTCGATCGTGACCATCCTGATCCCATGGCGCTTCATGACGTGAATGGTGTCCAGGTCTTTAATAGCAAATTTATGGGAAAGAAACGGCGTGCGGTACCATGGGACGTCCATGTCAACGAGGTACATCCCAAGGATCAGTTGGTCGATTGAAATACGTTTTGTGGCCATGGTCGCAGGCTCCAGATCAAAGACACCCTCGAACGGGCTTTCAGACTGCAGGTGGTTCGCGTGCGTTATCGGCGAAAGAAACGTCGTACTTGATCGGTGGATGCCAGACGATGTGCGTTGTAATTCATTGGGAATCAATGCGTTCCGTCTCGCACCCTTAATGCTCAAGAATAGCCTCTGATGGGCCGATAGAGCTCATCAGCAAGTGTTTGTAGCGAGTGCGCAACGAGGAAGAATCACGATGAACGAAGTAGTCGAAGCGACTCCCTCTCCAGCAGCGTTCTTATCAGTCGGATTGGCCGTCAAACTTTCTCTGACGCTCGATGGGCAAAAGATGATGTATGGCTCAACGCTGCTGGGTTGGAAGGATCACGCCTGGCTTGTCTGTGCATGGCCTCTGCCCCTGAGCCCTGACCAGCGGGTGGAGAGGGGGACTCCGTGCACTGTAAGCTATCTTCACGAGGGCAAACTGGTTGGGTATCGCAGTGAAATTCGCGATCTGATTACGTCGCCGGTGCCGTTACTCTTTGTCGCCTATCCGAAGGCCGTGGAAGAAATGCATCTACGCAAATATCTTCGGGCATCCGCTAATGAACCTATCTTATTGATGCAAGTGGACCGGACAACTCCATCAACCTCTGTGTTGCCTACCAGCAGCTATTTTGGTGGTTTATTGAAAGATCTCAGTGGGGGAGGATGCAGTGTCACCATGGTTCGAAGACCAGCGTGGTTGCGCGCCGGATCGACTGTTCGTCTGGAATTCGAGCTTCCTGGACTAGGGCACATTACCAATCTGACCGGTGTTGTGAAGAGCGTCGATGTGCGGCATGGCAGTGAATCGATTGGGCTTGAGTTTCGGTTCAACGAAATGGAGTACATCGAATATCGAGGCTGGGGTGGGTCTGTTCGGCAAGCGATCGAGCAATGGACGATTCAGAAGTCTGGAGGGCCCGCGCTCCTCTGACGCATTTTCTCCCCTCCTGGACAATTCTTCCACCCCAGTCGGCACAATCTGCCGAGCATCCCACCCATAGCTCTCAGACAATTGGTTCTGCGCAGGGAAACTGCTCGCTTTCGGTGGCATGCAGTTTGAATTCTGCTATTGGGGGAAGAGGGGGTGGCTATGAAAGCTGTCATTTTAGCAGGGGGCTTGGGTTCACGACTCAGCGAAGAAACTGTGGGACGCCCCAAGCCGATGGTCGAGATTGGAGGAAAACCGATCATCTGGCACATCATGAAGATCTATTCCGCGCAAGGAATCAACGAGTTCATCATCTGCCTTGGCTACAAAGGCTCGATGGTGAAGGACTATTTTGTCAACTACTCGATGTATCGGTCGGATGTCACCATCGACATCGCTCACGACAAGGTTGAGGTTCATCAGAATCATGCGGAACCTTGGCGCGTGACGTTGGTGGATACCGGGGAGCATACGTTAACCGGTGGGCGACTCAAACGTGTATCAGAGTATCTGCGAGGGGAGGAATCATTCTGCTGCACGTACGGAGACGGTGTCACGGATCTCGATATTCGCGCTGAAATCGCCTTTCACCAATCACATGGAAAGCTCGCGACAGTGTGTGCGGTTGTGCCGCCTGGTCGCTACGGAGCGCTCATCTTGGACAAACGGCATGTGACGGGATTCAAAGAAAAACCGCCAGGAGACGGGGGACTCATCAATGGAGGCTTCTTTGTGCTTTCACCCAAAGTCATTGACCTGATTGATGGCGATCGGACCTCGTGGGAGGGGGAACCTCTGGATCGGCTTGCAAGCATGGGAGAATTGATGGCATTTGAACATCGTGGGTTTTGGCGCCCGATGGATACCCTTCGAGATAAAACTCAACTGGAAGAATTGTGGCAGTCCGGGTCCGCACCCTGGAAGGTGTGGTAATGCCCACAAGAAGTTGCTCGGAATCAGCAATCCAGCTCGTGCATCGATTGGTGGTTCCTCACGCCAGGCGAGAAGAGGCTGGGGATGAGATACAGGAGCGTCATGCTGGCAGGGAGGAGAGGGTGTTTATGACAGCTGGTCACAAGGAGGTGGGTTCATGACGACGCGCGTTCGTGCCAGCAAGCCGTTCATCACCAACGCAGACTCTACGAAGTCCGCGGGTCTGAACAGACAAGGGAGTGGAGAGGTTTCGTTACCTCAAAAAATGCTGGAAAATGCGTATGACAGCAGTCCCCGAGGAAATGGTCTCAGAACGGCGCGCATCCGATATACCAAACCATCCATCACGAGTGCTGAGGTGAATTACGTCATGGATGCAGCACGACATGGATGGGGAGAGCGGTGTTACGAGTACATCGATCTCTTCGAACAATTATTTCGTGCACATCTTGGAGTCAAGCACGCGATTGCCACGTCCAGCTGTACTGGCGCATTACACATGGGCTTGGCGGCACTTGGAGTCGGTCCAGGAGATGAGGTTGTTCTTGCAGACATCAATTGGATCGCGTCTGCTGCGCCGATCACCTACCTCGGTGCCACGCCGGTGCTGGTGGATATCCTGCCGGATACATGGTGTCTCGATCCTGAAAAGGCCGAGGCGGCCATTACTCCACGGACTAAGGCCATTATCGCAACACATCTCTATGGGAATCTCTGTGACATGGATCGTCTCCGTGCGCTTGGTCACCAATATGGCATTCCAATCATCGAGGACGCCGCGGAAGCCATCGGCTCCCTCTGGCGAGGGAAGCGGGCCGGATCGATGGGAGCATTTGGAACCTTCTCATTCCACGGTACAAAAACGCTCACCACCGGCGAGGGGGGAATGTTCGTGACGAACGATGATGCCCTCTACGAAAAAGTGGTGACCTTTTCAAACCACGGGCGGGCACGGGGTGAAGCACGACAGTTTTGGCCTGCCGAGATTGGATTTAAGTACAAACTATCCAATCTGCAGGCAGCGATTGGTTGCGCCCAGATCGAGCGTGCGGAAGAACTCATCGCGCGGAAGCGAGAAATATTTTTCTCCTACAAGCAGCGATTGAGTGGCTTGCCCTTGATCATGAATGATGAGCGGCCGGAGACGGTGAATGGGTGCTGGATGCCAACGGTCGTCATCGAGAAAGGGGTTCCATTTAACCGTGCTCTCTTACTGGAGTCTTTCAAGAGGGCCGGCATAGATAGTCGCGTATTCTTTTGGCCGCTTTCCCAGACCGGACTGTTCAGGAAGATACACCACACTCCGGTGAGCTGCGATATTTCCCCCAGGGGAATCAATCTTCCCTCATATCATGATCTGACGGGTGAGGAGATAAACCGTGTCGTCAACCCCATTGTCCGGTGCTTAGTGAGAGCTGCTGCCTGAGGCGCGTCGTCTTTGCTCATGGACCCGTCGGAGAGCAGGTTGTGTGACACGTCACTGGTGAGTGGCGTGATGATAGTGGAGTCGTTGCCACTGTGGGTGAGAACGATGATTGAGACACATACGCGGCATGAACGCACTCACCGTAGTGTCCAAGAAAGCCGGTGTGGTACACCGGCACAATGACGGGAACGGACCATGAGCGGCGCGCAAGCCAAGCTGTTGCACTATTTATCCATGCATCGCTCCCGAGTGCTATTCCGGAATAGCGAAGGCCAGTGTCTGTTGTATGCGAAGGTGGTGGAATTAGCTGAGACGCGAGTCTTTACGCGCATGCAACGGCGTGTAGTGTTGTGTTTGGTCGAGAACGATCTTGCCGGTCTTGCGGGATATCTCGGGTTACTGGCTGCAGATGCCATTCCGTTAATGCTCAGTGTTGGGACGCCGTTCAAGCGGTTGCAGAGTCTTACGGCCTCTTATTCCCCTGGATGTGTATGGTTGCCGGAATCTAGAAGAAAGGAATTCGGTGAGGCGGCATGCCTGTTTACCTTTGGCGGTTATTGTTTGATTGATCTCGACTCGCCGAGCTATGAGATTCACGAATCACTTGCATTGTTGCTCAGCACGTCCGGTAGCACCGGTAGCCCTCAGTTTGTCCGGCTGTCCCATGCGAATGTGTGGAGTAATGCGGAGTCTATTGCGCAGTATATGGGGTTGGATGAAGAGGAAGTCCCGATCACGACGCTGCCGCCCAGTTACACCTACGGGCTCTCGATTCTTCATAGTCATGTAGTAACAGGCGCCACTATTGCTGTGACGAAGACCACATTGTTCGACCGGCCATTTTGGGAGTTTGTTCGCGAGGTGGGAGCGACCAGCTTGGGGGGGGTACCGTACCACTATGAAATACTTGAGCGGTTGCGCTTCACAACAATGGATCTTCCTCGCTTGAGGACCCTGACACAGGCAGGTGGGCGCATGGAACCAGCAATGGCCAGAAAGTATGCGCTTCATTGTGCCAGCCGCCGCATGCGGTATTTCACAATGTATGGACAAGCGGAAGCAACGGCCCGAATATCCTATTTACCCCCAATGAAAGCTATCACCAAAGCCGGCAGCATTGGCGTGGCGATACCCGGTGGCAAGCTCTGGCTTGAGGATCAGGATGGGACTGTAATTGATGAATCTGGTGTGACCGGGGAACTTGTGTATCAGGGGGCGAATGTCTCGATGGGCTATGCCAACGGGCACCAAGACCTCGGCAAGGGAGATGAGCGACATGGAGTCTTGCGGACCGGCGATATGGCCCGGCGTGATGAGGACGGTGATTATTACATCGTTGGTCGCTTGAAGCGGTTTATTAAGCTGTTTGGACATCGCGTGAACCTCGCTGATGTAGAGACATTTCTCTATGAGGAGGGTCATGTGGTGGCCTGTGCAGGTTGCGACGACGTTTTGGAAGTCTATGTGCCTTACGAGGCCTCGAAGCAGGCTCCGCGGGTTAAGGCGTTGGTCGTCCAATACCTGAACGTGGCGTTGAAGGGGGTTGTCATTTATGGGGTTGAGGTCTTGCCACGTAATGACGCTGGCAAGGTGCAATATGCTGAATTAAGACCCCAGAACGGAACATGCTTGGCATGAGGGCCCCGGACTTTTCCCAATGGCTCAATCTGGAGCCCTACGGGATGGAGGCAAGCAAGAAGTCGGCGCTGTTAGCCGGTGCGCTTCGTGAACTGACACGGTGGCATGCTGCAAAGTGCCAAGCGTATCAGCGGATACTGGCGCTACAAGGGGCTGACAGCGAGGCCATGACGACATTAGAGCAGGTGCCGTACCTCCCTGCCAGGCTGTTCAAGGAATTCGATCTGCTGAGCATTGATCGGTCTGAAGTATTTAAGACGATGACATCTTCTGGAACGACTGAAAGTCAGGTTTCCAAGATCTATCTGGATCGTGCCACGGCGTCCTTTCAGACCAAGGTGTTGTCACGCCTGATGAGCCGACTGTTAGGGAAGCAACGGCTTCCTATGCTGGTGGTGGACTCTCCCGGCACGGTGAAGGAGCGATGGGCCTTCTCAGCCAGAGGTGCAGCCATATTGGGATTTTCGCTATATGGACAGGATGTGACCTACGCGCTGAGTACCTCAATGAAATTGGATGTGCCTGCAGTCGAAGCCTTTCTCGATCGCCACAGAGACACACCGATCTTCATCTTTGGGTTTACGTTCATGCTGTGGCTGCATTGGGCGCTGCCACTGCAGCAGTTGGGCAAGGTCTTGCCGATTCATTCCGGTATCATTCTGCATGGTGGGGGGTGGAAAAAGTTAGAAGATCAGGGAGTGGACAACGAGACATTCCGAGTGGCCCTGCAGTCTTGCGTGGGGGGCATGAAGGTTGTCAACTACTATGGGATGGTCGAGCAAACCGGAGCGCTCTTCATGGAGTGTGAGGAAGGCTGGTTGCATGCTCCGGTCTATGCCGATGTTATTATCCGGGATCCGTACACATTTGGCGTGGCAGGGATCGGCCAAGAGGGGATCATTGAAGTTCTTTCTGTTGTACCGCTCAGCTATCCAGGGCATGCATTGCTCACCGAGGACGTCGGTGTCCTTCTCGGTGAGGATGATTGTGCCTGTGGGCGACTGGGAAAGTACTTTCGAGTGATCGGGCGCGTTCCGAAAGCCGAAGCTCGTGGGTGTAGTGATACCTATGAAGCGCGTACCTGACCTACCGGTAGAGATCCTCGTAGGAGGACGATTAAGTGACATCGTGGGACAGCCCCTGCGGCCGTACTCACATGAGGCCATCGCATTTCTTGCGGAACTCTCCAGTCGGCTGTTGGCCAATCCTGCAATCAGAATCTATCCAGATCTCGCAGGGTTTGCCTATTGGTGTCGAAAAGCAAATCTTCAGCGTCTGGCAAGAGGCAGGCATGGCCAAGAGCGAAGAATCGGTCGGGGCATCGCGTTTCATATTGCCCCTGCTAACGTGCCAGTCAATTTTGCATTCTCTCTGGGTATCGGCCTCCTCGCCGGAAATGCCAATATTGTCAGAGTGTCAGGCCAGAGGTATCCGCAAGTTGAGATCATGTGCGCCGAACTGGAGCGAATCGCTAAACAGCCTGATCATGAGCGAGTGGCGTCTATGCTGCGCGTCATCCTGTACCCTCATGATGATGCGATTACTGCCGCTCTGTCGGAGTCCTGCCATGCCCGTGTTCTGTGGGGTGGCGATAAGACGATTGCCCATCTGCGATCCATGCCAGTGTCGTCACGGTGTGTGGATGTGGTGTTTGCTGATCGGTACTCACTATGCGTGATGGATGCGAACGCCATACTGGCTGCAGACAACAAAGTGGTGGAGAGCCTTGCACAAGGATTTTACAACGATGTGTTCGTGCTGGATCAGAACGCTTGTTCATCTCCGCATCTGGTGTTGTGGCGCGGGGATGAGGCTGACGTGAATCAGGCGATGGTGAGGTTTTGGGAGGCAGTTGAACAGCTGTTGCGGTCAAAGCCGGCCTTTCCCGTGATGCAAGCGCTAGATAAATACACCCACCTTTGCCGCGTAGCCATCCTGTTGGACTCATGCATGTCCGTTACGCGTCATCAGAATCTGATTTATCGTGTGCGGCTGAAGGAACTCTCATCGGGAATTGAACAGTATAAGGGGCAATATGGATTCTTTTTTGAGGCGGTTATCAAGGGCGTGGAATCTTTGAAAACTATCGTGAGTGAACGGTATCAGACTGTAACATGTTTTGGTGTTGATCCAGAGGAGGTCATTTCGCTCGTTGTGGAGAGGGGATGGACCGGTATCGATCGGGTGGTGCCGGTTGGCAAGGCCCTTGATCTTGGTGTGGTATGGGATGGCTATCATCTGATCGAAAGTTTATCGAGGGTGGTGGCCGATTGTTAATGCCATGTTGGTCAACAGCTACGGTTATCCAGCGAATGAAGAGAGAGGCACGTCCGCGAACCGTGAGAGCGCCATGCACATACCGCTGGTGGCATCAGGCTGTATCTGATGGGGCGGGTTCTTGCGCAGAAAGGAAGTCATATGACAAATCGTGATAAATACGTGGCCGCTTTTCAGAGTACTCTCATGGTGGAAGAAGCGAAGTTGTCGGACTTAAAGTATCAAGATGTGGCGACATGGGATAGCGTAGGGCACATGGCGTTAATTGCCGCATTGGAAGCGGCGTTTGGGATAGAGTTACATATCGACGACATTATTGACTTTTCAAGTTATACGGCAGGCCAAGACATTCTCGCTAAGTATAATATTCGGATGGAGGATTAGCTGTGGCGAGTCCAATCCCTATGACGACGCTCGATATCACGCAGATCCTGGCATGTCAGCGTAATCGTTACCCCGTCTTGTTTCTTGACAAGGTTGTTGACCTCGTTCCCGGCGTCCGGGCTACCGGGCTGAAGTGTTATACGTACAATGAGTGGTTTTTTCCTGGACATTTTGACGACGAGCCCAATGTGCCAGGATTTGTCCAAATCGAGAGCTTGGTACAGACCTTCATTCTGACGTTTCTCTGCCAGGAAGAGTATGCCGGGATGAAGACGAATTTTGTGTCGATGAATAATGTGACATTTAAACGCAAGATTGTTCCCGGTGATGTTATGCGCATTGATGCCGAGCTGAAGTCCTTTAAGCGGGGCATAGCGACGGGCTGTGCAGAGAGTAAGGTGGATGGAGAGCCTGCGTGCCGTGCCGAGTTTGTCGTGGCCGTTCCAGCAATTCTGAACCAGTACAAACCCAAGGCATAGTTGGAGCCAAGCGCATGCGGGTGGCCGACTACATTATGCAGAGGTTGGTATGTGCAGGTGCGCGGCACGTGTTTCAGGTTACTGGGCGAGGCGCGTTGTTTTTAAACGATGCGGTGGCAAAGCACGCGGATCTAACGCCCGTGTCCCTTCATCATGAGCAAGCCTGTGCATTCGCCGCGATTGGGTATGCCGAGCAGACAGAGAGCATAGGCGTGTGCCTGGTCTCGACCGGTTGCGCCGCGACGAATACCCTCACGGGGGTTCTATCAGCATGGCAAGATGCCGTGCCATGCATCTTCATCTCCGGGCAACATATCTTGCGTGAGACCAGCCGGTTTACAGGAATACCGTTGCGAACGTATGGACAGCAAGAGGCCGATATTGTCAGCCTCGTGTCACCGATGACGAAGTATGCCACGATGCTGACGGCTCCAGAGGATATTGAAGAGGTCATGGAGAAGGCCTTGTGGCATGCACAGACCGGACGCAAGGGGCCGGTCTGGTTAGATATTCCGCTTGATTTGCAAAGTGCCCTGATGCCATTAGGGCGGGCTGTTGTTTCACCTCACGGATTCGATGACCGTCCGTTGCCCAAGGAGGAAGACGTTCAAAATGTGGTAGTGGCGTTGCGCACTGCCCAACGACCTGTGGCCCTCATCGGTAGCGGTGTGCGAGCCGCACGAGCTCACACACAACTTAAGGAGTTCGTCGAACGGTGGAAGATGCCTGTGACCTACACGGCAGCCGCGCCAGACAGCTATGGCACGGCTCATCCACTCTCGATAGGGTCAGTTGGAGCCATGGGCTGTTCACGTGCAGGTAACTTTGCAGTTCAAAACGCTGATTTTGTTCTTGTGCTCGGCTCTCGACTAACCGCGTTGACGACAGGACCTGACTTTGACAAGTTTGCTCGAGCTGCACGTGTCGCCGTAGTGGACATCGATCCTGTGGAACATAGCAAGAAGTCGATCCGTATTGATCAGTTGATCCATAGCGACCTCGGTCTCTTTCTGACGCGGCTCAATCAGATGGAGGCGCATTCTGTAGCCGCTTCCTGGATCAGCAAATGCCAACACTGGAAGCAACTGTTTCGCCCGGTCGAGCCAGAATTTTCATGCAGTCATGCAGTGGACTTGTATGAGCTGGCGGAGTGTCTGAGTGAGGTTCTTCCGAACCCCTCTACGTTCGTGACCGATTCTGGTCTAGCGGAGGTCATTCTTCCCACCAATATCCGCTTTGCGGATAGGATGAAGTGCATACATCCCACTTCACAGGGGGCGATGGGATTTGCGTTGCCCGCGGCAATCGGTGCTCAACATGCCAATGCACAGCCGGTCGTCGTCGTCGTAGGGGACGGCTCTATCATGATGAATCTACAAGAACTGGAAACTATCCGTTATCAAAAGTTGCCGATCAAGATCATTGTGGTAAACAACAATGGCTATGCCATTATCCGCCGACGACAGCGGGAGTTGTTTCGCCATCGTACGATTGGCACTGATCCTGACAACGGGGTCAGTTGCACGGATTTCTCACGTGTGGCGGACTGTTTTGGATTGCAGTATAGCCGCGTCGAACATCCACGTCAGATGACTTCGGCGCTTATCGCAATGCTGGCCCATGATGGGCCTGTCTTGTGTGAAGTCATGGGGCGTGTGGATCAAGGCTATATTGAACTGGGACAGGCTCGTAGCGCACGGGACCATCGCTTTATACGCCGGCCCTTGGAAGACCAAGAGCCATACCTTTCTCGCGATCTCTTCCTGAATGAGATGGTTGTGAGTCCTATTGATCAGTAGAAATAATCATGGCGACACGAGTGTTGCAAAATGGGCGGTCTGTTGGCGATTACCTGGCACCCTATATCGTCGCCGAGTTGAATACCAGCCACTTTGGCGATATGGATGTAGCCCGTGCCATGATCGACCAGGCTCAACTCGCCGGATGCGACTGTGTGAAATTCCAGTCCTGGAGTGCGGAGACGCTCTATGGCAGAAAGTATTATGCAGTCAACAAGATTGCAAAGCGTCTTGTTTCTAAGTTGGCGTTGGACAGCGCGCAACTCAAACATCTGGCACAGTATGCCGCATCGAGACGTATCGATTTTGCTTCGACCCCATATTCAATCGAAGAGGCGGAGTTTTTGGTAGTTGAGTGCAGTGTTCCCTTTCTAAAGATCGCCTCCATGGAACTGAATAATCTTCCGTACTTGTCCCAGCTAGCCAGGTTGGGAGTGCCGCTTGTGTTGTCTACAGGCATGGGGACGATTGAAGAGATTCGAGAAGCGGTGCATACGATTGAGGCGGCAGGGAACGACCGGTTAATTATTCTTCATTGCACATCGGTCTATCCGGCGACACCAGCGATCATTCAACTGAACAATATTGTGGGACTGAGAAGCGAATTTCCTCAATATCCGATTGGATATTCAGACCATAGCATCGGGAGCGAGATCCCTGCAGCCTCTATCGCGTTAGGTGCCTGTCTTATTGAGAAACACTTCACACTGGATCGTGCTCGAATCGGGATGGACAATCAAATGGCAACAGAGCCAAAAGAAATGCACGCTATGGTCCGTGCATGCCACAGCGTCCATGAGGCGTTGGGTGGAACTAAGCGCGTGGTGAGCCCTGAAGAGGCTGTCCAAATTCCCAAGATGCGGCGAAGCCTCATCAATAAGTTACCATTGAAAGCCGGGCATACCCTGACGCTGGACGATCTCGATGCGAAGCGACCAGGTACAGGGCTGGCTCCGATGCTGCTGCCATCTCTTGTGGGACGAAAGCTCAGACGTGATCTTGATGCAGAGACTGTGCTTGCCTGGCAGGATCTTGAAGGCTAACTATAAGGCGGTCTGTGGGGCTAGGGGCAGGGGAGATACTGTGCTGAACTCCTCCATTCAGATGCTGCTTAATGAGGTTGTGGCGGGGACCCGGCCGTTCTCGCTTGAGATTTCTAGTGAAGCGGGGGTTCTTGAGGGGGTCTTGCGTCCAGTGACGGTTGCGCACCTTGACGATCACGAGATCATACGGAGGCTCACGGACTGGAGGAATCAGAGCATGGAGAAGTTCTTGAGCCAGTTTGTGGCTACGCCAGAACGGACGAGGAATTGGATGCGGAATGTACTCTTGAAGACGCAAGGACAGATGCTCTTCTTAGTGTGCGTGAAGGATCAAGTGGTAGGGCATTACGGTTTTAAGAATCTCACTTCGTCTGAGGTGTTGCTCGACAATGCGTTGCGTGGGGAACGCGGCGGTCATCCCAAGCTGTTCGTGTGGGCTGGACAAACACTGGTGCAGTGGTTGTTCCGTGAAGCCGTGGTGCAACGGGTGTATGCCTATGTGCTGGCGGACAATGCAGTTTCGATCATGATGAACAAACAAATCGGTTTTGGCGGATGGCAGCGTCATCCGCTGACGAAATGCGTGAGAGAGGGCGAGGTTGTCTGGGAGATGGGATCTGAAGGTGGTACGAGCGCCGAGGGGCGTTATTGCTTCAAGCTGCTGATCGAGCGGTCCTTAGGCATCATCTGATGCGCCAGTGTGACTTGGCGTTAGCAGGAAGAGCCACAACGGGAGAGGATGTATGGAACCGATTCGTCAGTTTTTCCAAGAAGTCCAAGAGAATATTAAGGGGCAGGCAGCGGACCATGATCTTCAGGCGCTTTCGAGAACGTGGACGCGCGATGTGGCTCGCCACAAGTGGGCCTACAACTTTCAATGGATGGGCCGGCCCGCAATACAGTTTCCCAATGATGCCTGGGCTATGCAAGAACTCATCTGGAAAGTGAGACCAGATCTCATCATTGAATCGGGTATTGCCCATGGAGGGTCGCTCATTTATTACGCCTCGCTTCTTGCGATGCTCGACATGTGTGACGCGGTGGAGTCCGGGGCTCCCTGCCATCCCAAGCAAACCCGCCGTAAGGTCCTCGGATTGGATATCGATATTCGGGCGCACAATCGGCAGGCCATCGAGCAGCACCCCATGAGCAATTGGATTCACATGATTGAGGGATCCAGTATTGAGCCGGAGACCATGGAGCAAGTGCACAACATCGCCAAACACGCGACATCAATATTGGTCAGCCTGGATTCTAACCATACCCATGATCATGTGCTTGCCGAACTGAAAGCCTATGCACCGTTGGTCACGCCAGGAAGCTATTGTGTCGTGTTTGATACGATTGTCGAAGACATGCCTGCAGCCTTATCGGCGAATCGTCCCTGGGGGCCTGGTAACAGTCCCAAGACCGCAGTCTGGGAGTACCTCAAGACACACCCTGAGTTTACAATCGATACCAGCATTCATCATAAACTGCTGATTACCGTGGCTCCTGATGGGTATCTTAAACGTGTTGAAGAAAAGATAGATCCGGCTGGCCGTCGGTAGAACAGAAGACGCATGTAGTAAGGGATCGGAGACAGGGGACGGTTTTAGGCCATCAACCTCGTCAGCCAGAAGCTGCATATTAGTTCCCGCTGCAACAGTCGATGACTCGTATTGCCGTGAAGCTCTCCAGCTGAGAATGCCGTAGTAAGATTTGGTCGGTCGACGAAGTTGTACCGGGGATATGTCTTTGACGCGCCCTATCCTTTGGTGGATGATTCTTCCGCTTTGACCGGAAAAATCTGCCGGTCACTCGCCTGAAAGCTCTCGAATACCTCATTTTGCTGGGTATAAAACCTTCCTCCATTGGCACGCAGTTTGAATTCCACCTTTGAGGGAGGCGGGGTCGTGATGACCGCAGTTGTGACTGGCGGGCAAATCAGGATTGAGAGTCGGTTGTGTTGAGAAGGTGTGACAGAGTCTTGTCCCTGTGATCTTGGGGAGCTGCAGTAGCGTAAGACCGGCGGTGCCCGGTTCTCTGCGGCGCGATCAAGAATGTGAGAGCGAAATGCGAACTCAGTACGGACGGCTATCGATGGTGGCGCCGAATGGACATTTGTAGCGCATCATGTCGGAGTGATTGAAGGAGGGGGTATGGCCCGATTCATTGTTCTCATTCCCACACTCAATGGCGCTCGGACTCTGGACGATACGCTGGCGACATGCTGTGCGCAAAGCCATGAAGATGTCCGAATCGTTGTCAGCGACAATTGGAGCGAGGACACGACTGCCGATCTTGTACGGATGTGGCAGGCTCGAGACCGACGGATCGAGTATCTGCGGCCTGATCGGCGGCTGAGTATGACATCACATTGGGAATTTGCCTTGCGTTCGCTCATACAGGACGACGCATACGTGGTCGTGCTCGGATGTGACGATGTGCTGATGCCGGGTGCATTGCGGTACGCCAATGAATTGCTGGGCATGTTCCCGGAGTCGCAGTGTTTGGCGTGGAATACCAATTATTATCACACGCATGATCTGCAGGATCCCTCTGCCGCAGGTCGACTTCTGTTGCATCTTGGCGGAGACATCGAGGTGCGTGAGGCTCGAGTCAGTCTCCGACACGTCGCGTCGGGGCGCACGCACTACTTGGGGCTGCCAAACGTATACCACGGATTGATCCATACGGCGCTTCTACGGGAATTGGCGCACATGCCAGGGCCCATGATTCGATCAATGAATCCGGACATCTATTTGTCGCTCGCTGTCTGTTGTCTTCTGCAACGGTACATCTTTGTCCGCGAACCGCTGTCGCTCAACGTGATTTCAAGACAAAGCAATGGGTTCTCTCATTCGAACGACCATGCCGATAAGGAGGTTGGTCGTCGGGTCATGCAGGACAACGATCGTCCGTACCATCCTGATCTTCCGTTTAGCGACGATCTCCATATTGCGCATGTCGAGTGCCTGCTGCAGGTTCAGGATGCAGGGCTGCTTCCGCATGAGATCCCGATTGAATTCAAGCATATGTTCGGACAGGCCATAAGGCACACCTACGTGTGCTATCAATCCCAGACACGCGAGAAGCGCCTCGGACAACTGCAGAGGATTGCCGGTAGACACGCGCTGTTGCCCTTCATGGAGGACGTGGAGGCTGCCTGTCAAAATAAGGACATTGTACGGCTCACGGCATTGGTGCCAACAACCTGGGTGCATCCCCCCTATGACTATGATGCGCAGATTGGACGCGATCTGGTCTTGAGCCCCCAGGGAGCGGCTCGTCTGGCTGGCGAGCTGATCCGTACGGATCGACTCGCACGCAGCCGGTGCCTGAACCAGGCAGGGCGCTTCTTGGACAAGGCCAGGGCTGAACATGACCAATCCAAGCTGGCGACATTGGCGGAACAGTATCGACACATGATTTCCTCCACGGTTGGTGAATTGTGGAGCCGCCACGATTTCATCAGCTGTTACATCAGCAACGTTAAGAGTCGTTCTCTGGCTTTCAACCCGGCTTCCTATTTGTGGTTGTTGAGCAGTACGCAAGAGGAAGCAAAAGCACCGGCCAAGTCTCCAGAGTCGATAATCACGCAACGAGGAGGAGGTGCCGGTATCGCTCCTTCAAGCAAAGTGAGCTCGTCGAATAAACCTGCCGAGGTACGGAGCGTGGATGGACGCCAATATAAAGCGCCCCTACGCCTCTCTATTTTCGTCGCTGATGCGAACAGTGGGGAGGCGCGACTCGGAATTCCACACTATTGCGGACAAGGTCGTTATGGATGGAAGGGGACGTACATCTCGGCAAGAAGCGAATCGGTCGAAGCAGGGCCTGAATATGTATGGCTGATCCAGCGGGCCCCATGGGTAGCAGATGAAGTTCTTGAGCGGGCACAGAGAAGCGGTACCCGAGTTGTTCATGATCTCGATGACTTGCTCTGGGAAATTCCGGAGGATAATCCGAACAAGGCGGTCTTTACAGACTCACGAATTGAGGTGCTCTTTCGGCAGCTGAACAGAGCTGATCAAGTTACGGTGTCGACCGAGCCGCTTGCGCACGAATTGTCACAGAAAGGGATTCGCGCCCTGGTACTGCCGAATTGCGTGGCACCGGAGCGATGGACACAGTTACGTCCTGTGAGGCGTGCAGGGAAGCGTCCGAGGGTCGGTTGGGCAGGGCAGCGCAGCGTTCATTTTTCTGATTTGGAACTATTGCGTCAAGTGATGGATGACCTTGGCGATGATGTGGAGTGGGTGTTTCTTGGGGATACTCCGGTATTTGCCCGAGCGCCCGGACGACTGGTTGAAAGCTTTCCCATGGTGCCGATTCAGAACTATCCGGCCCAATTGGCTGCGATGAATTTAGATCTGGCGTTGGCTCCATTAGCCATGAACCGATTCAATGAGGCCAAAAGCGATATCCGGCTGTTGCATTACGGGGCACTGGGATATCCGGTGGTCGCGACCGATATCGCTCCGCATCGACAGGCTCCGGTCAAATTGGTACCGAACCATGTGGCTGCCTGGGTTGAGGCGATCCGTGAACGGATCGCTGACCCTGATGCGGCAGCACGAGAAGGTGAGCGACTGCGCGAATGGGTGTTCGCCAGTCGGTCGATCGAGGTGTGGATCGCCAAGTATGCGGAGGCCTGGTTTGGGTGTAGTCGTGACGATAAAGAGATGGTTGCGGCGGTAGGCAGTCGTGCCACGGTGTCGCAGGTGCCGACGTTCTCATGCTCGATCATCATGCCGGTTCTCAATAACGTGGAATTGACCAAGCAATCCCTGACCGCGCTCGCAGAGGTGACGGACGGGTGTGAGTATGAGGTGATCGTCGTCGATAATCACTCCACCGACGGTACTCAAGAGTTTCTGTCTTCCCTAGGAGGTGACGTCCAGATCATTCGCAATAATGAGAATCGCGGCTTTGCCAAAGCCTGTAATCAAGGGGCGCAAGCCGCACGTGGAAAGTATCTGGTCTTTTTAAACAACGACACGATTCCCATCAAAGGCTGGTTGAATGCGCTCGTACAAGAGGTCGAAGCCCACCAGGACGTTGGTGCGGTGGGCAGTAAGTTACTCTATGCCGATGGAACCGTTCAGCATGCGGGCGTCGTATTTTCTCGAAAGTGGCTTACGCCCTATCATCACCATCGGACTATGGCTGCCGACGCGCCCATCGTCAATCGGCGCCGTGAATTCCAGTCCGTGACCGCTGCCTGTATGTTGGTGCGGCGTGATCTGTTTTTCGAGGTCGGTGGGTTCGACGAAGCCTACCGCAACGGATTTGAGGATGTGGATCTGTGTCTGAAGATTAAGCAGCAGGGTTGGCGGGTAATTTATCAACCGAGCAGTGTTCTCTATCATCTCGAGAGCCAGACACCAGGGCGAAAGGATCATGATGTGGAGAATCATCGTCTATTTACTGCCCGTTGGGGGGCCTGTTGGTGGTTGACGGATGAAGACTTGGTGGCATTTCAGGACGGGTTCCGCATGGAATATCTCACTGCAAATGCGGCGCAATGGCGCCCGTTCGAAAATGCTGAGGAGCGCCGTTGCTGGCAACTCGTCGCGGAAACACAACAGGCGGCCGGTCAGCGGGATAATGGCACGGTTCTCAAGAAATTGGAGCGATGCACTGAGTGGCCTGCTGATCCTTCAGTCTTAAAATGGGCAGCTTCTGTAGCCGAAGCCATGAAGCAACCGGCGCTCGCATCGGCCTTTATGCGGCGGGTCATGGCGTTGGACGATCCTGCGGCAGAAGAGCTCGGAGTTATTCGTGAGGCTCTGGCCAGCGGGCAAGTCACGAGTGCCTCCTCACGGCTTGACGCATTGCTGAAATGCTATCCCTTGCATGCTGAGGGGCAGCTGCTCAAAGCCATTCTGCATATGCAGCGAGAACAGTACGAGCAGGCCGAAACTGCGTTTGAGTTGGCCATGCAACAAGGGGCAGATCGCAAGAAGTGTCTGATGGGGATGGGCATGGCGGCGATGGGAAGGGCTTATACCCAAGGGGCATGGGAGCGCTTTCTACAAGTACTCACCGATCACCCCGATGATGCTGAAGCGATCCATTGGTTGCTCCGAGCCGGGACCGCACAAAACCGTTGGCAGGAGTTGAGTGAGCACCTGCATCTGTATACGGCTAGAAATCCAGCGGACCTGGCAGCACGATTCGCCTTCACCAGCATTCTGTTTCGCGGTGAGCAGATCGAGGGTGCTCGCCGGGAATATGATGCCCTGTGCAAGGTTGACCCAAGTTATGACGGACTAGCTCAACTTGGCCAGGCAATTGCCGGAAGGGAAGCGGCCCTTGCCATGGAAGCCGCCTCGACCTAGTTCGATGACACAGCGCGTACTCGTGATCCAATTGGCCAGACTCGGGGATCTCGTTCAAACGAGTCCCGCTGTCACGGCCTTGAAGGACGCTCACGCGAATTGGACGGTTGATCTTCTGTGCCCTGCACACTTGGAGGACATCGGGCGGGCACTTCCTGGAATTTCTACAGTGGTGACATGGGATGGAGCTGGGTGGAAGCAACGTGCGCTCCAGGCTGAGAAAGAATTCCGACCGGAATATCTCGTTGAGGCCGACACAGATATTCGCGCGATCGTGAAAGAGCCTT
>WBZU01000600.1_pt1 | contig 30174 bp, 19 predicted proteins | sample 5204311 | NCBI WGS metagenome assembly WBZU01 (sample SAMN12344359, study PRJNA552823) | activated sludge metagenome | biome: Activated sludge suspended growth; feature: Nitrification reactor; material: Wastewater; isolation source: activated sludge from nitrification reactor of wastewater...
TTCTATGCGATCGGGGCCTGTTCCGCCAAACCGAATACTCCAGAGATGGTTGCCGTCGGTATCGAGTTTGGCAAGAAAAGCGTCGTAATCGCCCGCCGAGATCAATGGGGCGGCGGGGTCGAAAGCGAGCGTTCCGACGAAGAAACCGGCGAGAAAAATGTTGCCTTGCTTGTCGACGGCGACATCCGTGACCGATTGCGTGCTGGTGTCGCCGAATGCTCTGCTCCACGTGGCGGAAATCGGTGTATCGCTTCCGCCGCCCCCGGAGCCCGAGCTGGAGCTGGTCGAAACGCTGCTCGTTCCACCGCCCCCGCCCGCGCCGCCGGAGCCCGAAACGAGAGCCAGCTGCAAGTCTTCGAGCCCGCCGATGATTTGGCAGGTGCTGCAAAGAAGAATGAGGGGAGAAAGGAAAAGAGCGCGGGTGGGGTGAGGTACGTGTGGCATGCGTGTGAACCCCCGAAGGGGTCACATCGTACCAGATTCAGTTGTCTTGCGAAGGCGTCAACTGCACGCCGGGGCCGAGGAATACGACGGCCAACGCGACTCCCATGAACTTCAGAACCTGATTTACTCGTCCTCGCATTGTCCGCCTCCGTTCTCGACGTCCGACCGTCTCGGTTCGTGTCAAGTCAACTAACGATATGTTACAGGACGGTGACAAGAAGTGCAAGAAAATTTTCATCGCCGACACGAAATAATTTCTACCGTGACGGTGCTATTTTCCATTCACACCACCCGGTTTCCCACCTAAAACCTCGGAAAAAACCGCTTCGAGCTCTGACGCGTGGTGTGCCCAGGTATAACGCGTCCGGACAAGAGCGCCTCCCGCCTTTGCCACACGCTGACACAATTCTCGATCCTCGAGAACGTCACATAGTGTTCTGCGCAACGTGTCAGAGTCCTCCGCTGGATACAGCAAAATGTTTTCGTTCGCACTAAAGAGCTCGCGCATCCGCGGAGTGTCGATGGTGACGGCGACCTTCTCGAGCGCCATGTATTCCAGAACCTTGATCGGGTCGCGATTCATGCCGTGCACTCGAAAGAGGGGATGCTTGGAAGGTGCGTAAGGAGCAATGCAAACATCGGCAGCTTCGATGTACGCGCCGATTTTGTCGTGAGGCACTCGGCCTGCGAATTTGACTCGATCGGCCACTCCTTCCGATTCCGCCAGTTTTTCCACCGGCCGTTTGTCTTGGCCATCGCCGACGAGAAGGAAGACGACGGGCGGTCCGGACCACTGTTTGGCCACGGAAACGAGGATGTCCGTTCCATGCCAATCCGGAAAGCTGCCGGTATAAAGAACAATGCGTTCGCCGTTGGGCGCGTAGCGTTGTCGAATCGGTTCGGGCGACTGACCCGCCAAATGGTCGATATCGACGCCCCAATGGACGATGCGCAGTTTGTCTCGGTATTCTTCCGGAATGAACTCATTGCTCGTGGCGACGATACGGGCGGATTGTCGAAACGATCGATCGGCGGCATCACGGTCGAGCGTCATCAATACGCTTGGAATCCCCAGGGATTGTCCGAGCCACGGTCCGAGGCCGAAGGCGGAATACCGTTCGTAAATGACATCCGGCCGAAACTGCTTGACGGCGCCGATCACGCGCGCATACGAAAAAGGCAGCAGCGTTTTTTGCAGGATGGGGTGTACGGCGAGTCCTCGCGCCAACACGTTTGGCTCTGTGGAACCAATACGACAATACAACAGCACGTCGTGACGTTTCGCGAGCTCGCGATACACGTGGGTGACGTGCGTGGATCCGCCGTGCGTACCGGGGACGGGAATGTTCGGGGCAAGATAAACGATGCGCATGGGGGCGTAAGGGCGAATCAATCCAGGGAACTGGTTTCTTTTTTCGTTTGCGCTTCGGCGGCGAGCTTTTCTTTGGCTTCGTTGCGTTTGTTCAGCAAAACCAATAACGCCGGCAAGATGAGCACGGAGGACATGAGGCACGTGAGTTCGCCCATGGCTGCGGCGACGCCGAAACTGGCAATACCTTTGTTGATGGAGAACATCAGGGCGATGTACCCGATGGAGGTCGTCAAGGAGCACAAAACGAGCGCTCCGCCGGTTTCGACGAAGACGCGTTCGAGGTTTCTCCCTTTTTCTTCGACATACCGCTGCATCAAGTTGTGCGAGTAGTCCGCGCCGATTCCGAACGTAATGGGCAGGACGATGAAATTCAGGAAGTTCAGCTTGACGTTGCGCAGGTACAGATACGCGACGAGCATCGAGACGCCGAAGAGCCAGGGAATGAATACGCCGAGGGCTTTGGGGCTGCCGCGGAAGGCGATGAGAATGACGATGATCACGCCGAGAACCGCGACGAATACGGGTTTTGGCGCGTCTTCGACGATGGCTTGGATCATGTCCGCGTAAATGACGGCTCGACCGGACCCTTTGATTTCTTCGCCGGTGGGCAAGGTCGTTTTTCGGAAACTATCCGCCCAGCGAATGAGGTAATGGGCATCCCAGACGCTTTCGCCGCTTTTCGGGACGATGTAGACGATACGCCCGCGGGTTCCGTCTTTTTCCGTAAATGAACGAGCCACTTTTTCCGGCAAATCAGCGATTCCGATCGGTTTGATGTCGCCTTCCGGAATGTACGGGCCCATGTCGACCCAATCTTTTTCGGGGATGAATCCACGCCGTTTGGCTTTCAGCACCACGCGACGAATGTCTTCGATGAGCGGGATTTTGGCGTCTTGATCCGCGGGAATCAGCGATTGAATCGTGACGACTTTTTCAAATGGCTTCTTTTTTTCCGGGGCGGCATCGTAACGCTTTTGCAGCTCGGTTTCGAGCAGCGGGACTTGCTCGAGTTTGTCCGTCATCACGGCCATGCCGTCTTGGGACAAACGCCCGACGATGGGGCTGGCCCGTTGCGACAAGGCGACGGCGGCGCTTTTGTTGCGGATTTCATTGCGCACGTTGCGCATGTCGTATTCCATCGGATCGCTCGTCAAATAGCGATACGTGAAGAACATGGAGACGAGTCCGGCCAGGATGCCGAGCGTGCCCAAAACTCGCGGCGCGCCGAACGCGAGTTTGGCAAAAAGAACGCCGTAATATCCGCGAAGTTTGGACTTTTCTTTGTTCGGGTAATAGGCCGGAAGAACCTTTTCCGATGCGGCAAGAAACGCCGGCGCAAAAAGGTACGTGGCGAGCCAGCAAATGATCATGCCGTAGCCGCCGATGATGCCGAAATGCTTGAAACCTCGAAAATCCGTGAGAATCAGCGCGCCGTAGGCGACCATCGCCGTAGCCGATGAAGACAACGTCGGCAGCCAAGTGGAATGCCCGGCCAGAATCGATGCTTCGACGTCGAGTCCTTCGTCGCGACGCGCTTCGATGTAACGCGCCATGTACATGATGCCGTAATTGATGCTGTTTCCCGCGATGATGGTCGTGAGAAAGCCGGTCGCCGTGTTGAAATAGCCGATGGTAAAGTATGTCAGGCCAAACGTCCAAAGAAGCCCGATGAGCAAGCTCCCGGCCATGACGAGCACGGTGCGAAAACGTAGGAAAAACAGCAGCACCGGAATGAGCACGCCGAGGACGCCGGCAATGCCGACTTCATTGAGGTCCGCGACGATCGCGTCGTATTCTTCGCCGCTGATGACGAGGTCTCCGGTATAGCCGATTTCCATGGTGGGGTCGATTTTCTTCGGATCGACCTCCGCCACGACGCGCTTGACTTTTTCGATGAATTCGAGGCGATCTTTTTTGGACGACAAACTCGTGCGAGCCACGACGACGGCGAATTTGCCATCGGCGCTCATGTAATAGCCGTTCGAATGTTGGGTTTTCGCCGGATCCGGCTTGGCTTCTTCCTTCTTTTCTCCGTTGCCGGCCGATTTTCCCGCCAAACGATCGCGTATGGATTGGGCGGTTATCGGCGGAGGTGCATCGGATTCGTCGAGCAGCATGCCGGTCTGCTTCTGCACCTCGTATTCGTATCGTTCGACGACTTCATCCCGGGCTTTTTGCAGATCTTCGAGTTTGGCGAAAAGAAGCTTGTTTTTATCGAAGAACGCTTTGGTATCTTGCGAGCCCCATTCGACGCGTTCGACCCAAGGTTGCCCCAAAGATTCCAATTTGGGCACGACGGTATCGACGAATTTGACGAGCGCGGCTTCGTTCTTCCCGTCTGCGATCTCGGCTGTGACCGTGAGCGACGTGATGCCGGGAAGTCGTTCTCTGACCCGACGCATCTCGATGACGCTGTCTTTGTGATCCGGCAAAAGCTCGGCGAAATCGGGCTTGAATCCCAGGCGCAAGGCGAAAAACGTCGACGGGATGAGCGTCAACAGCGCGAGGATCAGGATGAAAAAAGGCCGGCGCGCTTGGAATTTGGACAGGCGGACGAGGAACTTGGGGGGCGGATGTTCATTCATGATCGAGGCCGATTTTTGCGCGGAGCGGCGAGGCTAGCAGATTGTCGATAAGGCGGCCATGGCTCATTGCAGGGTTGGGCGGGGCCTGCAAACTTGGCTTCGCACTCTACAAGCAAGCGTGAATTTCATTCACAGTCAAAATTGTTTTTTGGAGGGGTTTCATTTCGGCATTTTTCGTGTCAAAGGGAATCCGCACGATCGATCTCGATGCCTGTCCGAAACCCTTTGCGACGCCCATGAAACTACGCAAAAGCGATGTGATCAAGTCTCCCGACGTGGAAGATCCGGTGAACTTCTACATTCACCGGTCGCTCCAGTTGCTCCTTACGCGCCCGCTCGTGCGCACGCCGATCACGCCGAATCAGATCACGTTTTTGTCTTTGTGTGCCGGGCTCGTTGCGGCCTACCTGATTGCGTTTGGTACGTCGACCGAGCGGTATGTGGCGGCCGGATTGATGTTTGCCTCGGCGATTCTCGACGGTGTGGATGGCATGATTGCTCGGGTGAAGAAGAGCTCGTCCGAGACCGGGCATGCGATTGACGGCGCCGCGGATTATTTCGTGAACGTGTCGACGACGGCGGCGGCCGTTTATCATCTCGGACAAACCTCGGGGCACCCTTGGATTGCGGTGGCGTTGGGCCTTGCGGCGCATTCGGCGTGGGCGCAGCATTTGATGCTGTACGATTTTCATTGCGCGCTTTATTTGCGATTTTTGACCGGGGGAAAACACCAAGGCGGGGATCGGGCGCGAGCGCAGGCGACGCTGGCGAAGGTGCGGGAAAGCGGATCGCTCTTCAAGCGTGTGCTCATGACGGTGTTCGTCTGGCAGCTTGGAAATCGCCAAGGATTATTGGAGAAACTCAGCCCGCGCGGGGCGAAGATCGCCGCCGAGCCTGCGGATGAAGCGTTTGCGCGCGAGTATGTCGAGACGCACCGGGCGCCGATGCGGCTTTGGGCTTATTGTGGAAATGCCTTGCACATGGACTTGTTTGCGCTCGCCATCGTGTTCGATCGTTTCGATGTTTACTTTCTGATGCGCATTTTCGGGTTTTCTCTCGTCGCGGTCGTGGCGACGATTTGGGAACGTCGAGTTCTTGGGCGACACGCCATGTTTCGCGAGGCAGCTTCGTGACGACGGAAAAGAAAAGCAACGATTCCCCGGCGTGGTCCGTCCGGCGCGTCGTGGGGCTCATCATCTTGTTTACGGCGCTGTTTTACGTGCCGTCCATTCGTTGCGGCTTCTTCGCCGACGATTGGCTGCATCGATTGGCGCTCGATCAATTGCCCGATATCTTCAACGAGCAAATCAATCTTTTCGGGCTCATTCGTTCGACCGAGGAAGTCAAGGCTTTCAAGCTTTACGGATTGGCGCCTTGGTGGACGGACCTCGACGTGAGGATCAATTTTTGGCGTCCGATTCCATCGATCACGCATTGGCTCGAATATCGCGCATTCGGGCACAGCACGGTCATCTCGCATCTCATCGGCATCGGGTTTTACGCGATCAACATTTTCCTCGTGTATCGGCTGCTCGCCCGGTACTTGAAGAACGCCGTTCCTTTGGCTTTGGCCGTGGCGATTTATGCGCTCGATGACGCGCATGCGCTCAATATCGTTTGGATTGCCAATCGCAACGAAACGATCGGGGGCATTTTTGTCATGGCGGCGCTTCTATCATTCATTCGGTATCGAGAAGAAGCCTCGACCGCCAAAGCCGGTCCGAAGTTTGCCCTGTTGACGCTCCTGGCTTATGCCTGCGCGCTGTTGTCCAAAGAATCGGGCCTCGTGGTGCCGCTCTTCATTCTCGCGCACGTCGTGGTATTTCCTGAAAAACCTGGGCAATCATTGCCGGCGCGAGTTCGTCCGTTCATCGGGCTTTTGATGGCGCTCGGAGCGATCAGCCTCGTGTTTTTGTACGTGTATTTCGTGGTGCTCGGGCATGGCGCGAACACGGTGTATTACTTGAATCCGGGGAAAAATCCGGGCCTTTGGGCGTCGAATTTCTTCCGATCCGGCTTTTATCACGCCGTGATTTTGGCGACGGGCGTTCCTTTGCACGTCTTATCGAGCACCCCGGTGCGGGATTATCCCGCGGCGGCCGTGGCGCTCGGGGTGTTGACGTTGGCGTTTTGGGCGCTGGCGTTGAAATGGCTCAGGACCGATCGTCCTTTGCGTTTTTTCATTCTCACGATGATCGCGGGGCAAGTCATCGTCACCACGAGTTTTCCGGATCCGCGTAATTTGCTTTTGCCCTCGATTGGGTTTGCCTACATGGTCGCGCGGGTGATGGAAGAGGCCGCGTTGCGATTCGAGGCGACGAAGGAACGGAAATTCCGCGCCATATCTTGGACGCTCGGGGCATTGCATTTGGTGCTCGCGCCGGTCTTGTGCCAAGTGTGCATTTATGTCGTCGGCACATTCGACGGGCGTTTTCGATCGATATCGACGTCGCTCGTCGAGACGATCGATTATCGGCAGTTGCCGCCGGAAAAGTACGAAGTGTTTTTCTTGAATTGGCACCAGCGGGAAGTGACGGCGCTCTTCGGGTTGTATTTGCGCCGGGTCTTGCCCACGGGGATCGTCGATTACACGCCGATCACGCACAATCCGCAATTAACGTACCTCGACAAACTTCACCAGGGTCTCGGCGGCGAACGGATTCATTATCACGCGCTCTCGTACGCGATTGAAGGTGTGGACGTGCGCGTGGAAAACGAACACGAGATCATCATTCATCCGAAGCGCGGTTCGTACTTTCCGACGGTGTTCGAGCTGCTTTATACGACGGGCAAACCGTGGGTCGAGGGACAAACGTTTGATCCCGGGCCGTACCGGGCAACCATTGAAAAGATGAATTCCGAGGGCGAAGTCACCGCGGTGCGGTTCACGTTTCCCGAGCCTCTGAGTTCGCCGCGGTATTACTTCATGCGCTGGACGGGGGAAAAGTTTGTCCGGGAATCGTTGCTCACCGTGGCGTCCGGTTCCCAAATCGAACCCTGACTTCACGGATGCGGCCACTTCTTCCGCGACTTCGTTTTCCGCCACTTCGTTGATTGGTCAAATCTTGGTCAACTTGCGGATCGCGGATTGGGGTTTCGAGTCGCGTTTCGGCGCGTTGTACCTCGAACATCCATGAACCGCTCGTTGCTGCATTTCTCACTTGACAACCTGCCGAACCGCGGTTTCACAGTCCGGCAGGTTGTGAAGCGAGGAGGCTGTTCACTTGCCTTTCTCAGTTTGCTTTTCTTTCTTCTTCTGCTGCTTCTCCTTGGTGGAGAGCTTGGGCTTGTTGTTTTTTCCCGGCTTCTCTTGTCCCTTGGCCATGTGACCTCCTCCGCCGTCGTTACGGCGCAACGGGACAACCATAGCAAAAGGATTCGTAAAAGCCTACTGCCCGGATGAACCTCGGATCAAAGTGAACGCAGCAACATTTTGCCGAAGCTCGATCGGACCGGCTTGACCGTCCGGGCCAAATGGGCGAAGTTTCGGTATGGCGAAAACGCGTTTGTAAAGCATTGGCGGCGTGTGCGGGGTCGCGATGTGGCGAATATTCCGGGAATTGACAAGACAAACTCATCTTCAAGGGTTCCGAGGCGGGGTGATGCAGGTCGTCGGATCATGATTGCGTGAATTGCGTCAGTCGGCGCGGCGAGGTTTCATGCTTGAAATTGTCATTGAAATTGAAGGTACGCAGGTCAAAGCAACGGCATTCGGCAGTCGTATGGAGCGTCCGGCGCCGCAAATGATCGGCGAAGTTTCGGACATCGAGGTATTTGGGAAAAAAGTCGGGCGGAGCGTCAAGACAGGCAAACCGCTCGAGCCTGCAGTCGTCGAAGAAGCGCAGCGTTTGTATGATCGACTTTTCGGCGGTGAAATTCGCGATGTATTGACGCGCATTCGAGCGGAAGCGTCGGACGAACATTTCCTCGTGCGGCTGCTCGTGCGTAATCGATCTTTGCAGGCGATTCCTTGGGAAGCATTGTGTCAGCCGGGGACATCCGAGGGATTTCTGGCTGCGGGCACTCGTGTGGATGTCGTACGTGGGGTGAGTTCGTCCGAGCCAACCATTCCGCAGAGTGTTCAGGGAGCGATTCGAGTTTTGGCCATTGCCCCGACGGTGGACACGGGGCTGGTCAATTTGAAAGGCGCTGTCGATTCTGCGATATCCAAAGGGCGCTTGTCGTGGCTCGATCCGATGACGGGCGCGGATGTTTCGCCACGTCGATTGTTTCAAAGATTGCGGGGCGACGTCTCCGCGCACGTCATTCATTTCATCGGACATGGGGGAATCGATGGTGATGGTCATCCCGCGTTGCGTTTGTCCGACGACGAATATGGTGACGAAGTCTGGCTGAAGGTCGAGACGTTGGCCGGCGAATTGGCGGCGGGGTTTGGCAAGGAATTACGCCTTGTGGTGCTCGAAGCGTGTGAAGGTGCATCGCCCGGGGCGCTGGGAAGTGCGGCGGAGATATTGGCTCGTGCGGGGGCGCAAGCGGTGGTCGCTTATTTGTGGCCGGTTCGCGCGGAAATTGCTCGGACCTGTTCGGAGGAGTTTTACCGGGCATTGCTGCAATCGGAGCGAGGTCGGGGAGATGTCGCGAAGAGTCTGAGTGCGGCGCGACGAACGCTGCTTTTGGAGAGCGCGGCGGGATTTTCGCCTGTCGTGTATCTTCGCGGTGCCGAGGCGAGGTTATTCGATTTTGGTGCCGGGACCATGAAGAGTGCGTTACCGGCCCCGGCGCCTGCGGTCGAAGCGGGGCCATTTTTCGTACCCTTCAAAAAGAATCCGCTTTTCGTCGGTCGTGATGCCGAAGCGGAGAGGCTGCACGAACTTCTCCAAGTCGATCAAAATTCCGGAGCCAACATGGTCGCGCTTTCGGGGATGGGCGGAATTGGCAAAACGCTCATTGCCGCCGAATATGCGCATCGTTATCGTGATGCATATCCGCACGGAGTGTATTGGATCAATGCGGCGCACGATTGGCAGAGCGAGCTTGGGCGTCTGGGAAAGATGCTGGGATGTCGGCCGGCGGAGGCGACCGCGGAGGCCGAGCATATCCGGTATGCGCGAGCGTTTGCGGAGTCATTACGCAACAATCCGAAAGCATTGTTGATTTTTGATAACATCGACAACCCGCTCGAGCTGCAGGATGTTTCGCTGGACGTGGTGCCGGCGCGTTTTGATTGCAAAATGGTTTATACGACCCGCAGACGTGAAATGCCGGCGGCGGAGATTTTCGTGGGCGTATTGGCGGAAGCGGCGGCCGTCGATTTGTTGCTTGCGAAGAGCAGGCGCAAGGACACCTTCGAGCAATTACCGCCGCAGCAGCGGGCCGCGGCGCGTTCGATTTGCCAAATACTGGGCGGACATCCATTGGCGATTGCTCTGGCCGGCGCGTACCTCGACAAGAATCCTCGCATTACGTTCGGAAGTTATTTGGAGGGGTTGCAAACGGAGGGCGCATTGGCGGTCATTGAAGCGACGCGTATTGATGCGCGGCTTTTGGCGACGCAGCACGAAGGCAATGTTGGGGCGACGCTCAATGTGCAATGGAAGTCGCTCGAAAGCGAGGCGGCGCGACTGGTCTTGCAAACGGCCGCATTGCTCTCGGAATCGCCGATCCCTCGGGCGCGTTTGTCATTACTTACCGGATTGTCCGACGAACCACGCAGTTGGCGCGAAGCGCCGCTCGAAGACGCGTTGCGCGAGCTTTCGAGTTTGTCGCTTCTCGAAGAAGTGGGTCCGCAAACGGTAAAACTCCATCGCCTCATTCGGGAGCTCATTGAAAAACAAATGCCCGATCGGGCGACATTTGCCGCGGCGCGGGCGTCCATGTTGCTCGAGGCGTTGTGGGACGTCAAAAAGCTGGAATCCGAAGTGAGTCGCCGCGGGATTCTGGAAGTGCTCGGGGACTTGAACGTCGCGCGGGGATTCGCGAATGCCGCGGATCTCGAGCGATTGAATATGTTGATTCGTCCGCTGGATCGGGAAGCCCATCACTTGCAGAATGGACCGGCCGAAAATCGCTCAGTCTATGTTATGCAGCAATTGCATAACCAGCTGTTCGAATTGGGGTCCGGCGCGCAGGAAAACGAAGCCGGTGCGAAGCCGCAAATGACGCAGGAGGGCCTCGATGGATTGCTGAAACGATTGCGTGCGGCGCTCGATGCTGCGAAATGCTTTTGGTTTCGACAATATCAGCAAACGAATGGTGATTCCAGGGCTTTGGTTCGATCGTTCGACGCGCATCGCGCGGGCGTGCATGGACTTGCCTTGTCCGCCGACGGTCGCATTGCCTTGTCGTCGGGTGCCGACGGCACCGTCAAAATGTGGGATTGGTCAAAAGGGCGACTTTTACGGACTTTCGTGGGTCATGCGCGAGCTGTCAATGGTGTGGCGATCACGCCCGATGCTCACTATGTCGTTTCCGGATCCGACGATCGGACGATACGGGTATGGGACGCCGATACCGGCCGATTGGTGAAAAGTTTGACGGGACATACCGAGGGGATCTTTCGGTTGGTCGTGACGGCTGATGGTAAAACGGCAATTTCGGCCTCCAAAGACGGCACGATCCGTTTGTGGGACTTGGTGCAGGGTCGCGCGGAGCGCATCGTTGAAAAGGCGCAGGATCAAGCGATTGATTTCGTTTACAAAGTTTTCGCCGCAACCGATGTGGCCCTCACGAATGACGGAAGATACGCGATTGTTGCATCGCAAGAAGGAAGCGTTGTCATTTGGGACGTGACGACGTGGCGGGTCGTGCGGACGTTGACGGGGCATGGCGGGCCGGTTTGGACCGTTGCGATCAATCGCGCCGGCCGATTGATCATATCGGGCTCGGACGACGGTTCGGTCAAGTGTTGGAATTTCGCGACGGGTCAATGCGTGCAAACGATGAGCACGCCTCACAACAACGTATTGGCGGTTGCGCTGACCAGCGACGAAAGGCATATCGTTGCGGGATATCGCGACGGAGCCGTCAGGGTGTGGGAGGCTTCCACGACAAACCTCGTGCATACGTTTCGAGGTCATTCCCATAGTGTGTTCGATGTCGTCACGACGCCGGACGGGCACGTCATTTCCGGTTCGGTGGATGGAACGATGCGCATTTGGGCGCTCGAGGCCGTTCATGACGATGAAAAGAACGACGAGCATCATGGGGCCATTTGCGGATTGACCTTTTTGCCCGAAGGGCGATCTTTGGCTACAGGGTCGCTCGATAACACCATTCAATTGCGCGATGCCGATTCGGGCCGAGTTTTGCGGACATTTCGGGGGCATGAACGAGGCGTATTCGACGTGGTGGCGACGTCGGACGGTCGATATTTGGTTTCGGCGTCGGACGATAAGACCCTACGAGTTTGGAATGTTGAAACGGGTTGTGTCGAGCGGACATTCGAGGGGCACAGCGATCTCGTGCGCGGCGTGGCTTTGACGCCGGACGGACGCCGAGTTATTTCGGCGTCGTACGATGGAACGATTCGGGTGTGGGATTTTTCCACGGGGCTTATTGTGAATGTGCTCGAGGGCCACACGCTCGGCGTGAGGGATGTCGTCGTGACGCCCGACGGCTCCCGGGCAATTTCCGCTTCATTCGACAAAACGCTGAAGATTTGGGATATCGATCAGGCGATTGCATTGCACACGCTCGAGGGGCATGTCGACGGGGTTTGGACGTTGGCGGTGACGCCGGACGGCCGATATGTGGTTTCCGGAGGCAAAGATGCATCGGTGCGTATTTGGGACGTGGCGACGGGGCAGCTCGTGCGGACCCTGACGGGGCACACGGACATGGTGCTGGGGATTGCGGTGACGGGGGACGGAAAGACGGTTATTTCCGTGTCCGGTGATATGTCGGTCAAAGCGTGGGATCTTTCGTCCGGCGAATTGATGGCGACGCTCGGGTCATTTTGGCCGTTGATGTCGTGTGCGTTGGCGGGTGACGATAAGAAACTCGCGATTGGCACATCGACGGGTGCGGTGGTGGGTTTGGTGCTCGAGGGCCGCAATGGCGTATTGGACAAACCCAAAGAAAAGCCGCTCGAACATCTTTTGTCGGAGGACGATATCGTGGGTCAAGCGGCGCTCGATATATTGCAGCGGGTGCCTCGTGTGCGGGAGCTTTTCGAATCGGGAGGCCCGGAAGAGTGCGAAGCCGGTTTGCTCGTGGTGCAGATGCTCGGACGCGCGTCGCCTGCGATCGAAATGGCGGCGGCGCATTTCGAGGTGCATACGGACGCGTCGTTTGTCGATTACGTGGATGAATTGGGGCTCGAGGCCATGCTCGGTTCCACGGCGGCGCCGGCCGATGATTCTTTTTGGACATCGGATCGAATTCAAGCCGTGCGGAAAGCGGCATTTGATGTTTCGTGGCGCGCGATGTCCGATACGGATGCTCGAAATATTTTGTGCACCGCGGCGATTTTCGATGGTGGTGTGCCGCCGACCGCGGCGCTGTTGGGGTTGCTCACCGGATTGGTTGGTAGTGACGAACAAGAACCTTATGCGCGGACCCAGGCGACGGTGCGGGAAGTGGCGCGTCGAGGGTGGCTCGAAACACAGCTTGGACTGGACGATGTCCACTTGCGGCATCATGTCCGGGCGTACGTCGTGGCTCTGGTCGGCGTGTGGGAATCGTTTGTCAAGGCACGATTGGGGACTCTTCACGAGGCGATTGCCGATATTGAGAAAATCGAGCGGGAGGTCTGGCGGCGGGGGGGCGCGGCAGTCGCCGGGGATTTGCGGGTCGGCGTGATTTTGGCGACGCTTGCCGGTGAACCTGACGTATTGATGAATTGGTGGCGAATATTCGCGCGCGAAATGCAATCGTTCACGGATTGGGATTCGAACGAGATACCGAATTTATTTTTGCAACAAATGCGTAATCGGGCGCTCGAAATGGGCGATGAAGCGACAATGGCCGAGTGCGAGGCTGTGCTCGAGCGAAGAAAGACGTTGTGGTTGCGGGAGCGATTTCGTATCAATCGCGAATCTTCGGCGCTCGTGCGCACGTACCGCGGTCATGCCGCGGAGGTCCGCGCGGCGTTGTTTCGCACGAACAAGGGGCGAATTCAATTCATTTCGGGGTCGGACGATCGCACTTTGCGCTTGTGGGATTCCGTGACCGGGTTGCTCGTCAGCGTATTCGAGGGGCATTCGGGGCCGATCACGGATGTGGCGCTTTCGCCGGACGCGCGTTACGCCGTATCGAGTTCGGAAGATGGAACGTTGCGCAAATGGGATTTGTGGACGGGCATATTGTCGCATGTATTCGAAAGTCGGGTTCCCGTGCGCCGGGTGGCGGTCGATGCGACGGGAAAGTACATGTTGTCGAGCGGCGCGGACGACGTCGTACGCGTGTGGGATTTCGTGAGCGGCGATATCGTGCAAACGCTCGGAATGGTCGGTGATCGCATGACCTGGGTTGCATTGTCGCAAACGGGTGCGACGGCCGTTGCGGCGACGCCCGCAGGTCCCTTGTCGGTGCACCGATTCGAGGGTGGCGGTTGGCAACAAATACATGCGTTGCCGGGGCATTCGGGGCGGGTCAATGACGTGGCCATATCGAGTGATGGTAAACATGCTTTGTCGGCATCGGACGACGGCACGATCAAATGGTGGGACATTGAAAACGGCTCGTTGGCGGCCAGTTTGGACGGACATACCGCTGCGGTGACGCGTATTCGGTTGCGTCCCGATGCTCGGCAGGCCATGTCGGTATCTCGGGACAAGACGGCCCGTCTATGGGATCTTGTCGAGAAAAAAGAATTGAACGTTTTACATGGTCATACCGACGCGATTTGGGGGCTCGATGTGGATTGGACCGGGGAGATTGCGGTCACGGCGTCGTCGGACAAGACGGTGCGATTGTGGGTGCCGCAGGAAAAAACGCCGATTCAACCCATGGTGGGTCATACCGCCGTGGTGTTTGGCGTGGTCGTTACGCGAGATGGTCGTCGTGCTGTTTCGAGCGGCGCGGATAAGAAAATTTGTATCTGGGATTTGACCACGGGGGCGCTCGAGCGATCCATCGACGGTCTTGTCGAAGTGGCGATGGGTTTGGCGGTGTCGCCCGATGGGAAAACCATCGTTGCGGGGTGTGATGACGGCAAAGTCCGAATCTGGGATTTGGCGGAGGGTCGATTGTTGCGCCAGGTCGACCATGAGGCTCGGCGGGTGCGCGGGGTGGCGTTGACTTCCGACGGGAAAACTGCATTTTCGGCGTGTTACGACAACCTCGTGCGGGTATGGGACACGACCACGGGGGAATTGATTCGTCGGCTCGAGGGGCATTCCGAGCGCGTGCGGGTCGTTGCGGCCATGCCGGATGACAAGCATCTCATTTCGGGAGGATTTGACGATTCATTACGAGTTTGGGATTGGACGACGGGCAAAACCGTGCGGGTGCTTCAGGGGCATACATCGCCGATATGGTCGTTGGCGGTTTCGCCCGACGGTCGTTACGCGATTTCCGGGGCGTTCGATCGTTGCATACGTATTTGGGAATTGTCGACGGGGCGGCTCGTTCGAACGCTCGAGGGGCATACCGATTGGGTCATGGGGGTTGCGGTGACGCCGGACGGGCGTCGAATCATTTCGGCATCGCAGGATATGACGTTGGCAATATGGGATTTGCTCGCGGGCACGCGGACCGCGCTGCTCGCAACCAATGCGGCGATTCAGTGCATTGCATTGACGCCGGATGGAAACGGCATCGTCGTGGGTGACGCTTCCGGGGCGGTGCGAATCATCGACATTGTCGAAGCTTGAGTCATCGATTGGCTTGGCCGCGTTACGAAAGGGTTTTTTCGTGACACGGAGCGAATCGTTGTGTACATTGAAAATCTCCGAAGGAGGTCGTCATGCTTTCCCGTATTCTTCTTACCTTGGGTGTCGCCGGAGTTGTGGTGTTTGGTTGTGAAGCCACGCCACCGAATACGTCTTCGTCCGGTGCGCAAGGCGGCGGAGGATCGGGGGGTTCGGAAGGTGGAACGGGCGGCATTGCGGGAATGGGGGGCATGGCGACGACATCGAGTTCGTCCGGGGTTGCAGGGATGGACGCAGGGCCGATGGGGTGCGTCGCGGATGCGGATTGCCTCAATGATCCGGCGGGTTCAATTTGTGAGTTGAAGACGGGGCTTTGTGTGGAATGTTTGCCCGGGGGAGCGACGTGCGGCATGGGCAAATATTGTGATCCCATGACGAAACAATGCGCCAATGGGTGCACGACGAACATGGATTGCGGTGGGATCAATCCGGTTTGCGATACGAAGAGTCACTCGTGTGTGGAGTGCATAAAAGATACTGATTGCGCGCAGGGATCGATCTGCGGCGGCGGTTCGTGTTTTCCGGGGTGTTCGGGCCAGCAACCGTGCATGCCCGGTTTTTCTTGTTGTGGTTCGACATGTTATGATTTGTCGACCGACACGAACAATTGCGGTGGTTGCAACAAGCCTTGTCCGACGTTCCCGAATGCCGACGCGGCGTGTGTCGACAGCTTCTGCGGCATGGGCGCGTGTTTTGCGGCGTTCGCCGATTGCGATAAGGATCCGCAGAATGGTTGTGAATGGAACGTTTTACAGGACGGACCATGCGCATGCACGCCCGGGATGACAAAATCATGTTATCAAGGTGCTCCGGGGACCGAAAACAAAGGTCCGTGCAAGGGCGGCACGCAAACATGCAATGCCGCGGGGACGGGTTGGAGCGTATGTGTGGGGCAAGTTTTGCCGAAAGCCGAAGTCTGTGCGAACAGCATCGACGAAGATTGCAATGGAATCGTGGATGACTCCGTCGATTACGATGGCGACGGGTGGAGCATGTGCGGCGGCGATTGTTGTGATTCGGTGATCCAGGGTTGCTCGAATCCGCGTCTGGTCAATCCGGGGGCATTCGAAGTGGTTGGAAACGGCGTAAATGACGATTGCGACGCGGCGACGTCGGACGTGACGCCGCCGGCTGCATGCAGTACGGCCGCGAAATTCGCCGCGGTCACGCCGCTCGATATGGCCCGAGCCATCGAGTTGTGCCAGACGACGACGGCAAACCCGCCGCTCCCCCAAAAGAAGTGGGGAGTCATTTCGGGAACGTTCCTGAATCCGAATGGGACGAATCCATCGCCGGGCACGTTGTCGATCATGCAAAACAATCAAGCGGCGATATTGGCTAATTACGGGACGGGAGGCATCGTGCCCAAGAAAGGGCTGACGATGGCCGGTTTGTCCACGGGGCTCATGCGCGACGCCAATGATCCCGGTTATCCGGGCTCGCCGGATACGAGCAATGGTTTGATGGGTTTTCCGCCGGCTGCATATCTCGCCGCCCACGGCGGGGCATTGCCTTCGTCGGCGGGATGCAGCGGAAGCTGTCCGGCGGGAACCGGCGCCAACGATGGGACCGATGTGCGTTTGTCAGTCCGAGTGCCCACCAACGCGCAATCGTTGTCGTATCAATTCAAGTTCGTCTCGTACGAATACTGGGTCTATTCGTGCACGCAATACAACGACTTCTACTTGGCATTGCTGCAATCGACCGCCGCGGGTATTCCGGCCGATAAGAACATTTCGTTCGATGCGTTGAACAATCCCGTGTCGGTGAACAATGGGTTTTTCGATGTGTGCGTGACCAAGGGCTGCTACACGTGCCCCGGCGGATACGGCGAATTGGCGGGAACGGGCATGGACGAATTCAATTATGGTGGAGCGACGAAATGGCTGACGACGGAAGCTCCGGTCACGCCGGGAGAAACCATTCAGCTCGAGTTCATCCTGTTCGACGTTTCCGATGAATTCCTCGATTCCGTCGTTTTGCTCGACAACTTCCAATGGGGGTTGTCGACCGCTACCGTCAACACGCACGAGTAAGCTGCGGGATGCCTAACATTTTTGTACGTGGTCGCCACCTTGCGAATGAGCGTTGGCTAACGTCTGCAAAGGTGGTTGGCACCTTTTGGATGCGCGTTGGCTAACGTCTGCAAAGGTGGTCGGTGCCTTGTCAGGGCACGTCGAAAATACACGTCGCGGACAAAACTCCAGCAAATTCAATCGCTTCGGTCAAGAGCACAAAATCCTTGACAAGCTTTTGCCATCCTGAGAAGATGAAAATCACTTTCACCTTCAAGAGGAGGTCAATGATGTTGGATTTCGTCTCGAGCGTACGCGGTTTGGAGAGCTGCAAGCGGGGAGCGCGGCCATTTGCGGTCATGGTCGCTTTGGGATTTGTCGTTGGGTGTGGTCCGGCCGAACCTGCCGGGCCTCCGCCATTGGCGCAAAGCGCTCCCAAAGTGATCGACGGGTACGCGCAGCTCGTGTCGGCCACCTATGGTGATGTATTGAAGGGGGCAAACGACCTTGATGGCAGCATCAAAATGCTCGTTGCCGATCCGTCCGATGCGACGCTGACCGCGGCAAAACAAGCCTGGGTGAATGCTCGGGTTTCGTATGGACAATCCGAGGCATTTCGGTTTTACGGCGGTCCCATTGACGACGCCGATGGTCCGGAGGCTCGAATCAACGCTTGGCCGCTCGATGAATCTTACATTGATTATGTCGAGGGAGTTCCGACGTCCGGGGTCATCAACGATCCCGCGACGTACCCGACCATCGATTCGGCGCTTCTTGTGGCAATCAATGAGAAAAATGGTGAAAAAAACATTGCCGCAGGATATCACGCCATTGAATTTCTCTTGTGGGGACAAGACATGAACGCCACGGGGCCCGGAAATCGACCCTTTACCGATTATGTCGTCGGCGCCGCCGGAACCGCCGCGAATCAGGATCGACGTGGTTTGTACTTGCAAACGACGACGGCTCTGTTGGTGAACGATTTCACGCCCGTCGTCGCCGAATGGGCCGAAGCGGGCGCATATCGCTCGTCGTTCGTGAAATTGCCCGCCGAAGAAGCCGTGCGGCGTATTCTCTTGGGAATGGGCAGCTTGAGCGGCGCGGAGCTCGCCGGAGAACGAATGCAAGTCGCGTATGACACGAAAGAGCAGGAAGACGAGCATTCGTGTTTCAGTGACAATACCATCGCCGATTTGGCCGCAAACGCTCGGTCGATTCAAAACGTGTACCTTGGAAAATACGGCAACCTCGATGTGCCCGGAATCGATGAAATCGTTCGCGAGCGGGATCCGGCGCTCGATCAGCGTATGCAAGAGCAGCTCGCCGCGAGCATTGCGGCCATTGAAGCCATTCCGGCGCCGTTCGATCAAGCCATGATGGGCGCGGACACGTCCGAAGGTCGTATGCGAATGGCCGCGGCGATCAAAGCATTGCGCTCGCAAACGACGACCATCGTCGATATCGCTCTTTTGCTTGGAATTTCGCTCAACATCGAGGAGTAAGACAAATGCGGGCAAGAAAAGGTTGGGCCTTGTTGGTCTTCGGGCTCGTGGGTTGTGGTTCGGAGCCGAATGCGACCAATACGGGATTACAAGCGGAACCCGGAGAAGAATTGACCGGCGGAGAAACCACCGTATTCGATACATCTCCGAACGCGTTTTCGTTGTCTTCGCGCAACATGACGCCGGATCGTCGGTCCGAATTTTTCGTGGGCAATTCGTTTTTCAAGGAAAACTGGATCATCGCGCCGGCGTCGACCGACGGACGTGATGGGTTGGGACCGCTTTACAATGCCCGTTCTTGCTCGGGCTGCCATTTGCTCGACGGTCGTGGATCGCCTCCGGAAACGCCGAATGAACCGCTCGTCGGGGTGCTCGTGCGTTTGAGTGTCGAAGGACAAACCCCGAATGGGGCCCCCGCGCCCGAGCCCACGTACGGGGGGCAAATTCAGCCCTCGGCCATTCCCGGCGTCATCGCGGAGGGCGACGTGTTTGTCACGTACGAAGAAGTGCCCGGCATGTTGCCCGATGGCGAAACGTATCAATTGCGTCGTCCGACGTATACGTTTGCTCTTGGTCGAGGTCCCATGCTGATGGGCACGATGACGTCGCCGCGTGCGGCGCCGCAAATGATCGGCCTCGGATTGCTCGAAGCGGTGCCCGAAGCCGATATTCTTGCGGCGGCGGATCCGAATGACGCCGATGGGGATGGTATTTCGGGGCGTCCGAACATGGTTTGGGATGCCGTGCTTGGGAAAAAGGTGCTCGGTCGTTTCGGTTGGAAAGCCAATCAGCCGAACCTCGCACAACAAACAGCGGGCGCATTTCTCGGCGATATGGGCATTTCGACGACGTTCTTTTCGACGCAGGAATGCACGGCTGCGGAGACCGATTGCGCGGCGGCGCCCGACGGCGGCAATCCCGAATGTAGCGAGCACATTCGGGAGAGCGTCACGTTTTATTCAAAAACGCTCGCCCCACCGGCTCGACGTGATTGGCAGGAGCAGGAAGTTTTACAAGGAAAACAGCTTTTTGCCAAGGCCGGTTGCGACGGGTGCCATACGCCGTCGTTTCAAACGGGAACGCTCGACGGATTCGAAGAGCTGTCGAATCAACACATAAGGCCGTACACGGATCTGTTGCTGCACGACATGGGCGAAGAATTGGCGGACAATCGGCCGGATTTCGAGGCGGATGGTCGAGAATGGCGAACTCCGCCGCTTTGGGGCGTCGGGTTGTTCCAAACCGTCAATCGGCATACGAATTTGCTGCATGACGGTCGCGCTCGAGGGGTGACGGAAGCCATTTTATGGCATGGTGGCGAAGGAAAAGCATCGCGTGACGCATTTGCCGCAATGACGCGTGAAGAACGGCAGGCGCTCGTGCGTTTCGTGGAGTCGTTATGAGCGGAAAAACGATAGGGTTTGTCTGTTTCGTCGGTGCCGGTTTTCTCGGAATCGGCTGTTCCACGCCGGTGGAAGACGATACGCAGCAGCGGGCGGTCATTCGCGATTTGGCGAATAACGTCATGTATCCATTGCAAAAAGAATTGGCTGCCGAGGCGGCGGATGTCAAAACCACGTTGGCCGCGTTTTGCGCGGCGCCTACGGAAGCCAATTTGAAAGCGGCGCAAGATGCCTGGCGAACGGCGCGATTGCCTTGGAAACGAGCGGAAATGTTCCGGTTTGGACCGGTGGAAGACGCGCGTATCGGCAGCGCCATCGATTTCTGGCCGGTTCGTCCGGACACGATCGAAGCGGCCATTACGGCTGCGCCCGAGCCCGTGACGGCGGCGCATATCGCAACCCTCGGCACGAGTTCGAAAGGTTTGCCGGCGATCGAATACTTGATTTTCGATCCCGTCGGCGGAAATGCCGCGATCTTGACGTCCATCGGCGGTATGGATGCGATCGCGGTGAAGCGATGTGGTTATGCCGCGGCGCTCGGGGAAGCGTTTGCCAATGATGCCGCGGCTTTGGAGTCGGCATGGAGTCCCACGGGCGGAGGATTCGTCAATGAAGTCGCCAATGCGGGAGCGGGAAGCTCGACGTTCACGTCCGGTCAAAATGCCGTCGGGGTCGTCGTGAATCTCCTCAATGCCTCGCTTCAAGCGACCAATGAAAACAAAATCACCGCGCCGCTCGGAACCAATACGGGAAGTCCGGATCCTTTGCTCGTGGAATCGCGTTTGAGCGACGCGTCCATCGACGATTTGCTGGAGAACATGCACGGCGTCGACGACGTCTACGAAGGACATCATGCGGATAAAATGGGCAAAGGTTTGTCTGTTTTGGTATCGGCCCGCAGTCCGGCGATTGATGCGGCGGTCAAAGCGGCCTTGGTCGACGCCCAAGCCAAGATTTCGGCGATCCCCGCGCCTTTGCGGACCGCGATTACGGCGAACCCGGAATCGGTGACCGCTGCTCACGCAGCCATTCGTAACTTGCGTATTCGTTTGTCGACGGATGTCGCGAGCGTCCTCGGGGTCAGCATACTTCTGAATGACAGCGATGCAGACTGAGAAAAAAACAGTTTCGCGCCTGTGGGAAATGATGTTTCAGCCGGTCGACATCGCCTCGGTCGTCGCGTTCCGGATTCTTTTCGGATTGCTGATGTTCGCGAGCGTCGTTCGGTTCTGGGCTTACGGTTGGATTCGCGATATCTACATTGCGCCGACCTACCATTTTCACTGGCTTGGTTTTTCCTGGGTAAACCCTTGGCCCGGCATCGGCATGTACGTGCACTTTGCCATCTTGGGCCTGGCGAGCTTGCTCATCATGCTGGGGCTGTTTTACCGGGCCGCAGCAGCGCTCTTCTTCGTGGCCTTCACGTATGTCGAACTCGTCGAGAAAGCGACCTACCTGAACCACTACTACCTCATCAGCGTGCTCGGCTTGCTGATGATCTTTTTGCCGTTGCATCGGGCCGGATCGCTGGATGCTTTGCGCAGACCCGAATTGCGACGAAAATCGATTCCGTCGTGGGTTTTGTGGCTGTTGCGATTTCAAATCGGCGTCGTGTACTTCTTCGCCGGCGTCGCCAAGCTCGGTCCGGATTGGTTGCTCCGCGGCGAACCTTTGGGGATTTGGCTCGCGGCACATACGCATATCCCGATTGTCGGATCGCTTTTAGCCGAACGTTGGGTGGCTGTATCGGCGAGCTATTTCGGGGCGGCGTTCGACTTGTCCGTGGTGTTTTTCCTGCTCAACCGCCGGACGCGACCTTTCGCCTACGCTCTGGTCGTCGTGTTTCACGCCATAACGGGGTTTCTGTTCCCGATCGGTGTGTTTCCGTGGGTGATGACGGGCGCGGCGCTCGTGTTTTTCCCGGCCGATTGGCCGCGGATGCTCTTGGCGAAACTTCCGCGTTTTCGGTCTTGGTTGGTGGAACGTCCTGAGATCGAGACGAACGTCGACGTGCCGCCGCGATTGACGTCCTGGCAGCGAGTCGGTTTCTTGCTGCTCGCTTTGCACGTCGTGTTGCAATTGGCGCTTCCATTGCGGCGATTTGCGTATCCCGGCAATACGGCCTGGACCGAAGAGGGATTTCGATTTGCGTGGCGAGTGATGCTCGTGGAAAAAATGGGGTTTGTCGAGTATCGCGTGACGGACAAGGCGACCGGACGAACCTCGATCGTGGATCCGGCTCGGTACTTGTCGCCCTTGCAGGTGAAACAAATGGCGATAAGTCCGGACATGATCCTGGAATTTGCGCAGGTTGTTGCTGCGGATGAATTGCGGCGAGGGCGCCGGGTCGAAGTTCGCGCGGACGCGTTCGTCACGATGAACGGTCGGCCGAGTCAAAGGATCATCGACCCGACCACGAATCTTGCGGCGGAGAAAGATTCGCTTTTGCCGCGGCCGTGGATCCTGCCGCTCGACGATGAATCGAGCAGCCGGATCATTGGGCAATTGTAGCCGAAATCGTTTGTCGGGGACTCACGGATACGAGAACGACGTGACGTAGTTTGGCGAGGCGGTATCGCACGCCGAGCTTGTATTCGATACGGCGCGAGTCCCCGTCAAAACGAGGTCCGGACGACCCGGGCGCTTGATCGTCAGCTCGTACGTCGTGCTCGTGGTGATGCTGTAAGGCGAGACGCAGACCAAATACGTTCCTGTGGGCGGCGTGAAATTGCTTGCCCAGAAGATGTTTTCCGGTCCGGTTCCCGTCGTATCGTCAACATCGAGCTGCCCATTGTCGGTCGTGGTGCTCGGGCCTTTGTTGCCGAAATAAATGTGTTTCGCGGTGGGATTGACAAGGTGCAGGTCCATATCGCCGGGGTTGTTCCAGATCAACGTGACCTGCAAATTACCCGTGCCGACGCAGGTACCATTGACGCAGGCTTGGCTTGCGGCGCAAACGGTGCCGCAGCCGCCGCAGTTGAGCGGATCGGAGCTCGTGTCTTTGCAGACGCCATTGCTGAGTTCATTCGGGGCCTGGCAGGTGCAGGTGTACGAACCGGGCGAATTGACACAGGTGAGCAGACCCGAGCAGGTCATCGGATTTAGGCATTCGTCGATATCCACGCACGTAATGCCGTCGCCGAGATAACCCATTTTGCAGGTGCAATCGAACGAGCCCGGGGTATTCGTGCAGTTGGCGTCATTGCTGCAGTTGTCGGTATTGAGGATGCATTCATTGATATCCGTGCACGTCACGCCGTTGCCGGTATAACCGGAATTGCAGGTGCACGTGTACGAACCCGGGGTATTCGCGCACGAGGCATTGTTGCTGCAGTTGTTGACGTTCGTGGCGCATTCATCGATATCGGTGCAGGTGATGCCATTGCCCATGTAGCCCGTGTTGCAGGCACACGTGAATGATCCGGGCGTATTCGTGCACGTCGCATTCGTGGCGCAGTTGTCGGTATTCAACGCGCATTCGTCGATATCGGTGCACGTGACGCCGTTACCCGTGAACCCGGTATTGCAGGCACACGTGAACGAGCCGGGCGTATTCGTGCAGGTGGCGTCCGTGCTGCAATTGTCAGTATTGTCGCCACATTCATTGATATCCGCGCAGAAGGTACCATTGCCGACATACCCCGTGGGACACGCACAGGTAAACGACCCCGGCGTATTCGTGCACGTCGCGTTGTCCGCGCAATTGTCGGTATTCGTGGCGCATTCGTCGACGTCGGTGCACGTCACGCCGTCGCCCGTATATCCGGTTTTGCACACGCAACCAAACGAGCCCGGTGTATTGACGCAGAGGGCATCGTTGCTGCAATTGTCGGTGTTCATGGCGCATTCGTCGATATCGACGCACGCCGTGCCGTTGCTCGTGAAACCCGTATTACAGGTGAAACCGCACATACCGGCCGTGCACGTGGGTTGACCATTCGTGACGTCGGGACAAACAATCCCGCACATGCCGCAGTTGCTCTCATTCGTTTGCAGATCGACGCAGCTCGTGTCGCACAACGTCGGCGTTCCCGAGGGACACTTGTTGGTGCAGGCGTATTGGTTCGTATTCGGATCCGGGGCGCAGAATGGATTCGGATCGGCGCACTTCGTGTCGCATGCGCCGCAGTTATCCGCCGTGGTCGTCGATACTTCGCAACCGTTGGCCGGATTTTTATCGCAATCGGCAAAACCCGCGGCGCACACGAGGACGCACATCCCTTTTTCGCACGTCACGCCGGCGGGATCGACGTTGGGAAGATCGGCACAGTCTTTTCCACACGCCCCGCAATTCGCTTTGTCGGTCTGGACATCCGTGCAAACGCCATTACACGAATCCGGTGTCGGAGCGTCGCACGTATTGCCGCCGCCCGCACCCGCGGTCCCACCCTGACCGGCCGCGCCGCCTTCTCCCATTCCGCCGGCGCCCGCCATTCCGGCGGTCCCACCCGTCGGCGGCGCTCCGGATGTCGAAGTCGTGCTTCCCGTATCGCCGCAGGCGGCGACGAGCAAACCCGACATCGTCAAAAACCAACGTTTCGCCCAAATTTTTTGTGACATTGTACGCATCGTGCGTCGATTGCATCAGAACGCATTGCGCATGTCAATCAAAATCAATGAATGGCGACCCCGTTCATGAATCATCCGCCGGGGGCGCGTCTGTAGCGAATCACAGCATCTTCATCGAGTCCCATGGCTTTCAATTTGCGCCACAGCGTAATTCGGCTATAACCTAAAATCGCCGCCGCTTCTTGACGGTTCCCTCGCGCTTCGCGCAAAGCATCCAATATTTTTCGTTCTTCGGGCCCGAGCTCGCGGCCGTCCGCCGCTTCGATGGTCACGGTTTCATTCGGTGTCGGTTCATCGAGGAACGCCGGGCGTTCGCCGCGCACTTCCGGAGGCAAATCGGCTTCGGTCAGGATCGGGCCGTCGCCCATGACAAACGCATATTCGATCGCATTCATCAATTCGCGCACGTTTCCCGGCCAATCGTAATGTTCGAGCGCGTGCAGGGCACCCGGAGACAATCGAGCCACGTGGCGCTCGTTCTCCGCATTCATTCGTTCGATGAAGCGCCAGGCCAAGAGCGAAATGTCCGTGCGTCGTGCCCGCAAGGGCGGCAAAAACAGGGGAACCACGCGTAATCGAAACATCAGATCGGCGCGAAATCGCCCCGCGGCGACCTCTTTGCGTAAGGACCGATGTGTTGCTGCGACAAACCGAACGTCCACCGCAATGGAATCGCGTCCTCCCACCGGCACGACGACTTTTTCTTGTAAAACCCGCAAAAGCTTCGCCTGCAACTCCAGAGGCAATTCGGCCACTTCGTCCAAAAATAACGTTCCTCCGTGAGCCAATTCGACGTGGCCTTTTTGATCGCGCACGGCCCCCGTAAATGCACCTCGAACATGCCCGAAAAGTTCGCTTTCGAGCAGCGCCGGAGGCAACGCCGCGCAATTCAACGTTCGCAAAGGTCCCTTGTTCCTGGGGCTCAACGTGTGCACGGCTTGAGCAATCAATTCCTTTCCGCTGCCCGTCTCGCCGCGCACGAGCACGCTTGCATTCGTACGGGCGACTTTGCGCACGTCGGCCAGGAGCTTTTTCATGCTTTTGTCGCGCGTGAGCACGCCGCATATTTCGACCGGTGCGTCCGGAAGCTCCGTCGAAAACGCGTCATGTTCCAGCAAAAGCAGCCAACCGATCGTCTCGTCGTGTCGGCGCAACGGTAATGCTCGCACCGACAAATACCCGCGTTCGCCGATCGGATGCATAATCGTCGCCGCTACCGGGCGTCCCGCAGCCAGAGCTTCCGCCACCGGACGCTCCGTCCCGGCCCCGCACAATACGTCGGGCGCCGACAACCCTCGTTTTAATGCCGGTCCCACGAGCTGCTCGGCTTCGGCCGTGTAATCGACGATGTCCAATCGTTCGTCGAGCACGATGGCGGCTCCGGCGACGTCCGCGAGCGCTACGCGCAGAAGTAACGAAGCATCTCGAGCCTGATTTTCCAGCGAAGGCGACGAATCGTTCATGTCGGACGACAGGATGTCACGATTTGTACGTCGGGCAAAGTTTCGCGACGCAAGTTTGCCATCGAGCGGCCGTTTGCGGCAAATTCATGCCCAGGCGAACCGACGGCCATTGCCGTTCGGTGCAAAGGCTGATACAAGGCGTCGAAGGAGACAATCGACGTATGCAGCGGGCACCTTCGCGGATCACCGCGGAAGAATTCGAGACGGCGTTGCGGTTCGGCATTCCGATCATGGAAAAGTTTTCGTATCGAATGGAATGCCTCGAAGCAGGATATGCGCGGTTTCGCATGAGTTTCGACGAGCGGCATATTCGACCCGGAGGAACGGTGAGCGGTCCGTTGCTCGTGATGGTGGCCGATGCTGCTCTTTATGCAATGGTCATGTCGGTGCTCGGTATGGAGCTGATGGCGGTGACTTCGAATTTGAATATTCATTTTTTGCGTAAACCGGCGCCGACCGATGTGATTGCGGAGGCGACGATGTTGCGACGCGGGCGGCGAACGATCGTGGGTCATGTATTGCTGTATTCGGAAGGCCTGGACGAACCGATCGCCCAAGTGACGGGCAGTTACGCCATTCCGTGATGTTCAGCGGGCGCCATTGCCGATTTTTTCCAGCCGCTCCCGCGCTCCTTTGACGCCGTAAATCGTCCGACCCTCGGGCGGGACGATGGGCGCGAGCAACACCGAAGCCAATATCGCCGCGACGCGCAGCGAGACGTGCGCATCCGGACCGTGATCGGGCTGCGTCGATACTTGCCAAATGCGTTTGGCGCGAGCAACCAATACATCCATCCCCGCACCGCCGATGGCCTGCGCCGCTTCTTCACCGATACCGCGAAATGCCGGATGATCATCGAGCGGCCACGTCACGACAAACACGCGCGTCGGTGAAACATCCGGCTTTCCCAACGGTTTGACATCGACAAACATGGCGTCCGCCCGCGGCGTTCGCCCCTCCGGATACGCTTTGACCGGGTCGATTTCCAGCGCTGTCGCGAAAAACGTCCGGGCTTTGTGAGCCAAGGGCGCGATGTCGATTCGCGCGGAGCCTTCGGCGGAGAAAAGCGTATACGCCGACGAGGGAACGAGGGGATTGATGGGATCTTTGGCCCAGCCAAACGCGTCGAATTGCACGACGCGTGTTTTAGCCGAGAGGGAAGGCGGCGGGCAAGTTATTCGTAAAAGAATTCACCGGCCGAGGTCTCATTGCGGCTGATACGGTTGCGTATCGAAGGCGCCGCCATAATAGATGCCCACCTTGCGATTGTTCTCGGTGCCGGCAAGTCCGCAATTGCTGATCGTGCCGTACACGTTGCCCGTGAAATCCGTATAGGCGCAGAAATTCTCGGCCACGTTGTGAAAACGTACCGGGAAGTTCGTATCGAATCCGCCTTGATCGTATTTCTCGAGCAGCCAACGCTGTTTGTCCGAGCCGTCACACGGCGCCGTAATGAGCGTCCAGGGGCCCGCCAAGATGCCTTTTTGACTCAAACATTCGCCGTTGCTCACATTGACGAACGTAAATGCGGTTCCATCGGTGGACATTTGCCATTGCTGCATCGGATCCAACGGCTCGCATGTCGTCGTCGATTCGACCTGGCCGTCGGCGAGCGTCAAACAGCGGTCGGAAATCTTGAAGCGCAACACGACGAAATCGGATTTGTCGTCGCACGCATTGCCGATTCCGTCTTTGTCCGTATCGGCTTGATCGGTATTGGCAATGTCGGGGCAATTGTCCGAAGAATCGGGGATTGCGTCCTTGTCGGTATCCGCGCTCGTGCATGCGCCCATGGCCGCGACGGGGCAGATATTGCCGTGACAGCTCCAATCGGGGAAATCGTAGGAGATTTTCGCTTCCGCCGGCGCGCAATCTTTCGTATCGAAGGGATCGGCCGAGCATGACGCATCGTAAGAGCCGCCGCCGCGTTTTTTGTCTTTGATGACCGAATGCGAAACGACCGTGCCGGTGTAATCACCCGTGATCGTCATGGTGCCGCCTTCGTTGCCATTGCCGCTGAAATCGGTGTCTTGAATGATCTTGCCGTTCACGACGAGATTAATCTTCTTCATCACCGTCATGCCGTTTTCTTCCACTTCGATGTTCACCGCGTGCGCGCAGTCCGTATACGTTTGCGTGCTGATCGCGCGTAAACCATCGAGGCTCACGTCCCAGGCGACTTTGCCGGAATCGCAGTTCGCCGACCAATTGCCGGTCCCCGATGGATTCTGGCAACCGTTCATCAAACAACGGACTTCGTCCAGCCAAACCGTCGCGGCCTTGACCAATTCGCCGTTCGACCACGGTACCACCGGATCACAGCTGGATTTGCACGCTTCGCTTTCAACGACATAATTGGCTTCGTCCGTGCCTTTCGACCACGCAATGCGAACGACGTTGAACCCGCATTTCGGGATCGCAATTTGCCGCGTCGCGTCGAGCTTGTTCATGCAATCGCTGCTGAAAACGGCGGGTGACCCATCGGTCGTGTAACAGATGACAGGCTCATTATCGAGATTGATCACCTTGACGAGCGAACCTACTTCGGGGAGGGTCGTCGCACTCGGCGGATCGAAATGCGGAACGGCGGCGACGAGGCCACCATTTCCACAACTCATGAGCAAACCTGTGAGCAGTGTTGTAGCAAGATGAAGACGCATGGGTTCAGCTTATCGCGAATCAGGCGGACTCACATTGAAAATGATGCAACCGGAACGTTTCTTTTCGTCATTTTGGTGATGGCGAGAACGCGTAAACGATTTTACGTATTGCCCCGCGTGTGCGAAGCGAATTGTGCGGGCAATGATTGCGGGGACAAGGCTTCGACGACGAACTTGTTGGATCGATTGACGTTGTGATACGTGTCGAAACATGCGCCAATTCTTCACGTTTTCAGCTCGGGTTACACTGCTTTGTTCTTCGGCGATCCTGGGATGTGGAACGCACCCTGATCTCCCGCCCGAGCCGGTCCCGCCAATGTTCAAATACACCGAGGTTCAGCCCGAGCATCCCGTGCCCGCCGTCGTCAATGAAAAACTCCGCGCAGCTCTTCAAGTCATATCGACGACATCAACGACCGCGACATCCGCACCGCGAATTCGTTTGGCCAATGAAACGCTTGCCCGCATTCAAGACGGCCTCGTGCGTATCGATACGCTCGAAGACGCAATCGCCGAAGATCTTTATCACATGTGTCGCGATTACATGCTGGATGCGTGTCTCACTCCCTTGGCGGATCCTTCGACATTTCAAGCGGATCAAGCCACCGTCGATTTTCTCTTCAAGAGCCTGGCCGGGTACATGTGGGGCGATCGTATTTACTTGACCATCGATGCCTCGACCGATCCCGCCGTGCTTGCCGCGACGCTCGTGCATGAATCGAATCACGTGCTCAATCGTTCGGAATGCAGTTATTACACGGACCTCGAATCGCAAATGGTGGACGATAAAAAAGCGTTCCTCGAGGAATACCGCGCATTTGCGACGGAATACGTATTTCAGAACGAAGACGCGGACAAGGATCCCAATGCGGCCAATATGTACGCCTCCAAGACGCTGGTGGATCTCGGGTATGGTTTTACCACGACGATCACGGACATTGCGGGCCAAGATCCGCCGGAGAGCGTCGTGGCGTCGTTGCTCGCCGACGAAGGCAAACACGGATGGTTTTTCCCGGAAATGAAACACTTTCCCGCGGCGTTCGGGGCGTGTCCCGTGCCATGAACGGCGTTTTTGCATTACGGATTTCAACCAACGGACCCGTACGCAAATCCGTTGCCCGCAATTCCCCGACCGCGGCCTCAATCTCCCTGCGTGCAAATCAAGGTATGTCGTTGGCGATCGAGCGATCCTTCGAGGTGTGGTCGAACATGATGGGTCGGGTGATGCCGCTTTTCGACGGTTGAATCGAAGCTGTTGCTTTCCTGCGACAAACCTTGTACCGTGCCCGTACCCAGATGCACGCACGATCTTTTGCTCTCGCCCTCGCC
>WBZU01000601.1_pt1 | contig 30170 bp, 23 predicted proteins | sample 5204311 | NCBI WGS metagenome assembly WBZU01 (sample SAMN12344359, study PRJNA552823) | activated sludge metagenome | biome: Activated sludge suspended growth; feature: Nitrification reactor; material: Wastewater; isolation source: activated sludge from nitrification reactor of wastewater...
ATCATCATCCTAATTGGAGCAATGTATATAATCAAGTAACCATTCTATTAAGCACGCACGATGCAGGAAACACCATTACTCAAAAAGATCGTGATTTAGCAGCAAGTATTGATAAGTTGACAGGTAATAAACCAAGCAAAGCATGAAAAAATCAATAGTAATTGGGCTATTTGTCCTTGCTTTTAGTCAGGCGAATTTATTAAATGCACAAAATTTTTGGGTACCCGATCCGGCATTTCGAGCCTTTTTAAAATTAAAACATCCTGCATGTTTTACTATTCAAGATTCTTTAATGACCAATTGTACCGACTTAACTGCCGATACCAATTTATCAATTTCCAATAATTTTTTACTACAAAGTTTAGATGGTTTGCAGTACATGACCGGTTTGCAAAATTTTAATTGTTCGTATTGTCAAAATTTAATTTACCTACCAGCCTTTCCGGCTCAATTAAAATCGATTGTTCTTATTAGCAATACCGGTTTGTCAAGCATTCCAGCTTTACCTTCGCAACTTAGTAGTCTTCAATGTGTGCAAATCTCAATTGATACTTTACCACCTTTACCTGCTACCTTGCTTTCATTGATCGTAACACAAACTTTATTGCAGCAATTACCGTCATTGCCCAACCAGCTTAAATATTTGTATTGTTATGATAATCATCTAACATCCCTTCCATCGATGCCGGATTCATTGTTGGTTTTGTATTGTCAAAATAATTATTCAATAGCAACAATTTCATCCTTCAATACGGTGTTGAAGCAACTTAACTGCAATAATTACAACATACAGGTTAGTAATTTACCATCCTCTTTGGAAGAATTGATAATTTCGTCAAGTAATTTAGATAGTTTACCTGTTTTACCACCCAATTTGAAACGCTTGGAATGTGCAAACAATCGTTTAAGCTATTTGCCTTCATTACCCAATGGGATTAAAGTATTAAACATATCGAATAACCACCTTAGTACTTTACCTGCATTGCCGGATTCATTGGAATTTTTAAGTGCCAGTGCTATAGGCTTAAATAGCTTACCGATTTTGCCCGCTCCGCTACAAACACTCTTATGTACTGAAAATAATTTATGCAGCCTGCCCAATCTTCCTCACAATTTACGTAGTTTGTGGTGCAGCAATAATCCTTTAAGTTGCTTGCCAAGCTTGCCCGATTCGCTAGCCTATCTTGCATTTACGAACACCTTTATTTCTTGTATACCCAATCAACCCGTTAATTTATCCTTATTTAATTGTTCACCGCAAAACCCATCAATTTGTTCTGGTAGTGCTGTTTTATGTGGAAGTAACTATATTTATTGCACAGCATTTTTAGATGCAAATGCAAATGGAAGTAAAGACTTGAATGAACAAGCTTTAAATTTACCCTATCACTTTCAATCGGCCAGTTACCAAGCATTACAGGCAAGCAGTTTTATAAATTTAGCTGCAGATACAGGTTTTACAACCGTTTCAGTAACTGTACCTAACTATTACCTATCCAGCACACCTGCTGTTCAAACCATTTATGTAGGTAATACACCCGATACCCTATATTTTGGTGTATATCCCATTCCTGGTATTAAAGATTTATCAATAGATATGATTCCATTAACAGCTATGCGTCCTGGGTTTACTAGTGGTTATTGGTTAAATTATAAAAACGAAGGCACCGATACAATTTACAATGCACAAGTTAGCTTAATAAAACCGCCATCGTTTTCTAATATAGCGCAAAATCCGATAGCGACTTTTATACAAGCCGATACTTTACGTTGGGATTTAGGAACACTTTATCCCAATCAAAGCGGTTTTATTAATGTTATTGGAAGTGTAAATTCTTCAGCTGTTTTAGGCAGCTACCTAGTTTCGGAAGCTATCATTACTCCTGTAAATAACGACACCTTACCTTATAACAATTATGCTTCATCCAGAGACATTGTGATTGGTTCTTACGATCCGAACGATAAAACGGTATCAACCGACAGCGTATTGGTTAATTCAACTGATTATTTAGAATACACCATTCGCTTTCAAAACACCGGAACCGATACTGCATTTACTATTGTTGTTATAGATACGCTTTCGCCCTTATTAAATGCTGCTACAATTTTACCTTTATCGGCTTCACATTATTATATCTTGAATGTTAAAAATAATAATGCTTATTGGTATTTTCCCAACATTTTACTTCCTGATTCTGGCATAAATGAAAGCGCCTCACACGGTTTTATTAAATTTAAAATATTAAAAACCGCAGCTGCAGCTTCCGGTCTGCAAATTCCGAACACAGCGGCAATTTATTTTGATTACAATAATCCTGTGATTACAAATACTACAGTAGTTAATATTTTGCCACTGACGCTTCCTGAAATTTCTAAAAATCAATTGCAATTATTCCCTAATCCTGTGCATTCTTTTGTGCAAATAAAATCGTCAACTAATACAAGCTTGGGTGTTGTAAAATTGATGGATATTGAAGGGAAACTCCTTGAAGAACGATTTATTGAATCGGATAGGGTAGATTGGAATGTAAAAAATCTGCCGGTTGGTGCCTATATTTTTGTTGGAAAAAATTGGACACAAAAAATTATAAAGCAATAAAGCAAGAATGAGAAAGTTGTTGCTTGCTGGCTGCTTTTTGACAAATTTTATTTTCAGCGCAAAAGCTTCCGATACACTCATTAAACGTGCTCCCTTGCATTTTCAGTTTGCTCAAAATGTGGGTAAAGCAGTTGCCAATCAACCAACATTTCCAAAAGTAAAATCGCTTTTTATTAGCGAGCTTTCTGTGGCACGGCAATGCATTGGAAATGAGCGATGGCATCAGGAATACAATTTTCCGGAAAGTGCTTTAAATGTAATTTATGGAACGCTTGGAAACAAGGAAGTACTGGGCGATGTTTTCGCCATTTTTCCTAGTTTGAATTTTGAAAAGAAAAGTTCAAGCAGATTAATTTTTCAGAAAAAAATTGGATTTGGATTTGCTTATTTTAATAAACCTTACAACTTACAAAGCAATACTGCAAATTTTGTTATCGGATCTCGAATAACTGCTGTTGCATCTTTAGTACTAGGAGCCAATTATCAGCTTTACGATTATATTAATTTACAGGCCGGTGGAGCATATTATCATTTCAGTAATGCGCATTATCAATTACCAAATCTTGGATTAAACTCATTGAGTTTTCGATTAGGGATTAGTTATTATCCAACTAAAAAACAAAGCAATTTTGTAAAACAAGATGCGATTAACTACGCTAAAAAATTTAAATTGAATTTAAAAATAGGTATAGGGATAAATGAGCGTGGAGGAACTTTTGGACCTAGCAATGGACCAAAATATCCTATTTATCTAGCCTCAGTTTTTGCTAGTAAACGCTATAGTGCCAAAGGTGTATTTCAAATTGGAGTAGAGGGAAACTTTAATACCGGTGCCTATGATTACATTGTATCCAATGAAGTATTTTCATCTCAGCAAAAATTGAAGAGCACTACTTCACTATTTTTTCTGGGTCATGAATACCTTTGGAAACATGTGAGTTTTGTACTTCAAGGCGGAGTGTTTTTGTATAACCCATTGTATCGTGAATTGCTTTCACAACAACGAACTATAACTTTTAAACAACATTTAAAATCGCTTTTTACTACAAAGTTTGGATTTCAATATTATTTAAAAAACACCTATTCACAATTTACTAATCAGCTGTACATCGGTTCCTATGTAAAAGCTAATTTAGGTCAAGCAGATTATTGGGAAAATAGTATAGGATTTTGTTTTTAATATACCCACAATTGTTTAAGACAATATTTAGTAAAATTCAAATTGCCCTTAAATTGGTTGCTCGTTCAGCTGAGCAGTTTGTGAAAATATTATTAGCTTTGCAGGGATGTTTTTAAAGTTAAAAAATAGCTTATCCATTTTTACACTCGTTGTATTCCTCTTACCATTCGTGGCAGAACAGATACATGCATTTGAACATCGCAATGATAAACATTGCACGAATACCGAAACACATTTTTGTATACCTGAACACCATTGTTCCTATTGTGATTTTGTTAAATTAACCAGCGACACTCCTGTTAGTGAAAATCTGTTAAAACCAGATTTGGTGCTTACTTCCAGTAAAATTAATTTTTACCAGACTGGTTCATTTGAACAGCTCAACTTCAACTTTTCATTAAGAGGTCCACCTTCTATTTCCTAATATTTTCTTTCATTTTTACTGTTCATGCATAAATCTATTTAATGCATGAGGTAGTATTTATCTAAACGATTTTTATTCAATCTAAATGCATCTGAAAGGCTCAGGCTCTTTGCTGTGTGTTAAGATTCTGATATCAATTATATTTTAAAAAATGCTGAACAAAAAGCTCTTTTGGTTATCCATATTATTTATGTATGCCGTTAATTTTAAAACAATGGCACAAGCTGACTCCTGCAAAGGTGCTTTGATAGGGAAAGTGATTGACGAACACGATAAAACCATACTTGAACTTGCTAACGTTTATATTGTAGAATTGAAGCGTGGTGCAGTAAGCGATAGTACAGGCTATTATAAAATTTTGGATATCTGTGATGGTTATTATACTTTAAGAATTTCGCACATTGGCTGCGAAACCATTACAGAGAAAATACTCATCAATGGAATTACGAGAAGGAATTTTTATACTGAGCACCATTCAGAGTTATTAAAATATGTTGAGATATCAGCATTAAAAACGATAGATCTAACTACCCAATCTAAGACAGATATTCCAAAAGAAAAACTTGATCAGGCAAAAGGACAATCGTTGGGTGAAGCATTAAAAAGTGTAACCGGAGTTAATACCCTTAATAGTGGAAATTCAGTTTCAAAACCTGTTATACATGGAATGCACAGTAACCGCATACTTATTTTGAATAATGGAATTCGACAAGAAGGGCAGCAATGGGGAGTTGAGCATGCTCCCGAGGTTGATCCGTTTATTGCTACCAATATATCGGTTATAAAAGGAGCCAATAGTATTCGTTATGGTTCAGATGCAATTGCCGGAGTTATTTTAGTTGAACCAAAGCCATTAAGAGATTCGGCCGGTATTGGTGGAGAATTGAATTTGGTTGGTATGAGCAATGGAAAATCGGGAACTGTGTCTGCTTATTTAGAAGGTAACTTTAAAAAGCTTAGTCCACTTTCATGGCGCATACAAGGTACCTTAAAACAAGGAGGTAATATTAACACACCTGCTTACATTTTGGTGAATACCGGTTTGAAGGAATATAATTTTTCCTATGCTTTAGGATGGAATAAAAAGAACTATGGTACGGAACTATTTTACAGCCAGTTTAATACAACCATTGGTATTTTTAGTGCTTCACACATTGGGAATCTTTCTGACCTCAACAGAGCCTTCAATTCGTCGGTACCGCTTGAAACAGGAAGTTTTACATATACCATTGGAAGACCTTATCAGCACATTGAGCATGAGCTTTTAAAAATTAAGTCATTTATTCGAACAGGCGACAAGGGAAAACTTTCACTCATTTATGCTAGGCAGTATAATTTGCGCTACGAATACGACAAACATTCACCTTTAAATGATTCTCTAAAGGCACTAAACAAGCCTGATCTTAAATTTGAAATTACAACGCATACAGGCGAAATTAATTGGGAACACACGCGAATAAAAAAGTTTACTGGCAGTATTGGAATAAGTGGTATAACCCAAGGCAACACTTATGAAGGCAGAGCGCTAATTCCTAATTTTTACAATTATGGAGCAGGTGTTTTTATGATTGAGCGATGGAAGAAAAATAAATTTGAAATTGAAGGCGGTGTTCGGTATGATTACAAATTTCTACAGATTTACAAGTATGAATATATTGGAAATGCGAACTACGAGTTAATAAGCCCTATACATAAGTTTGAAAACTTCACTGGAAATTTGGGAGGTATATTTAAAAACGATTCTGCTTTATCTATTTCGTTTAATATAGGAACTGCTTGGAGAGCGCCTTCAGTAAATGAACTGTACAGTAACGGCTTGCATCACGGAGCTGCTTCATTGGAGTTTGGTGATAATACACTTGGTTCAGAAAAAACTAACAATGCAATTTTAACTGCTCGCTATTCTCCTGTGAATCGATTAAGTATTGAGGTTTCGCCCTATGTACATTTCATTGATAATTTTATTTATAGGCAACCTGCAGCTACTCCAATACTCACTATTCATGGTGCTTTTCCTGCCTTTTATTACAAACAAACCAATGCAACATTAAAAGGCTGCGATATCTATTTAAATTTTAAACTAGCTAAATCATTCGAACTCACACAAAAGGCTTCACTGCTAAGAGCATGGAACAAAACAAAAAATGAGTGGCTCATTATGATGCCTTCAGATAGATATGAAACAGAATTCACCTATCGTTTAAAGCAGGTTCGAAAAGTAAATTCTGTTTATGTATCTGCTTCCTTTTTATATGTAACTAAACAATGGCGTGTGCCAGCTAACAGTGATTTTGCAAACCCACCGGATGCTTATTATACTGTGAACCTTCATGCTTCATGCAAGATTTTACTAAACAAACAGCCCCTTGAATTAGGTATAAGTGTATTTAACTTATTGGATGAATCATACAGAGATTATTTAGATAGGTTCAGATATTTTGCTGATGCGATGGGAAGAAATTTTGCCTTACGAATAAAGCTTCCGTTTAACATTCAAGCACATAAATAGTTTAAGATGGAATTACTTTCTTAAAATTCAATCAAAATAATATGTGAACAATTAATTACAAGAAACAATCAAAATAACCTTCCAATGAAAAATCTATTAATTATAAAAAAAAGTATGAAGTCTAAAGTATTAACAGCAATTGCAATTTTAACAATTTGGTCAGGTTGTAAAAAAGACAATGATCAGGTTTCTGTACCACAACCTGTGAAAAATGAAGCCGAAGTTATTACAACTATGAAATTAAAATTTGTTGATTCATCTAACACAACAACTATTCGCTATGCAACCTTTCGCGACCCTGATGGAGATGGGGGATTGGGGGTTGATATTTTTGATACCATAAAACTAGCACCTAATAAAACATGGATTACTTCAATTATTCTGTTAAATGAAACCGTTTCGCCTGCGGATACAATTTCAAACGAAGTATTGGATGAAGGAGTAGATCATTTAATTTGTTTTTCGCCTACCGGTGCAAGTGCAGCTGTAATTAAAACCGATTTAGATGCTAATTCATTAGCTATCGGATTGCAATCAAAATGGAGAACAACAGCAACTGGTTCAGGAACAATGCAAATTGAATTGCGTCATCAACCGGGTATTAAAAATGGTTCTTGCACACTTGGCGATACCGACATTGATGTTGTGTTTAAAACTAAAATTCAATAACAAGGGTATACATCAAAATTGACTGAAAAATCTTATGCTTATCCGCAATTGTACAACAAAAGCAAATTAGTTGTACAAATTGAGATTAGTCTTGTTTTCGATATTTACAAAACTTAAAGTTTAACCAAAAAGAGCACAAAGTTTGCACTAGGGCCACAAGAATTGTTTTTTATTTAATCCACTTAGTGTCCCTAGTGGTTTAAATCCTTTGATTCCTATTCTTTACTTTAATTAATTAATGAGAATTAATTGCTTTTGATACTTTTAGGTAATAAGGCGGATAAGCATATGAATTTTTGAACACAAAATAATTCTGAAAAAAACATCGAGAAAAAATAGTGCATAAAAAAGGTGGTAATCAAAACATGTTTACCACCTTTTTATAATAACTATAAATTAGGCAAAAACAGGCTTGTTTGCTGCAGCAGCCAAATCTTTAAGGCTTCCGTTTTTTACACTATTTTTTAAATAAGTACCCCAAGTTAAATTATCCTGTCCGGGTTTATGCTCCATAGCACGACGAATAGCCATGTTTGCAGCTGCTTCAACAACCCATTCAAAATTTTCTTGACCTACTGAATGCACATCGGCATCGGGTGCAGGATTGCAAAAATCAATGGCATATGGAATACCATCACGTACGGCAAATTCAACCGTATTAAAATCGTATCCTAATGCTTGGCATAACACCAAGGTATAATGATGAACTTTGTCTAATAAAGCTTGAGATACCGGCGGGCCATCAATTACGTATCGCAAATGGTGCGGGTTTCGTGGTTCGTATTGCATTATCTTTACATCACGACCACCAATGCAGTATACTCTAAAATATTCCTGAAATTTAATTTCTTCTTGCAACATCATAACCAACTGTTCAGTTTCGTTGTGTGCTTTGAAAAAATTCTCTGAATTATCAAGTTGATAAACGCTTTTCCAACCGCCACCATCGTGTGGTTTCATATACACTGGAAATCCGGTATAATTAAAAATGCTATTCCAATCCAAAGGCATTTTTAAATTACTCATAGACGCGCCTGTAGTATTTGTTGGCAATTGGTTAGATGGTAAAAGCACAGTTTTAGGAACCGGAACACCTAATTTTACCGCTAGTGCATTATTAAAAAATTTTTCGTCGGCACTCCACCAAAAGGGATTATTAATAACCGCTGTTCCGCAAATAGCTGCGTTTTTAAGAAAGGCACGGTAAAAGGGAACGTCCTGCGATATGCGATCTATAATTACGGCATAGTCAGTAGCTTCACCTTGCATTACTTTATCTATCATTACCGGTTCAGCAACAATACCGGGAACATTTTTTTGATTTACTCTAGCCACAAATGCTTCTGGAAATGTGCGCTCTTGTCCATGTAATATTCCTATTTTTTTCATGAGTTTAATTTTTGGTTGGTTATTTTATCCGAATGGTTTCGGGGTTTTTATTGTTGTGCAATTTACTACTAAAGTAGTTTATTTTCCTAAATTAAGTTGCGAAATATAGGTTGGTAGCATTTCTCTCCAAACGGGCCAATCATGATTCGCACCGGGGCGTACATCGAGCCAATGGGGTATTCCTTTTTCACGCAAAATAGCGCTCATTCGTTGGTTTTTATCCAAACACGAATCATGTTCACCTGTTCCAAACACAATACCCATTTCATACAAGTAAGGATTTTCGAGTCCGGGTAAAAAATCGGGAGGATTGTTGTAATAACAATTGTCGTCGTAATATCCATCCAATTGCATTTTAATATCAAAGGCACCACCCATGTTTATTAAGTAACCAACAAGTTCGGGATGTCGAAATGAAAAGTTGGTGGCATGGTAAGCCCCAAAACTACAGCCGGCCATAGCAACTTTAGCTGAACCGGTTTCCTGCATAGCACGGTGCACAACATCTTCAAGTATGGCTTTTTCATAATTCATGTGATTGAGCACGCGTTGACGAGGATGTATTTTTTTATCGTACCAACTATCGTTATCTATACTCGATGGGGTGTAAACTTTAATTAAGCCACTATTTACAAACCATTCAACGGCCTCAATAAGATTGAAGTCTTTGTTTTGAGTGTAGCTACCCATGGAGGTGGGATAAATAATAACCGGATAGCCTTTTTCTCCAAATACCAGCATCTCCATATCTTGGTTGATGTGTTTATTGTGCCATTTAAAATACTGTTCTTTCATCATAGTGTTTTGATTTTTAGTTAAATCGAATATAGCTTAATTAATTATTTTATGAATGTGGCTAAACAAAGTTAGAATAAAATTTTTTTCTCGCTGCTTTTGATGAAGAAACCTTTGTGGAATAGACATTTTGATTTTATTTTATAAACTTAATTCCAACTACACTACAACGGTAATAGAAGATGAAACAGATTTAGATGCATTAAATTTTGAGGTATTTTTTTAGTAATGATAGTTAGCAGAGACACCTAATTCGTGAAAAAATTCAGTTTGTTTTATGCTTGCATTTAAATTTGATTTAATATTGTTTCCTTCAAATACAGAAACATGAAAAAAATCTTAACACTTACATTCGTTCTTACCTTCTCAACTTATATTTATGCGCAACTACCGGCGTATGTGCCTAGTACCGGACTTGTAGCATGGTGGCCTTTCAATGGCAATGCTGCTGATAGTAGTGGAAATTCGAATAATGGAACTGTAAATGGTGCAACTTTAACTGCCGGTCAAAGTGGTCTTGCCAACAATGCATATAGTTTTAATGGAAGCAGCAGTTACATTGCTGTGCCATCCAATTTTGCGAATTCATTTACTGCTGGAAAAATGTCGGTTTCAGCTTGGGTATATTTTAATACCAATGCCGATTGGTCATCCATAATTAAAAACTGGGGAAGTGTTACAACAGGTGCTTTTCATTTCGGATTAAGCGGACTTTCGCAAAAGCTTCATTTACAAATAACGCAATCATCTGGAACAACTCTAAATGCATTAGCCCCAGCAACTATTAGTTTAAATGCTTGGCATCACGTTGCTTTTACATTGGATGGTTCCTTAATGCATTTATACCAAGATGGGGTAGAAGTAGGAACACCTGTAAGTTACGATGGTACTTTAAAAACTTCTTTTCAATTTACCAATATTGGTGTAAAACCAGGAACCTCACAATTGCCAGCTCCAAGTTTTAGTGGTTATCACAATGGCAAACTCGACGATATAGGCGTTTGGAGTCGAGCCCTTAATCAAGCTGAAATTACTGCATTGTACAATGGCAGTGGACCAAACAGTGTTTCTAATTTGGAAACAACAAATCTGGTAAACATTCAACCGAATCCTTCAAACGGAACTATTTTAGTGAATGCTGATCAGTCACTTTTTTCTGCAAGCAATACTATTCAAGTAATTAATGCGCTTGGTGAAGTTGTTTTATCTGAACCACTTGATTTTACAAGTAAAACTGTAAGTATCACTTCGGGTAAAGGAATTTATTTTTTGCAAGTAATAGATGAGCGTAAGCGCATTTTACAAACAAATAAAGTGGTGGTTGAATAATTTTTGAATTAAGAACTTCGCTTTATTTTTCCACTACCTGTCATCTCCAGCTGTGTTGTAAATTCTATAAACTGAGGTACCTTATAAGTAGACAAGCGACTTCTGCAAAAGTCAGTTAATTCATCACTTCCTATTGATTCGGGATGGTGTAAAACTACCATTGCTTTTACAGTTTCTCCTAATAATGCATGATCAATTCCAAACACCTTGCAATCAGCAATAGCAGGATGTTGATTAATTACTTGTTCAACTTCTTCAGGAAATACTTTATTCCCAGATACATTAATCATGGATTTCTCGCGGCCTTTTACTGTAATTAATCCTTCCTCATTTTTTACTGCTAGGTCACCTGTTAAAAACCAACCATTTTTTAATATATCGGCTTTAAGTTGCGGAGGGCTTAGGTATCCATCGAACATACCCGGACCTTTAATGGCTAGTTTACCAAGAGTATTGGCAGGTAAAACTTCGAAATTACTCGATAAAATTTCAACACTATAGGCCGGCAAGGCGTGACCAACCGCATCCGGATGCAGGGCAGATTTTTGAAGATTGATGATAGGTAATCCAATTTCAATTATACCATAAGCTTGGCTAACGTCAATTGTAAATCGCTTTTTAAATGCTTCACAAAAACTACTGCTTATGGCTGTAGAAGTTGAAATAACACGTTTTAGGTAAGTGAATTTGCGATCGGTTTTGTCGCTTGCTAGCAAACGAATGTGCATGGGTGAAGCATACAACAAGGTTCCATTAAAACGTTCACCAGCTTCAATAATAGAGTTTGCTAAAAAATCTTTGCAGATGATTATGGCAGCACCATACCTAATATAAAGTACAATAGAAACTAAAAAATGGAAGGCCATTGGTAAAACCCAAATTACTGCATCATTTGGGCCTAATTGCAAAGCAGCGTTTGCAGCTTCAACACGTTCACAAACTGCCTTATGTGAAATAATAACTCCTTTTGATTTTCCGGTAGTACCGGATGTAAATCGAATGAAAGCTGCACCTGCAATATGAGGTGCAATACTTTGTTGGTGAGGAATACGCGTAAAACTCACTCGTAAGTTTCCACTTTCGGATGAAATAATATCTTGCGAAACAGTATCAGGAGCTATTCCACTATAATCATCAATAATAACATGTAAACCTGCTTCTTGAATCAGTTGGTCAAGTTCAGCTTTTTTTAACTGATGCGAAATAGGCATCACCACTGCATTACATCCAACTCCTGCAAATAAGCAGCGAATAAACATGCTGCTGTTTTGTACCATTATTCCAAGTCCGGTTCCCTTTTTAATTTTTAGTGCAGTTAATTTGGTTCGTAGGATTTCAGTTTGTTCAAGTAATTCTGAAAAGGTTATAGAGCCCAAGTCTTCGTGTATGGCAAAATTTGTAGGCCATTTTGCAGCTGCTTCTTCGAGCAAGGAATAAACGTTCATGCTAATTCTTAAACTAATTGATCTAATCTGATTTGCTTAATAGCCAACTCAACCGGAGTATTTTGAATTTTTGCAGCTGCCAGTTTCCCTGCAGCATAACCAGTTTGTAAACAAGTACCAATTACCCTAGCGCTTGCGATGGCTATGCTATCGGCCGATATTATTCGTCCTGCAAAATATAAGTTACTAACCTCATTCGCGCTTAAGCATTCAGCAGGAATTTGATAAAAATCGTCTTCAGCAAAATAACTCATGTGTACCTTTTTTGAAGGCTCCCAAAATTCTACCGGCCAGGACCCATTAGCAATTCCTGTATCAAATTTACGACAAGTTAAAACATCCGGTTCATTCAATACATAATTCCCAATTGGCCGCTTTCCGGTTCTGATGCCACTTTCGGCTGCTACTTCGCCCAAAATTGCAGAAGAAAAAGCACTCACACATGTATGTAAAAATTCAAAAAGCTCGTCCACTAATTTTCTAGCCTCAACTTCAATTTGAGTAACCGAGTTCAAGGTTAATGAGATGGGCAAAGGAAGCCCAACTTTTATAAGCACTTTATTTTGTTGCAGCGAACCGGGAACAATTGAGGTACGTTGAAACGCAGATGAGAGTTTTCCTTGTTCAATTGCTTTTGATATTTCTCTTAGCATGATAAAGCCCAAGGCATGTTCAGTAGTTGCAGCAATATTGTGTACTTCAAAAACATGTGCAGCTGCTTGATAGGTATCATCTGAGCACATCTTAATGCCGGCTTTATTAGCTAATAGTGCTTCACCTGAACAATCAATGTATTGTTTTGAAACAAAGGTTATTTCTTCATCAAATACTAACACCGAAACAGATTCAATTTCAGTTGCAGTAAGATTACAAGAAGTTAGTGTACTATGCAGAAACAATTCAACACCTGACTCTTGTAAAAGGCGGTCGGCCAAGATTTTAAATTTAAAAGGATGGTAAGGTAAATAATGTAATCCATCGGCATTGCTTTGAGGCAGTGTGTTGCTAAGTTCTTGCAATTGTAAAGCAAGACTTTTAGAAAATCCGTTGCATACAAATTGAGCTTCTGAATCTTTATTACGCAAGTACAATCCACATAATGTACCTACAACCGATGCGGTAGCTTTACCACCTAAATAGGAATGGCGTTCAATTAAAGCAACTTTTAATCCTGAACTAGCTGCAGCACAAGCAGCAGCAATTCCGGCGGCACCGCCTCCAATAACCAATACATCGGATGTGATAATTTTTGCCAAGTAGCTCAAATTTTGAAGGGTAAATATACTTCAATTCAGGTGAACAGAAATATTATTTGGAGGAGATTTGAAGTAAATCGTTTCGTAAAAACTGTTCAAATACTTGGACTTCGGATAAAGTAATAGCTTCATCAATATAAGCAAGTGTAAATTTTAAAGCACCTTTGTATTTGCTTACAACTACTGTAAATCCAGGAATATAAGGGTTGGCCGGAAGATGTGAAACTCGCTGAATGGGTATTTGCATAAATGTATCAGCACCTTCCCAAGATTCTCCAATATCTGAAAATGAATAGCTGGCTGTTGCTCCTTTGGAAGCATTTTTAATTAAAAATGAATAGAAAGGTAATGGAACTCTTCTAAATAGTTCCATCATAATTGAATAGGTTTGAGGAAATGCGGCTGCAATTTGCTGTTTCATTTGTTTGCTTAAATCGGCAGTGCACTCTTTGATTGAGCATAATTTAGTTTGGTCAAGGCGGAAAAACATAAACGAAATTTGATTGCTCAGTATTTTTCCGTCGCCTCCTCTTCGCCGCTGGTTTTGAGGTACAGGAATCCAAAAATCGCCAACTCCCTTTCCTCTTTTTACTAAAATAGAATTGACCGCCCTTGAAATACAACTCAGATAAAACAAACTATTTCCGAAAACGGATCCGTTTAATTTGCTGTTTGTATCAATTACATTTGTCTCGTCAAGTGAAAATTCAATAAAATGATAGCTTGATTGGTGCTTCAATTTTGGTGTAGAACGAAGCAGTGTTGCCATTTTTTTAAAATTAAATGACTCAACAAAATGCTTTGCTTCAAAGGATTTTTTTAATTTAAAAAAGAGGGAATAATCACCTTTGTTTTCGTCAGGGAAATAATTCAAGCATGTTTCATCTGTAGCAGTATTTGCAAGTAACTGCATCAGTAATTTAACACCTTTACTATCCATCAGGGCATGATGTACAGAAAAAACCAAGATACTTTTTGCCTCCGGAGTTTGAATTAAATCGAAAAAAAACAAGCTCCCCGAATTGGGTTGTATGTCGCTTCCAAGAACCGATTCCGGTATTCCAGCACTAAAATGTTCACGGATTGAAATTAACTCATTTATTGAAATTGAATTCCAATAAGGAATAGACCATACTGAACTACGCACCATTTTTAAATGATGCATCCAGTTAAATATTTCGAGGGCGTTTACACGTTTTTGTAGTTGAATTAAATCTAGTTTAGAATTAAGTTCAATTACAATACGCGACACGTTACCTAAGGTACCATAGGATCTATACTGTTTATCGAGTACCAATTGAAAATAATCGGTACCGCTTAATGGACTTTTTTGAGCAAGAGTAACCGGCATTCAGCTCAATCGGTTAGTTGTTTATAGGTGCAAGCAGCAATGCTATGTATGCTTTTTAAATTGTCAGGAGTTAAGGATTCATCCGTCAGCACTACACCGTATTGACGTTCAATAAAAAGCACGATTTCAATTAACGAAAATGAATCAATTCCCAGAGTTGATAAAACAGTATGGGTATCAAAGTCTATAGTATTGTCAACAATAGCACCCGATACAAAACTCTTCAGGGCTTTCGCAATGTCGTCAATTTCAGGTTTGTTTGCCATGTTAATTCCTCCTCATTTTATCAACAAAATACGCCACACCCATCGTTAAGCAAAAGAAAACCAACAAGCGAATTGCATTATTTAATATGCTCATCAAATTACCATTCCTTAAAAAAAGTTCGTGAAATGCACTAAGTCCCCAGTTTAATGGCGAAATTAAACTAATGGTTTTCATCACATCAGGCATTAATGCTACAGGTACCCATATACCACCAATTGCTGCTAAAATTAAAACCGACACCGAACCCGAAATGGAAGCTTGTTGATGGGTAGTTGCTATAGTACCTACCATTACGCCAAATCCAATAGCAGCAAGTGCACTGCAAAAAGTAATAACGATAATAGATATTGGACTTGAGCCCATTTGTAATACGGGTAATCCCATTTGCGGTAAAATGTAAAGTCCTACACTTAACATCAGTAAAAACTGAATTAAGCAAACTACGAGGTACACAATGATTTTTCCGGCTAAGAAGTTCAGGTAATTACCCGGCAGTGTTTTAATGCGTATGGAAGCACCTTCACCGCGCTCCATAATGATGCTTCCCGACAAGGGAATAACTATAAAAAACATAGCAAACACGATCCAAGCAGGTACATTGTGCTGCACTGAATTTGGAAATATTTTATTTTCAGTTTGTCGTGCATAAATTTCTTGATAGCCTACTACTTCTGTATCTTTAAACGAATTGCTGTTATTTACCGGCATAAATTGGGCTATTTCGTCTTTAAAAGTTTTAAATATTATTTGCGATTTTACTTTTGAAATAAATTCACGAAGCGATGCAGTAATGCTGCTGATAAAGGATTTTTTGGTAACCGGGTCAATAAAAATAATGATGTTTAAGGAATCTTGAATCTTATCAAGTTGTTTGTTGGATGGCTTTTCAGTAGAATCGGCAAGGACTGAAGCAATCATATCTTTTACATTAGTTCGAAGCGCAAGGGTAGCACCTTTGGGTATAATAATTCCCATCATAAACTTTCCTTCTGCAACGGCCTTTTGAGCGGTGACAAGCGTTGCCGGTTTACCTTCGATGTTTTTTTCGAGCTTAAAAAATTCGGTTTTGGCAATTCCCGCTTCAAGATAAGAGCCCAGTGTATCTTGGTCTTCATCAACAAATAATATGGGCACCCCCGACTCGTTAATCGATTTAAGTGCTGCATCCTGTATGAAGGTCATGATAAACACCAAAATCATGGGCATTAAAAACAGAATTCCTAATCCGGCACGGTCGCGGATAAGAATCAAGAATTCCTTGGTAATGCTGGCAAGTATTTTTTTCATTCGTTAATAGGAGAGCGGGACATCGGTTAAATTTAAAAATACATCCTCCATCTTTCTAAATTTAGGATTGCTGGCTACTAATTCTTTTGGACTGCCTTTGGCAATTATTTTTCCTCGATCGATGATGGCAACCTGCGAACAAAAATTTTCAGCTTCTTCCATGTGATGCGAGGTATAGATAATGGTTGTTCCGGCTTGATTAATTTTTTTAAGATGCTGAATTATTAAACTACGCGAATGCACATCAATACCAACCGTAGGTTCATCTAAAAACAAAATTTTGGGTTGATGCAAAATGCCGGCAATTAAATTAACTCTACGTTTCATTCCACCTGACATTTTAAGTATGCGTTTGTTGGCATGTTCGGCTAACTCAAAATTCTCTAGAAACATATCCATTCTTTTTTCCAAATCAGCACCGCTTATTCCATACATATTTCCAAAAAACCGAAGATTTTCTTTTGCGGTTAAACTTGGATATAGGGCAATATCCTGAGGAACAACGCCGATTATTCGTTTGATTTGCTCAGCATGTTGTTGGTAGGTAAGGTTATCAATACTAACCTTTCCAGAGCTTGCTGAATATAAACCACATAAAATTGAAATGGTAGTAGTTTTTCCTGCGCCATTTGGTCCGAGCAGGCCGAAAACCTCGTTACGATTTATAGCAAGTGTAATGTTGTTTATTGCTGCTTCGCTGGCACCTTTGTGAGTTTTGCAAAGTTCTTCAATTTTAATAATCGTTTCCGAACTCATTATAGCCTGGCAATTAAATAAAAATTACGGTTCATACACTCCTTACAATTTGTTTCAAACACCCATTCAATGCTGTGTGTACTTATTTTTTAAGGCTTGCAAATGTAGTAATTTGATTTAATTATTAATGAAATTAAAATCAGTGCTACAAATTAGTTCAGAAGCTCAAATCTGAGCAATTACAAAGTATTATTGAGTATCATTGTAATGAAAAGTTAAGTGAGTTTAAAAATTGATTTTCAAAATTACTATCATGCATAAGCAAAACTTCCAAAATCACAGTACATTAAAGACACCAACAACACTTTTTGTAGTGTATTGGATAGCCCAATTGTTATTGCTAATTGCAGCAACTGTTAACTTGATACGAGCATTTAATAATGCAGAACACTTGCTAAATGCCTCAGTGCTAATGCTAATAACTGTGTTATTGTTGCTTTCCTATTTTTTATTTCGAGGTTTTTCTTTGAAAGCACAAGACCGTGCTATACGTGCAGAAGAGAATTTTAGATATTTTGTTTTAACAGGTAAACCCTTATCAAAGGAATTAAAAATAGGACAAATCATTGCTTTGCGATTTGCATCCGATGAAGAATTTGTGCTATTGGCTGATAAGGCAGTAAAAGAGCAGCTAAGCAACAAAGCAATAAAAATGGCGATAGTTCACTGGAGAGCTGATTATCACCGAGCTTAAATTAGCGCATTTCAATAAAAATCAGACAATTGCTTTTTTAAATAATCAAATCAATTCTTGCGTGATTAATAAAAAGGAAGTATACAAGCTGTGTTTTCAAAAGCTTCAAGATAAAATTCAATTTATTGAAAGTGCACTGCAAGATTTAAAGAGTGCTAACCAAAACGATTCAAAAAGTTCGGCAGGCGACAAACACGAAACAGCAGGAGCCATGTTGCATCTTGAACAAGAAAAATTAAACAGACAACTAGTTGAATTAATTGGACAAAAAAAACTGTTTCAACAATTAAATCCCGAGCTACATTCTGAACAGGTAGTACAGGGTAGTTTAATTGAATGCAAGGAGGGATGGATTTATATAAGTATAGCTTTAGGTAATATCAGTTACGAATCTACTAATGTGAGTGTTATATCAATAGATTCACCTTTGGCAAAAACTTTAACGGGAGCTAAAAAAGGGGATAAGGTAACTGTAAATACTAGAACTTTCCATCTATTGCAAGTGCTATAATTAGAATTATTACCGCTTACTTAGTAAGCGCATATTGCACCAAATTAGCACCCATTTTTAGTGCTTTTGAACGGGCTTCTTGTGAGTCTTTATGTACTTCATAATTTTCCCAACCATCGCCTAAATCGCATTCATAATCGTAAAAACAAACTAGGCGTCCTTCGTAAACCAATCCAAATCCCTGTGCAGTTGTGCCATCGTGCTCGTGAATTTTGGGAGGACCATTATTAAAATCGAACGTTTGATGGTAAATAGGATGGTTAAAAGGAAGTTCAACAAAATCTAGTTCAGGAAAAACTTTTTTCATTTGAGGTCGAATAAATTTATCCATACCATAATTATCACTGATATGTAAAAATCCTCCTCCAATTAAGTAATTACGAAGATTTTCAACTTCTGCCGGTGAAAATACCACATTGCCATGTCCCGTTAAATGCACAAAGGGATAATTGAAAATTTCGCTACTCCCAACTTCTACTGTAGCTTGTTCAGGATGAATGTTTGTTTTAAGATTGTCGTTGCAAAATTTAATTAAATTAGGTAGTGAAGTTTCTATATTAGCATACCAATCACCACCTCCGTTGTATTTTAACAAAGCTATTTGAAAAGATGGGGTAGCCGGACTAAAAGCCGACAGTAACGTGGTAGCAAGAATAATAAATAAAGTTCGCATAGGTATTTGGTTGTACAAAGTAAAAAAAAAATCCCTGAAACGTTTATTTCAAGGAATTAATTAGTGTTAAAAGCTGCTTATTTATTTTTAATAATCTTTTTAACCTCCGATTTATCGTTGATGGTTAAGCGGTAAAAGTAAACTCCGTTGCTCATATTATCGCCATTGAACAACTGTGTTTGATTGCCTGATAAGGTTACTTTATCCAATAATGTAGCAACTTTTTGTCCCATGTAATTAAATACTTCTAAACTAACGATAGCTTCGTTTTCGAGCGAAAATGAAATTTCTGTAAGCCCAGAAAATGGATTTGGTTGAACTGAACTGATTGTTGAAATACTCTCTGAAAGTGCAGGAGTTTCTAAAAATCCATTGGTTTTTAAATTTACACTTGCTGATTTGTTATACAGAATTTTGCCGTTATTGTCCCAGTTGTCGCGATCAAAATTCAGAATATTTCCGCTTTGATCCTGAATCACAATCGAGCTAAGACTTTGACCATTGTCTACAATCATACTAAAATCATTGTCTAATGGTAAGCTCGAATTCGCAATGGTAATAGTAAGTGTACTTCCAACTAAAGAAGTGGTAAAATTAACTAAAGCTCTTTTTTTCCAGTAATCTCCAAATCCTTCAATAGTCTTATACACTACACCTCCCGGCAATTGAGAAATAAAACTTTGTTCGGCTAAGAATTTAAAATTTTTAGTAGGATGTATCAACAAAGTAGTAGGAGCATGGTTAGCATGATTTTTTAGATACACATTTTTCCAAGTATTTACCAAAGTTGGATAGTTCAATGAATCTAACACATAGTCGCGTACCACATCTGAATTAGTGAGCGGAATTTCTAACAAGTTAGTAAGCGGTGCATCAAAATCCTGATATTCATGCAAATAAAAAGGGAAATTGCTCAACACATCGCAAGCAGTATTGGATGAACTATACTCATATCCCAAATTCAGTAAGGTTTTTGTTTGTTGTGGATGTATTAACAAAAATCCTGGACGAAAAGCACGGACATTGGCATTTATATCACTTTGGAGTAAATTTTTAGAAACCTCCAATTCGCCATACAAGGTTGCACCAATTGTTGCGCCACCCAAATTGCTAGGCTGATAGGAGAATTTTGTATTACCTGGTACTCCTAAAGTTACCACTGTAGTATCACTCATATCATTAAAGTGCCCCACCGAATGACTACTTATATGATGCCCTTTGGTTAAAAGTGCACTCATTTGTGAAAAGTATGGATCGTAAAAATTACTCACATTTAAATCTTGTGTGTAATGTGTGGTAATAAAATAATTTGCTTTCAAACCAATACTCTGCTCATAGCTTGCAAAGGTATTCATCAAGGCCATGCTGGTTGCAGCATCAATATCGTGTGTAACAATTAATGCTGATCGACTGTTTTTAGGACTGGTATGTTTCCACACACCTTTGTTGGTGTGGTTATTATAAATACCTCTCAAAAGTAACGATAAAGCATCGGTACTAGGTTCAAATGCATTGGTATAGTCGCGTTGTGCTTCAAAGTCTTTATTTAATTGATTGCGTAAAATAATTTCTTTAAAAGAAATACCAAATGCATAGGCAAAGCCCGTCCCATAAGCGTTTTTAGTGAATGCAACGGTTCCATCATCATAATTCGCTAAAGCAGTAGCGCCATTTAGGGTAAAACTGCGGGTATCAATAACATTGTTTAGTTGCAAACTACCCAAGGAAATGGTTTTTTCGAGCGAATCATTAAACCATTTCAAACAAGGATCATTTCCAGCTGTATTCCAAGTTAGCGTATGTCGGGTTGTTTTACTTGAATAGCCCGAAATACCAAATGAAGTATAAAAATCACTTTCCTTTAAACGCGTAAATAAAACTACTCCACCACTTTTAATGAAATTTTTAATCACTGTTCTTTCATCAGTAATAAGGACTCCACTCTCAACAGTTGAGGTTCCAACTATCATTTTGTAATTCTGCGCCTCTACCACACTGGTTGTTTCAACATAGGGGATACCAGCAACTTCAAGCATGTATTTTAAGCTGTAAAGATTTGCTTTGGTATATTCTTTATTTTGAACACTCAAATCAAGAATACACAATTCTCTTTTACGCGCAGCAGGTATAATGCTTACAGTTACTGAATTGGTGTTTACTATTTGCGGACTTGTACAGGTATTACTAGAAGTTACTCTACAATAAATTACATCGCCGTTTACCAAAGTTTCATTTAAGTAATTAACTGTATTATTTCCCACCATAACACCATTTTTATACCATTGATACTTAGGGGAAACTCCACCATTGTTGCTGCTTGCAGTAAAATATCCGGTATTGCCCGACATAATTGTACTTGGTCCACTAAGAGTTGCTACTTGAACTGCCGGTCCAACATTTACTGTTATTCCTTCCGATTCAACGGTTGTTGTAGTAAGGCATGACTGATTAGAGATTAATTTGCAAGTTATTTCATCATTATTATTCAAACTACTGGTAGTATAAGCACCGGTAGTGGTTGTTTTATAACTTCCGTTCACATACCATTTATAGCTTGGATTAGAACCGCCATTGGTTGCAACAGGACTAAAAGTAACGCTATTGCCTTGACAAATACTTGTGCTGCTGGCACTGATAATAACCTCCGGAGTAGCTAAAGCCCCATTTACTGCAACAGTTACGGAATTCGAAACTACAGTAGCTGAAGTAACGCAAGCGAGGCTGCTTGTTAAGCTGCAGGTCACCGAATTGTTATTTGTTAAGGTAGAACTTGAAAAATTACCTGAATTGGTTGCGACTAACGCATTATCAACATACCAATTATAAACCGGTGATGAGCCAGCATTACTAACTGTTGGCGTAAAAATAACTGTTTGCCCCTGACAAATTGAACTTGCATTTGCACTAATAGAAATAGTTGGTGTTACAAGCACTCCGGCTACGGTAACAGTTATTGCGTTAGAACTTACTGTACTGGCTGTTAAACAAGACAAGGATGAAGTCATTGAACAAGTTACTACATCGTTGTTTTGCAAAGTAGAAGTGGTAAAGATACCAGTGTTGGTGCTTACTAATGACGAATTTACAAACCATTGATATTGTGGGTTGCTTCCACCATTTGTTGAAACAGGAGTAAAACTAACAGAGCTTCCAGCGCAAAAACTATTGCTACTTGCACTAATACTTAAAGTAGGTGTGACTGCTGTTCCCCCAATTGTCATGGTAATAATGTTAGAAGTTTTAGTAGTTAAACTTGCACAAGATAAACTTGAAGTCATTACACATTTAACTTTATCTTGATTTGATAAAGTACTGCTTACAAAATTTCCACTATTGGTCGACTTGAGTGTATTGTTAACATACCATTTATAAAATCCGCTTGGTCCAAGGTAAGTCGACGTTGGGGTAAAGGTTACCGGTACACCGGAACAACTGCTGGTGGTACTAGCTGTAATTGAAATTGTTGGTGTTACTGATGAAGGATATACTATTGTTGTTATTGAATTTGAATTAACTGAGTTTGGGCTTACACAGGCCAAACTAGTTGTTAAGTTGCAATAAACCACATCGTTGTTGGCTAATGTGCTACTTGTAAAAGCTCCTGAATTGGTGGATTTTAATATCCCATTTACATACCACTTATAGGTAGGAGAAGAACCGGCATTACTTGCGGTTGGTGTAAAAGTTACTGAGGTACCCGGACAAATAGCACTATGACTTGATACAATATTCACAGATGGAGATCCGGCTGCACTTCCAACAGAGATGCTAACAGCATTTGAAGTAGCAGTAGAAGGGCTTGCACAAGCTAAACTTGACGTTAATTGACAAGTTACTACATCGCCATTAACAAGTGTTGAAGAAGAAAAAGCGCCACTGGTACTAGCTTGTTGAATTCCATTAACAAACCATTTGTAAGAGGGGCTTGTGCCACCATTACTAACAGAACTTGCAAACAATACATTGGCACCGGCACAAATGGAAGTACTAGATGCATTGATTGATATAGTTGGAGTTAACATTGCGCTGCCGGTTAAAGTTCTGTTTCCTACAGGGTTGTTGTCTATAGCTGTGTAAGAACCAGCCCCTAAACCGGTGATTATTAACGATCCTGGAACAACAGAAGCATCAAGTACATCGGTACCGCAAGGCACAACCGAAGATATATCGTACACAAATATCAAGTAACGTGGATTAATACCCAGGTTAGTTTGATTAAAATTAAAGGTAATTGTGCCTGTAGGATTGCTTATGCTATCCAATCGGGTTGCGCCGATGAGGCTGTTTGCGGTATTTATATATATCTTCGCTTTACTAACATCAGCATTGTTGGTATTGGCAAGTGCAAAACTTACTGAACTTACACCCCATTTCCCGCTAGAGGTTGCAATTGCTTCGAGCTTTAAATAAAGAATACTTTGATTTTTAGAATTGTTGCTAACAGTCCCCGTTGTTTGATAGGCTGTTGCTTTGGTAAATTGAGCGGCTTTACTTTCTAGAGAAACAGACAGACAAAAAGCTACAATACAAAAAATTACGCGCAAGTGGTTAGTTATACTAGTGTGGTTCATAGTTTTAAAAGCAGGAATATCCTATCAAAAGAAGACATTCAGGTGTTTACTCAAAAATAGGTTTCAAAGTTACATATTAATAAATTTTTTTAAGGTTCAAATTCACTAATTGGGAAAAATTAGCGGTTAAACGGGAATGATAAAATTGAGGCACTTTTGTGTAAGTTATTTTGCATCAACAAAAAATTTAAAACAATTAAGCTTGATCGCTGTTCTTTCATAAATTTTAATACACACATTCTAAATCTCTATTCATAAAAAATTCGATATTTACGAGCGATTTCACACTAATAAAACCTTTTTATGGATCCATTTTTTCAACTTTTGTTGTATACCGTGCCTTCAGTTATAGTTTTTTTAACTGCTTATTTTGTTTTAAAGCAATTTATGGATAGGGAATATAAAAACAAACTTGCCGAAATCCGCATGAATAATCAAAGCATCATTACTCCAATTCGTTTGCAAGCTTGTGAGCGAATTGTACTTTTTTGCGAACGCATAGCCATAAATAGTATGGTAATGCGCTTACACCGTCAGGGCATGAGTGCCAGGTTATTGCATTCTGAATTGCTTACTACCATTCGAAATGAATATGAACACAATATTTCGCAACAAATTTATGTAAGCAAAGCTGCGTGGGATGCAGTAAAAAGTGCTAAAGAAGAAACTATAAAAGCCATTAATATAGCTGCAACTAAAGTTGCCGACGATGCAAGTGGTTTAGATTTGTGTACTGTGATATTGGAACTTTCAACAAAAGTTGAAAAGCTACCCACTGATTATGCAATAGATGTTTTGAAAGCAGAATTAAGACAAATTTTTTAAGAAAGAATGGAAGAAAAACAACGCAAGGATAAGTTTGTTACTGACTCGGGATTAGAAATTAAATCTTGTTACACTGCCGATGATTTAAAGGAAACAAACTCTACAGATAAAGATTTGCCGGGTAAATTTCCGTTTACACGAGGTGTTCAGGAAACCATGTATCGCTCAAAGCTATGGACCATGCGACAGTATGCAGGTTTTAGCACGGCCGAAGAATCCAATAAACGCTATCATTATTTATTAAAAAACGGTACCACAGGTTTGAGTGTTGCGTTTGATTTACCTACTCAAATAGGTTACGACAGTAGCCATGATTTTGCTGATGGGGAAGTTGGAAAGGCCGGGGTAGCTATTGATACATTGAGAGATATTGAAATATTGTTTGACGGAATAAAGCTCGAAAACATTACTACTTCCATGACAATTAATTCAACCGCTTCCATTTTGCTTGGCATGTACATAGCCTTAGCCAAGAAACAGGGAGCCGATTTGAAAAAAATATCGGGAACTATTCAAAACGATTTACTTAAAGAGTATGCTGCTCGTGGAACTTATATTTATCCACCTAAGCCGAGCATGCGTATTATTACCGATATATTTGAATACTGCAGTAAAGAAGTTCCCAAATGGAATACAATTTCAATCAGTGGATACCATATTCGTGAAGCAGGGTCAACAGCTGTGCAGGAATTGGCCTTTACTTTGGCAAATGGAAAATCTTATTTAAAAGCTGCAATTGACAAGGGATTGGATATTAATGTATTTGCTAAACGTTTGAGTTTTTTCTTTAATGCACATAATAATTTGTTTGAAGAAGTAGCAAAATTCAGAGCAGCACGCCGCATGTGGGCTAAAATAACCAAAGAGTTAGGTGCTACTGATGAACGGGCTATGATGTTGCGCTTTCATACACAAACAGGAGGAAGCACACTTACAGCCCAACAACCACAAAACAATATCGTAAGAGTAACTACACAAGCATTGTCAGCGGTGTTGGGTGGAACCCAATCGTTGCATACAAATGGATACGATGAAGCCATTGCATTACCAACCGAAGAGGCTGCACGAATCGCATTACGTACCCAACAAATTATAGCATTTGAAAGCGGAGCAGCTGATACGGTTGATCCATTGGCCGGTTCCTATTATGTTGAAGCGCTTACTGATGAGGTGGAAGCTGCAGCCTGGGAATACATAAATAAAATTGATGCCATGGGAGGCTCGGTAGAAGCTATTGAAGAAGGATACATGCAAGAGGAAATTGCCAAATCGGCGTATCTCTATCAAAGTAATATTCAAAATGGAAGCAAAATAATTGTGGGTCAAAATAAATTTGAAATTGCCGAAAAACCCTTGCAAGATATACTAACCATTGACGATTCAATTCGAAAAGTACAGATTGATAAGATTAATAAGATAAAAGCTGAACGCGATACTAACAAAGTAAATGAATTGTTAGCTAGTTTAGAAGCAGCGGCCAAATCTGATACGAATTTAATGCCCTTAATTTTAGAAGCCTGTGAAAATTATGCAACGCTTGGCGAAATAGCTGATGCAATGCGGAATGTTTTTGGAGAGTATAAATCCAATTGATTTTTTTACTCCTATCTGATAAATATCAGTTTGGGAATTTTTAATAAGAAGTAATTTCAACAAAATTTTTTAAACGATGAACACCGAAAAAGTAGATGTATTAGTAATTGGAGCAGGACCTGCCGGAACTATTGCTGCCAGCATGATTCATAAAAAGGGCTTTAAAGTAAAAATTGTGGAACGTGAGAAATTTCCCCGTTTTGTTATTGGCGAAAGTTTGCTGCCACGCGTAATGGATCATTTGGAAGAAGCAGGTCTTTTAGATAAAATTAAACAGGCAGGATTTCAAGAAAAATTTGGTGCCAAATTCGTTCGAGGAAATGAGGTATGTGATTTCAATTTTTCTGAACAATTTACCAAAGGATGGAATTGGACTTGGCAAGTGCCAAGAGCTAATTTTGATCAGCTTCTTTCGCAAGGTGTAGCCGAAATGGGAGTTGATGTTGAACATCAGTGTGCAGTTACCCACATTGAATTTAATGGTACAAATTCAACAACTACAGTTATTGATGCCAACAAAGTAGAAAAGAAAATTGAAGCTCGCTTTATAGTTGATGCCAGTGGTTATGGGAGGGTAATACCACGCATGTTTAATTTAGACAAGCCTTCAAATTTTGAACCGCGTAAAACACACTTTGTGCATTTTAGAGATTTGAAACGCCCCGAAGGTATTGATGGGAATCGCATTACAGTAGTAGTTCATCAATTGCGAACTTGGATTTGGATTATACCTTTTAGCAATGGAATTACTTCAGTAGGTTTTGTTGCTGATCCTGAATTTTACAACGAGTATTCTGAAAATTTTGTGGAACGCATGCGCGGAATAATTGCATCCAATGAACATACCCGCGACAGATTTAAAGATGCAGAAATGATTTTTGAGCCACGCACCATAGAAGGATATGCTATTAGCACCAAACAATTGTTCGGAGAAGGCTACGTATTATGTGGAAACGCAACAGAGTTTTTAGATCCGGTGTTTTCAAGTGGTGTTACTTTTGCGATGGAAAGTGGGAATAAGGCTGGTAAACTAGTAAGTAAATTTTTGAATAACGAACCGGTGAATTGGCAAGAAGAATATACCGATTATATGATGCAAGGAATAAATACCTTTAGAACTTACGTTAGCAGTTGGTACAATGGCGATTTGCACGAAATATTTTTTGCCGGAACAGCAAGCAATCCAGAAATAAAGAAGCAAATCTGTTCGGTGCTTGCAGGTTATGTGTGGGATCTTGAAAATCCATTTGTGAAAAAGCACGAACGTGCTGTGAAATCCTTAGCACAAGTAATCCGCATGGGAAGCGTGGCAAATTAATCCTATTGCTATTTCCTTATTCAGTTTTTGAAAATTCCTGTTCAGCTTTTTTTCTGAACAGGAATTTTTTTTTTGTAGTTAAACCAGGTGTATAAGAAACACAAATAAAAAAGGAAATTATGAAAACACTACTTCAACTACTGCATCAGCTGATTTACAAAAAACGAATTTTATTTTTTGTACTCTTTTCATTGCTGCTTATTTCAAGTGTATTTTCAAAAGGTAAAGATTGGAAATATGGTCTCGAATGCAATTTAAATTTTGCGAATCAAATTGCTTACAATCCATTAAACATGGAGAATGAAAGTTACGATTGGAATTATTTAACCACTTTCGGTATGCATGCCTTGATGCAATATCAGCCTTATAAACATTGGGCTTTTACAGGAAAAATTGGATACAATAAAAAAGGCTTTATTCAACCTAATCCTACTTATTTTAGAACAACAGGCGACACTACTATTAATCCGCCAATAACTTCAAACATTAGTAATAAAAATAAATTTCATTACCTCGATTTACAAGTAGTAGCGAATTACTACCTAGGTAAAAAAGCAGTTAAACCATTCATTAATGCAGGTGTTGCAGTAAATTATTTATTGTTTAAAAATTTAGGAAGTGCTGAATGGTTTGCGATTAAAGGAAATCAATACTATGACTATAATTCCTATAAAAAATTAGCGTTATCATTAATTGGAGGTGTTGGAATTTCAGTAAATGGTAAATTTTACTTAGGCATGTCAACAGCTTATGATATAACCAAGAGTGTTGCAACAAGCAAACTTGCAGTAAAGAACCACTTGTATTCAATTCAACTTGGAGTAACCTTACAACAGTTATTCAAAAAATATTAATTCTTTGTTCCTAAGTTGGCAGGTGCTGTAGCTTTGCATTCTCCGCCATTCAATTTTCCTCTTCTATTTCTCTTAACAAAGAATTTTTAAAAAAGTCTGATTCATTTCAGACTTTTTTTATTGCTTAATTTCTGGCTTACGTAAATCGGGAGTATAATTTAGCAGTAGTTGTGCATATTGCTTTGATTGATTCCCAACTGTTTGAATTAAGTATCCTGCTTGTAATGAAAGAACTTTATTGAATTGATATCCAGCCGCTAAATAGGCTCTGTTTCGGTCAAAAGGTACTTTGTCGGGCTGTATAAAAACTTCGTTGTAAAAGCTTCCGAATACTACACCGGGTTCAATTTGTTTTGAATTAAAAGGAACCGTGACTCTAAACAAATAACGTAAACGAGTTTTAAATTCGTTGTTAGTAGGCTTGCTTATCCAACGCTGTTCAAATCTATAACGATGTTCAAAAAACACGCGGTTAAGATTTGATTTCAATAAAATTTGTTGCCATATGCGATCTTCCTGTGTTAGATCTTCATAGTTAAAATTATCACTAGTACTAGAAGTTGCAATACGAGCATATCCGGCAGTAAATAATAGCGATGGGTCAAAATGATAATTTAATCCAACTCGTAATAATACTTGTTCTGTAGTTGGAGCCAATGAAAAACTTCGGTATTGAAATTCAGAATGTAAACTCCAATTTGAGTGAATTCGAGTTTGATTTAGAAACATGGTCCAATTGCCAGGTTCTTTAGCCAACAATACTTGGGTTGTAAAAAGAAAGCAAACAACCACAAATTTAAACGAAGGTAACACTGCAATTTTCAAATTTCAAAAGATTAAAAAGCTGGCAAAATACTACGAAGTGCGGTAGGCAATAGGATGGTAATTCTTTATATGTGTTCCAAGAAATAATCGAGCATAAATTCTTAAAATGGAAATTTACATGAAGAATACCTTGGTCTTTTTCGCATACTTAGTATGCTAAATAAAAGCGGTTGAACCGAGCTATCCAAGTCAAATTGGAAATGTTTTTTCCAATTTGCACGCAGCGCGCCTATTTGTGGAGTAAAAGTTTCAGAATAGTTTTTATAAAGTACTTTTTTTTTCCATTGCTCAACGTCATTATCAGTTATAATTTCGCAAATGGCTCGATTTAAACTGCTTTCAGAAATCCGATTTATTTCTATTAATTTTCGGTATTCATTCAACTCAAGCGTAACATGAAATCCAAAAATTTCTGAAGCTTGAAAAATGGCATCGTAAAATTTAGATTTTTGGAATGCATGCAAAGAATTATGGTGTATAAAATCCTTTAACGGTGTTTGAGTAGGTAAATAATGTTTAAGCAACTCTAATACTTCCGATTCATTAAATTGAGTAGAAGAAGTTAGTTTGCCTTCATTAACTAGTGTCGATACCATTTTCAGGAATTTAGTAGTAGTGATTTCAAATAGGAGTTTGCGATTAATAACTCATTTGAGTTCTAACATCGGATTTATTGGAGATTAAAGTTTCGGGATAAAATTCAACTAGTCCCGTCTCAATATTGTGCTTTGCACCAATGATTGCAATTTCGCCATTTTCAATCATTTGCTCCAATATATAACTACGATCGACTATAGTTTTTACTGAGCGCTGTACATTTAAAGTAGCAACATTTTCAACGAATTCATGGTTTTTTGATGTTCTTTCTTCGCTATTCGAAGTTTGTTTTTCCTGATAAAGTGCAGGTTGAATTTTCGAAAGTAATTCAGTTAAATTGCCCATTTCAACATGATCACAAGCTCCTTTAATAGCACCGCATTTTGTGTGGCCTAGCACAACAATTAATTTTGAACCAGCTACTTTACAAGCAAATTCAATACTTCCTATAAT
>WBZU01000603.1_pt1 | contig 30113 bp, 21 predicted proteins | sample 5204311 | NCBI WGS metagenome assembly WBZU01 (sample SAMN12344359, study PRJNA552823) | activated sludge metagenome | biome: Activated sludge suspended growth; feature: Nitrification reactor; material: Wastewater; isolation source: activated sludge from nitrification reactor of wastewater...
GGACAAAGACGGATTCGAGGATCAGGACGGTTGTCCGGACGGCGATAACGACAACGACGCCGTGCCGGATGAAGACGACAAATGCCCGACGAAAAAAGAGGACGAAGACGGGATCGAGGACGACGATGGTTGTCCCGAGCGCGCGTGGGGGACCTGAAATGGTTTTACTCGGTTAATGACGGAGGGTCATGACCGGGTGCGGGCGGGGATTTTTACATCGGCACGATCGGCAACCGAACGGCTTTCTTTTTCGGTTTGGGCATTTCGCCATTCTTTTCGCGATTCGCTCGTTCTTCCGCCGCGAGCTCGTGCTCTTTCACCGTGAGCGGATTGTCGAATTCCGGCAATGGTAGGTCCTTGTTTTTCGCGTACACCGGGTGTCGCCCGTGCATGCGATACCACTCCGCCACCGTCGCATTCGCTCGCATCTTTTCCAGCACGTTGCGCCAGCCCACGCCTGTGTTGTACGCGCAAAAGCTGATTTCTCCCATTTGCGTGCCGTAGGGAATGATGCACATCTCGGTGCGCCGAAAATCGTAATTAAAAAGGTCCTGGAACCACATACCCGCGACGAAGAGCACGCGCCAATCATAATCCTTGGCGTCGTTTTCCCCGGCATGCGCCGCTCCCGTTTGGCTCAAGAATTGCCGAATCACCGTCGACAAATCAATGCCCGGCGGAGCGCTTTCGGGCTTGTAATGTCGCAGAATGCTCGCCACGACCTGCGCCTTGGTCCACGCGCGACTTTTTCCCGCGTCGAAGATGACGCGGAAATCGCGCAAAATGCCCTCCATATCGAGGAAATCCAAGAGCGGCACCATTTGCTTCGTCTTCTTGTTGACGAAGAGCACCGTGCCAATGCCGCAATTCGGATGGCAACCGCAATTCAATTGCCCGAATTCCTTGTCGGGACCATCCATCAAATCGACGATATCCCCGAAAGGCGACAACGCCGAAAGCGGAAACCAATCTCGCAATGGATTCGTCACGCCCGTCTGTTTGGCCACGTCATGCGCCAAATGGCTCAGCGTATATCGTTGCTGCTCCCGCAATTCATCGGAGATGTCTTCGTCGCGCCCGGTAAAACTCACGGGCTGGAAACTCACGACCGTGATTTTGTCGGCGTTTTGAATGGCAAATTCGACAATCGGGCCGATCATGTCGTTGTTCACGCCGTTGACCACCGTCACGACCAGGATGACGTCGATCCCGGCCGCCGAAAGCTCTTCGATGGCGCGCAGTTTCACGTCGTAAAGGTTCGCGATTTTGCGATGCGCATTCGCTTCGTTCGTCACGCCGTCGAATTGCAAATACGCCATACGCATACCCGCTTCTTTGCACTTTTTCGCAAACCCGGGCTCCTGGGCGAACCGCAAACCGTTTGTCGCGCATTGCACGGCAAAGTAGCCTTTTTGCCGAGCGTATTTGATCGCGTCCAGAAAATACGGCGACAACGTGGGCTCGCCGCCGGAGAACTGAATCGACATCTGCCGCTTAGGACGCACGTTCGCCGCATCATCCAAGATGCGCGTGATGTCCTCCCAAGACAGCTCGTGTACGTATCCCACTTGATTGGCGTCCATGAAACACGGATCGCACATCATATTGCAGCGGTTTGTCAGGTCCACCGTGAGCACCGCGCCGCGACCATATTTGATGGTGCTCGACCCGTGCTGATGCAATGCATCCGGACTCATGACGACGTCGCGACCCTGAAACAGGCTCTCGATGCGCGATAAAAATCGCGGGTCGATCGAAATCACGTCGCTGACCGGACCGTGCTTCGGACACGTTTTTTCCATCCGAATTTGACCGTTTTTCTCGACAATCCGAGCCTTGATCTCCCCGGGTTTGTCCGTCAGCAATTTCGTCCAGTCCGCGTCGCCGCGCAGAATCTCCGCCCGGGCTTCCTTTACGCACGTCGGACACAAACTGTCGGTTTCCCGCGGCCAGCCCAGCGACGGCTTCGACCGCTCCGTGCCTCGAGGGATCGGCCGATCACTCCACTTCGGAGCAAATGGTGCAGGTGTTGGGCCTCGATCGCTGATTTCTCGCAAGATGGGCCATAGCGCATTTGCTGAAACCGTAACCAATTTCTCCAAGTTCCGCACGGACAGCATGTTCCTCCTCAGAGTCAACAAAGTGAAGCTGACGTAACGTAGTCCATTTTTCCGAGTACCGCAGAGAATTCTTATCGTTCCGGCGACATTCGAGCAAGACGCCGACCAAGAATGTTCAGACGACACGTTTGCGCGTCGCGATCGGCCGCCTTTTGACGTTCATGGGTTCACTACGGTGCACATCGTTTTCGTTGCGGGCACCATGCACAAAAGTCGACCAAACTCAAGACAAATCGGCAGGATACCGCCACGTCACCGGCGCGCGACATTCCGATGGCCGAGGTGCTCCAAAGCCTGGGCTGCATTGCGTCGATTCATTGCGATTCGACGGGCATTGGACAATCGCTGCGCCGCCCGCAAGGGGCCGGGTGAGGGGATCTGCAGATTCCGAGAATGCGAAATTTACGGCAATTTGCAAACGTACCGTAGACCCGCATTGCAATCGAGGTCGTTCCAGGTGTTATTCGATGCGTAGACGTGGCCGCAATCTTCGGCGCCGCCCCAGTCATTCGGCTCGCCACCATTCCACGCTGTGAAGTTTGCCGGCGTGCCGTCTGTCCAGACGAACTTTCCTTCCATCTGCTTGTCGTTGAAGCCAATCCAGTAGTCGCCGAAGTTGAGCGAATTGGCGCGGTTGGCAATGGTTTGGAATTCCGTTGCGCTGTGAATCGAAACCAAGTGTCCACCTTGGGCCTTGCAATCGTTCTCCGCCGCGGTCCAGCTCAGCGTGTCCACGCAATACGCATATTTACCGCCGCCCGCCGCGGCTTCGATGAGGCATTTCGGACATGCGGGATTGTCGTCGAGAACTCCATTGCAATCGTCATCGACGAAGTTGCATTTCTCGGGCGCTCCGGGATACACATTCGGGTTGTTGTCATCGCAATCGATCCCGCAGCCGGGGGTGCCATCCATATCCATATCGATGCCCGTGGGATCCACACACTTGAGGCCGTCGTTTATGGTCGTCTTGCGATTCAACAGAAAGTCGATCGTGCTGTCGATGGACCAGCCGACTTGATCGACACCATATTCGCGTCGTGGATCCGCCAGTACGTCCGGCCAAATCAGATTCTTGATCTCGGTACACTTGGCAACCAATCCGAGCGAATCGACCTTCGCCAAAATGGTCGTATACGCTTCGCCCAATTTCTTGCGGCATTCGATGGATTGAACGCACAATTTCTGCACGCGCGAACCCGCGGTGAATGGATCCATCTGGTCCGAGAACGTCTGGTCGATACCCCAGGGCATGAACGTCCAGAGATTGTTATCGGGACGGCGATAAATGAAGTAATTGTTTTGGTAGCTGGCATAGCCGTCCCAATGCCCCAAGTAAATCTCCGTCGCGGCGAACTTGACGTATCGATCCATATCGATGACCTTCGGCGCCTCGATCATGAAATTCTGCGGGGTCATGGCATCGAGTGCCGTGATGAGCTCCGCGATGTCCGTGTAACTGACGAACATCCCGTTGTCTTGATCGAAGCTTTGATAATTGCCCCAATCGAGGTCCACCCCGTAAGCACCTTCGTAGAGATTGCCCGTTTCTCCGCCGACCCAATTGTTCAAGAATTCGCCGTTGGACGTCGTTTCAACGGTCGCATACAACCCATACAACACCCCATTGACGCTGACCCGCGCATATCCCGAACGCGCCGACGGCACGTCCATGTTGTTGAATAGGATATACCCGATTCGCTCATGAATCATGCTCGAATCCTGAACCATGTTGTTCACGGCCAGCTTGGTCAAACCATCGAGCTTTTGGCCTTTCGTATATTCGTTGAACTTCAACAAAAATGCGGCTTTTTGATCGAGCGTCCGCAACGACCCGATTTTGCCCTTCGTCCGGACACCCGTATCCGGAATGGTAATGGTCGTATTTCCCATCGTCACTTCGACTTCGCCACGCACATAGACGTACGGCTGTTTCGACAATGAATCGATGTCGCCCGCCGAAAGCTTGATATTGATTCCAATGATTTGACCGTCGGCGAAAAGCTCTTTGCCCGCCGGAGGCTCCATCATGCCGCCCATGCCGCCCATGCCGCCCATGCCGCCCAGACCACCGCCACCATCGGCCGTCCCCCCAACGCCGCCATCGCCGCCTCCTCCCCCCGGACCTCCCGAACTCGATGACGCGCCCGGTTTGTCTGGTAAATGGAGCTCTCCGCCGCACGAAGAAGCCGCAATCACGCCCAGTCCGATAAAACCAATCCAAATCATCCGACGATCCATGTCAACCTCCTCGACAAGCCCGGCCATTGACTCAAGAAAATAATGCTCGCGTCTTGAATGACGACCGTCGATCATGACACGGATCGATCCGCGTTGTCCAGCGAAATCACGGCCAAATGGTGGTTTTTACGGTGTTTCCGCTCCGTCACCCGCGACGCAACGAAAACAAGGATTGGTCCGCGAAGAAAAAGCCGATCCGTTCTCCCGTTGCATCGGCAACTACATTGCCGGTCTGATGCTTCGCCGCAAGCTGATAGGTATCGCCGTCCGTGGAAACATAAACGCCCCCGCCGCCTGCGCCTCGATATTCAACCAATGCCACGAGCAGCTCCTTCGGGCCCGCCGCGACGCCCGACAAAACGCCGCAAGCAATTTCACGGGTCGCAAAGGTCGCGCCGCCGTCGTTCGAGCGCATCATCAGCACCTTGGTGTCCTGTTGCAAAAAGCAAAACAATGCGCCCGACCAGGATACGATCCGCTTCGGTATTGCGTTTTTCGGGACATCCCATTTCCGAAAGGTTGCCCCGGCGTCATCGGATACCGCAAAGATGTATTCATTGCCTTTGGGACGAAGAATAGCGAACATGCGCCCTTCATGAACGACCAGGCTCTCCACTCCGGCTGCCGGTTTTCCGCCGAATTGAAACGCTTCAATGGCGACTTCGAACGTCCGACCTCCGTCTTTCGAACGGAAAAGCGTTTTGGCCGGCTGGGCCGTGGCAAAAACTTCATTCGTCACGGGCTGCGGAAACAGACTCGTCTTTTTTGCCTTGCCAAACCCGGAGGGCATTGTCTGCTCGCTCCATGTTTTGCCGCCGTCGCTCGATGTCGAGACATATCGAAGCCCCGAATTCGTCATGGCATGAGCAACCAGGTCATTTCCGGATGGAATGATTGCATCGACGTGGCGGTCGGGGTTCGACAATTCGACAATGCCGGCCCAAGGTTCGCCAAGAGCCGCGACGCGCGCGGTCCATGTCGAATCGTACCGTCCTCCGGCGGCGACGATGACGCCTTCGGGACGCAGATCGAAGGCGCCGATTCCCCGCGCCAAAAAGACACCTTCGCGACGTGTTGAAAAACCGGGCACGTCGTCGGGTTCGTCCTTCACGTTCCACAGGATTTTGCACACGGCACAACGACAACGCTTATTGGAAAGAGCGGCGGTCAATTCGGATCGAGCCGCCGCGGACAAATCGTCAATGGCCGTCGAGGGCACTTCGTACGCGCCGTCTTTGACTTGCCAATGCACACGTTCTTCCCACAGTTCGCCGATTCCATTGTCACCGTGGAAGAAATGTCGCCCCGAACCTTGGCGCAGATTCGTCAGTTGCGGCCAATCCCGAGGGTCGATGCGATATCCAATGCGGGCAAACGCCGCTTCGAATTCACCGCGACGAACGGCGAGGGCCAGCATCAACCAATGCTGCGCCAATCCTTCGGACCACGCTACGCTTTCGTAAAACCAAAACGTGATTCTTCCGTCGTTCGCTTCTATGGTGAGCAGCGAATCTTCACCGAGGCAAATCCAATCGGCGGCAAATCGCTTCCATTCATACGGAAGCAATGCCTTTCGACGTCCCGACCAAACCTGAAACAACGTATTCAGGACCGTCGTGCGCAATCGCCCATCGGTCGCCGCCCCGCTCGTGCGCTCGAGTTGAAACGAATACCCCGCGCTGCCCATGGTAATGCCCTCGCGCCCGAGGATGCATCACGCATGCGCGCATTGTAAAGGAAAAACGTTTCCAACTCGAACGATGCGCCGGCCGAATATCACGCGGCGAATTGTTCGATCGCCCCGCGAAGCGCCGAAATCGAAGCGCTGCGCAAATACATGATCGGCGCACCATCCAGACCCAAATTGGCGACTTGATCTCGCAATGCGTGCGAAACCATGTTGACCATCACGACGACGAGCGCGATTTTCCCCGCATCACGTCGCGCACCCGGCGGCACCTTTTGTTCATAATGCCGCAATGACATGCCGTGGCTCTCCGCCACATCTCGATACCGATTGGAAAGCCCGCCGTTGCCGCCAATGACGAGCACGGTCTTTCCACTTCGTGTTTCCTTCTCGACGTTCTGGGCATGGGCTTTTTGGTTCATGCCCGACCCTATCGCAAGCTTCGGGCCAACCTTGGACCCATCAAATCCCGGGGGATTTGCGATAGGTGCCGTTTTATTCCTCGTCAGATTGTCGGCCCACCGTCGTCATCCTTTGCCAAGCTGGCAAATCGACGTTTTTGCACGACCTTCTTTTACCACAATGACACTGCCATGCCGATGAGCCGAAATTCGAAGCCTACGCGCGGCGCCGACATGTCCTTGGCCAACGTCGCCTCCTGATGCCCAAAGCCCCCACGCACCACCCCGAGAAGTTCCGCTCCACCCCCGAGACGACCCGTCGACGCAAAGAGCCCGAGGCCCGCGCGTGCGCCAAGAAAAACCGAGGGGGTGACATTCCGATTCGTCGTTGGAATCCACAAATCGGGACCGGCCAGGACATACGCCGTCGATGCCGCCGTTTTCCCTCGACCCTCGAGCAGCGAATACTGAAATGCCGGACGGAAACCGAACATCCAATAGTTTGTTCGGTCGAACTCCGCATGAACGTAGGCAGGATCGAAATTGACGGCGATTTTTTTCCGAATACGCCACCGAATCATGGGGCAGAAGCCGATATAAAATGGATCCGCCGGGCCCGGATACATGCCCGAGCAAAATGGAACGAATCCAATATCGACTCGGGGAAACCGCACATTGGGCCAGATGCCGTAATTCGGGACCGCGCCCGATTTCGGCGTAACGAAGTTCTGCGCCGAAGCCGATGTCGGCTGGATTGTCAAGACAATCGCGGCGAGGAGCGTCGAAAGGTATGTCTTCATAAGAACGCCAGTCCGATCCCGGAACGCGCGTCGATAAAAAGCCCGTCCACAGTCGATAGGGTACCCGAAGTCAGAGGAATACGATAACCAACGCGGACGTCGACGGACAAACCCACAAGGGCTGCGGAACCAACGGGTACACCAATGATGAGAGTTCCCACGCTGAGAAACGGAGCAAAAAAAGCCGACGGCACACCGGGACTCGACAAGGGAATCGCCGTGGCAAAACCTGCGGCCAAGGTCGTACGTCCGACTTCGGGACTCGACGAAGGTCGGGCGCCGCCATAATACACCGCCAGTTCCGGTTCGACGACGGTGATGATCGGCGTGACTCGAGGGGTCACATCCGGGCGAAATTGCAGGTAGCTCGCGCCGGCCCAAAGCCCCCACGTCTTTCCAATGCGCAAATCGAAGATCCCTGTCGCGCCCATTGAAATGGCCCGCTCTTCGCCCTTGAATCCCGCAATACCCAGCACGCCCCGGACGTCGATCGTCGGCTGAGGAGGACGAAATCGATATCGAGGCGTCGAATCGTATCCTTGAGCTCGGGCTGTCGTTGACGCGGCAAGAAGCGTCGTCAAGGTCGTCAAGAAAAACATCCCACGCATCATCGTATTCTCAATGTTCGTAAAGTTTGAGCAATCCATCAATGACCGCGCGGACTTTGGTCGGCATTTGCTTGCCATAAGGGTGCACGATGAAGACGCTGGTTTCGCCCATCGTATAGTCCGGTAAAACCTGACGTAATCGCTTGGCGTCGATATCCGCCGACGCCACCGACATGGGCAATCGCGAAAGGCCCACTCCATCGAGCGTGGCTTGACGCAGCATCACGATATTATCCGTAATGAAACTGCCGGAAATCGTGACTTTATGCGTATGCCGACCCGAGCGAAACGTCCACGTACGCGTTACGGAGGAAATCCGCAGGCAATTGTGGTGCACGAGGTCTTCGGGGACTCGAGGTTCCTTGTGCCGCGCGAGATATTCGGGGGACGCACATACGATCACCCGTTCGCGCCCGATACGTCGAGCCATCAAGGTCGAAGGTTCGAGTTTTTCCGCGACGCGTACGGCCAAGTCAAACCCGTCGGCCACGAGATCCACGTGATGATCCGAAAGCGAAATATCCAGAACGAGGCGCGGATGAAGTGCGTGAAGATCCCGCACGAGTTTCGGCAAATGCCAAAGCCCCATGCCGACCGGCACGCTCATGCGCACCACGCCATCCGGTTCGCGAAGTGCGCTGTCGAGCGCCTCGCGAGCTTCATCCGCCGCAGCGACCAAGCGCAAACAACGTTCATGCAAGTGTGCGCCGTCGGGCGTGAGGGACAAACGCCTGGTCGTGCGGTGCAAAAGACGCACGCCGAGGCGTGTTTCGAGCTCCGAAATGCGGGTGCTCACAACCGATTTGGACAAACCCAGCATGGCGGCCGCACCGGTAAACGAGCCCGCTTGGACAACGCGGGCAAATACCGCCATCGAAACCACATCATCAAGCATCGCGTTCATGATTGTTCGCCTGGTCGAACAGTCTTGCCGCAGACGAGCTACTAATCAAGCCGAGATTTTTGCACCATGGTAGGCGCCGCTGTTTGGACGAAAGGAACCCTCCAGTCATGAAAAGCCTGCGTTACGTGTTTGTCGCTGCTTCGTTGCCCCTCGTTTTGTCGCTTGCTGCGTGCGAGGATCCGGCAAAGGACAAACCCAAGGCCACCGTCGAAGCACCGAAAACCGAAGCCAAAGCGCCGGGGTCTACGGCTCCCTCCGCGGCCCCCGCGCCTGCTCCGGCAGCGGCGGCACCGAAAATGGAGGCTTTGGATGTGGATGCCGCCTCGTCGACGTTCGGATTCGTCGGCTCGAAAGTCACGGGCAAGCACGAAGGCAAATTCGAGAAGTTCACGGGCAAGATTACGCTCGCCGACGGCAAAGCCGAAGGTGGATCAATGAATTTCGAGGTGGACACGTCTTCGGTAAAGACGGACGCGGCGGACCTCGACAAACACCTCAAGGCGCCCGATTTCTTCGACGTCGAGAAATTCCCCAAAGCCACGTTCGTATCGACGGCGATCAAAGCCGGTGGTGAAAATGGCGCAACGCATACGGTCACCGGTGACCTCGATTTGCGCGGTACGAAAAAGTCCATCACGTTCCCGGTGACGATTACGATCACGCCGGAGAAAGCTTCGGGTAAGGCCGAGTTTTCAATCAATCGCCGCGACTTCGGAATCGTCATCGAAGGCAAGAAAAACGACTTGATTCGCGACGACGTGCTTTTGAAGATCTCGCTCGACGCTCCGCGAAAGAAGTAAATCATTGGGCCGAGTTTGGCGGGAACGTCGTTCGCTTCTTCGGAGCCGGACGGATTGCCCGCCGCTTCGGTCGGCGTCGAGCCCGTGGACGTTCAGCCGGGGTGCCTTTCTTGCCGGCGCCTCGACCAGCTTGATTCTTGCGCGTCGTTTCGGTACGAATGAGGTATCTCGATTCTCCGAGGTACACATTGCCGAAAATACCACTCCTTTTCACGCTCGCCGGTATGGCTCTCGCCGGCTCTTTCGGTTGCACCGCAACTCCTGCGGCTGTAATCGATTGTCGTGCCGAGAGTAACAATACCGTAACACCAACGGTCGACGGAGCAAATTGCCCGACATTTGCCGTGGTTGGAACGTGTGGTTCGGTCACGAATGCGGACATTGTGGAAGCGAGCGGGCTTGCAGCGAGTCGCAAGAACGCGAATGTGCTTTACACCCATAACGACAGTGGCGATGGGGCGCGCATTTTGGCCATTTCCACGTCGGGTGAATACCTTGGTACCTATTACATTGGAAATGCGCCGGCTGTCGACTGGGAAGACATGGCCATCGGTCCCGGGCCGCAAAGCGGTGAAAATTATCTATACATCGGCGATATCGGCGACAACGACAAAGTGCGCACGAGCGTCAACGTCATTCGGGTTGAGGAGCCTCTGATCGCCGCCGATGCTGCGCCGGGGGTGACGACGCTCGGCGGTGAAGAAGTGTTTTCGCTTGTTTATCCGGATAAACCGCATGATGCGGAAACATTGTTCGTGGATTCGGTCTCTGGAGACGTATTCGTCGTCGTCAAGGCGGACAGTGGAAAATCGCCTGTATTTCGAGCTGCGGCACCGCTTTCGAGCGCCGGGCCGATCACGCTCGAGCTCGTTACGACGCTTCAGTTTGGCACGGCACCACTCGAGGGAGACTTCAATGCGACAGGTGGCGATATGACGCCGGATGGGGCGGGGATCGCCATTCGTACGTATGATTCAGCTTATTTTTGGGGGCGTAAATCCGGGGCGAGCGTCGCTGAAGCTTTGGCATTTACGCCGTGCGCATTGCCGCTTCAGGATGAAACGCACGGCGAAGCATTGACGTTCGCCGCCGATGGTCAAGGATATTTCACGCTGAGTGAAGGGAAGTCTCAACCGCTTTACTTTTACGCTCGGAAGTAATGGAGAATCGCAGTCATGCAACACGCGTCGAATCATCATCTGCCCATGTTTTGTGAACAATGTGAGCAGACCGCCCACAACACCGGATGCACGGAAATAGGCGTATGCGGTAAAGATCCGGATGTCGAATCACTTCAAAAGATTCTTCTGTATGGACTCAAAGGAATGGCGGCCTATAAAGCGCACGCTCGACGACTGGGAAAAACGGATCCGGAAATCGAAGCATTCATCGAAGAGGCGCTTTTTGCGACGATGACGAATGTGAACTTCGATCAGCACAGCCTGCTCGACATGGTCCTCGAATGCGGACGCATGAACCTGAAAACGATGAAACTGCTCAATGACGGGCACCTCGAAGTGCTTGGAGAAGCTTCGCCGACGGAAATAACGGAAGGTATTCAGGACGGACCGGGGATTGTCGTGACTGGACATGACCTCGTGGATTTACTGCATATCCTCGAGCAATCCGCGGGACGAGGCGTCAAGGTGTACACGCACGGCGAAATGCTCCCCGCGCACATGTACGCTCGGCTGAAGGCGTTTCCACACCTCGCCGGTCATTACGGCGGTGCTTGGCAAAAACAGCGTCACGAATTCGAAGAATTCGGCGGTCCCATCGTGGCAACCACCAATTGCGTGATCATTCCTCGACACAACAATACGTACCTCGATCGTTTGTACGTGATTCGTGAAACGGGAATTCCCGGTGCACGTCGAGTTCTCGGCAATGACTTCACGCCCGTCATCGAACAAGCTTTGGCGATTGGTTCGTTAAAACCGACGCCGCTGCGTAAAACCATGACCGGACATCATTACACGAAAGTCCTCGAACAAGCAGGTGCGGTCGTCGACGCGGTCAAGTCCGGCCAAATCAATCGCTTTTTCGTCATCGGCGGATGCGACGGGGCCGAACAAGGCCGCAATTATTACACCGAATTCGCGCATCACGCGCCGGGAGAATCCGTCATTCTGACGCTCGGCTGCGGAAAGTATCGCATTCGGGATCACGAATATGGCACCGTGGCCGGTCTTCCGCGGCTGCTCGATATGGGGCAATGCAATGACGCTTATGGCGCCATTCAAATCGCACTCTCCCTCGCCGATGCGTTCGGATGCAGCGTGAATGAGCTCCCGTTGACCCTCGTTTTGTCGTGGTTCGAGCAAAAGGCCGTCGCCGTGTTGCTCTCGCTCTTGCACCTCGGTGTCAAAGGAATTCGTTTGGGCCCCAAGCTTCCCGCGTTCGTTAGTCCAAACGTTCTGCGTCTCCTCGTCGATCGATTCCAGATTCAACCCATCGGCGTCGACGGCAAAGCCGACGTGCATCGCGTCATGGCGTCCGCGTAAACGGCCATGTCGCTGGGCTTCGCCCAGACCCACCCGGGGCTCCGCGCCCCGGGGCCCGCGCAAGGGCCCAGGCCCTTGACCCTTGCGTTGGTTTGTCCTGCGGACAAACCAAACACGGTTCACGAGGCTATTGCCGACAAAACCCTTTAGGTTTGTCCGCTGCGCGGCCAAACCAAACACGTATCGGGAGGCAGCAGCAGACATAAACCTGGTCGTTTCGGGTGCGAAGCACACGAAACGTATTGGTCCAGCGCTCGCTGGTCCGGGTCCAGGGGTGGACAACCCCTGGTCGGGTCCGGGGTGAAACCCCGGCGACGGCGACGCTGTGCGCAGCTCAATGCGCGTTCGACGCTTCGCTTTCGGCTGCGCGAGCGGACCTTTCGAGCGCCGCCGTGGATTCCGGCGTGCCTTCCCGGGGCAAACGAATCTCGAATCTTGCGCCACCGAGCGGCGAGACCAGCGCATCAATCGTTCCGCCGTGATCGACGACGATTTTTTTGACAATCGTCAAACCAAGCCCCGTACCGTCGTGCTTTGTCGTCACATACGGATCGAAGAGATGATCGCGGACCTCTTTCGCAATGCCCGGACCATCGTCGTCGATATCGATGACGTGCGTATGCGCGTCGGAACGCACGGAGACTTGAATGTTGCCCAGGTTTCCGCGGTGGTTTTTCCCTTTGGCATCGCGCAGCGCTTGCGCGGCATTTTGCACGACGTTGACCAAGACGCGGTGGAGCATTTCCCGATCGATGAGCGTCGGCAATGGTTTGTCGGGAATGACGAATTTCAGCGTGACTCGTCCCAAGAGATTCGTTGGCTCATCGTGACCTTGGGCCGACGTAAAGTGCTCGCGTTGGTCGCGCATGAATTCGATGAGGTTTGCCTTGCCAAGCTCGGCTTGAGGCAATCGGGCGAAACTGGAAAACTCGCCCACGAGCCTGCGTAACGTGCCGACTTCTTCTTCGACGACTTCGAGCGTCGTTTGCAGGATTCGCCGATATTCGGCGTCATTCCCCGCATAACGTCGATGACATTCCTGCACCGACAATTGAATGGGCATCAGGGGATTTTTGATTTCGTGGGCCAAGTGTCGGGCGATTTTTTGCCATTCGCCGATACGCCGCAAAAACTCGATACGCGCTCGACTCCGCTCCAGTTCTTCGAGCATGCGATTGAAGGCGCGCCCCAGATCCGCCACTTCATCTTCGCCTTGCACATCCACCCGGACGCTCAAATCGCCTGCGGAAATAGGCTTCATGGCCGCCCCCAACGCGGCGATTTTGCGGGCTACCGGACGAGCCGTGACCAGACCTGCGCCTACGGCCAAGAGGATCAACACGACAAACAGCAGCCCGAAGACGTTGGTATACGTGCGGTCGATGTAATCTTCGCGATGATCGCGTTCGATTTGATGATATGCCTGGACAAACGATTGCACATTTTCCATTTCGGCAAATCGGGCGTTGGGGGTGACAAACGTCGCGATGAGCGACAAACCTGCGTCATCTTCGGCTGATTCGATTGGTTTTCGAACCGTGAACGTCCGTTCGGTGGAAGGATCGACGGCTTTCGGCCGCTCTTTCTTACCCCAAGATTGCCCTTCGCCATTCTCGATGCTCACCGCCACGAGCGCGGCGTGTTCGGACATCACCGCCTCGAGTTGTTTTTCGATGGCCGCTCGATCATGAGCTTTGACGGCCGATTCCAGCGCCGGGCGCAGCGCGATCGCATCCGTTTCATACCGCATCGATTGCTTCGTTACCCGCGCCAGATCCGCATAAAGCTCCAGCGCTCGGTCCAAATGCATGCCGAATTCCGGCTGAAATGCCACGGCGCTCACCTGCGCGACCATCGTTCGCGCCAGGAACAACACCGCGACGAGCGGAATGAGCGCCGTCACCAACACGGCCAATACGACGCGCCGCTCGGTCCGGCCCATGGTCAATGCGGTTCGTTTGTCCTGGGCGATTCGGACGAGGTGTTTGGCCGGAAGAACATCCGCCCGGACAGACTCGCTCCGTTCGGAAGCTTTTGATGGGGAGGTTGGGGAAGGTTCGTCTGGGCCGATCACGGCCTCATTCTAACAGCCTGTCAATTCGCCGGGGTCGAGATGCCTCGTTCGACCGGCGTCGAATCGGGACACAAATCCACGGGCTCCGAGCTGATCGTGACGCCCGGAGCGCTTTCACGCGGCGACCATGTTTCGGGGTTTCTCCGCGTGGCGTCCGCCTTTTTTGCCGGCAAAACGCGCCCGTCCGCCTGGAACCGTTCGAGCTCTTCCGTCGCTTTGCGCAAATACGACTGCTTGATGTGGAACGGCATGAACGAGCTCTTGAAGCCGGAAACGATGATGGATTTGATGTCCGCGAGCGGCAAACCCATCTTCGCGTGGCAAATCCAAAGTTCGTTCGAAACCGTCGTATCCGTGACGAGGCGATTGTCCGTGTTGACCGTTACGCGCAAGCCCAAGTCGTAATAAAACTTGAGCGGATGTGACGCGAGATCCCGCACCGCGCCCGTTTGCACATTCGACGACGGACAAGCTTCGAGCGGAATGCGGTGATCGTTCACGTAATGCAGCAAATCGCCATTTTCACGCAATCGGCATCCGTGACCGATGCGGTGCGCGCCGCAGACGTGAATGGCTTGGGCAATGGATTCGGGGCCATACGCTTCGCCCGCGTGGATCGTGCAATTGATGTTGTTGTCCCGCACCAGCTGAAACGCCGCTTTGTGATGTTTGGCCGGGTTGTCGTACTCGGCTCCGGCCAGGTCAAACCCGACGACACCACGGTTTTTGTAGGCGACGGCGAGCTCCGCCATTTCCAATGACGAATGCGGCGAGATGTTTCGAATTCCGCACAGAATGACCGCGCTCTCAATGCCGAGCGCATCATGCGCCGCTCGCAATCCGGCAAGCACTGCTTCCACGACGCTGGTCAGCCGCAATCCGTGGCGTGTGTGCAGCATCGGCGAATACCGCACTTCCATGTACCGAACGTTTTCGCGCGCCGCGTCTTCGGCCAGCTCATAAGCGCATCGAAACAGCGACTCTTCAGTCTGCAAGACACGCAGCGTCACGTCGAACGCCTTGAGGTACTCGACGAGCGATCCCGTGTTTTCCCCGAGACGCATTGCTTTGCGCAGCCCGACGGGATCGAGCGAAGGCAGCTCGACCTGGTTTTTCCGGGCCAGATCGATGATGGTTTCGAGCCGCAGTGACCCGTCGAGGTGCACGTGCAGGTCGGTTTTGGGTAGTTGCTGGAAGAATTCCAAGGGCAGCATCACCTGGCTGCCCGCTTCCGTCGTTTGCGTTTCCATGGTCGAGTGTTGCACGTTCGGAGGCAAAGGGGAAAGGCGGCGTCCAATTTCCCACGAAACGGGGCAAACGAGCTGCCCGACATGCCCTGGACGAAGCCCAAGCCTGGTGGCGTCGATTTCGCGAAGGTCGATAAACCTCGCTCAAGCCGCGCGTTCTTTGGCTTCCTCGCGCACCGTCAAACCGAGTGCCCCGACAAACGCCGCCCCGATCAGCGCAAACATCGCCCATATCGGCAAACTGAAGTGTTCGCCCGCGAGCTCCCGCGTCACGGCCGACTCGAGCCCCTCCGCGTTCGCCCCCATGACCACGCGTTTGCCCACGAACGTAAACGGCAATCCGCGTCCGCCGAGCTCGTCGAACAGCTTCTTGTCCGCATCGAGTTTCGCCTTCGTTTCGGCTGATTTCGTGCACTCCGCCACAACCCCCGCATCCGCGCCCGCTTCCGCCGCGAGGATGATGGCGCCCTCCGGCGTGAGTTTGTCCGGGGTCGCCGCGTAAAGTTTGTCCGCTACCGCTTCGCGTAAAGGCTCGGGCGTGCACAGATACGCAAGCGCCGCAGGCTCGGCGCCCGGATGGCCCGAAAGAGGCATCATTTTTCGCGTAAAATGAATCTTTCCGTCGTGCTGCTCGAGCACCTTGTGCAACACCGGATGCAGTCGTCGACAAAACGGACACTCGAAATCCGTAAAGGCAACGATCGTGAGTTTGCCCGGAACTTGTTCTTTTTGAATCACCGGCGACATCGGCGGTTCGGTGGGAAATCGTCCCCAGACAAACGGCGCCACGATGCCCACGAGCGCTGCGCCGAGCCAAGCCGGCGGCACCGACGGAGCCTTGGGCATCTGCACCAAAGCCTCGTCTTTCATGGCGATCCACAACGTCCACAACGACGCGCCCGCCGCGACGATCGCCGACGTATCCACCGCGACGCACCACGGACACATCGCGCCGATCACAGAATGTTGCAGGTAAAGCAGATACGCCGCGAACAAGCCGCCCAGCGTCGCCATCCCGGCCAGAGAACCGTACGTGACGCGGTTTTTAGCGACAAACGCGAAGCCGAACAGCGTCGAATACGCGACAAGCCCTACGTACGGCAGTTGGATCGTGCCGAAGAGGTACGCGTAACCCGAGGTTCGTACGGCAAAACATCCCGACGTCACGCCGCAAAACGCCGGATCTCCAGCGTTTGCGTAGTCGACGACGAGCGCCGCCGACGCGGACAGCGCCACGAGCAGCGCCAATCGAAGCAAAAGAACGGGGAGCAGACGCATCGCGCCTCATCTTTCGCACAATCACGGGCCTTTCGCAGCCCACTTGGTGCATTACGTGCTACGAGCCCACATCACACTGCACGCGGGGGTTCTTCTCGTCCCCGCAATTTCGTTGGCTCTGGCGAAGTCGTTTCTCGGAATCTTCGAGAACGCACGTATTTTTTCATGACCCAGCTCGGACGCGCGGCCGTCGTCGATGTGCTCGCCGAACAAAATCAACCCGTCCACATCCACGAGATCGCCGAACGACTCGGTTTGACCGAGGGAGCGTACGAAGCCTTGCGCCGCGTGCTCGACGACCTGTGTTGGGATGGGACCGTCCTTGCGCAGTCAGGTCAACGATTTCGCTTGGCCAAAGCTGCTCGTCAAACGCCGCGACATACCGAACACCTGGGCATTTTCAGCGCCAACCCGCGTGGGTTCGGGTTTGTCGCTACCGCGGGTTTGTCTGACGATACCTTCATTCCGGCCGAAAGCATCGCGGGAGCCATGCACGGCGATACCGTCGCCTTCCGCATCGTGACGCGTTCCCGTCGCGGCGCCGAAGGTGAAGTGTTGCGGATCGTCAAACGCCGCAGTCCACGTATCGCCGGGATCGTGCGCAAACGCGGGCGAAGCTTGTGGCTCGAGCCCGACGACAATCGCATCCGCGGACCGATTGTCCTGGCCAAAGAATCGATGATCCGTATCGAAGACGGAAACGCCGCCGTCATCACGATCACGCGTTTTCCCGAGCTGAAAGACGAAAATCCCGAGGGCAAACTCGAAGCGGTCCTCGGTGCGCCCGGGGATCCCAACGTCGAAGTCGCCAAGATCTTGATGCGCGAAGGGATCGAAGAACCGCACTCGGACAAGGTCGTGGCCGAAGCGGAATCGTACGGGAATGAAGTATCTGCCGAGGCTCTCGTCGGGCGCGAAGACCTGACGCACTTGCCGCTGCCGACGATCGATCCCGAAGATGCTCGCGATCATGACGATGCCGTGTGGGTCGTACGCAACGACGACGGGACGTATCGCGTTTGGGTCGCGATCGCCGATGTGTCGTATTACGTTCGTCCGGGTACGGCGCTCGATGAAAGCTCGATGTTACGCGGCAATTCCATCTACTTGCCCGATCGCGCGATCCCGATGCTTCCTCGCGCGTTGTCATCGAACCTGTGTTCGCTTTTGCCCGATGTCGTGCGTCTTTGCCAATGCGTCGAGATCGACCTCGATGCGACCGCGCATGTAACGAATGCCCGTCTTTTTGAAGGCTTCATGCGTTCACGCGCGAAGCTCACGTACGGGGGCGTCGCGCGAACGCTGGGGCTCGTGAAGGAAGGTCCGACAAACCCGCAGGCCGAAGCGGTGCGTGACGATCTCCAAGTGATGTACGAGCTCACGCGGCTCTTGCGGGCGCAGCGTTTGCGCCGTGGGGCCCTGGATTTCGACTTGCCCGAAGCCAAGGTCGTGCTCGATGCCAACACGGGTGAACCGACGGATGTCGTCAAACGAGCCCAGGATCCAGGCATCAAGAAGGCGTATCAAATCGTCGAAGAGCTGATGCTGTTGGCCAATGAAACCGTGGCGCAGCAGCTCACGGCCAAGACCATTCCCACGATCTTTCGTTGTCACGCGCCGCCGGATCCCGCGCGACTCGAACGGTTTGTCGGAATGTGCACCGCGCTCGATGTGGCCTTCGAACCCGAAGATGCTTTGGACCCCAAGCGTTTGTCCACGTTCCTCAAGCGCATCAGCGTTCATCCGCGCAAACAGGTCCTCCATTCGCTGCTGCTGCGGGCGATGAAACAAGCGCAATACGACGTCGTGAACGTCGGGCACTTCGGCCTCGCGTCGAGCGCCTACCTGCACTTCACGTCACCGATTCGGCGTTACCCGGACCTCATCGTGCATCGCGCCGTGCGGGCCATGCTCCGCAACGAACCCATCGATCAGAGCGACGAAGCCGGCGAAAGGCTGCGGCTTGCCGCCACGACCGCTTCGGATTGCGAACGCAAAGGCATGGAGATCGAGCGTGAAGTCGTCGACCTCTACCGCGCGCTCTACATGCGGGCGTTTATCGGGACAATTTACGAAGGCGTCGTCACGAGCCTCGTCGGTTCCGGTCTGTTTGTCAGTATCGAACACCCGTACGTGGATGTGCTGGTGCGTTTCGAGTCGCTCGGCAGCGACAGCTACACGCTGGATGAAACGGGCTTGTACGTCGTCGGAGCGCGCAGCGGCGAGCGGATCACGTTCGGCGACACGATGCTCGTGCAGATCGAAGATGTGGCCATCACCCGGCGCATGGTCTTGGCCAAGCGTTTGCCTCGCGACGAGGACGCGCTCGAGCAAGAGTCCACCGGCGGCGAAGAAGGGTTCACGCAAGACAAACCCAAACGTCGGACCAAGAAAACCAAGGCCACCTTGCAAGACAAACCTTCGCGTAAGGGGCGGGATACGAAGCCGGCGAAGTCGCCCAAGTCCCTCAAGTCGAAGAAGAGCGACAAACCGAAGACCAAAACAAAGGCCAAGAAAAAGCGCTGATTCGGGCGGCTATCGCTGCAACAGCCAAACAAAGCCCAAGACGCTCGCCAAAAGCACGACGGCCGCGAAGAGAAAAACCATCCCGTCCGCGAAGCTCCAGCCCGATTCGTTCGATGTCCCTCGTCGTCGCGACGGCGGGCTGCTCGCAATGGGCAAGGGGATGGATTCTTCGGCCGGGGCGGGGGGCTCGTCGTTCGCCGATCTCGGCTTCGGCGGCACATCGCCGGGCTGCATCACTTCGTCCGCGCAGCGCGAGAGTTCGGCGAGCGCCACTGCGGCTGGATACTCGAACACGAGCGAATTTTTGCCGAGCGTGAGGGTTTGTCCGACCCGCCAAGGCGTATCGTTGCGTCCCAGCGCGGTTCCTTCGAGGTTTGCCGCATTGGAACCCAAATCTTTGACCACCAACGAATCGCCCTTGACCCCCAGCTCGACATGTCGCCGCGCCGCCGTTTCATCGTCCAGCACGAGGTCCACATCCGGCGCACGCCCGACGACGTAGCGCCGCGAAACATCCTGCAAATCGAGGGATTTTCCGGCATCAGGACCGTTTTTCACGACAAGCTTCGGACCACCGTCTTCGCCTTGTGTCGCCAGAGCCTGCGTGATGAGGTTCAACGCCAGCGCCTTGGCCGATGTTGGATTCGCGTTGGCGATGAGCAACGGATCGATACGAATCTCGAGCCACACACGCCCCACGCGCACGAGATCACCCGAGCGCACGACACGCGGCGACTGCGGCGAGAGCAACACGGCATCGAGCGCCGTGCCGTTGGTGCTGCCTTCGTCGATGAGGACGACTTCGTTTCCGCGTTGTCGGAGGGATGCGTGACGAGCGCTCACGCTGGGATCGGGCAGTCGGAGATCGGAACTTTCACCACGACCGATGAAGAGGCGCGGCATGTCGAAGATGAGCGACGCTTCGTTGGTTTGCGCGGCATCGGATGCGGCGGGTTTGTCCTCGGCTTCGAGGGGGTCGGCTTGCCGCACCGTGATCTTGACTGCCATGGGATCTCAAGGGGCGCGGAGCTGGTTTGTCCGCGCCGAGGTTAGGCCGCGATGCTTCGACGCAGTCGCTCGATTGCGTTGCCAAGCTGGCGAATCGTTTGCTCTTGGGCCCGTGCGGCTTCTTCGATCTTCTTCGCCGCATCGAGGATCTGTTCGCCCTTGTGACTCCAGTTGCGTTGCGAGGCGTTGAGGTTGTTCACCATCGCCGAGATCTGCTCGATCGAGCTCGTCATCTGTCGACCACCGCGGGCCTGCTCTTGGCTCGAGCGTTCGACGTGTTGCGTAATGGTGCGCATCTTCTCGGCGCTCTTCATGATGAGCTCCGAACCTCGCGCCTGTTCCGCCGTTGCCGCCGCGATTTGCTGCACGGTTTCCGCGATACGACCGATCGCATCCGTGACCTGCTTCGAGCCCTTTGCTTGCTCGACCGTCGCGCGGGCGATGGCGCGAACCATGTTCGTCGACTTCTGCGAGCTCTCGGTGATCTTCTTCAGAGCACGTTCGGCTTCGTTGGAAACTTCGACGCCGCGATCGACGTTGTGCGCGCCGCGTTCGACGGCGGCGATCGCGTTCTTGGACTCCTGCTGAATCGTCTTGATGAGGTCCGAGATGTCTTTCGTCGAGGCGCTGGAACGATCGGCGAGTTCTTTGATTTGCTCGGCGACGACTTGGAAGCCTTTGCCGTGTTCACCCGCTTGCGCGGAGAGAATGGCGGCGTTGAGGGCCAAGAGGTTTGTCTGTTCGGCGACTTCGTCGATCGTGTCGAGGATTTGACCGATGGCTTCGATGCGGAAGTTCAGGTTCGAAATAACGCTGACGGCTTCCTGGCTCGATTCCTTGATGCGGTAAATCTCGCTGATCGTCTTGAGGATCGCTTCGGCGCCTTTTTCGGCGTCCATGGCGACCTCTTCGGACAAACGCGCTGTTTCGTTTGCGTTCGATTGCACTTGGTCGATCGAGACGTCCATCTGATTCATCGAGGACGACGTCTCTTCGGCCGTCAGCGACAAACCGTCGACGTTCTTGGCGACCTCGCGAATCGAGTACGCCATCTCTTCGATCGACGACACCGTCTCGCGCACGCTTGCCGCAAGTTCACCGACGTTTTCGGCAACTTCGTCACTCGTCGCCGTCATCTCGAGGATGCTCGAGCTCGACTCTTCCGCGCTCGTCGCGAGCATCTCGATGGACTGCGCAAAGCCACTGAGCGAATTGTGGATTTCGCGCGAATTTGCCGAGGTTTGTTCCACGGAAGCCATCACGGTTCCGAGGCCGTCACCGAGGCGCGGCAAGTAATCTTCGACCACGCCGAGCACTTCGCCGAGGTCCGATCGACGCTTCTGATCACGTTGCTCCGAACCGATGAGCCGCTCGCTGATGCCGCTCAACTCCATGAAAATCCGAGCAACCTCGGGGCGGGCACCCGCCGGCGGTCGAACGCGTTCACCCGATGCTGCGCGTTGCACCGCATCGACCACTTCGCCTTCGAGCATGCGCATCGTATCGGCGAGCTCGACTTTGCGTTGGTTGTCGCGTTGTTCGGAAGCGACGAGGCGTTCTCCGATGTTCGCGATTTCCATGAAAATTCGCGAGATTTCGGGTTTGGCGCCGGACGGCGGACGAACCCGCTCACCTGCGAGCGCGCGTTGAATGCCTTCGACGATGTCCATCTCGAACGACGCGAGCAACTCGGCGACATCACCGCGATTTTGCGATTCGCGTTGCTCGGCCGAAGCCGCGCGTTGTTCCGCTTGCTGCAAGCGTTGATCGGCCGACACGAGCGATTGCTCGGCCACCAGCGCGCGTTGTTCGGCGCTCGAAATTCGCTGCTCCAACGAAGCGAGACGTTGTTCGGCGGCTTGGGCCTTTTGCTCGGCCGAACGGGCTCGTTCTTCCGCGACAAACGTCTTCTTCTCGGCGTTGTTCGAAGCATCGCGCACGGCTTCCGAAACGCCGGAGAGCTCCGCGTAGATCCGCGCCATCTCGGGCTTCGTTCCCGCAGGGGCGCGCACGCGTTCCCCGTTCGACGCTCGTTGCAAAGCTTCGAGCACTTCGTCGATGTTCACGCTGCTCGCGCCGCCACCTTCCTCGAGCTTTTTGACTTCGGCATCGAGTTCGTTGGTGCGTTTGGCGAGACGAGCGACTTCATCGTAGACATCAGCGAGTTCACCGCTGACACCTTCGGGAATGCTTGGTTTTTTACCTCGCGCGGCGGCTTTGAGTGCATCGACCAGTCCGCCAAGACGAACCGATGCACCTTGCGACGAACTCGCGACGAAGATCGCGATCGCGGCGCCAAGACCCACGAGGTAGAAAAGTTCGGACGTGTAGTCTCGAAGCAGGGACTTCGAGCCCATTCCGAAGACGACGGCGGCGATGAGGACGACGGCGGGAGGGCCGAACTGCCTTGAGTTCATGATGGACGCGGCCTGAGGGTGAGGCACGACGCGTCTCGACTCCACCCATGATGAGTGGCGTTTCCAAACGAAACGCGAGTGCTCGGCGAGGTTAGAAGCCCAGAGGGGGCACGTGCAAGGAGCGCCTTCACTTCCGGCACGATCGCGCTGACTTCAGGCACCAACCATGAACGGACTGTCAGCATTCGTGACGCACAAGTCAGTGTGATTTCGGACACGAATGGCGAGGAGCCCGCCGAAATAGCCCCCGGACCAGGCTGATTTGAAGGCTCGGACGAGAAAAGGTCTCTTCTGACAAACGCCCTCGGGTCTGGGCACGCGCCGGACCTGCGGGTTGTTCTTGACGAGACTCTCGCAAGGGAAGCGCATCCGGGTCATCGTCGTTGCACCGTTGTGAGTCTTGCCACGCGATTGATGCTCGCTTTCACGTTCGTTGCCGTTCTCGCCACGGCGCTCGTCGGTTTTTCCCTGCATCGTTCGACACGACAAACCATCGAAAAAGACTACGAAAATAGGGTTGAAACCGCCGCGTCGCGGGTGCAGAAAGAGATGGGCCGCGAAGTCAAAGCGCTCGAGCAGCTCTTCAAGCCGCTGTGCACGCACGACACGTTCGTGGACGACGTGCTCACGACCATGAGCAAAGGTCGTGGAGATCCCAAGAAGGTCGACGATACCCATCGGCTGCGTTGGAACATCTTCGTGCCGAATCAAGCGCCCGCGTTGGGCCTCGATGCCTTGGCGCTCATCACGGACAAGGGGTACGTCCTGGCCGCTTCCGACAAAGCACGCACCGGAACCACCGACGTTCGTTTGGCCAAACTCATCCATGCCGCGGGCGCTTCGAGTGTGTCATGGCGAACCGAAGGCGCGAATGATGCTGGATCGCTCGAGGCCTTTTGCACGCACGGCGAAGCGGGCGTCGAAGTCGGCCTCGTGGGATCGCGACGTGTCGATACGATCCTGGAGCGAATCGGAGCCGCGCATGCGGTGAAACTCGAGGTTGGGCGAGACAATCATCAGCCGTCAACTTCGCCCGACATCGTCGAGCGCACGGTGGAAATCAAAGACGTCGCGGGCATGCGCGTCGTCGTGACGACGACGAAAGAAGGCCAGCGAGCCGCGTTGAAAGCGTTGGACGAATCCGTGATGATCGCAGGTGCCGCGGCGGTGCTCGTGGGTTTGGCGTTTGCGATTCTCTTGGCGCGTAGTTTGTCTCGGCCGATCGTCGAGTTAGCGCGGGAAACACGCGAAGTCGTGGTCGGTGAACCGAAGACGATCACCAGTCGCGGCAGTCGCGAGCTGACGCAGTTGGCGGATGCGTACAATCGAACGATTGCCGAATTGGCATCGATGCGTCGGCGTTTGGCCGCTACGGAGCGCATATCCGCGCGGCGCGAAGTGGCCCGACAAGTCGCCCACGAAATCAAAAATCCGCTCGCTCCCATTCGAGCCGCCGTGGAGACGTTGCGGCGTTTGCGAGCTCGTGATGATCCGGCGTTCGACGAATACTTCGAAGAAGCCACGGCGACGGTGCTGCAAGAAGTGCATCGCATCGCGAACATCGTTTCGGAATTCACGAAGTTTGCCCGGCTTCCGCCGCCAAAACCGGAACCCATCGATCTTGTCGAAGTGGCTCGAGGCGTCGTCACGTTGCATGCGTCCGCGGGCGAAGGTGTCGAGAAAACCGGGACGAAACGCGTCGAGCTCAAGGCCGACGTGATCCCCAGCGTGATGGCCGATCGCGATCAGATGGTGCAGGTCCTGACAAACCTCATCCAAAATGGCCTCGATGCGGCGAGCGTCATGCGCCCGGATCCGCGGGTGGTCGTGACGATCGATCTGGCCGCCGAGGACAAAGTGCGCATCGTCGTTCGGGACAATGGCCCGGGTGTTCCGCCCGAGATCTTGCCGCGTTTGTTCGAGCCGTATGCGACGAGCAAAGAGAAGGGCACGGGGCTCGGATTGGCGATCGTGCATCGCATGGTGTTCGAACACGGCGGGGAGATCGCGTATCGCGAAGCCACCAAAGGCGGCGCGGTTTTCGAGATTTTGTTGCCCGTTGCCGGTCCCGCGCTCCTCGACAAACCCCCGCCCGTCGATACGACATTTCGTCAAGAGAGGCCGTCGCCGACACCGACTTCGTGACACGTTGTCCAAGAGGTGGCCCGGATCGAGCGGCTCTGGCATGGTCCGGCCATGCGAAGTTTTCCGGCACGTGTCGGGTTGTTCATGACGGTCGTCGCGGCCTCGTTGGCCACGTTCGGGTGCGGAGGTTCGTCGATCAAAACGACGCCGCGAACACGTCCCAAAATCGTTCGCGCTCCGGTCGAAAAGGTCGCTCCGAAGGTGATTTTACCTGACCAACCAGCGATGTTGCCGGCGCATGTCATCGCTCGTTTCGAAGACGAATCATCGGTGCCTTACGTCGCGCGGCGTGGCGACGAGATGCTCCTCGTGTTCAACGCCAAAGGTCGGCTTTTCTCGCGGTTGCTCGGCGTTGATGGAACTCCCAAGGCGGACAACGTCGATCTTGGCACGAGCGTCGGCGAAGTGGCGCATGTCGCGATCACGCCTGTCGGCGACGGATGGATCGTGGCTTGGGTGGAAGGGCTTCGCGGCAATGCGACGGTTCGGTCGTTGACGCTCGATGCGGCGGGCCGTGTGCGTGGTGCCGCGTCAAACCTCGCGCAATCCGCCGAAGACGTGGCGTTTGTCGAAGTGATTGCCGGGACGAACGCCGCGCTTGTCGTGTGGGAGATCCCGCGCGACGCGTATGTCGACGTGATCGCCGTGCCGCTGAAGCCGGGACAAACTCCCGGGGCGGGCGTCGTGTTGGCTCGGCGTGTGCTTGGTTGGGGCATCACGCAGACCGATGGTGGGGCGGCGATCGCGACGTTGGTGGATGCATCGACCGACGCAACGGAACCGGGACGAACGGGTCGTGTGCTCTACGCCGACGTGGATCTCGACGGCAAAGTGTCGCCGCCCGTGACGGTGAGTGCCGAAGCCACGGCGCAAGGGGATCTCGTCGTGACGCGCGCGGGAGCGCAAACGCTGCTCGCGTGGACGGATGTGCGCGAGATCGATTCGAGCGTGTATGTCGCGACGATCGAACGAGGCGGCCGTGTCGTGACCGCGCCTCATCGCGCCACGCCGCCGCTGGGTGAACAAGCGCTGGTTTCGGTGGTGGGTGGAAATGGGACAAACCCGCGCACGTTGCTGGCTTGGGAAGACCTGATGCGTTCGCCGCGTGAAGGGCGCCTCATTCATCTGGGCCTTTTGGATGGCAGCGCGGTTCTTCGAAACGAACGGGCGACGCTCACGTTCAGCGCGAGCGGTCCGCCGGACATCGTCGCCGATGGCGATGGGTTTGCCGTGACAACCTTGGCGCCGATGGGATCGTCGTCCCGTCCCGTGACGGCCGATACGCCGATCTGGCCGGCATTCGTCCGCTTCGGCCCTGATCTTACCGTTCGAGCTTCCGAACCTTTGCGAGCCGAACCGTTTGCCGCGACAGACGGCATCCCGGACCTGACCCGTAGTTTGTCTTGTCAATCCGGGACGTGCACGACGCTCGCTTCCGGACCCGGTTCACCTGCGACCGTGGCGATTCTCGACTTGCCCGTGCGAAAAACATCCTGGCTTGCACCGGCTTCTCGCGATCCGGATGATGCGCCGCCTTTCGCCCGTTCCGTCACGAGCATCTACGACGGCGAGCATTTGGCGAAAGTCGCGGCGACGGAGCTCGTTGGTGGCACCTCGCTTGCCGCGTGGGTGACGTATTTCGTCGAGGGAAACGACGTTGCGCAGGGCAAACCCAGCAAGAAGGGAGAACCTCTGGCGACCGTTGGTGTACGAACGATTTCGCCGTCGGGAACCTTGGGAAAGCCGCTGGTCGTTTCCAATCGTGCCGTCTCGATCGGTGGTGTTGCTCTGGCGCGTACACCGAACGCGGAAGAGGCGGCGTTGGCGTGGGTTTCTCGGGACAAAGCCGAGACGCAGGTTCAACTGGCCAAACTCGGCACGGATCTGTCGAAAATGACGCAAAAGCCGCTGACGACGATCAAGCGCAAAGCGGCCAAAGGCGGCGTGCCGAGCGAAGCGAGCGATGTGGCGATCGCGTATGCGCCCGCGTCGGATCCTCAAGGTGGCGCGGATGATGGTTGGATCGTGGCTTGGGTCGACACGCGTGACGGCAATGCCGAGGTGTATGCAGCGCGTGTCGATCGGAATTTGCGCAAGGTCGTCGCGGATCGGCGCATCACGGAAGCTCCCGGGGATTCCGCGGAGGTCCAGGTCGTTTTGCGGGGCAAGGAGGTGTATGTCGTTTGGAGTGACGCACGGCAGAACCCCGATGAAGGAACGGGCGATATCTATGCTGTTCGTCTCGACGCACGGACGTTGCGGGAAGTCGGTCCCCCGATGCGCCTTTTTGCGTCGCCCGGGCATTCACGATCTCCCACGGCGGCTGTTGCGGGGGACAACGTCATCGTGGCTTGGATCGAAGATGCGGCATCGGAGACGGCCAACGCGGATGCCGGCGTGCGGATCGCGACGCTCGACGGACGCGGAGCGCTCGTAGGTGCGCCGATCCTGGTGCACGGTGACGACACGAGCACGATCAGCTCGGTGGCCATGACGTGCGCGGCAGCGCGTTGTCGCGGGGTTACGGCGGCGGCGATTCGCGAGAGCATGCAAATCGATGCTTTCGACTTGAACCCGGGGGCTCCGCCTGGTCCGCGAAAAACCGTGGTCACGTTGTCCGGGGGCGCCAACGCCGATGTTTCACCGACGTTTGCCGGGCCTTCGGCGAACAATTTGTTTTTCGGGGATGATTCCGTCGGAGGCAGCGGACGCGTTCGTCATTTGTCGATTGCTTGGACGTCCAAGTAAAAATCGTTTGATCACCAATCATCGTGACGCGGTCGAGGCTCACCGCGCAGCTCGCTCAGAGCATCGTCGACGGACAAGAGCACTTGTTCCACTTCGTCGGCGTTGTTTTCCCAGTGCGGACTGAGGCGCAGGGCACCGTCGGGCGTTGCGGTCATGACTCCACGCGCCGCCAACGTTCGGTGCACGTCGACGACGGACAGATTCGCCGGAGGCAAAACGCTCAAGATCGCGCTTCGACGATGCACGTCCGGCGCGCGTAACGACGTAAAGCCTCGCTCGACCAGGCCGGGTTCGACGCCGTCGGCCCAGCGTTGCGCGTGGTTCAGAATGTTTTGAGGTCCAAGGGAAAGCAGGAGATCCAACGCGGCTTCGAGGCCCACGAAACCGATGGTATTGAGCCCGCCGGGTTCGAACATCGGGGCGCCTTGTTTGAAGGGCGCGCCGTAACGCATCAGGTTCGGACCTTCGAGCAAGAAGCGCAGCGCGTCTTCTTGACTGAGCCAGCTCGCGAGGTGTGGCACGACAGACCCGCCGAGTTCTTTTCGTACGTACAAAAGGCCCGTGCCTTCGGGGCCCATGAGCCATTTGTGTCCGCCGGATGCGAGGTAATCGATGCCGATGGATCGGACGTCGATGGGCACGATGCCGAGCGCTTGAATGGCATCGACGAAGAGCTCGGCACCATAGGCGTGACAAACCTTGGCCATAACTTCGAGCGGCATGCGCAGGCCCGATTGAAACTGCACGGCGCTGACGGCCACGAGGCGCACGCCTTGTTTCAGTGTTTCTTCGAGTCGCGTGAGGCCCTGCTCGTCGCTTTCGAGAAAATCGCGCACCGAAAGCATGACGGGCGTCAAATCGAAGTGTTTTGCGGCTTGGAGCCAAGGCGTCACGTTGGCCGGAAATTCGCCTTCGAATAAGACGACGCGATCCTTTGTGCGCCAAGGAATACAATTCGCGATCGCCGTCACGCCGTACGACGTGTTGGGAATGAACGCGATTTCTTCGGCGGATGCGCCGATCAATTGAGCGAGTTTTCCGCGCAAACGATTGCGTTGGCTGATATGCGCGCCATACGCCCCCGCGCCTCGACGCCCGAATTCCACGAGCGCGTTTTGCATCGCGCGTCGTACCGGCCATGAAGGCGGCGATAACGCGGCGTGATTGCAATAAACGAGCGGCTCGAGGTCCGGGAACAACTCCCGACTGCCAAGCGTTGGCGTAAATGAAATGTCACTCGTGCGACTCATCATGCATCCGTTTCGTGAACGCTCCTCATCATCGAGACGCCGCAGAATGAGCACGCGAGGAGGTACGTGGCAAGACGTCTCCAATCGCCGCGCGCGATTTTTGATGCGTCACGATCGCCGTCGTATCCAGTTTCAAAGGCGCCATGGGCAATCGTTGCCGAATGTCAATGACGAGGCATGACCGACAAGCGTTTGTCTTGTCATTTCCCTAGATAAAGAGCGGCGCGGTTCGTCCGGGCGAGGGATTTCCTCGCGTTCCGGGGACGAACCCGTTTGTCTGTTACAAGCCCGTTCTGGTTTGGCGTGCGAAATTTTCTCGCGCGTACGTGATTTCGCGGAAATCGGAAAGCGTTTTACGCGTCTGTGCATTTCCGTGAACGAATGTAGCGTGGTTGTCATGGTTGAGCTGTTCACCGTGACGAACGGCTCGCTTACGTCACCGTTTGGCGTGCCTGTATGTCGACCGGCGTGCGCGGCTGGAAATCCGCGTCGGCTCATTTTCCTTGGATTTCTTGGAAGGAAATAGAAAGGCTCGGGCGTTCTCGTGATCGACAGCGGGGACTGCTTTCTTTGGATCTGTGGTCGCAACAACTGTTGCAAAAGTTCGACAAACGGATTCCGAGTCGTCGGGACTCGTCTGCAAATTGGTTCGTTTTTCTAGTACACAGGTTCGTCGGAGTCGTGCATCATGACTCCAATGCTGCCCAAGCATTCGTGGGGGACGCCGGGCCCGTCGCTCATGAAAATTGTATCGGTCCGACAAACAAAACTCGACCACCGGCCAGAGGAGGGCCAACGGGTTTGTCAAGCCACCATGATTGACATCCCGAAAGAAATCACATGCCGCGACGAACTGTTCCGGATCCTTTCGCCAGTCAGGTAGGTACTCGTATTCGTGAGCTTCGCGCCGAGCGAGGCATGTCTCTCGCCGAACTCGCCGATGCGAGTGAATTGTCGAAGGGGCATCTTTCGAGCGTCGAGCACGGCCTTGCCGCAATCACGATTCAGACGATTTCGCGTCTCGCCAAGGGCCTCGAAGTCCCGGCTTTGTATCTGTTGACCTTCAAAGCTGACGACGAGCGCGCCCACGCCGCGGAGCTCGTGCGTCATCTTTCGAAGGATGAGGTGCGCAAGTTGCGCCGTCAGTTGCAGCAACAAGTGGGCGGTAAAAAGCGCTCGTAAGCGCTGAATACAGGCCGCCCCGAGGGTTTGTCCCCGGGGCGGTTTGCTTTTTGTGGTGTCCGATCAATTCGCCAAGATAGGTTCGACACACCCTTCGCCGTACAGCTCCACTTCCACGTGCCGCACGCCAAAACACGACGCGCGCACGGCACATCGATCACACGCCGGCACGT
>WBZU01000604.1_pt1 | contig 30076 bp, 29 predicted proteins | sample 5204311 | NCBI WGS metagenome assembly WBZU01 (sample SAMN12344359, study PRJNA552823) | activated sludge metagenome | biome: Activated sludge suspended growth; feature: Nitrification reactor; material: Wastewater; isolation source: activated sludge from nitrification reactor of wastewater...
CAAGGCCCGCCACGACCCGCTCCCAGGCGGCTGCCAGGTCCGGCCGGGTGATCGCCTCCGCCCGCCGGCGCGCGGCGATCAGCGCCGCCTCGTTGAGCAGGTTCGCCAGCTCGGCGCCGGTGAACCCGGGCGTCTGGGACGCCAGCCACGGCAGATCCTTCTCGTCCAGCGGCTTGCCGGCGGCGTGCGCCTGCAGGATCTCCAGGCGGCCCTTGACGTCAGGGCGGTCGACGGTGATCTGGCGGTCGAAGCGCCCCGGGCGCAGCAAGGCGGGGTCCAGGACGTCCGGGCGGTTCGTCGCGGCGATCACCACGACGGCCTCCCCGGTGGCGAACCCGTCCATTTCCGACAGCAGCTGGTTGAGCGTCTGCTCGCGCTCGTCGTTGCCGCCGAGGCCGTGGGCGGCGCGGGCGCGGCCGACCGCGTCGATCTCGTCGATGAAGATGATCGCCGGCGCCGCCGCCCGGGCCTTCTTGAAGATGTCACGGACCCGGCCGGCGCCCAGGCCGACGATCATCTCCACAAAGTCAGAGCCGGTCACGCTGAAGAACGCCGCGCCGGATTCCCCGGCGGCGGCCTTGGCCAGCAGCGTCTTGCCGGTCCCCGGCGGCCCGACGAACAGGATGCCGCGCGGGACGCGCGCGCCGAGCTTCTCGAACCGCTTGGGGTCCTCGAGGAAGTCGACGACTTCCATGACTTCCTGGCGGGCGGATTCCAGGCCGGCGACGTCCTTGAACGTGACCGCGCCGCCGGCGTGAGGCTTCGTGAGATGCCGGGCGCCGCCCAGCAGCTTTCCCAGGCCGCTGGCGCGGCCCATGATCGCCATGAACAGCGCGAAGAACAGGATCATCGGGATCAGCTGGATTGCCAGGTCGCGCAGGATGCTGCCGGCCGGCGGGTTGCGCGCATACACCGGCACGCCGCCCTTGCGCGCGGCGGCGACCAGGTCATGCAGGCTGCGCTCGTCCGGGTAGGAGGTCTTCACTGGCTTGCGCCTGGGGTCGCGGTAGGTGACGGTGACCGTGTCGCCTTTGATGACCGCGACGGACTTCACGGCCTTCGGGGTGCTCAGGACGGACGTGAGCGCCCGTCCGAAGTCGCCGCGGGGCTCGCGGGTGGCTCCGGGCAGCGACCCCCAGAACGCCCACGCCAGGGCCAGCGTGGCGATCGTCGCGATGATGATGGTGACCACGCGGCGGGGCATCTGAGCCGATCATGCCTTCGCGGCGCGCCGGCGCCACGATTCCCGCCGGATCGCGCGGGCGCCGGAGATACGTTCATGCCATGCCCGGCCGCAAAGCGCACTGGCGCCACATCGCCGCCGATCCCGGCGCCGACGGCGCGTTTGACTGCCCGGCGCACGGCCGGGCGTGCCGGCGGGTCCCGGTGTCAGAGCACGTCCCGGATGGAAGCCTGCGGCTGTTCACGATCCCGGCCGGCCTGGGCGCCGATGACCGCGCTCCGGGGGCGCCGGACGGCGCCGGCCCCGCCGGGCAGCTGGTGATCCGCCGGCTTCCGGCCGTCCAGCGCCTGCGGGCCTGGTGGCGCCGGCGCCGCCGGCGCTCCTGACCGCGCGGCCTGCGGCGCGTTCAGCTTTCGGCTTCGGCTTGCTTCAGGGCGTCCGCGGCGATCGCCCGCAGCTCATCGGCGTCCGTGTGCTCTTCGGCGTGCGCGATCCGATCCAGCGTGTCGCGCAAATCAAGGAAGCGGGAGTGCAGCGCGCTGAACTGCGCGCCGGCGGGCAGCGCGACGGGCCCCGGGCCAGTGGCGGGGCCAGTGGCGAGCGCGGCGGCCATGTCAGGCGGCTTGAAGCCGGGCCCTTTGAGCACTTTGCCATCAGCGCGCTGGATCGGCTTGCCGTCCGGGCCCAGCTTGCTCATGTTCGCCCGGTGAACTTCCTCCACGGCGATGTCCAGGTCGATGCCGTGCGCCAGCGCCGTGCCGTAGGCGACGAACACGACGTCCGCCAGCTCACGGGCGATTGCGTCGCGGTCGCGGGCGGCCAGCGCCTCCATCAGCTCTGCGTGCTCTTCGGCGTGCAGCACCTCCCGCACGGCCAGGCGCGACTCCGGCGTGTCGTCAGGATGGGCGAACGCGGCATGGAACTCGCGCAGCAGCACGGCCAGGCTTCCGGCCTGCAGCGCCGCGCGGGCGGCCAGCAGAAGCGCCTCGGCGCTTCCAGCGTCCACAGCGGCGATCGCCTGCGCGGCGCTGCGGACGCGAAGGCCGGCCGCGGCCTCCGGCTCACGGCTGCCGTCCAGCGGGACCGCCGGCACGGCAAGCGGACGCCGGGCAGCGACAGCGTCCCTGATGGCCGCGAGCTGCTCGGGCGTGAACCTGCGCGGGCCGTAGCGCATGTCCGCCTGCGCTTGCACGTGGGCGGCCTCGCGGTCGCCGGCGCCGGGGGCCGGGGGGCCCTCTGCGCTGCGGCGGGAGTGTCCTGCAGGGCCGCTCATCGATGCCGGGCCTTCCCGGACCCTTCGCCTGGACGTGCCGCGGAGCTGGCGTCCGGCGGCGGCGCGGGCACCTCTCCAATGGCTTCGCGCTCGGTCTTGGCCCAGCCGCGGCGGTGCAGCGCCTGCCGGGCGGCGGCGCGGACCAGCACCGGCCAGAGCATCCAGCTGTAGAACGCGTACACGTTGGCGATCAGGAACCCTGCGGCCATGCCGCGCAGGCCATGGCGGGACCCGCGGGCCATGCAGCCGAGAATCACCCCGCCGAACCCCAGCGCGTAGAAGAACGCTAGCTGCAGCCACGGGCCGCCGAGCCAGAACCCGGCCTGGCCGGTGGCCGTCAGCCAGACCGCCCCGATCAGCGCCGCGCCGACCCCCGCCTGCCAGAACGGCATCAGCAGGTAGGCGCCCAGGTCAAGGCGCGCGGGCAGGCTCAGCCCCCGGGCCCGCCGCACCGCCGGCAGATGCGAGATCGCCTGCAGGTTGCCTTGCGCCCACCGGGCGCGCTGGCGGTACAGGCGCCGCAGGCTGCGCAGGCCCTGCTGGTGCACGCAGGCGCGCAGCTCCTGGCGGCCCAGCCAGCCGGCCTGCAGCAGGCGCAGGCCAAGGTCCTGGTCCTCGGTGAGGCGGTCATGCCACGGGCCCGGGCCGTCGTCGATGTCCTGCAGGGCTGACAGCCGGTTGAACTGGCCGTTGCCGCCCATCCCGGCGCTGCCCCAGCCGCTGCGGCCGGCCTGGTACAGCAGCCCGTAGACGGAGAACTCGATGTCCTGCATCCAGGTCAGCAGATGCCGGCGGTTGTAGATGCGCACCAGCAGCTGGCAGCCGCCGGTGCGCTCGTCAGTGAAATGCGCCGCGACGGCCGCGGGGGCGTCAGGATCAAGGCGCCCGTCGGCGTCGATCACGCACACGATCACGTCCTCAGGGGCGAACCCGGCGTCGGCGGCGATCCGGGGGACCAGCCGGTAGGCGCCGTTGAGGGCGGCGGCCTTGCCCTGCCGGGCGTCCGGGGCCGTGCGCTCGAGCACGAGCAGGTCCCGGCTGGGCAGCCCCGCCAGCACTGCGGCGGTCCCGTCGTCGGACCCGTCGTTGATCACCAGGATCCGCTTGTGCAGCGCCCGGACGGCCAGGAGCCTGCCGATGCTGTCGGCGATCACGGCCTCCTCGTTGAGCGCCGGCACCAGGAACACCCACAGCTTCCCGTCGGCGGCGATCGGATCCGGGTCCGGCTCCGTCCGCTGCCAGATCCGGCCCCGCACGAACAGGGCCGCCGTCCAGGCCAGCATCGCGCAGATCACCGCGAACGCCCCGACGAACAGGATCTGCCAGCCCAGCGGGACGCCCTGAAATGGCAGGCTGACCGCCGCGATGGTCATGCTGCGCTCCCGGCGGGCCGCAGATGGCCCGGGGCGACGTCCTCGATGCGCGCTCCGGAGAACGCGACGCGCAGGCCGCCGTCCTCATAGCAGGCGAACACCCGCCCGGCGCCGTGGCGGGGATGCACGACGCTCATGCCGGTGGCGAACTCGCGGGCGACGCCGGCGGAGTCCCGCGCGGCGAGCGTGTCGATGCGCTTGCGGGCGGAGCGGGCCGCCTTGGCCGGCCGCGGGCGGGGGAGAGGCTGCCGGGCGTCCCGCCGGGACGGCGCGGGACGGCCTGCCGGGCGCTGCCCGCGCGAGGCTCCGGCGGCAGGCTTGCCGCGGTCAGGGAACGCGCGGCGCCGCCGGGTCGGGCCGGGCTGCTCGCGCACGACCGCGCCGGGCAGGTCCGCCAGGAACGCGGCAGGCTCGGCGGACTGGCGCTCGCCCCAGGCCATCCGCTCCTCGCAGTGGCTCATGATCAGCTCCTCCATCGCGCGGGTCATCCCGACGTACAGCAGCCGCCGGGATTCCTCCACGTCGGCGCCGGACTTCGCGCTCCACAGCAGCAGCCGCTGCTCCAGCCCGGTCAGATACACCGTCGGGAACTCCAGGCCCTTGGTGGCGTGCATCGTCATCAGCGACACCCCGGAAGGCTTCTCCCGCGGGTCGGCCTCCGCGAGCGCCGCCTGCTCCAGGAACAGGGGCAGCGCCTGGCGCCACGGCGTGCCTTCGGCGGCCCTGGTGCGGTTCACCAGCGCCTGGCAGTTCATGAGCCGCTCCTGCCCCTCAGGGCCCTTGCCGGCGAAGCTGGCCAGCAGGCCGGAGCCTTTCAGCAGGCCGGCGAGCAGCTCGTGCAGCGGCAGGACCGGATTCGCGGCCGAGGCGCGGAGCATCAGCGCTCCGAACGCCGCCATGCCCGCCGGGGCCGGGCAGGCCGCCGCCGCGTCGATCAGGCTGCCGCCGGCGGCGGCCTGCAGGACCTTGGCGATCGCCGCCGGGCCGCAGCCGCGCCGGGGCGCGCCGACGGCCCGCTCGAACGCGAGCCGGTCGGCCGGGTTGGCGAGCAGCTGCAGATAGGCGAGCGCGTCGCGCACTTCGGCGCGGGCGAGGAACTCCAGGCCGCCAACGACGTGGTAGGGAACGCCGCGGCCCTTGAGCTCCTCCTCGATCTCCTGGGACTGCGCGTTGTTGCGATAGACCACCGCGATCGACGACGGCGGCGCTCCGCGGCTGATCCTCGCCTCGATGTCGGAGGCCACCCACGCCGCCTCGTCCCAGTGCGTCGGATGGCACAGCAGCCGCACCGGCACGCCGCGCGGGCGGGTGGCCACCAGCTGCTTGTCGGTGCGCTGCGCCGCGGCGGACGCGAGCGCGTTGGCGGCCTGCACGATCGCCTGCGAGGACCGGTAGTTCTCCTCCAGCTTGATGACTTTCGTGCCGGGCCAGTCGCGCTCGAAATTCAGGATCTGCCCGACTTCGGCGCCGCGGAACCGGTACACCGACTGCAGGTCGTCCCCGACGGCGCACACTCGCCCGTGCGGCGCCAGATGGCGCAGGATGCGCTCCTGCAGCGGGTTGGTGTCCTGGTACTCGTCGACGTGGACGTACTTGAACCGGCCCGCCCACGCCTCCCGGCCCGCCGGGGAGGCCAGCGTGCGCTCGGCCAGCACCAGCATGTCGTCGAAGTCGATCATGCCAGCCTCTGACAGCAGCCGGCCGTAGGCCGTCCACGCCGCGGCGATCCGGGCGTCCTGGGCGGGCAGGTCCCGGGGGGACAGCCGCTGGTTCTTGGAGCGGCTGATGGCCGCCCGGGCCTTCTTGACCTCGGCGGGGTCGTCGTGGCCGGGGAACGCCGCCTTGAACGCCTCCTTCAGCAGCTGGCGGGACGCGGCGGCGTCAGCGATCGTGAACGCGCCCGGGACCGCCCCGGCCTGCTCCCCGGACGCCCGCAGGATCTGCGCGGACAGCCGGTGAAACGTCATCGCCCACACCCGCCGGCCGTCCGGGCCTGCCGCCGCGCTGATCCGGTCCTTCATCTCCCCGGCGGCCTTGTTGGTGAACGTGACCGCCAGGATCTCCCGGGGCTGCGCCAGGCCCAGCTGCAGGATCCGCGCGACCCGCGCGGTCACCGTCCGGGTTTTGCCGGATCCGGCGCCGGCGAGGATCAGCACGGGGCCGTCCAGATGCTCGCAGGCTTCCCGCTGGGACGGGTTCAGGCCGGACAGGGCGTCAGCGCTCATCCTTGAACGTACGCGAGCGGCCCGGGGCCGCAGCCGCGCTCAGAACCGCTTCGGGCGCTCGAACGGGTCGCTGAGGAGCTGGTCGAGCTCCATCACGGCGGTCTCGTAGAAGAACATCCGGTCGCTCAGCGACGAGCCCATGCGGATGCTCGAGTCGATCACGTCGGCGAGCTCCTCCGCGCGCTCGGCCACCATCGGCCGCACGCCCGGCTGGCGGGCCTGGGCGATCAGCTCCTCAAAGGCATGCTTGAGCGATCCAAGGTCACCGGGACGGTAGTCCATCCGCCGAGTATGCCTCCGCGCCGGCGCGCCCCTGCGACTTTCCTGCTCAACCGGGCTTTTCCGAGCGCCCTATTCGTCGCCGGGGCCGGCTTCGTCCTCGAGGTCGTAGACGTCGCGCTCGTAGCAGTGCGACACCGCCGCCAGGGACTCCGCGTGGCGCTGGATCGACACGGCCGCGCGCTCCGCCTGATCGCGGGTGATCCCGGGCCGGCAGGCCACGGTCACCCGCACCGACCATTCGCGCTCGAGCTCTGCCATGGCCGGGAGCCTAGCCGCCGTCCCGCGCCGGCGCCGGGCCGCCGGCCGCCCAGGACGCGGGAGATACGTTCATGGCAGTGCCCGCGCCCGCCCTGTCCGGCTTCTCCGTCCCGCGATGACCGCGCTGAGCCTTGCTGCCCTGGCGGCCCTGATCGCTTTGAACGCCGCGTTCGTGGCGGCTGAGTTCGCGCTGGTGCGCTCCCGGGCGGCGCGGCTGGACGGTGATGCGCGCAGCGGCCGGGCGGCGCGGCGCGCGCTCGCGGACCCCGGCTCGTTCCTGGCGGCCTGCCAGGTCGGCGTCACGATGTGCTCGATCGCGATCGGGTTCGTCGGCGAGCCCGTCATCGCCGGCCTGATCGAGCCGCTGCTCGGCGGCCCCGCCGGCCGCGCCGCCGCGGCCGTCCTCAGCCTCCTGGCCGCCTACGCAGTCATCACCGCCGTGCACATCACCGCCGGCGAGCAGGCCCCGAAGCTGTACGCGATCAGCCGCCCCGAGCGGGTGCTGGCCGCGCTCGCCGGCCCCGTCGGCGTGTTCCTGTCGGCGCTGCGGCCTGCGGTGCGGGCGCTGTCATGGGCGACAGCGATGATCCTGCGGCCGTTCGGAGTGGACGCGGACGCTGCGCATGACGCCCCCGCCTCCCAGGCGGAAATCCAGGCGCTGATCTCCGGGTCAGCCCGGGACGGGCAGCTGGACGCCGGGGAGGCCCGGATGCTGCGCGGCGTGTTCCGCCTGCATGAGAAGCACGCCCGGAACGTGATGACCCCGGCGCCGGACCTGGTCAGCGTCGCTGACGACGCGTCCGCCGCCCAGGCGCTGCAGGCCTGCGCGGACTCAGGCCGCAGCCGCCTGCTGGTGGTCCGCGCCTCCGACCCCGGCACGGCCGTGGGGACGGTGTCGGCGACCCGGCTGGCCGGCGCCCTGCTCGGCGGCGGCCCGGACGCGCCGATCAGCCCGCTGATCTTCAAGGCGCCGATGGTCCCCGAAACCAAGCCGCTGGATGACCTGCTGGCAATGCTGCAGGCGGCACGGTCGTCGCTGGCGATCGTCCTGGACGAGTACGGCCGCGCCGCCGGCGTCGTGTCGGTGGAGGACATCGTCGAGGAGGCCGTCGGCGAGATCGACGACGAAACCGACGCCCGCGGCCGCCCGGTCCGCCGGACCGGGCCGGGCTCCTGGCAGGTGGACGGGTCCCTGAGCCTCTCAGACCTTCCGGCTTACGGCCTGGATCTCGGGCCCGGCCGGGAGGGGGCCTCCAGCGTCGGCGGCCTGGTGTTCAGCCTGCTGGGCCGGCTGCCGCTCCGCGGCGACACCGTCGCGCACGCCGGGCACTGGCTGACCGTCGAGGCGATGGACGGCTCCCGGATCTCCCAGGTCGCCGTCGCCCGGGTCAGCTGACCGGGCCCTGCCGGCCGGAGGCGCCGCATTCGCGCTTGCGCTCGGCGGCTTCCCGGCGCTCCCGGGCTGCAGCGACCAGCTCCCCGAACTGCGGGTTGCGTTCCAGGCGCTCCTGCACGAGCTCGTCGAGGAAGTCAGGCTCGTCGTCCATCGCGCAAGCATGCCATCCGGCCGGCTCCGGGCTCGAGCTCGCTGTGCGGTTCACGGCGAGCCCGGGAAGATTCTGGCGCCGCGCAGGTCAGCGGGCAGGAACTCCTGCCGGCCGTGAGGGTCCCGGGAGGCGTGCACGTAGGAGCCGTCCGCGGACGGCCCGGCCCGCAGGCCCGCCGGCACGTCATAGGACGGGGAGGACTGCACCAGCTCGCGGGCGGCCTGCAGGCCGCGGAAGCTGTCCCAGTTCTTCGGGGCGGCCGCCAGGGCGCAGACGGCATGCGCGAGCGTGATGAAGCATTCCGGGGCGCCGATCTGATGCACGGCGTCGAAGGCGGCCTGGGCGAGCACGAGCGCGCTGCGGTCCGCGACGCCGATGTCCTCGGACGCGAGAATCACCAGGCGCCGCGCGATGAACCGGGGCTCCTCGCCGCCGGCTTCCAGGCGCGCCAGCCAGTACAGGGCAGCGTCGCGGTCCGAGCCGCGGACGCTCTTGATGAGCGCGCTGATCATGTCGTGATGGCCGTCGCGGCGGCTGAACGACGGGATCCGCCGGCCGGCGCGGGCCTGCACCATCTCCGCGGTGATCTCCGACCCTGCCGGGAGCCCGGCGGCGGCGAGCTCCAGGGCGCCCAGCAGCGCCCGGGCGTCCCCGTCGGCGCGGGCGACCAGCGCCCGGCGGGCGTCCTCCCCGGCGGAGAGATCCAGGGCGCCCAGGCCGCGGGAGCGGTCAGACAGCGCCCGGGCCAGCAGCTCCTGAAGGGCCGCGTCGTCCAGGCGCCCGAGCTCATAGACCTGCAGGCGCGAGCGCAGCGCCGGGTTGATCTCAAACGCGACGTTCTCGGTGGTTGCGCCGACGAGAATCACCGTGCCGTCCTCAACGTACGGGAGCAGCGCATCCTGCTGGGCGCGGTTCCACCGGGCGATCTCGTCGACGAACAGCAGCGTGCGCTGCCCGTCGCGGCGGCGCGACAGCGCCCGGTCGATGACGCCGCGCAGGTCCTTGATGCCGTCGGTGACCGCGTTGAGCTTCTCGTAGGCGGCGTCGGCGGCATCCGCGGCCGCCCGGGCGATCGTGGTCTTGCCGGTTCCCGGAGGGCCCGTCAGCACGAAGCTGGGCAGGTGCCCGGCGTCCAGCGCCGCCCGCAGCGGGCCTCCGGGCGCGGCGGCGGGCTGCCCGGCGACTTCGTCCAGGGAGCGCGGCCGCATCCGGTCCGCCAGCGGCGCCGACGCCGCCAGCCGCTCGCCGCCGAAGCTGAGCTGATCGTCCATGGCGCGAACTTACCGTCGGCCGGCGCCGAGCAGGCCGGCCCGCCACAGCGCCTGCCAGGCAGCGGGCGCGGGGACCCGGTCGGTGATCAGGATCCCGTCGAGATGGTCGATTTCGTGCTGGATGACTCTCGCGAGGGTCCCGCCGGCGGCGAACTCCGACGCGGCGCCTTCGGGGCTCAGGCCGCTGACCTCCGCGCTGGCGGGGCGGACGACGTCCAGGAAGACCCCTGGGAGGCTCAAACAGCCTTCCTCGCCGGCGGCGGCTTCGCCGGACGGGCTGGCCTGCGGGTTGGCGATCACGATCGCGCTGGTGCCGTCGCCGCCGTCAGAGCCGGGAACGCGCACGGCGATCAGCCGCAGCGCCACTCCGATCTGCGGGGCGGCCAGGCCGGCGCCGCCATGCTGGTGCATGACCTCCACCATGACCTGCGCCAGCTCCGGGATCCCGGAGAAGTCGTCGATCTCCTTCGCGCGGGTGCGCAGCCCCGGGTCGCCGAGCGTCCGCACGGCCGGCAGGGCGCCGGCCCACGGAACTCGCCGGGTGAGAGGGCGGGCGGCAGGCACGCCGGAACCTACCGCGCCTCCTGCCCGGTCAGGTCTTCAGCTGATGCCAGGTCGGGAAGTCAATGGCGGGCACGGCATCCAGGTCGCAGCCGGCCTGCGCGGGCTCGAAGCCGATGGCGGCGCACGCGGCGACGGCCGGGCCGTCCGGGTAGTGCAGGCGCAGCAGGTCCCCGACGCTCATGGTCCGGTCCGCGAACCCGTCAGGCTTGGACGACTGCGCGTTGTTGCCCAGGATGCCGTACACCCGCTCGCAGTCGGCTTCCAGGCTGCCGTCCAGCTCGAAACTTGCGTCCAGGGCCTTGCGCAGGACCGCCGAGGCCGGGTCAAAGCCCGACAGCATCGCGATCGGCTGCTCGTTGTAGAAGACTTCCACGCGGACGTTCATGCCCGGCACTGTATCCGCCGGCGGGGACCTTCCCGCCGGCCGGGCGGTACATCCACGAGTGGCCGCGATCGCCCTGGTTCTCGCCGGATGCCTGCTGGCGGCGCCGGCCCCGGCTTCCCGCCCGGGCGCCCGGCGCCCGGCAAGCCCGTGGCTGGCCGCTGCCCTGGCTGCAGGCTCGGCGGCGGCGGCGCTGGCCGCCGCGCTGGCGGGCGGATCCGGCGCGCTGACGGCGGCCGGATGGGCGGCAGTCGCCGCCGGAGCGCTGGCGTGGCCGGCGCTGACGGCGCGGGCCTGGCCGGCCCGGTGCGCCCTGGCAGCCGCCGGGCTGGCGGCCGGCGCCGTGCTCGGCCCCCAGCCGGCGCTGACGGCAGCCGGCTGCCTGGGCGCCGCCGGGCTGATCGCCTGGCTGTCCGGGCCGCGCGGCGCGGCGCTGGCCTGCGCGGCGCTGGCCGCCGGCGACGTGATCATGTGGCAGGCCGGGCTGCTGGGGCAGTTCCAGTACGCCGCCGCGGCTCCCGGGCCGATCGCCCTGCATCCCCTCGGGTCCGTGGCTGTCGGCGGCTGGCAGCTGGGCGCCGGGGATCTCCTGTGCGCCGCACTGGCCGGCGCCTACGCCAAAGGCATGGCCGGCCGCCTGCCGCTGGCCGCCGCCGCCGGCGCCTGCGCGGCAGGAGCCTGCGCGCTGGCCGCCTGGGCCCAGGCGGCCGCGGATCCGGCGCCCGCGACGCTGCCGGCCGCACTGGCCGTCGTGTGCGCGTGGGCGGCCTCGAGGCGAAACCGGGCGCCTGCGCGTGCCGGCGCCCCCGCGCGGCCGTAGGCTGACCTCCGTGCAAGGCTTCCATCAGCTGCTTGCCGCCGCGCGCGCCCGCGGCGCCTCCGACGTCCACCTGAAGGAAGGCATGGCGCCGGCCCTGCGCACGTCCGGCGGCCTGGCCGTCCTGGACGGGCAGCCGTGGGAGCGCCAGCATCTGGAGGCTGTCATGGACCAGATGCTCGGCGCGAAGAGGTTCCGGGAGTTCCTGGAGACCGGCGAGGCCGACCTGGCGATCCATTCCCCCGAGTCAGGGCGCGCCCGGGTCGCCTGCTACGTCGAGCGCGGGCAGCTGGGCATGGCGGTGCGCCTCATCAGCCTGCACGTCCCGGAGCTGTCCGAGCTCGGCCTGCCCGAGCAGATCAGCCGCCTGGCGTCCTACCCGGACGGCCTGGTGATCGTCGCCGGGCCCACCGGCTCGGGGAAGTCCACGACGCTGGCGGGAGTCATCAACCAGATCAACGCCTCCCAGGCCCGCCACATCCTCACGATCGAGGACCCGATCGAGTACGTGCATCCGCGCCGGTCCAGCATCATCACCCAGCGCGAAGTCGGCCAGGACACGCAGGGCTTTCACGCGGCGCTGCGCTCGGCGATGCGCCAGGACCCCGACGTGATCGTCATCGGCGAGGCCCGTGACGCCGAGACGATGCGCACGGCGCTGGCCGCCGCCGAGACCGGGCATCTGGTGTTCACCACCTTGCACACGGTCTCGGCCGCCGAGACGCTCGCGCGCATCTTCGAGATGTTCCCAGTCGACCAGCACGCGCAGCTGCGCGGCATGCTCGCCGGCGTGCTGCGCGCCGTCGTCTGCCAGCGGATTCTCCCGGACGCCCATGGCGGCCGGGCGGTCGTGCAGGAGATCATGTTCCAGTCCGGCCGGGTTTCTGACGCGATCGCCGACCCGGACAAGGCCGGCGGGCTGGAGGACATCATCGCCGAGTCCGCCTCCCACCATCAGATGCAGACGTTCAACCAGGCCCTGTGCGCGATGGTCGCGTCCGGACGGCTGGCCGCCGAGACGGCCGTGCAGGCCAGCAGCCGGCCGCAGGACCTGCGGCTGCTGCTGCAGCGCAGCATGGGCCATGACCCGCTCGCCCCCGGCGGCGGCGCCCCGGCGGACGTCGGCCTGTCCTGAACCCGGGCCGGCGCCCGAAGCCGATGGCACCTTTGAGGCGAGCTGATGAGCGCCGCTGAGACCCTCGCCCAGATGTTCGCCGGCCGCGACCGGGCGCTGCCTGCCGATGATGTGATCGGCGCGTTCGCGGACGCCTGCGACCAGGCCGGCGCCGACGTGGTGTTCCTCGGGGAGGCCAGCGACGGCAGCCCGCTGGTGATGGCCGGCGCCGGCGAAGGCCGGCCGCTGCTGCTGGTCGCCGGCAGCCCCGGAGACGGTGTCCTGTCCCCGGAGGCCGCCTGCGCGGTCCTGGCCGGCCACGCCGAGCTGCTGGCCGGCTGGCGGGCCTGGGTGATCTGCGCCCTGGACATCCACCGGCTGCGCCTCAACGACGCGGCGCTGGCCAGCCGCATGAGCATCAAGGCGCTGCTGGGCTCGCGCCGCGCCCCGTGGGGGCCGGGGGAGGACCCGGAAACCAATCTGCCGTTCTCCGGCGGCGACGTGCACCAGCCTGAGAAGGCCCCCGCCGGCGCCCCGGACGAGTTCGTGGAGTCCAGCCCGGAGGCGTGCGCGCTGGCCCGGGCGATCCTGCATGTGCGCCCGGAGGTGATGGTGAGCTTTCGCTCCTCGCTGATCGGCGGAGTCGAAGTGGCCTGCTCTCAGGAGCTGGGAGAGGACGGTGCCCGGCGGCTGGAGCGCGCCGTCGCCGCTGCAGGCCTTCCGGTCCAGCACGGCACCCGCACCCGCACCGGCCGTGCGCATCCGGACTGCCCGGCCGTCACGGTCCTTCCGCCCCTGGACGAGGAGGCCTCCCGGGCCTCCGACGCCCTCGCGCAGATGGCCTTGCAGGGCCCCCAGGACGGCCGGCAGCTGCGCCTGACCGGCGGCCCGTCCTCCTGGCAGCTGGCGACCGAGGCGAACCCGGACTGCCTGTTCGTGTCCGTTGAAGTGCCGCGCCTGTACGCGCTGCCGTTCGGGTCGGACGCCCCCGCCGGGATCCTGCGCACCGTCACCGCATCCGAGGAGGAGCGCAAAGGCAAGCCGCGGCGGATCGTCACGCTCACAGACCCTGACAGCCCCGCCGATGGCGTGGAGCTGCGCTCAGAGCCTGCCGGCAGCGGCCCGCTGGGCCTGCTCGAGGACCAGGAAGCGGCGTGCGGGTGGCTGGCCGTGGAAGCCGCCGAAGTCCGCAAGGACCTGCTCGGCCGCGCCCTGGAAGTCATGGAAGCGGCGGTCCCGTCCTGCCAGCACGCCGGCCATCAGCGCAGCATGCAGCTGCTGCGCGCCGGACGCGAAACGCAGGCGGCGGTGATGGAGGCCTACCGGGAGAACCGCCGCTACGGGAAGCCCGCCACGCAGGCCGACGCGGCGCAGTGGACGTCAGCGCACGCCCTGCAGACCGCCGCGATGATCATCGAGGCCCGCCACGGCCTGGACCTGGAGGACCCTCGTGACCGCGAGATCGAAGGGGCGGCGGAAAAGCTGGGGCTGCTGGCCGCCCAGGCCATGCAGGCCGCCGGCCGGCTGCGCTTCTCGCAGTTTCCTCAGCAGGCCGGGGCGTGGGGCGCCGGGCTGGATGCCGCCGTCGCGCTGGCTGATGAGCCGGCGACGCGGCTGGCCCGCGCCCAGGCCGCCGAGCGCAAGGCCCGCCAGGGCCTGAAGGCCGCCCGGCGCGCCACCCGCGACATGCACAACCTGAAGCGCCCGCGCTCTGACCGGCGTGCCGCCGAGGAGGCCGAGGAGGCCAGCGAGCGCGCGTGGCAGGACGCCAAGGCCCGCCTGGACGCCGCCGAGGCCCTCGCCGCTGGCCCGGATGCCGGGCCGGAACCGGCGCCGGCAGCGGATCATCAGGCGCCCGGGCATGCCGGCGAGCCCGCAGCCGCTGCGGAGCCTGAGGCCGGCCCCGCAGAGGAGCCCGGGCCAGAAGCCGGGCCTGAGGCAGAGCCGGAACCGGAGGCCGCGCCCGCGACGGAGCCTGAGGCCGGCCCCGCAGAGGAGCCCGGGCCAGACGCCGGGCCTGAGGCAGAGCCGGAAGCCGGGCCTGAACCGGGGCCGGAAGCTGCGGCGGAACCGGAAGGGCAGGCCGAGCCTGCGCCGGAGCCTGCGCCGGAGCCTGCGCCGCAATCCGAGCCAGAGCCCGGCGAGGAGCCGGAAGAACAGGGCGAACCGGAATCGAAAGGGCCGTCCGGGCCGGACGACATCCCTCTGGAAGACCGCCTGCCGCGCCGCATCGAGCTGCCGGCCGAATGGGGCGCCGGCCCGATCTCCTGGAAGCGCCAGATCCCTGACCCGGACGCGCCCAGCCCGCTCGCCGCGCTGGCCGGCGCCTCAGAGCGCCAGGCGGCGCCGCGCCCCCGCCGCGGGTCCGGCACCGAGATCCAGGCCGCCGAGCCCGCCCGCCGCCAGGCGCTGCGCCGCGCCCCGGCCGGCTTCCGCCGCCACCGCGGCAGCCTCGCCGCCCGCGCGCCCGCGCCGCGCGCCGCCCTGGCGGCGCCGCCTCCGACGCCGGGGCGGTTCTCCCGCCGGCGCCGGCATCTGACCGCCTGACCGCAGGACCGGGAGAAGGAGCCCGGGCGCCGGCGTCGAAGCTGCCGTCATGGCCGCATCCGTCACGGAGCCCGCCGCCGCCGCGGGGCAGCCGCCCCTGCGCGTCATCGGCAGGCTGCTGTCCTCCCGCGGGCCCGGCACGCCGGAGGAGCGCCTGGAGCTGCTGGGCCGCCTGATGCGCCACGGCGGCGGCTGGTGGCGCGCCGAGGACATCGCCGCCGCCGGCGAAAGCCTCCCGGAGCTGCGCGACGGCCTGCGGGCGCTGCGCCGCGCCGGGATGCTCGAATGGGACGAGCGCGCCCAGGCCTACGCGCTGGCCGAGCGCATGCGCGTCCCCGCCGCCCTGCTGCTGCTGGCCTGCGACCCGGACGCCTGCGAAAGCTCAGAGCAGATCCGCCAGCTCGACGCGCTCATCCCGTTCGCCCAGGCGGGGCCGCGCAGCAGCGGCAGCGCCGCGGCGCCGGCGTGGGCCATCCTCGACGTCCTCGAACGCGACAGCAAGGCCCTCGAGCGCGCCCAGGGCAGCGCCCAGGGCGTCGAAGAAGCCGCCCGCGAGCGCTGGCTGGCCGACAGCGCCGCCGGGATGGCCGGCGCTGCCGGCCGGCTCGCCGAGCTCGCCGGCGACGGCCCGCTGGACCCGGCGCTGGCCGCCCGGGCCGTGGAGCTCATCAGCCGCGTCGGCGGCCTCGTCGCGGCGCTGTCTCAGCAGATGAGCCGAGCCAGCCGCGACCTGCTGCGCCTGCCCGGATCCCGGCGGGCACCGTCTGAGCTGCGTGCCGCCGCCGCCGGCATGGACGACGCCGAGCTGGCCGAGCTGGCCGCCGCCGCCGGCGCCAGCGCCCCAGCGTGCGTGCACGCCCTGGCGCCCGAAGGCCAGCTCGCGCTCGCCGGCGCCTCCGGCCTGCCCGCGGACGCCGCCTCCCGGGAGTTCCCCGCTCTCGCCGACCTGGCCGCCAGCCCGCCGCCGGCCCCCGAGGCGCGCGAGCCGGACTCGCGGGCCGCCGCCGCCCGGCGCCTTCAGGCCGCCACCCGCCCGCGGACCATGGCCCGGGAGCTGTTCGAGCCGATCGACTCATGGGGCGATGCGCTGGCGCTGCAGTCCGGCCTCGCCCGCCTGCATGACCAGCGCTCCCGCGCCGGGCAGCCCGGCTGGGCCGCCCTGCCCGAGATGGTCTCGCTGGGAGCCGGGGCCGCCGGCCGAGCCCGCGAAATCGAAAGCGCCGGCGCATGACGGAGCCGGGGCCGCTCGAAGCTCGTGCCCGGGAGATCAGCCAGCTGATCCTGTGCTCCCCCGCCGGCGCCGGCGGCCTGGACGACCTCGCCGCCGACCCCGCCCTCGCCGAGGAAGTCGCCGCGCGCCTGGACGCCTGCGGGCTGCAGCTGCACCGCTCCCGCGCGCACGGCAGGTGGCTGGCCGCCACCGCCCCGGACCTGCGGGACGCCGCCACGCACGGCCTGTCCGAGCCTCAGCTCGCTGCGCTCGGCGCCCTGTACGTCTCCTTGGAGATCGCCCCGGAGCCCGGCCCGGACACGAAAGCCCGCCTGGCCGTGACGGAGTTCTGCGAGCAGTTCGCCGCGCCGCGAGGCTGGCAGGCCGCGCATGTGCGCCGCACCATCCTCGGGCCCCTGGAAGCGCACGGCTACATCCGCGTGACCCAGCCGCAAGGGTCGCGCCGCGCCGCGGTCATCGCCGCCGGGCCGCGGATGGCGCTGCTGGACCGCCGGCGCATCATCCGCGGCCTCGAACGCTGCGCCGACGCCCAGGACGCCGCATGATCCGCTCAATCCAGGCGATCGACTGGGCGTCGTTGCAGCCGTTCCCTCTGGCGATCCACCCGGGCGTGACGGTGCTCACCGGGCAGAACGGATCCGGGAAATCCAGCGCCTTGGACGCCATCAAGGCCGTCCTGGGCGCGCAGCGGTTCGGGCAGGGGCGCACCGCCGCCGCCTACATCAACAGCGGCCGCGGCGTCCGCCCGGCCGCGAAAGAAGCGTTCGTGCTGGCCTGCTGCGCCGGCGACGGCCGGCCTCTGCCGTTCGCTGACGGACGCGGCGAGTTCACGCTCGTGCTGCGCGCCACCCGGTCACGGCGCCTGCATCTGGCGCTGCCCGGGCACGTGATGCTCGGCGTCTCAGGCGCCAGCCTCGCCGAGGACCTGCAGACGTTCGTCAGCGCCCACCCGCGGCGCCAGTGGATGGACCCGCGCGCCTACCAGGACAAGGTGCTGGCGCCGCTGGGCGCCTCCGCCGCCGCCCGGCGCCTGCTGGAGATCCCCCAGGGGGAGGCGCAGCGGCTGCTGGACGGCCGCCCCGGCCGGCTGCTGCGCGACCTGCTGGGCCTGATGGGCGCCCTGGAGCCCCTGGAGGCGCTGGACGCCCGCCGCGGCGAATATCAGGAAGCCCGCGCCGAGCGCGACCGGGCGCACCGGGCGCTGCTGGAAGAGCAGCTCGCGCTCGAGCGGATGTCCCAGCCGGGCTCCGCGCACGCCCGGCTCGCCGAAGCCCGGGATCGCCTCGCCGAAGCCGAAGCACTCGCCCGCGGATCCGCCCACGCCGCTGCCGAAGCCGCCGGGGACGCCGGGCAGGCTGCCAAAGCCGCGTGCGAGCGCGCTGCCGGTCGCCTCGCAGAAGCCCAGGCGAAGCTTGAAGCCGCCCGGGACGCCCGGGACGCCGCCGCGCCCGCCGCCCGGCTGGACCGGATGGCCGCCGCCGCTGCGCAGGCGCTGCGCGACGCCGGCCTGGACGCCGAGGCCCCCGGCCTGGACGCCGAAGCGCCATGGCATGCCGCCGCCGCCGGCCTCGCCGGCGCCGTCGCGGTCGCTCCGGGATCCTGGAAGCAGGCGCAGGACGCTGCCGCCGCCCATCCCGGCGTCACCTTCATCAGGGCGCCCCGGGGGCCAGGCCCCGGCCGGCGGCTGCTGGACGCCCTTCTGCCCGCCGGCGTGAAGCTCAACCGCGCCGGCACGCACGCTCTCAGCCCGGCCGCCGGGACGCTGCGGCCGGTCGCGCCCGCCGGAGCCGGAGACGCCGGGGACACGGCCGCCGAAGCGCAGGCAGCTGCTGACGGCGCCCGTCAGGACGCCGCCGCCGCCCGCGCGCAGATGGCCGCCGCGCAGGCCGCCGCCGAAGCTGCCCGGGACGCCCTGGAGGAGCTCGGGGACGGGGAGAGCCTGCCCGCCCAGGCCGAGGAGCTTGCCGGCCTGCTCGCCGCCCGCCGCCGCGCCCAGGCCCAGGCCGCCGCCGCGCAGGCCGCCGCCGCCCGCGCCAAAGGCCACGAAGCCCGCCTGCAGCGCCAGGCCCGGCGCCTCGCTGATGCCGAAGAGCTGCTCGCCGGCCAGGACGGGGCGCTCGAGCAGGCCGCCGAGGCGCTCGCCGGCGCCCGCGAGTTCTACGCCGGACAGCTGCGCGGCCTGATCTCCGGCCTGGACGCCCGCTTCCGGGACCTGTGCCAGGCCGCCGGCATGCGCGGCGAGCTCGAGCTCGTCGACGACCAGCTCGCCGAAGCCGGCGGCCGGCTGAACGTCCGCGTCGCCGAGACGCCCGGCGGGCCGCTGCGCAGCTACCACGAGGAAGCCGACCTGTCCGGCGGCTGGCGCGCGAAGACCAGCGTGCTGATCCTCCTGGCGGCGCTGGCCGCCGCCGGAGGAGGCCGGTCGCTGCCGGTCGCCTGCCTGGACGAGCACTCCGCCCAGCTCGACGAGGACCGCGCCGCAGAGATTGGCTGGGTGTTCCACAAGCTCAGCCGCGAAGCCGGCCTGCAGGTGATCTGCGCGATGCCGTCCAAGCGCGCCACCGAGCGCAGCGAATGGACGGACAGCCAGGTCGCGTTCCTCAAGGCCGGCCCGCAGGACGCCTACGCGCCGCTGCCTCACATCCTCGAAGCCCGCGCCTGACCTGCCCTGACGTCCTGGCGCGCCGCCGCTATCCGCGGCGGTACGTTCCCGGGTGCCTGAATTCGAGACGCTCGGCTGCCTGACGCACGGGCAGGACCCTGACGACGGCCGCTGGCGGCTGCGCTTTCCCGGCGGGGCCGCGTACCCGTGCACTCCGTCGGCGTTCGCGCATCTGCAGCGCAGCGTCCGGGAGCAGCGCCGGGCGCTGCTCAGCATCCCGGGCGGCGGCGGGCTCATGATCCTGAGCGAGCCCGGCTGCGCCGGCTGCGCCAGGGTGTCAGTCATCGGCCGCGACGGCCGCCGCCGGCAGGACGTGACCGCCGATGTGGCGTAAGGCGCTCGCCGCCGCCGCGGCCTGCGCGGCGCTCGCCGTCGCCGCGCAGGCCGGTCCGGCGTCCGGGCCGCCGCCTGTCAGCGCGGCCGCTCCGGCGCCGGCGGGCCTGGCCATGCCGGGGCGCCTGTACCGGTTCGACGGGGCGCTGGTCTCGCGCCCGTGGCTGTGGCTGCTGTCCCAGGCCCGCGCCAGCGGCTGGCCCGGCCATGTGAAAGGCCCCGCCAGCGGCCTGCGCACCTACGCCCAGCAGGACGCCCTGTTCCATCTGTACCTGGCCGGGAAGGGAGCCCCGGCGTTTGACCCGGACGGGCCGTCCCGGCACATGATCACCAACCTCGGGCCGGGCCGCTGGTGGATGCAGGCCGCCGACATCACCGCTCCGGAGCGGTTCATCGCCGCCGCCGCCCGGCTGCACGTGGCGATCGTGCGCCCGTACCTGCCTCGCGAGCCCTGGCATGTGGAGGCCGCCCGGGCGTTCGGGCCGCCCGTGACGTTCCTGGCTCCCGGCCAGCCCGTCCTCGCGCGGCCCTGACGGGCGCGCCGGCGCGGGCCGGGCGGGTACACCTGGGCCATGACCGCATCCGGCCCTGTCGTCCTGCCTGACCTTCCCGGCCCCCTGGGCGCGGAGGCGTCCCGGCGGCTGTGGCTGGCCAAGGACGCCGGCGATGCCGCCGCCCGCCGGCGCCTGATCGAGCACAACCTGCGCCTGGCGGTGTTCGTCGCCCGCCGCCATCACGGCCGCCTGCCCGTCCAGGATGCCGTGCAGGAATGCTTCGCCGGGCTGGTCAAGGCCGTGGACATGTACGACGTGCGCCGCGGCGTGGCGTTCTCCGCCTACGCGTCGATCTGGATGCGCAACCGCCTGCAGCGCGCCGCCGAGGACGACGAGGCGTTCATCCGCGTGCCCCAGGGGCAGCGGACGCTGCGCAAGGCGATCCGGGAGGCTGACAGCGCCGCCGGGACGGCGCCGCCGGCGGGCGCGCTGGCCCGGAAGCTGGGATGCTCGGACGCCGACGTGCGCCGGCTGCGCGCGGCGCTGCGCGCGCCCGCCGCGCTGGACGGGCCCGCGTGGGGCAGCCCGGACGCCCCGGCGCTGCGCGACGTTCTGCCTGCCGAGGACAGCATCGAGGATGTCGCGCTGCGCGCCGGCGCCGCCCGGCAGGCCCGGGAGATGCTTGCGACGCTCCCGCGGCGCGACGCGCAGGTGCTGGCCTGGCGGTTCGGCCTGGGCGGCGGGCCTCCGCTGACGCTTCAGGAGATTGGCGGGCGCCTGGGCGTCACCAAGCAGCGGGTCCGCCAGATCGAGCAGGCCGCCCTGAAGGGGCTGCGCCGGTCTGCGTCAGGCTGAGTCTTCGAGGTCAAGCCGCCTGATCAGGCCGCTGCAGAGGCGGTCGATCGCCACGATGCGCCTGATCACGCCCTCGCGGGCCTGATCGAGATCCACGCCCTCGTCGGCGATGCCCTTGACGATCTCGCTCAGCAGCTCCAGGTTCTCCTCTGCCTCGGCGAGGATCTGGTCCAGGACGCCCCGGTGCTCGCGCACGTAGGCGTTCTTGACGATGCCGTCCTCGCCGGCGGCGCAGGCTGCCTGCAGGGTCCTGACGGCCAGCACGACCTGGGCTCCGGCTTCAGCTATCGGATCGGCGAAATCATCGCGGAATCTGTTCCGGTCCGCCTGGGTGGCCGGCGTTCCTTCCCGGGCATCCCGGTACAGCAGCGCGCCGCTCTGTGCCGCAGCCCTGGCGCCTGCTTCCGGCGGCCGGATGCTCTTTCCCTCCATGACGGGCATGCCCTGACCATGCCATGGAGGCGGGCGGCAGTCCACCGGCAGGCGGAGGTTTACCAAGCGAGCCAGGCCAGGATAACCTTATCTCAACATGAGCTTTCCGGCCCCGCGTGCGATGCCGGCCCGGGACAGCAGAGAGGCCCGGAACCGAACGGCTCCGGGCCTCTCTGAGGGAACTCTGAAGTGTCATCCGCCGCAGCTTGGCGGCTAGTAACCGCAGGCCCCTCGAGGAGGGAGTAGACCGGGAGCCTGCAGCGCCGGTGCGCCGCGGGAGTGAGTGACTTCCTTGTGATCGTGCCGTGGCCCGGCGCCGTTCGCAAGGCCCCGGCCGCGGGATCGGGGCGTATGTTCACGCCATGCCTGACCGCCCCCTGCTGCAGTCACTGGCCGTGGAGAACCTGCTGCTGCTCGAGCAGGCCCGGATCGCCCTGGAGCCGGGCCTGAACGTGATCACCGGCGAGACCGGCGCCGGCAAGACGATGCTTGCCCGGGCCCTGGACCTGCTGCTCGGCGCCCGCGCCCCGAAGAGCGCGGTGCGCCCCGGCGCCAAGGAGGCCTACATCGAGGGAGTGTTCTCAGTTCCTGCCGGCTGGCTGGAGCGCCTGGACGGCAGCGGCCTGGAGGACATCATCGACCTCGGCGCCGACGAGATCACGCTCGCGCGGCGCATCAGCGCCCAGGGGAAATCCCGGTGCCTCATCTCCGGCCGCTCAGCGCCGCTTGACCTGCTGCGCGACACGGCGGCGCAGCTGATCGCCTTTTACGGCCAGCACGAGCAGCAGCGCATCGCCGTGGAGTCCGTGCAGTCCGAGCTGCTGGCCGCCTCCGCCCCCGGCGGCCACGAGATCCTGGCCGCCTTCCGGGCCGCCCGCGCCGCCGCCGCTCAGGCCGCCCGTCGCCTTCAGGAGCTGCAGGCTGCCCAGGCCGCCCGCGGCCGCGAGGCCGACCTGGCCGCCCATGAGCTCGCCGAGCTCGGCGACGCCGCCGTGGCAGACGGCGAGGAGCCTGCGCTGATGGAGGAGCTGCGCCGTCTCGGGCACGCCCACGGCGGCAAGGCCGCCTGCCAGCTGGCCTGCGACGCCGCCGGCGGCGGCCACGACGGCGAGCCCGGCGCCGCGCAGCTGGCCGCCCAGGCCGCCGAGGCGCTCGCCGGCGCCGGCGCCGGCGAAGCCGATGAGCTCGCCCGGCGCCTGCAGGCCTGCGCCGACGAGCTCAACGACATCGCCGCGGACGCCGGCGCGCTCGGCGCCGGCTGGGAGCCTGACCCCGCCCGCGAGCAGGAGATCACCGTCCGACTCGCGCTGATCCACCGGCTCGTTGCCAAGCATCGCGTCCCGTCCGCCGCGGACCTGCCGGCCGTGCATGAGCGCCTCGCCGCCCAGGCCGCCGCCGCCGACGAGCTGCCCGCCCAGGTCAAGGCCGCCCAGGCCGCGTCCGAGGCCGCCGATGGCCAGCTTCAGGCCGCCGCCGGGAAGCTGACCGCTTGGCGGCGCAAGGCGGCCCCGAAGCTCGCCAAGGCGATGACCGCCAGCCTGCAGGACCTCGCGATGAGCGGGTCAGTGTTCGAAGTGCGCCTGCCCGCCGAGGCCGGCGGCTGCGGGCCCCAGGGCGCCGAGCGCGTCCAGTTCGCCTTCCAGGCCAACCCGGGGATGCCTGCCGGGACGCTCGCCGAGGCCGCGTCCGGCGGGGAGCTGTCGCGGATCATGCTGGCGCTCGCCGGGGCGTGCCCGTCCGCTGACGGCGGCGTCATGGTTCTCGACGAGCCGGACGCCGGCATCGGCGGCGAAACCGCCCACGGCGTCGCCCGGCGCCTGCGCGAGCTCGCCGCCGGCCGGCAGGTGCTGGCGATCAGCCATCTGCCGCAGATCGCCAGCCGCGCCGACGCCCATTTCGTCCTGGAGAAATCCGACGACGGCAAGACCACCCGGGCGACGATCACGCCGCTTGACGGCGAGGCCCAGCGCGTCGCTGAGCTGTGCCGCATGGGCGGCCACAGCCCGCAGGACCATGACGCTTCATCTGCCGCCCGCAGGCTGCTCGCCGGCGCCTGACCGCTTACAGGGCCGCGCGCACGATCAGGCCGCGCTCCACCGCTTCGGTCTCCTCGTCGGTGGGATGGCTGATCGGGATGTACTCGGTGGCGATCAGGTCGCCGCCTTCGTACAGGTGGCAGAGCCAGCCTCCGTCGCTTTCGTCGCGGTGAAAGCTGAAGCGCAAGTTCATTCGTTCGATGCTCCTCGTCCGTTCTCAGCTGATCGTATCCTGCCGGCAGGGAAAGCTCCTGTCACTCCGGCGCGGCGGACTTGCGGATCTCCTCTTCCAGGAGCATCTGGTAGAGCTGGCGCTCGCGGTCGGTCATGGCGGCGGGGGAGGGGACCTGGACGCTGATGACCGCGTGCAGGTCGCCGCGCTCCTGGGAGGCTTCGGAGCGGCGCATCCCCTGCCCGCGGATCCGCAGCCGCTTGCCTGATCCTGAGCCCGGCGTGATCGTGATCCGATGCCGGACGCCGTCGGGGCCGGGGACGACCGCCTCGGCGCCCAGGACGGCCTGCAGCACGCTGACGGGCACGTCGACGTCGACGTCGTCGCCGCGGCGGGCCATGTGCGCGGGCGCCTGCACCTGCACGGTGAGGATCAGGTCCCCGCGGGAGTGCAGCCCCCACATGCCCTGGCGCTCGAGAGTGATCTCTTCCCCGGCGTGCACGGACACCGGGACAGCCAGGCGCACGGTGCGCTCGGTTTCCTGCAGGCCCGAGCCCAGGCACAGCTGGCAGGCGGCGTCGGGGACCTGCCCGGACCCGTCGCACCACCGGCAGGCGCGCTGCCCGCCGCTGCAGGCCGGGCACGGCGTCAGGCCCGCGCCGGGGTCGCCGCCGGTGGCGGCGCAGCGCTCGCAGCCTTCGCGGTCGGTGAACGTCACGTACGTCTCGACGCCTTCGAAGGCCTCCTGCAAGGTGACGGCCAGCTCGCCGCGGACGTCGGGGCCTTCCCACGGAACTTCGCGCTGCACCCGGCCGGACGGGAACTCCGTGACCCGGGCCGCGGAGGCCGCCATCGTGAACTGGCTGGCGCCGGACAGCTCCTCGTAGGCGTCCTTGACCGCCAGGAACCGCTCCTGGGCGGCGGGGCCGCCGCCGCGGTCAGGGTGAAGCTCCCGGGCCAGCGCGCGGAACGCGCGCTTGACTTCGTCCGGGGAGGCTCCGGCGGGCACGCCCAGCAGGGCGCAGGCATCCTGGTAGCGCATCACCTGCCAGGGTGCCACCGCCCGCCGGGAGCGGCCTGCCATTCCCGCGCGGGCCGCATTTCCTTCCAGGCTGGCTCGCGGCGGCGTACAGTCCGGGGCATGAGGCGCTCGTTCCTGATTGCCGCCGCGGCCTGCGCGGCCTTCTCCGGCTGCGGCGGGGGCAGCAGGAAGGCGGCGCCGGTGCCGGCGGGGGCGCAGCCCCTCTACGCCCGGGTGACGGTCATCACCGGGCCGAAAGGCAGCCTGATGCGCTCGGCGCTGTCCTGCCCGGACGGCCAGGCAGCCCGCGGCGCCGGCCTGCTGGCCCGGCCCTCCGCCGCCCGCAGCGCGTGCGCTGCCTTGCGCACGGCGTCCGTCCGCCGGCTGGTCCTGTCGCCGGCCCCCGGCGGCTGCCCCGGCCCCGGCAGCGCAGTCCAGCGCCTGTACGTGTCCGGGACGGTCGGCGGCGAGAAGGCCAGGCGCGTGTTCTTCGCCGGCCCGTGCGCGGCCCGCAACGCCGACTGGCAGGCCATCCAGCCGCTGTGGAACGCGATCCTGCAGCCGGCCAGCCAGGCCACGCGGATCAGCGAAAGCTCAGCTCCGCCTCCTCCCCGTTCCAATGCTCCGCCGACGCCGGCTCAGGCCCGCGAAGGCCAGCGCCGCCTGGAAGTCTTCACCGAGAAGGTCTACGGGGGCCTGAAGAAGGGGCAAGTGCCTGACTGCACCCCGGAGGACCTGCGGACGAAGTACCGCCCGTACCCGTGCGCGCAGGTCGTCCCTGAGCCGGGACGCTAGGCTGCCCGGCGCAGGCGCGCCGCGACGGCGGCCGCGCTGAGGCGGTCAGAGCCCGACACGGCAACGCCGGCGCCGGGGATCGCCAGCACCTGCCAGCCGGTGGCCTGGCGCGGGCCGAGCAGCCCCGGGCCCAGGGGCGTGCTGGCCGGCCGCCCGGAGGCCGGCCCGGCGAGCGGCCCGACGATCGCCGCCGGCGCCGCCCGGGGGCCGGCCGAATAGGCGATCGCCGGCTGCCGGCCCGGCGCCCCGGCCGCCGCGTAGGCGCGGTAGCGGCCGATGCGAGGGCCCGCCCAGGCTGCCCGGGGCCCGGCGGCGGCCAGGCGGGAGGCCGTGAACGGCGCGGCGGCGGCCAGGCGGGTTTCGCGCGCCGGGACGCCGCCGGCCGCCGGGCGCGGCTCGCTGCCGCAGGCCGCGGCCAGGCAGGCCAGGGAGACGGCAGCACCAGCAGCGAGGCAGCGGAAGCGCATGACAGGGGTCATCGTGCCATGAGCAGGCCGCTCAGAAGTTGGTGTACCCGTTGACGCCTGCGTTCATCGTGGTGGAGCGGTCCGCCGGCGCCTGGCGGCTGAAGACGCCGTGGACGCCGTCGAACTCGGCGCCGCACCGCCCGGTGCCGCCGCAGTTGAACGCCCCGGCGTTCCACGCCCAGATCCGGAAGTACACGGTCGTGCCGGCGGCCATCATCTCGCCGCGCAGGCGATGCCAGCGCCAGGTGCCGTCAATCGGCTGCTGCGGCGCGCCGGCCGGCGCGTCCATTCCGCTGAACTGCCAGGCCGATCCGTCCCACCAGAAATAGTGCGAGTGCGTCCACCCCAGCCTGACTGCCCCGAAGTTGTCGGTCCGCTGGGCGTAGCGGATGTCATCGCCGCGGTGCATCGTGGCGTTCGAGCCGGCGCAGCCGGCCCCGCTTTCGACGTTGGTGTTGCTCTGCAGCCAGATCGAGGAGCCGATCCACTGCAAGCCGTAGAGCTCGGCGCGCAGGACCGTGCCCCACGGAGCCCCGGAGCAGCCGTTCCAGCCGGCCCAGAACGTCCCGTCGTCGAGGTTGTTGTTGGTGAACTCGGTGCCTTCGCGGTCCCAGTTGTCTGACTGGTTGGTGCAGCTGGTGTTGTCGCGGTTGCAGAAATGGAACGTGACGGTGCTGTTGTCAAACGGCTTGCTGGCCATCGTCATCGACGTCAGCGAGGCGCACGCCTGGCCGGCGCCGATCCAGGGGATGTCCACGGTGCAGTTGTAGAGGTTGGGGACGGTGTAGCTGTAGGTGCCTGAGGAGAACGCGTAGTCGCCGGGCGGCGTGAACGTCGACACTGACACCGGGCCGCAGTTGGCATGCCAGGTCCAGGAGGCCGTGGCGGATGACGTGGCGTTGGTGACACGCACGTCCAGGGTGTGATCAGGGAAGCTGCAGATAGTCCACGTGGGCGTCCAGCCGCTCGAGCATGACCCCCAGGCGCCGCCGTCCAGGCGGCAGTCGGTGGACGCGATGAACCCCGTGGTCGTCCACGTCACCGCCGAGCTGGTGGTGGTGTAGACCGACGGGTTGGCGGGCTTGGCGCCCAGCGTGACGGTCGGCGGGTCCGGGTTGATGAACCACGTCCAGGCGTCGGTGGCGCAGCCGGCGTCGTTGCAGACCCGGACGGTGAACGTGTGGCTGGCGTTGTGGCTCAGGCCCGAGTAGCCCTGCGGGCTGGTGCAGCTGCCGTAGGCGCCGGCGTCGATCTTGCACTGGGTGGTCTCGGCGTAGCTGGTGTTCGTCCAGGCGAAGTTCGCCGAGTCGGCGGTGTAGGCCGACGGGTTCGCCGGCTTGGAGCCGGGGGTGATCGTGACCGTCGGGGCGGCGGGCATGACCACCGTCCAGGTGTAGGCGTCGGTGGCGCAGCCGTCGGCGTTGCAGGCCCGGACGGTGAACGTGTGCGCCGCGTAGGACAGGCCGGTGAAGCTGGTGCCGGCGCCGCCGGAGGCGCACGGCGCGTAGGCGGCAGCGTCCAGCTTGCAGTCCAGGGTGGTGACCGGCCACTGCGTCGTCCAGGTGAACGGCCCGGCGGCCTTGAGGTTCGTGGAGGCCGGCGGCTTGGGGCCGGCGTCCAGGACGATCACCGGCGTGGGGTTCTTGATGTACCAGGTCCAGGAGTCCGTCGCGCAGCTGGTGACGTTGCAGGCCTGCACGCTGAAGGTGTGGCTCTGCCCGTAGGCCAGGCCCGTGTAGGACTTCGAGCCTGAGCACGGCGTCCAGGCGCCGCCGTCGATCTGGCACTGGACCAGGTCCAGGTCTCCGGTGACCGTCCAGGAGAAGCTCGACACGTCCGCGGCCGGAGTCGATGACGACGGCGACGGGTTCGCGGGCTTGGTGGCGATCGCGATCGTCGGCGCGTTCGGCGGCGGCCGGTCGTCAGTGCGGATGCTGTAGGTGCCCATCTGCCCGGCGTTGGCGGTGTCGAACGCCATGCGCTGGGCCAGCGGGTTCCAGCGCAGGATCACGACCGGGCCGGTGGTCAGCCCGCCGGTGGAGCGCGTGATGAACCGGCCGCCGGCGATCACGGCGCCGTTGGACAGGAAGTTGCCGGACGCGTTGGCGCTGGAGGCGGTCACGGTGATGTCGGCGTCGGCGAAGGTGACGCCATCAACCGACGCCGAGGCGGCGCCGCCGGACCCGAACGTCAGGCTGCCGCCTGATGCCCCTGAGCGCAGCGCCATGACGCCGGGCAGCTGGTGGGTGGGGGAGGCCGCCGAGGTCATGTTGTGCGTGACTTGCAGGCTGGCGGTTCCCGGGACAGTCAGGTCGCAGCCGTGCAGGACCAGGCCGCCGTTGATGATCTGCACGGAGGCGGCCGCGGCGAGCGCGAGGTTCTGGTAGCCGTTGCGGCAGTCCACGAACACCAGCCCGTTGAACACCTGGCTGCCGGCGGCCAGCGCGGCGGCGAACTGCGCGCCGGTGTACAGGCTGCCGGTCTGGCCCTGATTGGGGTTGGGGGCGGCGTTGGCGGCCGCGGCGGCGCGCCAGCCGGCCAGCAGGCTGCCGTAGCGCGGCAGCGCGGTGGTGGTGGCCAGCCTGCGGACGCTGCCGTCGAGGTTGGCGATCGCCCCGGCCGGAAACGACGTCACGGCCGACCCGGACGGCGCCTGGGCGTCGGGCTGGGGCGTCCCGGACGCCAGCGTCAGCACGCCCCACGGGTCCCCGTTGTAGTACCCGGGGCTGGCGGTCGCGTTGCCGCTGGAGCCTGCGGGCATGAAGTAGCGGTCATACAGGGTGGCGTCGGCGGCGCGGACGTTCACGCGGGCGTTCGCCGACATAGCGAAGCTGGCGTTGGCGCCGATGTCCCCGCCGCGGGCCTTCAAGGCAGACGGATAGGCCGGCGGGGCCAGCACGCGCGTGTAGTCGCCGATGTCGACGGCGGCGCCGGCGGCGCCCGACCCGTTCCCGGGATTGTGGAGGTTGTCGGCAAACAGGGCGTAGCGGAACACCCGCGGGACGACCGCGAACGTCAGCCGCCGCGTCTTGACCTTGCCGCCGTAGGAGCCGTAGGCGGTGATCACCCGGGTGGCTCCGGACCCGCGGACAGTGAAATGCCAGGTGCCGTCCGACGCGTCGACGCCGTTGACGTTGGTCTCAGGGGCCGGGACGGTCGCGCAGTTGGTGTTGGCGGGCTCGTCCAGCTGGCTGCACGAGGTCTCGTCGGCGGCGGCCGAGCCGACCCGCAGGACCTTGGCGATCGCCAGGTCCAGGGACGCCTGGGTGTTGCGCACGGCGGCGCGCTCGGCGCGCGACTTCGCGGAGCGCTCCTCCGTGAAGGACCCCTGCGTGAACACGGCCGCGGCCAAGCCGCCGGTGATGACCACCACGAGCAGGGCGATGATCATTGCGTTGGCGGAGCTGTCAGAGATTCGGCGCATGGTCGGCTGTCAGGGCTCGCAGGCCCTTTCGCCGAGCATAGACCCGCCCTCATCCCCCTGCCAGGATGCCTGCCAATGCCGGGATTTCCGACCCGCCGCCGGGCCGCTCAGATTCCCAGGGAGGCCTGGCCCAGCTCGGGCGGCCACGGCCCGCCCGCGGCGGCGGACTCCGCCACGGCCTGCGCGTGCCCGGCCACGGCCAGGTTCAGGACCGGGATGCCTGCGGCGGCGGCGATCCGCAGCGCCTGCCCGGTGCCGCCGGAGGCGCGCGACGCGCCGTCCAGGGATCCGTCAGGCGTCCAGCAGATCACCATCCCGGCGGGATCCTCCAGGCCGGCTCCGAGAACCTGGTGGGCGTTGCGGGCGTGCAGCGCCTGCCCGGCGGCGCTCAGATGCGCCCAGCCGCGGTGATGGCGGCAGGACAGGACGGCGGCCTGCGCGGACGGGGCGCCCGTGACGCGGGCGCCCGGATGGGCGGGCGGCCCGAACCCCGGCCATGGCAGGTAGATCTCCGCGGCGGCGCCCGCCCCGGCGGCAAACGCCCGGTCGGCGCCCGCCGCGTTGCCTGACCGCAGCGTCCAGCCGGCGGCGGCGAGCGCCCTTGCGACCGACCGGGCCAGCTCCAGGGCGGCAGGCGGGGTGCGGCGCGATCCGATGCCGGCGTAGGCGCGTCCCATGCCTGCAACGTACCTGCCGGCGGGGCCGCGCCAGAGGCTGGCGGCCTTGACCGGCGCCGGACCGGATCTAGCCTCAGGGGCAGACACCACTTCGAGGAGGAAGCTTCCACTGCAATGACCCCGAACACGCTGATTTTCCGTGCGCAGTTCACCGCCCGCGACGGGCGCGAGCTGCTGAGCCGCCCGTTCCAGACGATCGAGGCCGCCGCGATCTACGCGGCGCGGGTCGTGCCGGCCCGGCCCGGCGAGCTGCTGACCGCCCGCGACGGCGCGGCGGCCACGGCCTCCGACGTTGACCGCTCCCGGCGCTTCAGCATCATCCCGGCCCGGGCCTATGACCCTGAGCTCGAGGAGTCCGGCCTGCTGGAGCCCGCCCTGGCCGGCTAGGAGCTGACTTCCACCCGGGCCGCCCGCAGCACCATGCGGCCGTCCCGGAAGCCTCGCGTGAGAGCCCGGACGATCCGTCCGGGCTCTTCGCCGTCCTGGGCGGCTGACACCGCGACCGCTTCATGGCAGGCCGGGTCAAACCGGTCGCCCTGGCGCGGGGCGATCTCCTGGACGCCGCAGCGGGCGATCGCGGCGTCCAGCTGCCCGCTGAGCGCCGCCAGGGCCTCAGGCAGCGGCCCGCCGGGCCCGGCCAG
>WBZU01000605.1_pt1 | contig 30052 bp, 24 predicted proteins | sample 5204311 | NCBI WGS metagenome assembly WBZU01 (sample SAMN12344359, study PRJNA552823) | activated sludge metagenome | biome: Activated sludge suspended growth; feature: Nitrification reactor; material: Wastewater; isolation source: activated sludge from nitrification reactor of wastewater...
ATTTTGCTCTCGCGCGATTTCCGTTATCGTTTTCCCATCGAGATGGTGGGCGACCAAGAGCGCTTGATCGGCCGGTTCGAGCTTCGTAAGCGCTTTATGCAATACTTCGCGAGCGGCCAGAGATTCAGCATGTCCCGGTACGGACAACAAGGCGGCGATAGCATCATCGGATTGCCCCTGGCCCAACAGGCGCCGATGTTTGGATTTGCGATTGCTCAAGGCCGCGAATTCCGCCAATTTGCACATCCACGCGATGAACTGCTCCCGGTCGGTTACCGCGGGGCGTTTCGAAATGGGCTTGCATATTGCCAGGACGAACGCATCATGCACGACTTCGAGCGGATGAATATGAGTCGGACAACCTATACGCCAAACCACGGGAAGCATGGCCTTGACGACGTCGTCGTATTCGGCTTGAGACAAACCCAAGCTAGAAGATACAGCTTTACAGGTGCGAATCCGCTGCTCATCGGCATGGCGAGGTTCATCCGGGGGGTTCGTCGAAGGCGGATCACTCATATCGTGTTAGGGTACGAGCGTATCGGATTCACGAAACAATCGTCCACCGTGATATTTTTTTTCGCGATAGGCTTGATTTATAGCGTTCTTTTTTCCAGACAAGCCTTGGCCCACGAAGCGCCGACGATTGCGCCGACACGCCTCGAATTCGATGCGACCGAGGCGCCAAAGAATTGCAACGATGAGCGTAGTTTTGCAGCTATCTTGGCGACATTGGTGCCAAACGACGTGATGAAATCCGATGCGGAACAGCGATTGCTGGTGCGTGTTCATCGTACGCCCACTAGAGGCAAGCTGATGCTGATGGACGTCACCCTCACGGATGCGAGGGGTGCTACCATCAAGGAGCGGCACGAGCGTTACGGTGCGAAAACCGAGTGTCATAAGGTGCTTTATGAAGCGGCCTACGCGGCGGCGACGCTTCTCGGCGCTTTCGAAAAGCCGCCCGCATCGGAGCCTTGTCCGATTTGTCCGCCGCCTCCGGCTTGTCCGGGTCCGGCACGTTGTCCAGAAGATCCTGAATCCGCCCCCAAACGTCGATCCGAATCGACATCCGTTCCGCTGCGCCAAATATTTCCGCCACTCGCTGCGCGTCGAGCGTACTTTGGTGCGGGTGTTTTGTTCGGAACCGGAATCACCCCGCAAGGAGCGATTGGGCCATATTTTGCACTCGGGTTTGTCCCATCTCGCCATTCTCCACGGCTCCAGGTGGAATTCGCCGGTGCCTGGACGTCACAAGAAAGGCCCGATGCAAACGCGGCAATGAACGTGATCCCGATGTTCGGTTCGGTGTGTTATTCGCGTTATGCGTTTCATCTTTGCAGCGGGATGACGACGACGTTTTTCTCGACGAAACAAGCGAACAACACGAGCGCGGGCGAATTTCGCGTAACCTTTGCGGGACACTTGCGCTTGGGAACGGAATTCGACGTCGCAGGACCCTTGTCGATTCGGGTCGACGCATTTGCGCAAATGCGCTTTGCAGGACAAACGTTCGGGCTGGTTTCGAGCTCGCTCGACACGCAGTCGCCAGTGGACCTTGGTGCAATGGCAATGGGCGTGTGGTCGATGGAGTGAGGTTATCGATTTATCAGTGCTTTTGCCTCACGTGAAGATTACCGAGTTGCTCGTGGACGTTGACGAGTGGATTGGTTTCACCTGGCCCCACCATCCACACCGCGACCGCCGCGAGCAGCGCAAGTCCCAGCCCGCCGCCCTTTGGCACCGTGTCGCCCCATTGCAAAGCTTTGCCACGCATCTACAAAAAGCCGCATACGAAAAGCCGCGACTTCGCAGCCGGGATAGTTATGGCGTCCTCGCGCACCGAATGCCGATGTTGCTGAAAGAAAAATTTGGCGGTACGCCAAGCCGATACGTGGAAAGCAGAAATGGCGCCTCGTTGAACCAGCCGCCACCACGGATAAGCCGGGCGAAGTCGGCTCCTATGTTGGCACAATCGACACATGGAACAGCGTACGGGAACAGAAGGTCGTCCATGGTCCACTCGAAGACACCGCCCCCCAGATCCGCCTGCTTCCAGCGCCCGTCTCCTTTTGGCGATTTTGAACCTACATGAAGGATGTCCGCCAAGCTGCAGCCGGTCATTCCGTCGGATTCACACTGGAATACCGTATAACTTATATCAATGTCCACAGAGCTTGGCGGATTCGACCATGGATATTCCCGTTGCTCACTGCCACCCGCGGCGGCGTAGTTCCATTCCGCTTCTGTGGGTAATCGCCCTCGATCCCACGCACAGAAGGCAAAGGCTACGCGCCAATCGATGCAATTCAGAGGCTTGTTCTCGTTGGCTCCGGGCGTATCCGTCCACGTCGGTTTGTCCGTCGTATTCGGATCGCAATTCGGTGAGGCGGTCAGTCCGGCTTTCGTGCTCGGCAAGTTCGTGTCCCACGCCGATTGCCACCCGCTATTGGGTATCAGCGGATGCGCTCCCGCCCCGGCAACGGGCTTATTCGCCGGATACCCATTCACGAACGACCTGAACCGGCCCACGGTAATCTCGAAACGATCCAATCGAAAATCGCTCACGGTTGCCGGCGCTGTCGCGTCATTACCTCGGTTGTACGTACCTCCGAGCACCACGGGGCTCAGGCAGCAGTTTTCATTGGCGTTCGGTCCACAATTCTCCATCAGTCCCGTGCAGCTCGGACCTGGGCACGTGCCGTTGACACACGTATTCGGGCACGCGGGACGGCTTTCCCATTGCCCATTTTCGTCGCAGTTTTGGGGGATATTGCCATTGCACTTTCCGTCGCCCGGTTCACATACCCCCATGCATTGCCCCTGGACACACGTTTGGCTCACGCAGGCTAACCCTGCCTGCCATTGCCCATTTTGATCGCAGCTTTGAGGTACGTTGCCATAACACTTCGTTTCCCCGGGGGCGCATATCCCAAGACATGCACCGGCTGCACACGTCTGATTTACACACGCGGTACCCATTTCCCATTGCCCAGTTTCATTGCAAATTTGAGGTACATTCGCATTACATTGGCCTTCCCCAGGTGCGCATACCCCAATACACGACACCGTATTCGTGTCGCATGTTTGCTGTACGCACTGTTCCTGATTGGTCCATTCACCATTGATACATTTCTGCCGATCGTTTTCGAAACACCGCCAATCGCCATCCACGCAGTTGAGGAAGCAAGCTCCACCTCGACAAGAATAGTCCTTCGGGCATGGCTCGCTCGCCATCCAATGACCGTCTTTGCAGTTTTCAGGCGTATTTCCAGCGCAATAGGTTTCGCCGGGAGCACATTCGCCTTCGCAATCGCCGGTCACCGGATTGCACGTCTGGTGAACGCACGCCCCATTTTCGTTGTTTTTCCACAACCGGTCCGGACCGCATACTCGAGGAGCACCGGTCGTCTCATCGCACCCTTTCTCGCCAACGGTGCATTCACACGTATTGCTTAGCTCGCACGCAATGCTGCACTCGCCATTGCTTTCATTACAAATGGTTCCTTGGACGCAGGCCGATTGCGCCAGCCATACGCCTCTCGTGTCACATATTTCGGGTATGCCGGAAGCGCACTGTTTGTGCCCTTCTATACAGCCAAACTCCAACCGATCCACACCCAAAATGCCATTACACCCCGCAAAAGCGCCGGTGAAAATCAAAACCACAAAACCTACGGACGCTGTCTGATTCATACGGTGCTTCACAATGACCTCCCGGGCCTACGGTGTTCGCGTGCACCGGCCTCCGGTGTAGCTAAACGGGAAGGCCGGTGCCGTGAAGTAGCGGTAACTGGAGAGCGCGAATTCAGCCCCGCCCGCCCAGTGCCCACTGCGGAACACGCGTGGGGCATTCGTGTTCAAGGTGGCACAATCAAAACATGGAACGGCGTAGGGGATGTGGTAGTCGTCCAAGTTCCACTCATCCATACTTCCCGCTAAATCTGCGTGCTTCCACCGTCCGTCTCCTCTGGGCGATTTCGATCCTACATTCAGGATATCCGCGAAACCGCAATCGGCGATCCCGTCGCCTTCGCAGTAGTACACCGTGTAACTGCTATCAATCGCGAGGGAACTTGGCGGATTCGACCACGGATATTCCCTTTGCTCGCTTCCTGCCGCGGCAGCGTAGTTCCATTCGGCTTCCGTAGGTAATCGCCCTCGATCCCAAGCACAGAATGCGAACGTGACGTACCAGTCAAGGCAATTCATCGGCTTGTTTTCGTTGGGTCCGGGCGTATCCGTCCACATCGGAAAGCCCGGAGTGTTTAGATCACATTTCGGCGTAGCGGTCAATTCGGCTTTGGTGCTCGGCAAGTCCGCGTCCCACGCCGATTGCCACCCGCTGTTCGGTATCAAGGGATGTGCTCCCGCTCCGGCAATGGGTTTATTGGCTGGATATCCATTCACGAACGCTCTGAATCGTCCGACGGTAATCTCGAAACGATCCAAACGAAAATCGCTCACGGTTGCCGGCGCAGTCGCGTCATTGCTTCGGTTGTACGTGCCTCCAAGCACCACCGGACTCAGGCAGCAGTTTTCATTGCCATTTGGTCCACAATTTTCAGCCAATCCAGTGCAGCTCGGGCCTGGACAAGTGCCGTTCACACAATTGTTCGGACATGCGGGCCGGTTTTCCCATTGCCCGTTTTCGTCGCAGTTTTGCGGCACGTTGCCATTACACTTCCCTTCCCCGGGTTCACATACGCCGATGCAATCGCCATGAACACACGTCTGGCCCACGCAGACCGAACCAGCCTGCCATTGCCCATATCCATCGCAGCTTTGAGGTACGTTGCCATAACAAATCTTATCCCCGGGAGCGCATACCCCCAGGCATGCACCGGCTACGCATGTCTGGTTCATACACGACCCGCCGGTCTTCCATTGCCCATTTTCATCGCAAGTTTGGGGCACGTTGCCATTGCACATCCCGTCTCCGGGAGCGCATATCCCGATGCATTCGGCTGTGGTCCAGTCACATGTTTGCTGGATGCACTGTTCCTGATTGATCCATTCGCCATCGATACACTTTTGCCGATAGTTTTCAAAACATCGCCAATCGCCGTCCAAGCAATTGAGCAAGCATAGGCCACCTTGGCACGAAAAACCCTGCGGGCATGGGCCCATTGCGGTCCAATGCGCGTCCTTGCACGTCTGAGGCGTATTCCCAATGCAATACGCCTCGTCGGGAGCACATTCGCCTTCGCAAGTTCCCGTCGATGGATTGCAGCTTTGATGCATACATGGGCCATTCGCATCGTTTTTCCACAACCGATCCGGGCCGCAGACTCGAGGGGTGCCCGTCACCTCATTGCACCCTTTTTCGCCCAATGTGCACTCGCACGAATGACTCAGCTCGCAGGCAATGATGCACTCGCCATTGCTTTCGTTGCAAATGGTTCCTATCGCGCATTCCGACTGCGTCCGCCATAACCCCTTCGCGTTGCATATCTCGGGAATGCCCGAAGTACATCGCTTGAGCCCTTCGACACAGCCAAACTCCAATCGATCCACGCCCAGGATGTCGTCACAACCGGCAAACCCCACGGCGAACATCATTGCCGCCATCGCTACGGCCAACGCTCGATTCTTCCGCTGCTCCACGATTACCTCCGCTGCGACGAATGATGACTTTTGGTGTATGCAAAATCAGAATGTACCGCATAAAACCCCTCCACCGACCGTAAAATCAACGCCAACACGCGTCCGCGTCCCGGTTGGCTTGTCGGTCAGCCAAAGAATGGTGCCCACTGCCGTGCCGGCGCCAGCTCCGATGAGTCCGAACAGCGACGTCGTTCCCAGATCAGTTATGCGATCCCGCTCGGCTTTGAGCGAGCCCGAACAAAGATTGTCGGTACACTGCGCGATGAGATCGGCTCGTTGATCCAACGCCATTCCGCCCGCAATGGCAAACACGCCAAACCCCACGGCACCAACCCCGAACGCCGTTACAGCTCCCATTTTATTTTTCGTCCAATACTCGGGAGGTGCTGGAAGCCGCTCGAGCACCACGGACAAATCGCGTTCTTTTCGTTTTTCGAGCGAAACCATTTCCGTGGCCGTAACAAAGCCACGCGCATGAACCTCGATGCGATGTTCACCCAGCGCAAGTCGCCCCTTCCAAGGTGTCGATCCGACGTGTTGACCATCGATGCTCAGATCTCCGCCGGTTGGTTTGGAGTCGACCTTGAGCGCCGTGTCGGTCGCATCGGCGCCCAACACAATGGGGGTGACTTCGTAAAGACGCGCTTCCGCTGTTTCCACGGATGATTCCATTTTGGCGCCGGTTTCGACAACCTCGGTGGACGTTTCACATGCCGCAAGGACATCGACACCCATGAAACCACGGAGCCGAATTTGATGCTCGCCGACGTCGACAAAGCTGTTCCACGGCGTCAAACCGACGTCTTTGCCGTCGATTTCGACATGAAGCACCCAATTGTGTTTTTCTCGAATATCGAGGCGTCCTTGACGAGCCTGGGCAACGAGGTTTGCCACGACGGCTTGACCCGCATTCACCTCGACCTTTTGCGTAATCGCAGGAAAACCTTCCTTCGTCACGCGAACCTGATGAATTCCCGCAGAAACTCGAATGGGTGCCGCTAACGGTAGTGTTCCGCGTTGCCGATCGCCGACGAACACCATTGCGCCGGCCGGTGCATCACCTTGAAGCGCGATCGTGCCCACTTTTCCACGAAGCAGATTGATTTCCTCATTGACTTTCAAGCGAAACTTGTCGGATGCGTCGGGAAAATCGACGAGCGCACCTTCGTACATGGCCAAAGCTTCATCGTACCGACCAAGTTGATTGAGGCACGAGGCCATCAGGGCCATGACGCTGGCCTTTTTTTCCAAGGCAAACGACTTTTGAAGAACCTCGAGCGCTTCCTGGTACGCGCCCTTGTCGAAATGGGCAAGACCCTGTTTGGCAAACGCGGCGGCTTGAGAATCCGCTTTGGGGACCGGCGCAGCCATGGCAGGATTGACCGAGAAGGCGCCAATGATCAATAAAAACCACACGTTGAAGGCCGTTTCACGATGCATCGTTCGCAATCCTGCCAAATAAGTTCGAGATTGAAATGTAGGAAATACAAGGAGTGTTGTGGGTTGGCAACTGGATTCGATTGTCGTCGCTTGGTGCCGGGCCGGCCTCAATTATAGTCGTCCAATTCAAATCGAGCCGCTTTGGATTTGACCTTTTCATTCTTCGGGACGGGCTTGACTTCATTCACGTCGACGAAAGATGGATTCACCCCCGCTTCTTCAATGGTCATCTCTTTGACTTCCGTGCTTTTGGCACCCTTCCACGCTCGCAATCGATGGACGTCGCCCACTTTGCCCACCAAGTCGATCACCCCGTCCCGACGCTCGACGCGCTGTCCATCCACTTCCACCAACGCGTCTCCCGGCACGACGAGGACCGCAACGCGCCTTTCGTCCGGCCCAAGCAGCCGATCGACGGGGTGGTTCACTCGGCGCGCACGCGTTTTGGCCTCACGTGAATCGGGCGGCGCTGTCGATGCCGAAGGCGATATCATGGTTGGATCGTCATTGGCCGAAGCGCAACCAAAAATGTACAACGGTGCTGCGAGCAATACGCGAATCATGCGGTTTTTTTTCACGGCGCCATTTCCTCCGTACGCATCACGGGTCGTCCATGCGAGTGCTCGCACGTTGCATACGCATCGCGCGCAGCGGCTTCCGTTTCACCCAAATAGGTTACGCGCATCTCCGCAGACAGGCAGTCGGTGTTTGCGTCGCGCAACCGCTGCTTCAATGTTTCCGCGTCGAGAATGAACGTGCGAGTATGGCGGTTCGGTCCAACGACAAGCAACTGTCGTCCGTCGTCCTGGAATTGCAGGTCCAAAATGGCATCCCCAAATGCGAATACCAGCGGCTCACTCGCACCATCTGCGGGAAAAATCGAGACCCTCCCGTCCGAAGTTCCCGTCGCAAACCGTTCATCTTTCGGCGCCACCGCTATTTGTACAATTGGATGCTCGAGATCGACCGCCGCTATTTCATTACCCGTTTCGGCGTTCCAAATGCGTGCCGTTCGATCTGCCGAACCCGTCGCGATTCGTTTTCCATCGTGACTCCATGCCACCGCAAGTACCGCCGACGAATGGCCGTTCAAAACGATAGGGGACGCATTTTCATCGACCCTCCATATTCGCACGGTGTGATCGAGGGATGCCGTAGCAATATGCCGGCCGTCCGGCGCATAAGCAACGTCGGACAAACCATCCGTGTGTCCGGACAACACAATGGCTTGACCTTGACCATTTGCAGCGTGTACGCGAGCCGTCTTGTCGTCTGAAATCGTCACGACGCGCGTTTCATCGGGACTCCAAGCCGCACGTCGCACGGCGCCGGTATGACCTTGCAATACCACGGGTTCGCTCGAGCCATCCGCAGAAACAATGCGCGCCGTCCTGTCGAGCGAAACCGTCATCATGCGTTTGCCCGAGGGGCTCGGCACCGCGCTCGTAACCCAGTCTTGGTGCCCCGTGACGATCAATGGATCGCCCGTTTCGTTCAAACTCCAGCGTTGAACGGTGCGGTCATCATAGGTGGACAGGACGAACGTTCCGGTTGTATCGACAAACGCTGCGTGATCATAATTCCGACGTGGTCGGGCAAGCGACGACAAGCCATTGGAATCAAATACGGCGGCGGTAAAATCGACGGTGCCGGCAGCATCGAATTCTCCTGCACCCACGAGCACGCGCGATCCATCGGGGCTGAAAGACGCTGAAAACAACGGGCCGCATTGACCTCGAAGCCAAAGCGCCGTTCCGCCTTCAGCAGGCCAGACGAGTGCGTCGCCATCGGTCGATGCTGTAACGAGATATCGTCCGTCGCTTCTCCAGACGACTTGCATCACGGGCATGCGATGTCCGGAAAGCACGACGGGAGCGCTGCTGCCATCGACACGCCAAACCCGAACGGTCTTGTCCATGGATGCCGTTGCCACGCGTGAACCATCCGGACTGAAGGCGGCCCAGGTTACGCTTGAATCGTGTCCCTTGAGCACGATGGGTTTGTCTTTACCCTCGACATTCCAGATTCGCGCCGTGTGATCGTCCGATGCGGTGACGAATCGCGAGCCATCCGGGGCCATTTCCGCATGAAGAATCGCCGCATCATGCTCCTTGAATATGCGTGGTGGTTCATTGCCCGAAAGGTCCCAGATGCGCGCCGTGCCATCCTTGGAAACCGACAACAATCGAGTTGTTCGTCCGACGAAGGCTACCCGCGTAATGGTGTCGGTGTGTCCGGACAATTCAGTCGTTTTGCCATTGTTTTGAACATGCACTGCTTGATTTTTGCCTGCGACGGCAATGCGATTTCCTTCTTCGTCCCATGCAAGGGCTGTCGCACTGCCACCCTTGCCCAAACGTTCGGTTGGCATTCCGTTACCATTGCTGGGCCAAACCCATACCGAACCGTCATCCAGAGCGGTCAACACGTCGGTATTGTTCTTGCTCCACAACGCATGGCGTACGATTTTGCCTTCGTTTGATAGGACAATGGGCATGCCGCGGCCGTCGCCTTGCCAAATGCGCGCTGTCCCATCTGTGGACACAGTGAGGATACGCTGCCCGTCGTGACTCCATGCAGTCGTTGAAAGCGGTTTGCCATTGCTGCGCAAAAGTGCCACTCGTCGTCCGGGCCGGAGACGACTGCCATCGTCGCGCTGAATCTCGACGTCGGACGACAGAACATCGTTCGCCAGTGGAAAAAATCCGCGTGTCTCACTGGGATTTTGCACGTCGACCAGCAATTTCATTGCGAAGGCAAATTCGTTCTTTGTGTACAACTCGCGGGCGCCAGTGAGTAGTCGGGCATCGAGAGCTTCCGCGGCTTTGGCTTTTGCCGCGGCTCCGGCAATTTCAGCCCGGCGTCGAGCGACTTCGGCTTGAGTGGCTTGTTCGCGGGCACGAATTGCCAAAAGCGATACAATCGTCGCAATGCCGATCGCCGCCATACCGACGCCGATGGCGATGTTCCTCCGCCATCTTCGGGTGCGTTCCGCCAATCGAATAACGGCTTCGATGTATTGCTTCTCCCGCTCGCCAAGACCGACCTGCGACGTCTTGGAACCGGTTTCTGCACGACGTCTTTCGAGCCATTGGCCCGCCATGACGGCAGCACGATCTCGCCACAAGAAACCTTCCACCCGGCCGTTTTTCTCCCATTGCCCGGCGGCATAACGCAATTCGGCTAGAAATTGTGCATCCTGCTGATCTTCATCGAGCCATTGGCGCAATTTCGACCACCGCTCGATGAGCGATTCATGGAGCAGCTCGACCGATGTTTCTTCCTCACCGTTGCTCGTTTCAATCGACAAGAGTCGTGCGGCAGCCATTCGTTCGACTACTTGGCTCACTGCGGCACTGTCGGCATCGATGGCGGATAGTTCGGAAAGACGAACAATTGCTCGTGTTCGCTCGGGCGTGACGAGACGAACGAACAGCGCCCGCGCCAGATGTTGCTCACGCACCGCAAACCCGGCAATCACAGAATCCGCATGTGTCGACAAGGCACCGGCCACGCCCCCCAATGCATCGTACGCTTCGCGCGTGAGTAGCCTTTTCTCCGGATCACGAGCGTCCCACAATTTCGTAGCGGTAAATTGCAACAGCGGCAATGGGCTCTTCGTTCCTGAAAGCCCATTTAGCATTTCTTCCACCAGGGATTCGTCTTCGAAACGATATTGCACTTTTTCCAGCGGTTTGATCAATGCGTCCCGAAGTCCCTCGTGCGTCATCGGTGGCAAAAAAACCAAGCCCCGTGTGACTTCGTCGAGAAGCCGTCGATCCTCGGACAAACGATCCAAAAAATCTCCACGAATCGTCACGATGACGCGCAAAGGTGAAGAGGCGTCGTCTCCGACGCCTTCGAGACAAGCGGTAAAAGCCGCTCGTTCTTCCGGATCAATACCCAACGTGTACAATTCTTCCAATTGATCAACGAAAAGAACGATTCGATGATCGGAACCGCGCTCTCGGCATCGATTGCGCAATTTTGCGCCCAAGTGACCGGGCTGCGAACGAAGAGCCGTTGCAATCGAGTCCGGCTCCTCTCGATTCGAGGCATCAACGAGGTTGGCGAGCACTTCCGCGAGCGTTGTGAGTGGGCGTCTACCGGGACGAACGACGATGGCTTCAACATGTTGCCCGGCTCGTTTCATGGCTGGAATAACCCCGGCGCGTATGAATGACGATTTTCCCGCGCCTGATGGTCCGGCAACGGCGACGATCGGATGGCTGCGCAATTTGCCAACAACCGCTGATACGTCTCGATCGCGACCGAAAAATCGCGACGCATCCGCTTCTTGAAATGCCGCAAGCCCAGCAAACGGGCTCGTTTCTTCTGTTTCGCTCGAGGCACCTTCCTGCGGATTGTGAAAAACGCTTTCAAGATCGGCGAGCAATTTCCTCGCGGACGGGTATCGATCATCTTTTCGCTTTTGGAGACAGCGATCGACGATATCGCCAAGCAGTCCGGCATCGGGAAGAAGTTGGCGCATACTCGGCATGGGAGTATTGAGGTCTGCAACGCGCGCAAAAACCGCCCATGAAAGTGGGGCCAGCGGGTGCTTGCCCAGGATCATTTCAAAAAGCATGATCCCTACGGCCCAGATGTCGGTACGGGCGTCGATGGCTTGAAGCACCCATTGTTCCGGGGCCATATACGGCAATGTCCCCATGAGCTTGCCGTGGCTCGTGATTTCACCGTTTTGCGTCCGAAGGTATTCGATTGTCGGCAAATTGGCGAAAGACACACTGGAGGTATCCGATGCGTTCTTGGTCATCGCGCTATTCGGCGGTGTGGCCGGTGCTTGTGTCGGATTCATTGATGCCACGAGTTCGGCCGAAATCTGTTTGGCAATGCCGAAATCGAGTACACGAACGACACCATTGTCCGCCAGCAAAATATTTTCCGGCTTTAGATCCCGGTGCACGATGGCCATATCATGGGCACACACGAGCGCCCGCACGACGGGAATCATGACTTCCACCGCAAGATGCGCTGCTCGCGAAGGGTCCGTTTTGGCAAGACCAGTATCGGGGTTCATGTACGCGTCGCGAAGGGTGCGACCCTGGATGTACTCGAGAACCATGTACGGGTAGCCGTTCAACTCGTCGACATCGTAGACGACGACGATGTTTTCGTGCCTGCATTGCGCCGTCGTTCGTGCTTCGGCGAGAAATCGGCGCGCAGCTGTACCACTGTGCTCGAGCAACAACTTGATCGCAACGAGGCGCCCGAGCCGCGTGTCTCGAGCGAGATACACCGATCCCATGCCACCGGCGCCGAGCTGCCGAATGAACTCGTAGTGCTTCACCAACGCACCGCTCTCGAGGATCGGCGGTGGTTCCGACATCGCATCGTCGGCAAGTGGCAGCAACGCGCTTACGTCGTTCACGGCGATCCAAGACTACACAGCAATCGTTTCGAATTGCAACCTTGTGTTTGATGTGCGTTTGCAAGCAGCAACGTCGAGGCTTATCCCATGCACGAATGCCGGTCATGATCGCGGTCATCTCTTCCACGCGCGATGTTGTTGGTTGGTCAGCACTTCACGCCATAACCAGGACTCGTCGATAAATGATCGGCGCCCAACCTACCCCACCACCCACATCGCCCCGGCGGCGAGCAGCGCGAGGCCCAGCCCGCCGGCCTTCGGCGCCTCCACCGCCACCTGCACCTGCCCCGTCAATGTCGGCGCTGTGTGCGCCGCGGCCAGCGCCGGCAACGCCCATTCGTGCTGATCGACTTGCGCCTTCGGATCGTATTTCCCGCTCGCGTACGAATACAGCCACAAATTCCCGGCGCGCGTCACCCGCGGCGATTCGACCGGCCCCGCGGCGAGCAGCGGAAACCCCGTTGCCATGCGCAAAACCCGGATCGTCGAGGCAAACCGTTCGTCCGGAGGTAACTCCTCGACGTACGTTTGCAGCGTGTGGGATGCGACGACCTGCGTTCGTCCGGTACGCGCTTCCGCGGCAAGCTCTTGCAACCACGCGATTTCATTGGGCCCCGGCGGCAACGACGCGTGCGTCCCGTCCACGAGCAAATACGCATGCGCGCGGACGCCTTCGTCGCGATGAAGCGCGCGAATACGCTGACATCCCGCGGAAAAACCAATCAGCCCGAGCCTCGAGATGACCTCGATTCCCGCTTGCGAAAAGGCCATTTCAAAGGCTTGCCATAAGGACGACCCCGAATCGGAATCGTCCATGATGATACACGGATCCGGGCCGAATGCGCTTCGTAATCGCGCATCGACGCTCGGTAAAACCATATACCCCACGACGAGCGGCCGTGAATTGCCCCGACCAACCTGTACCATGCGCAATGCCATTAGAATCCCTCCAGCAACATCACTCCCACCGCAGCCAAGATGATTCCACCAATCGGATTCGAAAACGCTTTCACCAAATCCGGCCTTTCTTTTGTCGGATCGAGCGGCCCGATTTCAATGTCCTCACCATAGAAAAACCGCAGAATCGCTTCGTACGAATACCCATTCGCCCCGAGCCACGCCGCGCCGTTTTGGCTCATGCACCCGCGATTGCCCGGATGCGTACGTAATGACAAACGCGTCGGAAGCACCTCGCGTCCGCGTTTTCCCGCATTGTACGTCACCCACTTTTCCGTCGACGTCGGGTCGCGATCCGGCAATCCGTCCGGCGTCCATATTGCCCCGCCACGTAATTCGCCAATATCAAGCGGCCTTGAACCCCTCGCGGCTCCATGGTTCGCCGTCGCAAGTGATCACGGCGCCCATGTGCGAGACGTTGACGTTGACCCACGTCGTCAACGCCTTCGCCTTGTCGTAGGCCGCGGCAACCTCGCGCCGCTCTTGCAACGTCACCCCTTGCCCGCGCTCGTAGGCCTCGTGCAGCTCCTCGGCGGCCTTGTCGAGGTGCCCGAGCTTCATGAGCACGAGTCCGTAGCGTCCGGCGATGACGGGGTGAGGCAAAATCTCGAGCGCTGCTCTGTACGCCGTTGCCGCTTCCTCGTATCGCCCGACCAACTGTTTCGGTGAACGAGACTGTGGCACTGCGCGGGTTCGTTCCTCCTCCGCATCGTCGTGCACTCGGCAAATCCAAGAGCACGGCAACGCATGGCTTGGCATCGCCGCGATCGAGCGAATCACGCAAGGCATCTCGGAATCGGCTCACGATGGAACGCGGCTGGGTGGACAGTTGTCCACGTTGGTACAGTTGACGAAGGACGGTCGACACGGACTGCTCCTACGACAAGAAATGCATCGAGGTGTCGCCGACGGGAAACACCTGTCGTGTGCCATTGACACCAGCCTCCTAGGCCTTGTCGTCCTTGGTTGACAACGTCCCATGTTCACCGTCAAACCATCGAGCGTCTGACCATATCCTGAAGCTGGCCCAGCCATTGCATATCGCCCACCGCAAACGCTGACATATCCCCGGTCGATATGTCGAAAATGCTTGAAAGATATTGCCATGAAAACGAATGCGCGGACAGCTTGTTTTGTCTTGGGTGCGGCCATTCTCGTGCACAGTGCCCCCGCTTTGGCCCAAGAATCCAGAGGTGCAGACGCAGCGCAAGAAGCCAAAGCCCCGGGCAGCGACCTGCGGATCGAAAGTTATCTCGGTGGAATTGCGGGACCGGACGAACATGGAACGATGCTCGGAGGCGCAGCCATTGGATTGCAGAGTCGTTGTCGGATAGGCCTCTTCGAATTCGGTGGCTTTGGTGAGCTTGGACAGATGGTCATTGATTACACGTACCTCGGCGTCGGAGCGACGGCGGGCATTGCGTGGCGCACGCCCATGGGCTTGCGTTTGAGCGCGAGTGGCGTGTTTGGCGTTCACGGTTATTCGGGGGTTGGGCTAAGTTGACTGGGCGATCCTGGAGGAAAAGGTATGCTGCCGTTTGCCGGGGCGCGTCTCGGCGTAAGTTACCTTTTCATCCGCAGCAAAAACCACATGGAACTTGGATTGATGGGCCTTTACGAGGACGATCTGGGTCGCAAAGATGTGCGCGTGGACTATTGGGAAGACACGTGGAATGGGGAACCCATCGACTTGACGGCAACGCATACGGTAGGAACCTCTCGATTCGGTGCTCTTCTCACCCTAGGTTACACGCGGGACTTCATCTGATCCCGTCCGTGTTGGTTTGTCTACATCGCGGACAAACCAATGTCAGGTCCAGGACGGGTCCTGGCGCGGTCCAGGGGTGCGTAGCCCATAGCCGTTAGCAGGTTTCATTTTCCTTTGCACCAGTCACGCGGGTGTCAACTTTTTTTGTACTCGCGTTTGTCAAGTGTAGAGAGGGACATGGACACCGGTTTGGATCTCCGTGAGGAATATCCAAGACAAACAAGACGGTGACGAAACATGAGTACCGATGACATTGCCCAGCTTCTGGCGAATCTCCGCATGCGCGGGATGCTCGAGGTCGTGGAGCGCGAGATAGCTCGCGCGCAGAAGGCGAAACCGAGCTACGCCGAGTTTTACGCGCGCATTTTGCGTGAACAGGAAAAACTCATGCGCGAACGCAGTTTGGAAAACCGCATCGAGAAGGCGGGACTGCCCGAGCGCTGGACATTGGAAACATTTCCATTCGACATGCAGACCGGCCTTCATGCGGCGGCCATACGCCAATATGGGGACCTCGAGTTTGTCGCAAAGAAGGAGAACCTCGTTTTTATTGGTCCCACGGGGGTCGGCAAGACGGGGCTTGCGTCGGGCATTTTGCTCAAGGCGCTCGAAAACGGGTATCGTGGGCTTTTCATTAAAGCGCAGGACCTCTTCGACGACATGTATGCCAGCATTGCTGACCGCTCGTCGAGAAAACTCATCGACAGGCTCGCGAAGGTGGATTTGCTCCTCATTGATGAAATGGGGTACCTCAATTTGCGACCCGAGCAGACGAACCTCTTTTTCAAACTGATGGAAGAGCGGTATTCTCGTCGCTCCACGATACTGACGACGAACCTCGAATACGAGGACTGGTATGGGTTTCTGGGTCGCAAGGAAATGGTGGCGGCGCTGCTCAGTCGTCTTCGCCACCATTGCCATACGATTCGGATCGAGGGCCCATCGCTTCGAGAACCATCTCCGAACGCTTGACCCAAGGGATTGCCATGGACAAACCTCCTCTCGTACCCGATCGGGTGCGGCGGATCGATGGGCAAAGCTTTGCCTTCGTGCCGCATCGCTTCTTGCGTAATGGCTTCTTGTGCTCGCTTTCGGCCGACGAACAGCGGCTCTACTTTTTCCTGGTGCTTGCGGCTGATCGCAATGGCATGAGCTTCTACCATTACGACCGGATCTGCTCGACGTTGGAGATGGTCGTCGAAGATTACGTCGATGCTCGCAATGGGCTGCTGGCGAAAGACTTGATTGCATTCGACGGAAGCCGGTTTCAAGTGCTCTCATTGCCGGCGAAACCTGTCTACCCGCCCGCTCGTACGATGCGTCCAAGTGAATTCGAGGACCACGACCCCGCAACGATACGCGCAACGATTCTCGAATCGCTTGCCGGAGCACGTCGCGAATCTCGATAGCTCGCGCGGCTGCTGTTGCCCTGTCCAGCCGCGCGACCGCCGCGCGGAATCAAAAGAAGTAAAACCACGGAAGCAGATCGAAGAAGATGTTTCTTCAATCGATTTGCTCACTCGTGCAGTTGGAGCGCAACGCTGTCGGCCGTCAAGGTGCACGCTCCGTCGTGTGCTATCCGGCCGTGTCCCCTCGCCACCGTGAGCGCCCCTTTTGCGAGCGCTGATCCTGATCGCGCGGGTGGGTCCGTTTTGGTGAGCAGAAGTGGGTCCGTTTTGGTGAGCGGTGAAGTTCACCAATAATTCGTTACAGCCATCGCCCCGGGCGGAATGCGCCCGATTTCCGAATTCACGATCGTCGGATCGGCCTTTTGCCAGGCTCCGCGCCAAAACACTTCCGCGAGAACATGCGGAAAATCCGCTTCGGGCCGCACGGGATGACTCCGCGCGGCAAGACCGCACGCCAAACACAACGCAATGAACACGCGCGATTTCGCATCGCAATCACCGAATCCGCGGGCTAACGTCACCGTCGAATCTTCGAGCACCTCGCGTTTTGGATCCCGCACGTAATCGAGCGCGTATTGACAAAACTTCAGAATCGCAGGAGCACGAGCGTCAAGCGGCAATTCGCGAAATACCCGGGCCCAGCGCTGAACGGCAGCGAGCGACGCATCGGCCACGCCGGCGCGTTTCATGTATTGCGCTTTGGCCAAACCCGTGGGAAAATCGACGACGTGCACGCGCAACATTTTTGTTATGCCTCCGGTATTTGCCGTAATTGTTGGGCGTTTGTCTGGACCAATCGAGCGAATTCCGCTTGCGATTCCGGCCCGACCGCAACCATGGCCAGTTTTTGGAATTCAGGATCACGCAGCATGGCGCGCATTTCGTCATCCATGGGTATATCGTCGGGAATCGTGTAGGATTGCGCGGGCGGTGGTTCGGCCGGAGAAACGCCCGGTTTCGGGGAATGCGTCGCCACAGGCGGCTCGGAAACGGACGCATACGACCAGCCCGCGGCGGCAAGCATGTCGGACAATGGAGGCGGCTGCGCGGGCATTTGCGGGCTCGCAGGAGGCGTTTGGACGCGCGCGGGGGCCTGTGGCTGCGGGGCCGCTGGAGGTGCAACGACGGGCGGCGGAGCGGCAAGCAGGGCCTGGAGTTTCGCCCGCGTGTCGGGATGCTCGAGCAGCCGACGCAACAATGCATCTTCGTCATTGAATTGCACGGGTGCGGGTGCAGGAGATTGCGGAATCGTTGCGGTAGCGGCGTGATGGGCAATGGGCGATTGCGTCGTCATTGCAATGGGAAACGCGACCCAACCTTGTTCCGTGAACATCCAACCATACCCCGGAGGAGGCGCACACGGCGGCGCAAAGGCCATTTGCTGTGGCGGAGGAGGAGGTGGTGGAGGCGGCGGCGGCGGAGGGACCGGTGCCGGTGAATTGCCCGGACGAACCGCGGTGAACATTTTCACAATGTTCATGACGTCGCTGATATCTTCGCTGCTCGAGCGGGCCGGGGCCTGTTGCGGCGCATTTTTGTAGAATTCGCGCGCGAGCTCGATTCCTTCTTTCAACGTGCGCGACGTGCGTTCGCCGCCGTTCATGAGCGGAAGCATTTCCTTGAACATCTCGAAGTGCGAGGGGCCGCGATTACCCATGTTGAGCAGCGCCACGACTTCTCGAATCATTTCAATCGGATTCGGCTGCGGCGCCATTTGTTTGTCCAGGAGCATTTTGAGCAGCGCCAGATTGAATTGCAGCATCATATCGATCGACGTTGGCGATTGAGGCCCGGTGGGCATTGAAGGAGAAGCATCTTGTCGCGGAAGCCAAGGCCCGCCGCTGAATGATTTTCGCGGTGGACCGGCGAAGTAATTCCTTGGTGACCACGCAGTGTATTGATTATTCTCATCGGACTGCGCACCGAGCTGGTAGGTGGCGTCGCCGCCGAATTCGTCGGTGATCTGAGTCCACGAGGTCAATTCGGAACCTCGGAACCTTTTAGGACAAACCTCGCGTGTTCCGTCCGGGAGATAACGCACGACTTGAATCCAATCGAATCGGCGATTATCCGGGCCCGTTTCCGACATCGCGCGGGGAAATAATGGATGCCCGGTCGACTTTTTTTCCTGGGGCTCGACTTCGGGGCCTGAGTCGGCGCCCGGCGGAGTGGAATCGATCATGTCGCGAGAATGGATCGCGCCATGCGCCTTGCCAAGCTAAAATCGACGTGATTCCCGCTATCTACACAATAACACGATAACACGATCACATAGCAACACGATCACATAATCACACGGAAACACGATCACACAATCACACAACGGGGCGTCAATTGCTTGCGTGCCCCGGACGAAAGAATGAATTGGGTGTCGGGGTTTTGAGCCGATTTGATCCTTGACAAACCTGGAAAACGCCGGCGTTTGAAGGGCTTTTCTAAGGCGCTATCGGCGATGGTCCGGCGGGAGGAGCTGCCGCGGGCTTATCGGGCAGGGGTTGAGCGAGATCTCGACGCCCGGTGACCACCGGCAGGTCTTTGACGCCTTTGCTTGCAGCCTGCTGCACGCGGCGACAGTAAGGGAAGCTGGAAAGTGCGAGCGATCCCGCAATATTTGGAGTCGATTTGTCGACCCATGCCGCCGAGTTGGTAGGTGGCGTCGCCGCCGAATTCGTCGATGATCAGATTCCAGGAAGTCAATTCAAAACCTTGGAGCTTCTTAGGACAAATCTCGCGCATTTCGTCCGGGAGATAAGGCAGGATTTGAATCCGAGTGAATCGGCGATTATCCTGGCCCGTTTCCGACATCGCGCGGGGAAATAACGGATACTCGGTCGACTTTTTTTCGTTGGGCTCGGCTTCAGGGCCTGAGTCGCCAGCCGGCGGAATGGAATCGATCATGTCGCGACAATGGATCGTGCGTTTCGCCTAGCCAAGCCCAAATCGACGTAAATCCCGCTATCTACACGATAACACAATAACACGAACACATAATCACACGGAAACATGGTAACACAATCACACAACGGGGCGTCAATGGCTTGCGTGCCCCGGACGAAAAGAATGAATTGGGTATCGGGGTCTGGAGGCGATTTGTTCCTTGACGAACCTAGAAAACGCCGCCGTTCCAAGGCCGTCGCCATGACGCGACCCTTGTTTCGACGCTTCGCATTTTGGAAAAGCCACCCCATGCAACCACCATTTGCTCGAAATGGTTCGCGCTCAAGGCGCTCTCATTTGTTTCACGGGATGCACGAATACCGTTTGGGCCTCGACCGAAGGCGCCTCGGGCCAAGACAAACCACAAAATCGCTGGATATTTCCTTGAGAAGTCGAGCGTGACCCCTTGATTGGAAGGATCACGATCCACCCTGAGCCACCCTTTCGAACCACTTTTCGCATTTTCCGACCCACCCCCCTCCACCCCAGTTTGTTTCACGGCCGAATTTGCGATGTACCGCACCGAATTTCGGTGACTTGCGTCGCATTTTGACCCTTTTTGACGCATCGGCGAGAGCCACTCAAAAGCCAGCAAAATCCACTTTTTGGCCACCTTCGAGGCCACCTCGGAGCCACCCGGTGATCCACCCCCGAGCCACCCCCTCGAGGGGTGGGAAATCGTGGCTTCTTTTTTGGCGATGTGGGCGCCTTCGCGTATCGTCTGTTCACGTAGGGGTTTTACGGGGTTATCCATTTCGACGTGGACACACGGGGAGCGAATACAATGCAGGCGTGGATTCGGAATCGGGCAAAGACGCGCAAAGACGGCCGAATGGTATTTGTTACGTCCGTGGCATTCGATGCGCATCTATTCCAGCAGCTCGCGAATGCGGTTCCGCGCGAGCGGCAACGCAGTGCGATCGTAAATGAAGCGATTCGTCATGCACTTGCGACGCCGGGGTGGGTCGAATCGACGTTGACGCGGCTTGGCGGCGAGGATCCTGAGCGCCCGCGCGAGCCGCCATCGTCGAACAGCCTCATCCACGCGCGAGGCGGACTCGACGGGCCGCAAACGCGCAGGTCGCCCTCATCGGGCCGGAAACGGACGCCAACGGGTAAAAGGTGACATCAGGAAATCCCTGACACGAAAATACGGCGGTTTGCGTATTGCGAAGGGCCGAAATTCGTGCAGGGGCGGGGGAAGCGGGCGGTTTGTCGAGGGCGGGACGCTCCGGAGGAGGGCACGAGGTGGGTGTCAAGCTTTCGGGATGACCGCTCACGACGGAACGGCTGGCGGGCTCACGGCGGGGTCACGCCGACTTTCTCGAAACTCGTCCGGACGGGGTAGCAATCGAGAATCGGTTTCGACAGGTGAAACGAGGATATTTCGCGTGTCCGGCGAGGTGCCTTGAAGGGCTTCTCAATAACCTTGGTTTGCGAGAACGTCGAGGGATGTGGCCAAGGACCTCGGCGTGTCCATTCCAACGCTTTACCGCTGGATCCCCGCGTCGGCGCGCGCCCAGCGTGCCGTATTCCTATTTTTGAAACGACCCCATACGAAATACACTCATATCGCCAATTCGTGGTAGATGCATCTCACAACGGGGTGGGGGTCGTGACGGGCTTTTCACGAGCAACAGGATGATGGAGGATGGTCATGAATTGGCTTTGTTTGCCGAGAAATCCGTGGCGACGAGCTGCGACGGTAATGGTCATGGTCGCGCTGGCGGCTTGCGGGACGGACACAGGTTTCGCCAATAAGCAACAACACGTGGCGGAAACGACGACGCAACAAGCGTCGGCGCCGATGCCTGAGGATTTACGCGCAGCGCACATCGCGTCGGTGCAGCGTGAGGCGCCGGAAGCGTATGCGGCGTTATCCTTGGGCGACTGGGTACGGTTGCACAATCCAGCACAAAGGTTTGTGTCAACAATCGATGCGCGAGGTTTGGCATTGTCACCCGACGATGGTGATTGGCACCTGGAAATACGGACCCGCGCCGTGGGATGCGAAAGCAATATGATCCCACTGGCCGAAGCCGTTCCAAAAGCCATGGGCAATCGTGTGGACTTGCATCGCGAAGGCTCATCCGAATGGTACCTCAATGGGCCGCTTGGCGTGGAGCAAGGTTTTGTTATTGCGGAAGCGCCTGCATGCGCGGGCCCGAAACGCATTGCATTGGCCATCGAAGGGAGCTTGACGGCTGCGCTCGACGATTCCGATGGCGATGGCCGTGGAGAAGCTGTGCGGTTTGTCGACGCGCACGGGCAAGCCACGGTGTCCTACACGGACCTGTTCGTAACGGATGCGCTGGGTAAAACCGTGCCCGCATGGTTGTCGGTCAATTGCGGTGAGATAACGATCGTCGTGGACGACGCGCAAGCAACGTATCCCTTGGCAATCGATCCGCTGGTGTGGCTGGAGCAAGCCAAGCTCACGGCAAGTGACGGCGCGGAGTACGACTTCTTCGGTATGTCGGTTTCGCTGTCAGGCGACACGGCGCTCGTCGGGGCGGATTCCAGCACTGTCGGGGGGCAGGTGCACCAAGGTTCGGCATACGTCTTCGTACGTAATGGGCCGACGTGGACCGAGCAGGCCAAGCTCGTGGCGAGTGATGGCGCGATTAGCGACTTTTTCGGCTGTTCCGTTGCGCTCGATGTGGACACGGCGTTGGTGGGGGCGTGTCGCGACTACGCCGGGCCGAATGCCAACGGTTCGGTGTATGTCTTCGTGCGCTCCGGAACCACCTGGACGCAGCAGCAACGGCTTGTTCGCAGCGATGGGGGATGGGACGAGGCGTTCGGCTATTCGCTCTCGTTATCGGGCGATACGGCGCTCGTCGGGGCATATCTCGACGACATTGGGAATGGAAAACAGGGTTCGGCGTACGTGTTCGTGCGCAACGGCACCACCTGGACCGAGCAAGCCAAGCTCATCGCGAGCGATGGCACGGCGGGCGACGAGTTTGGCCAGTCGGTGTCGATCGCTGGCGACACGGTGCTCGTGGGGTCTCCGTTCAGCGATATCGGTTCGAACACGAACGAAGGTGCGGCGTATGTCTTCATGCGCTCCGGAACCACCTGGACCGAGCAGGAGAAGCTCGTGCCCAGCGATGGCGCGGCGTTCGACCTCTTCGGCCAGTCGGTGGCGCTCGCGGGCGATATGGCGCTCGTGGGAGCGAATTGGCACGATCTCAAGGCTGGAATGGACACGAACGAGGGGTCGGCATATGTCTTCGTGCGCAACGGAATGACCTGGGCCGAGCAGGCCAAACTCGTGGCCAGCGATGGCGCGCCGAAGGACCACTTTGGCGTTGCCGTATCGCTTTCAGCTGACACGGCGCTCGTGGCAGCGCGGAACAACGAGGACTCGGCATACGTCTTCGTGCGCAACGGCACCACCTGGACCGAGCAACAGAAACTCCTGGCCAGCGATGGCTCGGTGGACGGGGCCTTCGGCACGTCTGTGTCGCTCTCGGGCCATACGGCGGTCGTCGGGGACGGCTTCGGCGACGTTGGGGCAAACTTGAACCAGGGTTCGGCATACGTCTTCGTATTGGGAAAAGCGAATGGCGATGCGTGCACCGAGGCATTGGAATGTGCCAGCGGTTTCTGTGTGGATGGCGTCTGCTGCAATTTGGCTTGCGGCAATGGTGACGTCGCCGATTGCCAAGCTTGCAGCATGACTGCGGGCGGCATGAGCGATGGGATGTGTTCGCCCTTGACCATGGGCACGGTTTGTCGAAGTGCCGCCGACATCTGCGACGCTCCCGAAAGCTGCGACGGCACCGCAATGGATTGTCCCGCGGACGCGAAGGCCCCGGACGGTACGACCTGTCCTGAAGGAACGTGCACGAGCGGAATGTGTGAGGCTCGAGGCGGAATGGGTGGGTCTGGCGGCGGTGGGCATGGCGGCTCCGCAGGTCAGGGAGAAGCGTCCAGCAGTTCTGGTGGTGGCAAGGAGATGGATGACGAAGGCGGATGCGATTGCCGCATGGGCAAATCCACCAATGGTTCGTCGCTGTTTACCATTGCGACGGCTGCGCTCGTTGCCGCTCTCGCGCGCCGTCGGCGAAACGCGCGCGGGTAATAGGGACTGGCGCTGAAAACGGGACACTTTGTGGGCGAAGCTCGCTCAATCTGACCGGCGACTATCTGTCGCGCAACGACGACAAACTCGGTGTCGGCAAATTCAGGCCGCTACGAGCACCGCAAACGGCTTGGCGTACGATTTTCTCCGTTTTCTGAGACGACCCCGTCTGGTCCACAATCGGGAATGCAATCCGCTTGCATCATTGCAACCCAAACAAGTCCGAGAAGATGAAGTGGACGACGAAGATTCATGGGGGCACCTCGGGCAGGCATATGCGCAGCAACATTGTATCACCAGGATGTGGTAAACTCACTTGCATGCATCGACTCTTGGTAACTACTGCGATGTTTCTGGTGGGCTGTGGCGCTCCGTCACCCGACCCTGTCCTGAACGACCCCCCGGCGTGTTACGAAGAGCTCAAACAGCCCTCTGATCCCAATGCCGAACAGATTGCCACCGCCTCGACGATATTCGGTATCGCCGTTGACGACAATGGCATTTATTGGAGCACTGGGCGGGAAGTCTTCGCTGCGGACAAGCAGACGCTCACGCCGATGCTTGTTGCCGGCGACCAGGAACCCAAGTCCCTGGCCGTCCACAGGGGCTATCTCTATTGGACCAATGGTCCCCTCAAGGATTATCAGGTAAACCGCGTGCGCACTGACGGTTCGGGCTTCGAGGTCCTGGTTACCAAAGCCCTCGGGGCCGACAGCGTGACCGTGACGGATTCGCCGGGAGAAGGAGCCGACCATGCGCTCGTGTATTGGGTAAAGCCTTCGGCCGGCTTGGTCGAACGAGTCGCTGTTGGCCCTGATGGACTGCTCGGTGGTGTGCAAGTGATCGCATCGAACGAAGATATACCGACGTGGATAGCAGCGGACGAAGCGGGTGTGTTTTGGGGGGCTCGTGTTCGCGGAGAGATTCGCATGGCCGACGTGAGCAGCGGCATCGTTGAGACAATAGTGACGGGCGATTCCGACCCGGCAGAGCTCGCTCTCGATAATGATTTTGTTTACTGGGGTAGTCACGGGACCGGATCCATTCGCAAACTTCCGCGGAAAGGCAATGTAGCAGTCGATATACTCGCGAGCCATCAAGCCGGCCCAGACCGCTTGACAGTCGACGACTCACACGTCTATTGGACGACGGCGTATAGTTGCGGCGTGATGCGTGTTGCCAAGACCGGCGGCGAGCCGGAGATCATCGCCAATAGGCAGCCCGATGCGAATGAAATCGTGGTCGATGACGCTTACGCTTATTGGACGAATTTTCAGCCGGGTAGCGTGCTCCGTGTTCCTAAATAGGCATTCGCCGCTGGAACCACGCCCAACGTCTCAGCGTACGGGTTTTTCCGTTTTCTTAGACGACCCCAGACTACCCATTGCAAATGTATTGGCTCTCCGCAAACATGACGGTCAATGGTTGACGGTAACGTAGACGGATAGCGATGGGAGTCCTTCCCATCGACAAACGCGAGCTTACCACCGTGCTCGGTGGCGCGTAATGATATGGTCGAAGGGCAGACGGAGACTCCGTCGGGGTCTTCGAGCTCCGGAAAGTGCAGCGTGTACTGGTCAGGCTTGGGCCAATACCGCCCGTCGCAATCGCCTGGCCTCGCGTGCGGCTTCGAGCTTTCGGTCGCGTTCAGCCCAAATGGCTTGTTCACGGCCTTCGAGTACGTCGTTTGGCGTGACATACCCCAATGCACTGTGCAGCCGCACCGCATTGTAATGCTCGATGAAACGCCCCACGATGCGCCGCGCATCTTCGAGTGATGACGGTGGTGTCATTCGAATGGCATCACGTTTGAGCGTCCTATGCCAACGCTCGATTTTGCCATTTGATTGCGGATATCCCGGAGATATCCGCACATGCGTCATTCCCGCAATGCGCACGAATTCCTTGAAATCCTTCGCGACGAATTGCGGGCCATTGTCCGAGATGATCCGTGGTTTCGCGCTGGGGTGCTTTTCACGTGCACGTTGCGCAATACACTCGACGTCCAGTTCGGTCATCGATTCACGTATTTCCCAATGCACGATGGCGCGGCTTTTCCCGTCCAGCAGGGAGCACAAGTAATAAAACGTGCCCGTAATGTTGAGGTACGCAATATCGATGTGCCAATGCTCATGTCGCCCCAGGGGCTGCGAAAACCCCGTGCCCTTTCGCGACGGGCGTTTCTTCCACCGATCGAGTCGTCCTGCCTTCGACAGGACGCGATAGACGGTCGCGGGACTGACGGCGACGTTTTGGTCGAGCATCATGAACTTCAGGCGTCGATATCCTTCGAGTGGATTCTTCGCGTGGAAGTCCAACCTCGTCAAGAAGCAGCTCCGGCCGCTTTGCCGGGAGCCGCCGGAGGTAACCGCCGCAAAGGCAAAGGGTGACGACGACATTTTTTTCGCATTCCTGCCGACGACCGGTGAAGCCGTCACATCGCACGATCGGTGGGTGCTCGACCAGGCGCTTTTCCAGCACGGATTCGTTTTCAAGTATGATGTTGATGCCCCGCTCGAGAATGTGCGCCTGGTGCCGTTGAGTCGCGCTGCGGATGCTTGGTGCACGCGCATCCCAAGGCCAACCGACGCAGAGGCGCTGAAATGAACTGCTGCGTCGTCAGTGCCACCTGCGGACGTTTTTCGCAGAAGAACGGGCTGTAGGGCGACGCTTGCGTTTGTCCGAGCAGGTTCTTCGCGGCTGGTGCAAGCGCCGCCGTAGATGACGCTTCGGCACAAGGGTCGAGCAACTTCCTTGCTTCAGCGCAACCGCATCTGAGCCCTATCCAAGGCTCAATCGCCTCTCACCCTTTTGTCGAGCGAGAATTGCGGGCAGGGAATTGCAAGCAAGTCCCTTGAATTGCGGGCGAGGATTGTGGCCGCACGCGATGGATTGTGGGTTCGCTCTGCGCGCGTGGGTCATTCCCACGAGCGCCAGATCATTTCACCGGTTGCGCGTATTCGCTCAGCTTCGTGAGGTCGTATTGGCGGTAGGTTTGGAAGTATGCATCATTCCCGCTTGCCGAGCTTTCCGTCACGTCCCATCACCTACGCTTGGACTATTCCCCGCCCAGTAGATACCGCCGTCAAGTACGACAACTTGGACGGGACCTGGTAAATTGTAGAATGGGTCTACTTCCGGAATCGGGTTGATTCGCGGCATTTCCGGTTGAAGCAGAATCGAACACGGCATGAACCCACAGGGATCGAAGGTCGGTTGCACGACGTTTGCCCAAGGAGGTTCCGCCACGAGCGGCGTTTGGAAATATGTATGCATGCGCCGCAATTGCTGGTTGAACGCAGTATCTCGACCCTGAATGGGCGAGCCCGGCATTACGATCGATTCGAAAACTCCACCGGTTTTTTGTTCCAGCGGCGGGGCGCCGATGGGATGACCCACGATATGGTTTGTCGCAATATCCGTCCGCCAATGCCATGTAATGGTTTCCGTGGCTCCGAGACGCCCTGTCTCCAATTCGTCTTCGGGAGGCAATTCATCAAACGGATGCGGGAAGGTATCGGCTACGCTCGCCGTGCTCGTAAACGTGCGCTTTGGAAACGTCGGTGTTGTGCTGTTGGGGGGGAAAATGGGTTGACCACCCGCCGTCGAAACCGTGATACGCCGCCACCTATTGGGTTGGTTGATGAAGTCATTGACTCCCACGACACACGTAATGTCCATGCACTCATCCCGTGCTTGCAGATTGCCATCTGTATCGTAACAATCGCAATGACGGAACGTGACCGGTTTGTCGGTAGCCGTATTGACCATTGTATCCAAGGCGCCGATACTGCTGCTTGCGAAGAGCCGCACCCCGTCGGCAAAGGTGTCCTCCAAAGGCCCGACGATCGGCCGTGACACATACACCGGTACATCATCGCAAACATCGATGACTTCCGGCGCATTGAAATGCGACTCGACTTCCCAATTGGAATTGGCAAAAATGCCAAAGTTCCCATCGTTCCCATTCCCCGGACACCGATCACAAAGATCGCCCAGGCCATCGCCATCGCCATCGTCGACTTGATAAGCGCAGCGCCCATTGGGATTGCCTTGTTCACGGACGCAAAAGTCATCGGGTTTCGTGGTGCAATCTGCATCCGTCGCACATACTGGTGGCGGATTATTTACTGTTGGGCAATTGTCGCAACATGCACCCACCCCATCACCATCGGTCGTATCCGATGTGTCGCAACCTGTGCGCAAGGGACATGCATCGCAGACGTCGGCAATGCCGTCCTTGTCGCGATCGGATCCGTTGTCGGCGATGGTTGGACATGAATCGCATGCGTCCCCGCGACCGTCTTGATCGCTATCGAGCTGATCTGGGTTGGCACAGTTGCCAAAACAAGCCGGCGGAACACAGTTGTCGGCAGTATCAAAAATGCCGTCATGGTCAACGTCCGAGCCCAAGAACTGACCAATCAGCGATGCATTGCTCGTCGGATCACCTTCCCCATTGGCCCAAATGGGTAGGTTGCCTGTCGCCGCCCACGATTGATACTGCGTTGCCCCATAGTTTGTGGCTTGTGAATTGATTCCAATCAAGATCGGGCGCCCGACGAAATGATCATTGGCATCGAGCGCTTGGAGGAACAAACCACCTCCGGAATCACCTTTGGAATGTGTGCTTTGTGGTTCTCCAAGAACGGGGTCGCACGTGTAACAATCAGCGTCCGCCTCAAGGTAGAATCCCCAAATCTCGCGGGTGTTGATTTGGTACGCAAGGGTATCTGTACCGATGAATCCTTCACGCCGCGTTCCATCAGCGCCTTCAGCGCTTTGCCATTTGGTCCCGCCAAAACCAACTTGTACGAATACATGGTTGCCTAAGTCGGCCGCGCGGGTCAACACATTTCCGCCGAGATCAATATCTGGCAATTCCGGCAGCACCTCGGGCGGAATGCTGTTTTGCAGAAAAAGCACGGTGACGTCTGCCACTTCCGCGCCGAGTTTTGATAATGTATCATACTCGTGCGTGCACATGTTGAAAGCTTCGGGATGGAACGCCTTTCCCACGACTGTCGTTTGCCATTGCGTTTGTGGCGTTCCTGATGCGTCAACGTAATCCTGCGGAAGCGTGAACAGGAAGTTGAGCTGGTCAGGGTCACAAAAGCAATGCCGGGCAGTGACGGCGATGTTACGCGTAATCGCCACTGCGGAACAAAACCCAATACCCCCTCCAAGAAGCCCTACTGCTGCGCTGGGTCCGGTGAGAGCGTTGCTTGTGTCACGCCCGGGCAGATTGTCGTCATCGGTGCCCCGATACATGGGAGCTTGCTGTTGTCCCAGACGCTCCGCCGTGGGTTGCTCAACGCCGCAGCCTACAAGACTCAGCATGCAGAGGGAGAGAGAAAGAGAGAGAGACGTCGTCTCATGAATAGAACCCCTTACTTTGTAGGCATTCATATATGCCCGCTCGACGAATATCCAAACGGCTGGCGGACGGCAACACAAATGTTCGCCGTATTTCTATAAAGCCATTGTAGCGTTCCTCAACGACGACCGCCCACGAGAGCTTTGCGTACGTTTGTTCGCCATGTGCTGCCTGCAACGACGCTATGCCCTATATGCCTCGCGAAACGCAACCCACTTCGTTGCTCCATCCCCGCAAAGGCTCCTCGATCGCTTCCCATTTCAATGCTCGACGTCACGCTGGATGGAACGAGCTTGCAATGGATTCTGGTGCCCTGGCTATGGCTGGGATGTAGCCATAGGACCGACAGGCGGGGCTGTTCACTTGAGCATGTATCTCCACAGTGGCACGCAAGTGTTTCCCGACAAAGTCTACCTCTGCTCCAAGCCCTGCCCCGCCTCTCCCGATGAGTGTGAAGTCTTATCGTTGGATCCGACCGGCGCCACGCGCCCCCAATCGAAACACGAATTTCCCCCCGGCACCATTGTCCACATCGGCGTCCCGCTCGCTCCGCTGAAAGAGCATTTTTCGCTCCGCATGCGCCTCATTCCTCCCTGCAATGGCGTGTGCCATGCACCGATCCGTGGCATGGTCCGCGGTAACCCAATCGACTGCAATTTGTGTGCGTCGAGACTCGTGCCGTGAATACGCGGGATCGTATACTGTCGGCGGCGCTGTCGTTCTTATCGAATCTCGTCACCATGGCGCGAATCGATAACACCCAACGCAATGAAACCGCCCCAATTCCGCAATGGTTCCTCCCGCCAATCACATTTCCCACCCGCTCGTCCGCGCGGGTCGCCGCGCCCGAGGGTGCGTCCTGAACGCTTGTGCCGCCTGGTAATGTTTCCTTACCGGGCACCACTAACCACCCGTTCCGGATCGCTCCCGATCCATCCGTCCGTACGTCAACTCACCTCCGGCGCGGTCGACTCCGGCGCCCAAGCACCTCCATCACCAACGCCCGGCAAAGCACCACCTCGAGCTTCCGCGGATCCCCGACCCCGCCCTCCATCGGCTCCGATAACCAACGCCG
>WBZU01000607.1_pt1 | contig 30036 bp, 24 predicted proteins | sample 5204311 | NCBI WGS metagenome assembly WBZU01 (sample SAMN12344359, study PRJNA552823) | activated sludge metagenome | biome: Activated sludge suspended growth; feature: Nitrification reactor; material: Wastewater; isolation source: activated sludge from nitrification reactor of wastewater...
GGTCCGACTCGCGCTGGGCAGCGATGCGGGCGAGGAGCTCGGCCTGCTGCTGGGCGATCTCCGCCGACAGCGCCCGATCCTTCTTGGCCAGCTCGAGGCTGCGATCGATCTGGCGGTCGACGTGGGCCTGGATGGCGTCGACCACCTGCTGCTGCTGGGCCTCGGCCTTCTCGACCGCCTTGGTCCGCTCGGCCTGCTCGGCCCGCTTGGTCTCGGCGACCTTGCGAGCCTCTTGGGCCACCTGCTTCTGGTGGGCGAGGTCTTTGGTGGCGCCCTCGAGCCGATCGCCGAGGTCGGCATCGTCCATCGCCCGGAGCTCGACGTAGAACTTGCGGGCCGATGCGGTGGTGAAGTCCTGGCTGCCGAGGACGGACAGCACGTCGTCGCCGGCGGGGCGCACGTAGGCGGCGACGGCCCGGTCGCGCATCTCGGCCTTCAGCCCCTTGATCTCGCCGCTGATGGCGGTGATGGCCGCCTCGGCGTCGGCGATCTCCTGCTCGGCCTGGGCGACCTCGGCCTCGGCGCGGTCGAGCGCGGCCTGCTGGGTGTCCAGGTTCTCCTGGAGCACCTGGAGGGCCTCGTCGACCTGGGCCAGGGTGGCCTTGTCGGTGTCGATCTGGGCGGCCAGCGCCGCCTTCTCGGCCCGGACCTGCTCGCGCTCGGCCCGCGGATCGTCCCTCGGGGCGGACGTGGCCGCGGAGGGACCGACGAACGACGCACCGGCCAAGACGGCGGCGAGAGCGATCGCGAGCGGTCGACGACGCAACGAGCTGGGTCCTTTCCCGGCGCCGGCCGCCGAAGGGTCACGGAACCGTAACAACGAACACGCGCCACAGCAAGCGCAGGCTCCCCAACGGCCACAACCGCAACATTGGTAACACGCCCAACAGCGGCGATGGCGGATGGGCCGGTGGGCGCCCCCGGCAGGGTTCGAACCTGCGACCGGCCGCTTAGAAGGCGGCTGCTCTGTCCAGCTGAGCTACGGAGGCCGGGGCCCGGCCGGGTGCGGACGGGACCGGGGATCGGAGCGGGTGAAGGGAATCGAACCCTCATCACCAGGATGGAAGCCTGGAGCTCTAGCCATTGAGCTACACCCGCACGGTGCGGGCAGGACCGTACCGCCCGCGCCGGACGACGGCCGAGCCGGTTGGGCCGGGCGGGTTCGTCAGGCCGGCGTGACGGTGGTGTCGGGGTGGTACTCGATGCGCCCGCCCTCGAAGCGCTGGAACCGGCCGCCGGCGGTGCCCTTGGGATCGAGCTCGGAGGTGGGGTACCCGAGGGTGCCGGCCGGGCCGCCGCGGTCGAGGTAGTACCGCAGGATCGTGCCGCGCACCTCGTGGGCGCCGGTGGCGGCGGTGGCGTAGATGCGGCCGCCCTGGAACTCGGCGACGGTGCCCCGCCCGTCGCCCACCGGGGTCTCTTCGCCCACCAGGCGGTGCAGGGGCCCGGCGACGTGGCCGCCGGCGAGGTAGCGCTCGGAGATGGCGCCGGTGAGGGCGTGGGTGCCGGTGTCTGCCGCCGTCCAGAGCGTGCCGCCCTCGAAGAACTGGCAGCTGCCGTCGGCGCCGCCGAGGGGGAGCAGGTCGGAGAGCGGGTACCCGAGCGCCCCGCGCACGCCGCCGTGGGCCTCGTGGTAGGCGAAGGCCGGGTTCGGTTCGGCGACGGTCCGGCCGTCGACCAGGTAGATCCGCCCGGTCTCGTAGTTCTGGTAGCGGGAGCGCCCGTCGGCGGCGGCCCGCACGGCGCCGGTGGGGTAGCCGAGGGTGCCGTAGACGCCGCCGGTCGCCTCGTGCTTGGCGAAGAACGGGGCCGGCACCGTCCAGACCGCGCCGGTGGCGACGATCTCGTAGATGCGGCCGCGCTCGAAGTTGGCGTAGCGGCTCTTGGCGTCCCGGGCGGTGCGGACGTCGGAGGTGGGGTAGCCGAGGGTGCTGCGGGGGCCCTTGGCCGCGTCGTACGCGGTGAGCACCGCGCCGCTCAGGGCGAAGGCGCCGGTGGCCGCGCTCCAGAAGATGGCGCCGCCCTGGTAGCGAGCCACCCGGCCCCGCCCGTCGCCCACCGCCGCCTCGGCCGCCACGACCGCACCGAGGAACCCGCCGGCCCCGCCGAGGGCGGCGTACTTGGCGGCGATCTGGCCGCCGCAGTCGGTGCCCAGGCAGGGGGCGCCGTGGTTCACGGTGCGGTTGTCGGTGGCGCTCGAGCGGGTGCAGCTCGGGTCGTACTCCCAGGGCACCGTGCAGGTGGCCACCCGGCAGACGACCGGGCCGTAGCAGGCGATCTCCTGGTGGCACTGGCCGTACCGGAACTGGTTGCAGCAGGTGCGGCGGCCGTCGCAGGAGCCGCCGGCGCAGCGGCAGCGGCACTGCGTGGGGCAGGAGGCGTTGCAGTCGATGATGTAGCGGGCCGAGCCGCAGCAGTAGGCGGCGTTGTCGGCCTTCCACCAGCCGGCGATGAAGCTGCCCGGCGGGCACGTGTTGCTCCCGCCGTTGATCGTGCAGCAGAAGGCGGTCCAGCCGTCCGAGCAGGTGCCGCACACGTAGCCGTAGGCGGTGCCGGGCTTGAACAGGAAGTCGACCGGGGCGACGGTGAGTGCGGAGCCGACCAGCGCGGTGCGGGTGAGGAACGAGCGGCGGCTGATGCGCCGGCCGGCGAGGGCGGCGGCGGCGCGGTGGGCCACGCGCTGGGCGAACGACGCCCCCCGCAGCGGGTCGGCCGACGCCGGATCGCGGTGGACGCCGAGGGCGGCGAGGTCCGGGGCCGGCTCGGGGTCGGTGGCGGCGAGCGGCGGGTCGAGCAGCGTCATCGGGGCGAGATCCTGGTGGCGGCGAGCACGGCGTTGGCCTGGGGGAGGACGCGGGTGGCGGCGGACTGGCGGCCGAGCACCGTGTAGCAGCAGAACGCGCGCCCCTCGACGGTGCACCACACCTGGCACCCGGCCTGGCCGGGCAGGGTGCGCTGGAGCGCCGACGACGAGAACATCGACGGCGTCAGCCGGGTGGGCAGGCCCTTGCGGCGGAACAGCGCGGTGCCGGCGCTCTCCGGGCCGAACTCGACCAGCACGACCAGCACGTGGTCGGCGGTCATCAGGTCGACCGCGCCCGAGCCGTAGTCGCCGCGGTCCTCGGGGAGGGCGAAGTTGGCGAGGTGGACGACCGGATGCGGGATCTCGTCCGGGCTGCCCTTGGGGCCCGCCTTCGCCCCCGCGCCGGGGACGGCGGGCGGGACGTCTCGCAGGCCGATGCGACCCTCCCAGCCGGCGGGGAGATCGGTGGCGATGCCGTGGGCCTGCAACCTCATGGGGCCCCCATCATCGCGGACCGGCCGCCGCCGGCGATCCGCCGTCGTCCTCGGGGTCGGCGTCCACCTCGTCCGGGACGCGCTCGACCGAGTACAGGCTCGGGTCGCCGGGCGGGACGCCGGCGGCGGCCAGCTCGCGGTCGATGCGGGCCTCGCGGGCGGCGTCCGCGTCGGGCTTGGCCACCAGCGCCTCGGCCAGGGTGGCCTGGAGGCCGGCGTCGCCCGAGGCCTGCGACAGCAGCGACGACACCTGCTCCCAGTCGGGCCCCGTGCCCTCGCCCAGCACCCGGCCGCTGGGCCCGTGGACCTGGACGAAGTAGGGCGATCCGGGGATGTCGTAGTCGGCGAACGCCTCGCTGCTCAGCACCGTGGTGATCCCCGGCGGGGCCAGGCCGGCCACCGTCGACGGGCTCTCGGCCTCGGGACCCTTGGTGACCACCACGATGCGCGTGCCGGCGGGCAGGCCGAGCTTGCGGGGCTTGCGGAAGGCGTCCCAGAACCGCTGGCAGGTCAGGCAGCCCGACGAGAGGAAGGCGAGGATCGTGTCGTGGCCGACGCCGGCGACGCGGATCGAGATCGCCTCGCGGCCGTCGGGGGCGAGGCCGGCGATGTCGGCGGCTCCCGTGAAGCCCTCACGCTCCGGCGGAGCCGGGACCTGGGGCATGAGCTGGACGTCGTGGCCGGGGATGCCGGGGCCCCGGCGGGCGCCCGCCGACGCGGCTGGCGCGGGCGCGTCGGGATCGAGGCCGGCGCCGAGGTCGTGGAGGCGCTTGAGGATCTCGGCGTGGCTGCGCAACAGCCCGACCACCAGCAGGGCGAGGACCGCGATCACGATGCCCTCGACGACGACGACGGCGGTCATCGCAGGGCCGTCCGGCGGGGGCGAAGCGCGGCTTGGAGGTCGGGGACCGCGGTGAGCAGCACCTGGATCAGCCAGGCCAGCAGGAGGGCGTAGCCGAGGAGCGGGAGGCCGGCGGCGGGGCTGTCGGCGAGGAGGTCCCTCGCCGAGCCGAGCGGGCCGGCGGCGGCGCCGAGTGCCACCGCGGCGAGCACGAGGTCGACCACGACGTGGAGCCGCCCGAGCGGGGCGCCCGAGGATCCGAAGCACCCGCAGCCGGCCCGGCCCCGGGAGCGGCGACGGACCACCTCGGAGAACCCTGCGAAGCCGAGGTAGGCGGCGGCGACGAGGGCGGCGGGGAGGCGCCCGCCGACGGCGAGGGCGGCGGCGGCGACGCCCAGTTCGACGACCCCGAGGGCCCGGGCGGCGCCGGCGGTGGACGGCAGGCCGGCGGTGCGGAGCGCGAGGCGGGTGGGGCCGGGCCGAGCCACCTTGGCGGCCCCCGCCCACGCCAGGACGAACACCACCGCGAGGTACGGCCCGGCGAGCACGGTCACCCCGCCGACCGTATCCGGCTCGGCCCGCAGGCCCGGCCGGGCGGCCGCGTCGGCGCCGTCGCCGCCCGCGGTCGCGGGACGGGCCGCCCACGGCGTGGAAGGTGGGGGGAGTGGCCCGAGCGCCGGATGCGTGAGATGTCGGGGCCGTCACCCCCGCCCCGTAAGCTCGCCAGCCTCATGGAGTCAACGGTCGAGCCCGTCGAGGGCAACAAGGTCAAGCTGTCCATCACGGTCCCGGGGGCCGACTTCGAGCGGGAGGTGGACGCCGCGTTCAAGCGGATCGCCCGCGAGGTGCGCATCCCCGGGTTCCGGCCCGGCAAGGCGCCCCGCAAGCTGCTCGAGGCCCGCATCGGCACCGAGGCGGCCCGGGGCGACGCCCTCGAGCAGGCGGTGCCGCAGTACTACGCGGACGCCATCACCGAGCACGACGTGGATGTCATCGCCGCCCCCGAGATCGACATCACGAGCGGCCAGGAGGACGGCGACGTCACCTTCGACGCCGTGGTCGAGGTCCGTCCGGTCGTGACCGTCGGCGGGTACGACTCGCTGCGGGTGATCATCGAGTCGCCCACCGTCTCCGACGAGGAGATCGAGGAGCGGGTGGACCGCCTCCGCCGCACCAACTCCACGCTCGAGGCCGTCGAGCGGGCGTCGCAGGAGGGCGACCAGCTCACGGTGGACATCGCCGGCTCCCAGGACGGCGAGGCGCTCCCCGAGCTGACCGCCGACGACTACCTGTACGAGGTCGGCAGCGGCTCGATCGTCCCCGAGTTCGACGAGCACCTGACCGGCGTGAAGGTGGCCGACATCGTCGAGTTCGCCGCTGACCACCCCGACCCCGAGCAGGACCAGGTCAGCTTCCGGGTGCTGGTCAAGGAGATCCAGCAGCCGGTCCTGCCCGACGCGGACGACGAGTTCGCCCAGCAGGCCTCCGAGTTCGAGACGATCGAGGAGCTCCGGGCCGACCTCGGCAAGCGGATGAGCTCGGTTCGCAAGATCCAGGCCCGAATGCAGCTCTCGGAGAAGGCGGCCGAGGCGCTGGCCGAGCTGGTCGACGAGGAGATCCCCGAGGCGCTGGTCAGCAGCGAGATGCAGCAGCGGATCGAGGAGCTGGCGATGCGGCTCCAGGCCCAGGGGATCGGGTTCGACCAGTACTTCGCCTCCACCGGCCAGGACCAGGAGTCGTGGGTGGCGGGCCTGCGCGAGGTCGCCGAGCGGGCCGCGAAGGTCGACCTCGCGCTGCGGGCGGTCGGCGTCGCCGAGGACATCGAGGTGACCGACGAGGACCTCGACGCCGAGTTCGCCACCGTGGCCGAGCGGGTGGGCCAGAAGCCCGCCGCGGTGCGCACCCGCATCGAGCGCAACGGCCAGATGTCGGCGGTACGCTCCGACATCCGGAAGCGCAAGGCCCTGGATTGGCTCATCGAACGGGTGGAGCTGGTCGATGGGTCCGGCAAGACCATCGACCGGGCCGAGCTCGAGCTGGAGCCCGACCCGGGCGCCTCCGACCCCGACGAGGACCCCACGGAGGACGACGAGTGACGAACCCCACCGACCCCACGGCCCACCTGCGGGCCCAGGGCTACCTGGTCCCCACGGTGGTCGAGCAGACCAACCGGGGCGAACGGGCGTTCGACCTCTACTCGCGGCTCCTCAAGGAGCACATCATCTTCCTCGGGACCCCGATCGACGACACGATCGCCAACCTGGTGTGCGCCCAGCTGCTGCACCTGGAGTCGGAGAACCCCGACAAGGACATCAACATCTACATCAACAGCCCCGGCGGGGACATCACGGCGCTGTTCGCCATCTACGACACGATGCAGTACGTCCGGGCCGAGATCACCACGATCTGCTTCGGCCAGGCGGCGTCGGCGGCCGCGGTGCTGCTGGCAGCGGGCACCAAGGGCAAGCGCCTCGCCTTGCCCCACGCCCGGGTCCTGCTGCACCAGCCCTACGCCAGCGGCGGCGGCCAGGCCACCGACATCGAGATCCAGGCCAAGGAGATCCTGCGGATGCGGGACCTCCTCGAGGGGATCCTGGCCGACCACACCGGCCAGTCGAAGGAGAAGATCGCTCGGGACACCGACCGCGACTTCGTCCTGTCCGCGAACGAGGCGCTGGAGTACGGCATCATCGACGAGGTCATCTCCGCCCGGGAGCTCGCCGACACGAGCGGCCCGATCACGGCGGCGAGCTGACCGGGACGACCACGAAGGGGAACAGCGGTGGCCAAGTTCGGAGACGGCGGCGAACTCCTCAAGTGTTCGTTCTGCGGGAAGTCGCAGAAGCAGGTGAAGAAGCTGATCGCGGGCCCCGGGGTCTACATCTGCGACGAGTGCATCGACCTCTGCAACGAGATCATCGAGGAGGAGCTGTCCGAGACCACCGAGCTCCAGTTCGACGAGCTGCCCAAGCCCCGGGAGATCTTCGAGTTCCTCAACGACTTCATCGTCGGCCAGGACCTCGCCAAGCGGATCCTGTCGGTCGCCGTCTACAACCACTACAAGCGGGTGCAGATCGGCGCCGCCTCGGGCCGTGACGACGTCGAGCTGGCCAAGTCGAACATCCTGCTGATCGGCCCCACCGGCTGCGGCAAGACGTTCCTGGCCCAGACGCTGGCCCGCATGCTGAACGTCCCGTTCGCCATCGCGGACGCCACCGCCCTCACCGAGGCCGGCTACGTCGGCGAGGACGTCGAGAACATCCTGCTCAAGCTGATCCAGGCCGCGGATTACGACGTCAAGAAGGCCGAGACCGGGATCATCTACATCGACGAGATCGACAAGGTGGCCCGCAAGGCCGAGAACCCGTCGATCACCCGGGACGTGTCGGGCGAGGGCGTGCAGCAGGCGCTGCTCAAGATCTTGGAGGGCACCACCGCCTCGGTGCCGCCGCAGGGGGGCCGCAAGCACCCCCACCAGGAGTTCATCCAGATCGACACCACCAACATCCTCTTCATCTGCGGCGGCGCCTTCGCCGGGATCGAGAAGATCATCGAGAGCCGGGCCGGCGCCAAGGGCGTGGGCTTCGGGGCCGACATCCGGCGGGTGGAGGACAAGGACCTCGGCAACCTGCTCCAGCAGCTGATGCCGGAGGACCTCCACAAGTTCGGCCTGATCCCCGAGTTCATCGGCCGCCTCCCGGTGGTCGGCGTGGTGGACCAGCTGGACCAGGCGGCGCTGGTCAAGATCCTGATCGAGCCGCGCAACGCGCTGGTGAAGCAGTACCAGAAGTTCTTCGAGCTCGAGAACGTGGAGCTCGAGTTCACCGACGACGCCCTCCAGGCGGTGGCCTCGCAGGCGATCCTGCGCGCCACCGGCGCTCGCGGGCTGCGGGCCATCCTCGAGGAGGTGCTGCTCGACGTGATGTACGACCTGCCGAGCCGCACCGACGTGGAGCGCTGCGTGATCGACGCGGACGTCGTGCTGGAGAAGGTGAACCCCACGCTGGTGCCGCGGTCCACCTCCACCCGAAGCGCCCGGCCGCGCCGGGCGGCCAGCTAGCTCGGCCGACCCCGGCGGGCGACGGGGGGAAGCGGGATGGCCTGCGAAGCGGTCGACGTGCTCGATGTGCTGACGTTGCTCGAGCGCGCCGAGGTGGCGGTGGCGCTCGACGGCGGGTGGGGCGTGGACGCCCTGCTCGGCGAGCAGTTCCGTGACCACGACGACGTCGACCTCCTGGTCGACGAGGCGGAGGTCGATCGGGTGATCGCGCTGCTCGAAGGCGTCGGGTTCGTGGTGCAGGCCGACGAGCGACCGAGCCGGGTCGCCCTGACCGACCGCTGGGATCGATCGGTCGACCTGCACCCGCTCTCGACCGGGCCGGACGGGGTGCGTCGGCGGCAGCGGGGCGGGGCCGACGGCAGCGACCTCGCCTACCCGGCCGACCAGCTCACGACCGGGTTCGTGGGCGGGCGGCCGGTGCGGTGCATCGACGCCCACCTGCAGGTCGCCCACCACGCCGGCTATCCGCTCGGGCGGCGCGACCTCGCCGACCTCGAGCGCCTGCGGGACCGCTTCGGCGTCAGCCTGCCCGACGGCTACTGGTAGCCCGTTCGGGCGATCCCCCCGGCCGGTCCCACCGGCGGTCGGTAGGGTGCCCGGATCCCCAACCGGAGGTCGGAGCCATGAACCAGGTCGTGCGCGGAGCCCTGCTCGGCAGCCTCGTCGGCGGCGCCATCGCCGCGGTCCAGGCGGCGCGGCGGCCGCCGGCCCCCGCCGGCACGGACGGCCCGGCCACCCTGCCCGCGGTGGCGCGCGGCGCCGCCGAGGGCGCGCTGGCCGGATCCGCGGTCGGGTTCCTGCTCGATCGGCGGGCGCGCCGGGCCGCGGCCCGCGCCGCCGTCGGGCTCGGCGAGGAGGCCCGGGGCCTGGCCCGCCGGGCCCAGCCGGTGCTCGCCTCCGCCGCCGGCACCGTGGGCGGCCAGCTCCACGAGGCCGGCGAGGCGCTCGCCACCTCGGTGCTGCCGGCCCTGGCCTGCGCCGCCGAGCGCGCGGTGGAGGCGATCGGCGACGCCGTCGACGCGGCGCGGCCCCAGCTCGGCGAAGCGGTGGCCCACGGCCGATCGGCGCTGGTCGACGCGGTCGAGGCCGCCCGCCCGGCGGCCGACGACGCGGTGGAGGCGGCTCGGGCCCGGGTGGGGGCGTTGCTCGGGTAGGCCGTAGCCTGCGAGGACCCATGGACCTCGCCGGCGCCCTCCGCTACCTCGACCAGCACACCAACCTCGAGGCCACCGCCGGCCGCGTCGAGCACCTCTCGCTCGATCGGATGCGTCGCCTGGTCTCGGTCCTCGGTGACCCGCAGGCCGCCTATCCCGTGATCCACCTCACCGGCACCAACGGCAAGGGATCGGTGGCCCGGATGGCCTCGTCCCTGCTCCAGGCCGCGGGCCTGTCGGTCGGCACCTACACCAGCCCCCACCTCGAGGTGATCAACGAGCGGATCGCCTGGAACGGTGAGCCGATCCCCGACGACGCCCTCGCGGACGCCATCGGCACGATCGCCTCCGTCGAGGACCTGGCCGGCGTGGTGCCCAGCTACTTCGAGATCCTGACCGCGGCGGCGTTCTCCTGGTTCGCCGAGGTGGCGGTGGACGTGGCGGTGGTCGAGGTGGGGATGCTCGGCCGCTGGGATGCCACCAACGTGGCCGAGGGGACCGTGGCGGTGTTGACCAACATCGGCCGTGACCACACCGACGGCGTCGGGGCCTGGCGCGAGGCGATCGCCGAGGAGAAGGTGGGCATCGTCGAGCCGGGGTCCACGTTCGTCTGCGGCGAGACCGCCCCGGACCTTCGGCCCCTGCTGGCGGCCACCGAGGCGGCCGAGACCTGGTGGCGGGGCGAGCAGTTCGACGCCGAGTCGTCCCGGCTGGCCCTCGGTGGGCGCACCGTCTCGCTGCGCACCCCTTCGGGGACGATCGACGACGTGTTCGTGCCGCTCCACGGCGATCACCAGGCCGACAACGCCGCCGCCGCCCTCGCCGCGGTGGAGGCGTTCTTCGGTCGCCGCCTCGACGACGAGGTGGTGGCCGAGGGGTTTGCCTCGGTCCGGGTGCCGGGCCGCTTCGAGGTGGTCGGCCGCCACCCCACGATCGTCCTCGATGCCGCCCACAACGTGGACGGGGCGGAGGCGTGCCGGCGCACCCTGGCCGAGGAGTTCACCCTCGGCGGGTCGCTCGTCCTGGTGGTCGGCTTCCTCGCCGGCAAGGACCCCACCGAGATGCTCGAGGCGCTCGGGGCGGTGGACGCGGGGTTCCTCGTGGCCTGCACGCCCGATTCGCCTCGGGCGATCCCCGCGGCCGAGGTGGCCGCCGCCGCCGATCGGTTGGGCATCGTGGCGGAGTCGGTCCCCACCGTGGAGGACGCGGTGCGTCGAGCGCTGTCGCTCTCCACCCCCGACGACCTGATCCTCGTCACCGGTTCCCTGTACGTCGTGGGCCCCGCCCGCACCGTCCTGCGCACGGAGGTCGACGCATGACCGCCACCACCCAGACCACCCCGCTCTCGAAGGTCAAGCCGAACGACCCGTGCTGGTGCGGCAGCGGCCTCAAGTTCAAGCGCTGCCACAAGCCCACCACCGAGCGGGTGGTGGCCGGCGCCCTGACCCCGCGGCGAGAGGTCCCGGACTCGATCGAGGTGCCGCCGTGGGCCGCCACCGGAGGGGGCAGCAACCGGTCCGAGGCCGACGTGAAGTCGCCCGACGTGATCGACCGCATGCGGCGCACCGGTCGCCTGGCCGGCGACGTGCTGGCCCAGGTGGGCGCGGCCGTGGCCCCCGGGGTGACCACCGACGAGCTCGACGCGCTGTGCCACCAGCTCAGCATCGAGGCCGGTGCCTACCCCAGCCCGCTCAACTACAACGGCTACAAGAAGTCGCTCTGCACCTCGGTGAACGAGGTCATCTGCCACGGGATCCCCGACTCCCGGCCGCTCCGCGACGGGGACATCGTCAACCTGGACGTCACCTGCTTCCGCGAGGGCGTGAACGGGGACACCAACGCCACGTTCTTCGTCGGTTCGGTCGACCCCGAGTCGCAGCGCCTGGTCCGAGTCACCCGCCGCTGCCTGGAGCTGGGCATCGCCCAGGTGCGCCCGGGGGCACCGATCAACGCCATCGGCCGGGCCATCCAGGATTGCGCCGAGGGCGAGGGGTTCGGCGTCGTGCGGTCCTTCATCGGCCACGGGGTCGGGGAGACCTTCCACACCGACCTCGCCATCCCTCACTACTTCGACCCCCGGGCCACCCGTCGCCTCGAGCCCGGGATGGTGTTCACGATCGAGCCCATGATCACCGTCGGCGACTGGCGGCACCGTCTCTGGGACGACGACTGGACCGCCAGCACCCTCGACGGCAAGCGCACCGCCCAGTTCGAGCACACCCTGCTGGTCACCGACGACGGCGTCGAGATCCTCACGCTGCGGTCCGACGGTCTGTGGTCCGGCGACGGCGGCCAGCCCGGCGACCCGATCTGACCCATCGCGACCTAGGACGTCGCGAACTTTGCGCGCGATCACACCTCGGTGTCGGGTTTCGGCGCAAAGTTGGCGGCGTTCGGTGTTCGTGACGGCGCGAACGGGGGATTGACGGGGCTCGGGCAGTAGGCCTACGGTGCGTTCGGTGTTCGTGACGGCAGGTACTGCGAACGAGGAAGCGTTGGTCGAGGTGGCCGCCGCCGTGGTCGCCCTCGGGTTGGCCGGGGAGGCGCACGAGGGCGCGCTCTTGGTCGACGGAAACCGGATCCGGCCCCGCGTGGTGGCCCGGGCCCATCCGAGCCCGGCCGACCTGGCCGACCTGGTGGGTGGCGACGACGGTGCGTCGGGCGAGCCCACCCTGGTGGTGGCCGATCGGATCAGCGAGGCCGGCCGGGACGTGCTCCGGCGGGCCGGGTGGGGGTGGTTCGACCGGCGCGGGCACCTTCGCCTGTGGGCGCCGGGGACCCGGATCGAGTCGCCGTTGCCCGGCGACGGGGCGGCATCGAGGTCGACACCAGCCGACCCGTGGACCACCGTCGGACTGGAGATCGCGGTGGCGGCGATGTGCGCGCCCGACGAACCGGTGACCGCCCGCCGGGTGGCCCGCGAGATCGGGCGGAGCGTGGGCGCCACCCACGAGCTGATCGGCCGGTTCATCGAGGTGGGCCTCGTCGGCCCCAAGACCCGCCGCCCGCTGCTGCCCGAGCTGTTCGACGAGACCGCGGCCCGCTGGCCCGACGACGGCTGGACCCACCTCTCCACCTCGCTCGCCGAGCTGGCCGCCCGGCTCGGGGCCGAGGAGCTGGTCCGGGTCGACGAGCGCGCCGCCACCCTCGGCGGCGCCCAGATCGCCGCGGTGGGTGACCTGCCGGCCCGTTGCTACGTGCGGTCTGCCGCGGCGCTGCGCCGGGCCCGGGCGGCCACCGCTGGCGAGCGCAGCGAGGGCGGCGGCCCCGGCGACGAGTCGGAGCGGACCTGGGTGCGGGTGGCGCCGGTGCGGTGGCTGCCGCTGAACGACGAGCACCCCCCCGACGCGGAGCACCCGTGGCTCGTGGCCCACCCGATCGTGTGCGCCCTGCGGCTGGCCGCGGACCCGGCCCGCGGGCGCGAGATCGTCGACGCCTGGGGGATCGTGCCGGGCGGCAGGCGATGACCGTCGTCCTGTCCGGTCGCCCGGGGGGCACGACCCACCGAGAGGTCGAGCTGCTCGCCACGCTGCCCCCGGAACTTCGCCTGATCGGCGGCCTCGCGGTGATGTGTCGGGTCGGGACCCCGCACCGAGCCACCGTCGACCTCGACGCGGTCACCCGCGGCCTGCCCGAGGTCCATCCCCGCCTGGCGCACCTGGCCCTCGTCTCGCCCGGGGGCGGCCAGTACCGGTTCGACGGCCCGCTCGATCTCGACGTCATCGACGTGGCGCCCCTGCCGGCCGCGGTGCTCCTCGACGAGCTGGGCCCCGGTCCCCTGACCGATCTCGAGCTCAACGTGGTGGCCCACACCTGGGCCCACGACAGCGCCACCCCGCTCGACATCGTGGCGGTCGACGAGGCCAGCGGGGTTCGGCTGGCCGAAGCCCTGGACCGCCAGGTGGCCAGCGCCGCGGGGATCGTGGCCATGAAGGCGACCACGATCCCGCTGCGGGCGTCGGCCCGGCCCGAGAAGCGCGCGTCGGACCTCTACGACCTGGGCCGCCTCCTGGTGGCCGCCCGGCCCACCGGTGCCGACCTCGCGCCGCTGCCGGCCCCGGTGCGAACGGTGGTCGAGGACCGCCTGGTCGGCTGGTTCGTCGACGACGGCGGCCGCGACCGCACCTACCGGGAGGTCCGCCGCTTCGACGACCCGCCCCTGGACCTCGACGAGGCGGCCGACGTGGTGGAGGACATCGTCGGCGCCTCGGGTCTCGGAGCGTGACGGAACCGACTCGGCCGCTCCGGCGTTGATCCCACGGTGTCCGGTGTGCACGGGCGCTCGCCCCTCCCCGAGCTTGGATCGACCGTGACCGCATGCCACCTGGGTGACCACCGGCGCGGGTCGGGGAGCTGAGAGGTCGTGGGCGCCCTGAACGGAGGTGTCCGCCCGGCGGCGGGCCGGTCCGGCGGGATCGTGCTGGCCGTCCTGGTGCCGGCGACGGCCTTGGCCGTGGACCCCGGCGGCTGGTTCCCGTACGGGCCCTCGAAGTGGCTGGCGCTGGTGGCGCTGCTGCCGCTGGGGGCGGCGTCGGTGCTGCGAGGCGGCGCGGCGCGGCTGGGGCGGCCGATCACCGGTCCGCTGGTGCTGCTGCTCGGGGTGCTCGCGGCAGCGGCGACGTTCGGGCTCGACCCGCTCTACGCGTGGACCGGGACCCCCGAGCGGATGTTCGGGTGGCTGACGTGGGCGCTCTGCGGGTTGGCTCTGGTGGCCGGGGCGTCGCTCGACGTCGAGCGGGACGGGCGATGGCTGGCGCTGGGCGTGGTGGCGGCGGGAACGGGCGTGGGTGGCCTGGCGGTGGGCGAGGCGCTGGGGTGGCGGCCCGGACCGATCGGGCTCGGCGGTGCCCGGCTCACCGGCACCTACGGCTCGGCCGCGTACCTCGGTGCGGCCGCGGCGCTGCTGGGGCCGATGGTGGTGGGGGTGGCCCTCGATCGGGGCGCGGATCGTCGGCTTCGCGGGCTCGCGGTGATCGGCGCGGTCGGGTTGGCGGTCGCGCTGGTGGGATCGGGAACCCGCTCGGCGTGGCTCGGCCTGGTGGTGGGGGTGGCCCTCCTGGGGTGGAGCCGGCGCGGTGACCACCGTGGCCGGCGCGGGTCGGTGGCCGCGGGAGCTGCGCTGGCGGCGGTGCTGGGGGCGGTGCTGATCGTGGCGACGCCGGTGGGCGGGCGGCTGTGGTCACTCGGCGATCCGGATGCCGCCGGGGGCCGAGGACGGCTCGACGAGTGGCGCATCGCGGTGCGGGTGCTGGCCGACCATCCGGTGCTCGGGGTGGGGCCCGAGGGCTACCGGATCGCCTTCGGGTCCGAGGCCGACGACGCCTACGAGCGCGCCCATGGCCGTGACCCGCTGCCCGACCGGGCCCACAGCGCCCCGCTCGACATAGCCCTCGCCGGCGGCCCGCTGGCGCTGGCGGCCTGGGCCGGCCTGGTGGTGGGCGTGGGGCGACGCCTCGGGCCGGTGCTCGGTCGAGGACGCCCGGCGCTGGCCGGGACGGTCGTCGGGCTGGTGGCCTACGAGGTCGGCCAGCTCTTCCTGTTCCCGGTGGCCGAGATCGACCCGATCGCGTGGCTGCTGGCCGGGGCCGCTCTGGCGGCCAACGCGTCAGGCGGGTCGTCGTCGTCGCCGTTGTCGCCGGCGCCGGCCGGGCGTGCTCGCCGGCGGGTCCCGGGCGTCGTGCTCGGGGCGCTCCTGCTCGCCGGGGCGGCCGCAACCGTGGTGGCCGGTGCCGGGGTGGCGGCGGACCGGCGGGCGGCGCGAGCCGTGGACCTCCTCGCCCTCGGCGACGGCCCTGGTGCGGCGCGGGCGGCCTCGGGAGCCGCCGCGCTGCGCCCCGACGTCATCCGCTACCGGCTGTTGGAGGCGCGGGCGCAGGTGGTGGCGGGGGAGGGGACCGTCGCCGCCCTGGCGGACCTCGAACGGGCCGCCGCCATCTCGCCCCGCGATCCGATCGTCCGGCTCGAACGGGTGCGAACGCTGGTGGACCGGGCCGCCGCCACCCGGGTGCCCGCCCACGCAGCCGCCGCCCGTCGGGCCGCCGGTGCGCTGGTGGAGGCCGACCGGTCACGGGCTGAGGCGTGGCGCCTCCTCGGCCGAAGCGAGGCGCTCGACGGTGACCTCGCGACTGCTGTCGCCTCGCTCGACCGGGCCGCGGACCTTGCCCCCCGGGACCCCGCTCCGTTGCTGGACCTCGCCGAGGTCGAGCTGTCCCTCGGCCGGAGGAGGGAGGCCCGGCGCGCGGTCGACCGGGCGCTCGTGCTCGACCCGGCCGACCCCCGGGCGCGGGCCGCAGCCGCCGAGATCGCTGGGCTCGTGGGCGGCCGATGAGCCGCAACCCCCGCCTTCGCCGGGCCGCGGCCTCGCGTCGATTCGACGTCGATTCGACGCGATTCGACATAACGGCGGGTCGATTCGACGTCGATTCGACGGCACTCGACATAACGGCGGGTCGATTCGACGTCGAATCGACGCTGGTTGACATAACGGTGGATCGATTCGACGTCGAATCGTCGCCGATGTCCCCCGTACGAGCTGTCGATCCTTCGCGGTCCCGACCTGGTCACCAGCGGTTGGACGGCGAGGCGACGCCGGGGGCCGGCGTTCGACGGGCGGGGCGGTAGGCGGGAAGTTGGAACCGAATCCGGGGGCTGGGCGTCGTCTCGATGTGACCGCTCCCACCCACGCCAGCGTCTCGGGGCCAGCCCCCGGGGCGGCGGCGCGCCCGCCGGGCCATCCCGCTCGGCCCGCCCCAGCCGCCAACGCGAACTCGGATGACCAGGCTCTCGAGCTGCCGTCGTTCGAGGCGTTCTACGCCGGCGAGCGGGTTCGCCTCGTGCGGGCGCTGGCCTTCACCCTCGGCGACGCCGACCTCGCCGCCGAGGCGATCGACGAGGCCTGCACCCGGGCCTACGAACGCTGGGCATCGGTCGCGGGCGGTTCGCCGGGGGCCTGGGTGTACCGGGTCGGCCTCAACTGGTCGTTGTCGGTGCTGCGGACCCGGCGACGGCGCCGCGGGCGTTCGCCTCTCTACGACGCCCCGGCCGCGATCGCCGAGCCGGGCGAACCTGCGGTGGCGGCCGCCCTGGCCGGCCTGGACCCGAAGCACCGCAGCGTCGTGGTGTGCCGCCACCTCCTGGGCTGGTCGGTCCGTGAGACCGCCGCCGCCCTCCACCTCCGCGAGGGGACGGTCAAGAGCCGCCTCTCCCGTGCCACCGCCCTGCTCCAGTCCGAGCTCGCTCACCTCCGTCCCTCAGAGGAGTCCCGATGACCCACGATCCGATCCAGCAGTACCTGTCCCGCCACTCCGAGGAGATCGAGGTCGGCGGGGCCGGTGTCGTAGCGGTAGCAGCGAAGGCCCGGCGCCGGCGCCACCGCCGCACCGCCGGCCTGGCCGCCGCGATGGTCGGCGTGCTGCTCGCGGGTGGCATAGCCGTCGCCAGGGTTGACGGCGACCGGGGCGAGTCGATCCGAGCCAACGGCGCGGCGATCATCCCGTCCTCGCTCACCTGGACCACCGTTGACGCCACCGACGGGTTGGGTGGCCTGTTCGAGTCCTCCGACGCGGTGTCGGGGTCGGGGACCTACCGCGTGTCCACGGGCCCGGCCGCCCAGGACGGTTCCTCCACCGGCACCCGCCTCTACCGCACCGAGGACGGGGTCGAATGGGCCTCGGTTGCCCTGCCAGACGGCATCCAGCCCGCGGGGGTCGTCGCCGATTCCGAGCGCGTCTACGCGGTGGGCACGGCCCCGGCCGGCGGCGGCGTGGCCACCCGGCTCCTCAGCTCGGCCGACGGCACCGACTGGAGCGGCGTCGACCTTCCCCTGCCGCTCGTCGACATCCCCGGCAAGGTCGTGGTCTCCAGCCCGTCGGTGGCCCGACTGGGCACGACCACGGTGGTGGCCGTTCGGGCATCGGGCATGCTCGATCCCACGATCATCCCTGGGGTCGCGGAGGACACGCCGTGGAACGCCGACGCCGATGGGGTCGAGGTCTACGCATCCTGCAAGGACCCTGGAGAGGACGGGACGATCGAGCAGAACGACGGCCCGACGGGCGAGGCGGCGACCACCGTGGCCCCGTCGGGCGCCGCCGAGCGGGCAGCCGACGAGCCGACCACCACCACGCAGTCGGGGTCGGCGAGCGGGTCCGGCGATCCCTGCTTCCGCGAGACCGTGGTGGCCCGCTACTCCTGGGCCGACCTCGGCATGACCGCCGAGCAGGGTCGGTTGGTCGCCGGCGAGCTCGTGGTGTTCGCCGCGCAGGACGGACAGGCGCCGAGCGTGGTCGCCCGGCTGGACTCGGGGTTCTACAGCCCGCTGCTGGCGGCCGGTGACTCGGGGTTCTGGTTCGTCGGCTCGTCGCGGGACGACTCGACCGGCCAGCCCCGCGTGTTCGCCATCCGGTCGACGGACGGGCTGGATTGGACCGCCGCCCCGACCGACCTCGGCCACCAGGACGTGTTCACCGTCGGCACCATGGGGTCCACCCCGGCGGTGGCCCTGCGGGATAGCGCCGGCGCACAGACCCTCGTCGCACTCGACGCCACCGGCCCGCGGACCATCGAGCTCACCTCGGTCCTGGGCGAGTCGGTGGCCGGCCGCATCGGCACGGTCGAGTTCGGCCCGCTCGGCGTGGCCATCGCCTACGGCGACACCGCCGACGGTCGGCCCGGCCTCGTCGCCCATTCGACCGACGGCACCACCTTCTCGCTCGTCGAGCTGCCAGCTGCGCCCGCCGGCACCGATGAGCACGTGAGCGGCGTGTCGGTGTCGGCCGACGCGATCACCGTCCGGCTCAACCGGTACCCGGCCGGCATCGTCCCCGACGAGAGGACCCGCCCCGAGCAGCGGGCCTTCGTCGGCACCCCGGGCTGAGGCAGCGGCGCCGACGGGCCGTGCCCACCCGCCCATCGGCGCCGCTCCCGCGAACGCTGGACCGAGTCCCCGCGCGGCGAGGACCTCGGTCCAGCGGCGGCGCGCCAGGAGGGCGACGCTGGGCGCGAACCTGCACGAGATCCGCTGCGCTGCGGCGCCCTGCTCGTGCAGGTTCACGGCCGACTCGTTCTTGCACGGGATCGGCTGGCTTGCGGCGTCCTGCTCGTGCAGGTTGGCGGTCGGCGCGTTCTTGCACGGGATCGGCTGGGTTGCGGCGCCCTGCTCGTGCAGGTTGGCGGTCGGCGCGTTCTTGCACGGGATCGGCTGGGTTGCGGCGCCATGCTCGTGCAGGTTGGCGGCCGACGCGTTCCTGCACGGGATCGGCTGCGCCTCGCCGCCCTACTCGTGCAAGTTCGAGTCGGGATCGGGTGGCTCGGTAGCGTCGCCGCCACCATGACCAAGCAGACCTTCATCATGTGCAAGCCCGACGCCGTGGAGCGTGGCCTCGTGGGCGAGGTGATCGCCCGCTTCGAGCGCAAGGGCCTCACCCTCGTGGCCGCCGAGCTGCGCACCGCCGATCGGGCCCTGGCCGAGGCGCACTACGCCGAGCACGCCGACAAGCCGTTCTTCGGCGAGCTGGTCGAGTTCCTCACCCGCTCGCCCGTGCTGGCCATGGTGGTCGAGGGCCCGGACGACAACACCTGGGAGCTGGGCCGCATCCTGATCGGCAAGACCCAGGTGGCCGAGGCGCAGCCGGGCTCGATCCGGGGCGACTTCGCCACCACCACGAACGAGAACCTGGTCCACGGCTCCGACGGCCCCGGGTCCGCCGAGCGCGAGATCGCCCTCTGGTTCCCCGCCGGCGTCTGATCGGCCGGCCGGCGCCGCGAACTTTGCGCGGAAACCCACCTCCGTGTCGGGTTTCGGCGCAAAGTTGCCGGGGGGAGGGGCGGGGCTCAGGGGGCTCATGTTCAACACGTGCAACACGTGTGACATCGGGCCCTGAACCTCCACCTGACCTGGGCATCCACCTCACCTCAAGGGTGATCTGCTAGGGCCGATTGTTGCGGTCTGGTGACGCGCAGTAGCGTGGCCCGCCAACGCCCGCTCCGCGCCCTTGTGGGCCCTACGGGCCTCCCGTACGCTCGCCCGATCGCCGGCCCGCAGAGAGAACCGCATGTCCGCTGAGAACCCGCTCTCGTCGATCATGGGCCGCGACATGGCGGTCGATCTCGGCACGGCCAACACCCTCGTCTACGTGCGGGGCCGAGGGATCGTGCTCAACGAGCCGTCGGTCGTCGCCATCAACGTGAAGGACGGCCGGCCGCTCGCCGTCGGCCTCGAGGCCAAGCGGATGATCGGCCGCACGCCGGCCCACATCCAGGCCATCCGGCCCCTCAAGGACGGCGTGATCGCGGACTTCGAGATCTGCGAGAAGATGCTCCGCTACTTCATCCACAAGGTGCACCAGCGCCGGTGGGCGAAGCCCCGCATGGTGATCTGCGTGCCGTCGGGGATCACCGGCGTCGAGCAGCGGGCGGTGCTGGAGGCGGCGGAGTACGCCGGCGCCCGCAAGCCCGCCTACATCATCGAGGAGCCGATGGCGGCGGCGATCGGCGCCGGCCTGCCGGTCCAGGAGCCCACCGGCAACATGATCGTCGACATCGGCGGCGGCACCACCGAGGTGGCGGTGATCTCCCTCGGCGGCATCGTGGCGTCCCAGTCGGTGCGGGTGGGCGGCGACGAGCTGGACGACTCGATCATCCAGTACATCAAGAAGGAGTACAGCCTCGCCCTGGGCGAGCGCACCGCCGAGGAGATCAAGATCGCCCTCGGCACCGCGTGGCCGCTCCAGGAGGAGCTGCACGCCGAGATCCGCGGCCGCGACCTCGTGACCGGCCTGCCGAAGACGATCGTCACCACCACCGAGGAGATCCGCGAGGCGATCGAGGAGCCGGTGTCGGCGGTGTGCGACGCCGTCAAGGTCACCCTCGACAAGACGCCTCCGGAGCTGGCGGCCGACATCATGGAGACCGGCATCGTGCTGGCCGGCGGTGGCGCCCTGCTGCACGGCCTCGACGCCCGGCTGTCCCACGAGACCGGCATGCCGATCGTGATCGCCCCCAACCCGCTCGACTGCGTGGCGATCGGCTCCGGCCAGTCGCTGGAGGAGTTCGAGGCGCTGAAGGGCGTCCTCTTCTCCACCAACGCCAACCCCTGACCGCCTCCACGGTCGGTTCGTGGCCTTCGCCCGACGCTCCTCGCGCTCGCCCCGTTCCCGGGCGACCCTCGGGCTGCTCCTCCTGACGGCGGTCACCCTGCTCGTGCTCGACCTGCCGGGCACCGGGCCGCTCCAGCCGGTGCGCGACGTGCTGGCCAGCGTGTTCCGCCCGATCCGCTCGGCCGGCGACGCCGTCCTCGCCCCGCTCGGCAACGGCTGGAAGGGCGCGTTCCGCTACGACGAGATCCGCGACGAGAACGCGAAGCTCCGGGCCGAGCTCGAAGACGCCAAGGGCGACGAGGCCGAGCTCGAGCGGCTGCGCCGCGAGGTCAAGGAGCTCGAGCAGCTCAACGACGTCGAGGCGCCCGGGCTCCAGACCCGCACCGCCGAGGTGATCGCCGAGGGGGCGTCGAGCTTCGATCAGACCCTCGACATCGACCAGGGCAGCGGCAGCGGCGTCAAGCAGGGCATGGCGGTCATCACCGGACGGGCCAAGGGGGCCGGCGGCGGCGTGCTCGGGCGGATCCTCGACGTGCAGTCGGGTCGCTCGAAGGTCCAGCTCCTGACCGATCCCGACTTCCAGATCGGCGTCAAGATCGGCGACGACCGCGGGGTGGCCAAGGGCCAGGGGCGGGGCAAGGACCTCGTGGTCGACTCCTTCCAGACCAGCGGCCAGGTGGAGGAGGGGGACTTCGTCTACACGAGCGGGATCACCGACTCGGCCTTCCCCGGCGACCTCGCCGTCGGCCGGGTCGCCAAGGTCACCCCGTCGGCCAGCGGGCTGGGCCAGACCATCGAGGTCACGCCCCTCGCCGACCTCTCCCAGGTCTACGTCAAGGTGGTCCTGAAGGACCCGCCCCGGTGAGCAGCGCCAAGCTGGCGGGCGTCGTCCTGGTGGCGCTGGTGCTCCAGGTGTGCCTCTTCGCCCGCTTCTCCTACGACGGCGCCCGGCCCGACCTGCTCCTGCTGGTGGCGGTCATCGGCGGCCTGGTGGCCGGGCCCGAGCGGGGGGCGATCGTGGGGTTCGCGGCGGGGCTGGCCTTCGACGTGGTGCTGTCGACGCCGTTCGGGATGTCGGCGCTCGTCTACACGCTGGTCGGCTACACGGTCGGCGTCGTCGGCGCCACGGTGGTGCGCGCCAGCTGGTGGATCGCCCCGGCGGTGGCGGCGGTCGCCTCCGCCGGGGGGGTGTTCCTCTACGCCCTGGTCGGCGCGGTGTTGGGGGAGGCGACCTTCGCCGGCCCCCCGCTCACCGCTATCGTCGTCGTCGTCTCGGCGGTCAACGCCGTCCTCGCGCCGCTGATGGTCCGGGTCGTGCGGTGGGCTCGCGTGGACGAGACCGACCACCGCCGCCAGCCGTTCTTCCCGCGATGAACCCCGACACCTCCCGCCACCGCCTCGGCCTCCTCGCCATCACCGCCATCTCGCTGTTCGGCGCCCTGTTCGCCCGGCTGTGGTTCCTCCAGGGCGTCGAGGCCAGCACGCTCGAGGCGAAGGTCACCTCCAACGCCACCCGCACGGTGATCACGCCGGCGCCCCGGGGCCGCATCCTCGACCGCAACGGCGTCGTCCTCGTGCAGAACCGGGAGTCGCTGGTGGTGGCGGTCGACCTCCAGGCCTACAAGCGGCTCGACACCGACGAGCAGCCCAAGCTGCTCGAGCGCCTCGCCGCCACCCTCTCGCGCGGTCGGGAGCCGGCCGATGCGGTGACCACCAAGTTCCTGCACGACCGCCTGAACGACGCCCGGTTCAGCCCCTACCGACCGATCCCGGTGGCCGAGGACATCACCGTCGACCAGGAGATCTACTTCCGGGAACAGGCCGCACGGTTCCCGGCGGTCCTCGTCGAGCACCAGACCGTGCGGGACTACCCGTACAAGTCGCTCGCCGCCCACGTCCTCGGCTACGTGGGGGCGCTGAGCGAGGAGGAGTACGCCAAGCACCGAGCCGACGGCGGCGCCAAGCCCTACGAGCGCTCCGACGAGATCGGCAAGAGCGGCGTCGAGCGCAGCTACGAGCCCTTCCTCCGGGGCACGCCGGGACGGCGGGTCTACGAGGTGGACCGCAGCAACCGGGTGGTGCGGGAGATCACCTCCGAGCGGGTGGAGCCGAAGCAGGGCGACGACGTCTACCTCAACCTCGACCTCAAGGTGCAGTACGAGGCCGAGCGGGCGTTGCGGGGTCGCCTGCTGGCCGCCCAGGGGGGCCGGAACACCGCCGAGGCCGGCGGCGTGGTGGTCCTCGATCCCCGGGACGGCAGCGTCCGGGCGATGGCCAGCTACCCCACCTACGACCCCTCCGACCTGGTCGGCGGCATCGGCCAGGCCCAGTGGTCCGACCTCCAAGGCTACGAGCCCGGTCCCGACGGCACCCCGGTGCTCGACGAGGACGGCGACCCGGTGGTGGCCGGCCCCTCGAAGCTGCTCAACCGGGCCACCGCGGGCGGCTACCCGCCGGCGTCCACCTTCAAGCTGGCCACCGCCTACGCCGCCCTCAAGACCGGGATCATCACCCCGCAGGACACGATCGCCGACCCCGGCTACTACCGGTTCTGCGACGGCGACTCCGGCGGCTGCCTCAAGACCAACGCCGGGGGAGCGGCCCACGGGTCGGTCAACCTCCAGACCGCGCTGACCGTGTCGAGCGACGTGTACTTCTACCGGATCGGCGACATCGCCTGGGAGGGCCGCTCGGCGCGCGGCCTGTCCGACGACGCGCTCCAGGAGCGGATCCGCGACCTCGGCTACGGCGCCAAGACCGGCATCGACCTGCCGGCGGAGGCGCCCGGCCTCGTCCCCACCCCGGCGTCGGAGGCCGAGATCGCGCAGGCGCTCTACGACCAGAACCCGGCGGCCTACGACAACGACCCGGCCAAGGCCGAGGAGGCGGGCCGCTGGCGCACCGGCTTCGAGGCCGACCTCGCCATCGGCCAGAAGGTGACCGCCACCCCGCTCCAGACCGCCAACGCCTACGCGTCGCTGGCCAACGGCGGCACCCTCTGGACGCCCCACGTCGTCGACCGCGTGACCAAGGCCAACTCGCCCACGGTCATCCAGGACATCGCCCCCAAGGCGATCCGCCAGATCGACTGGGGCGACGCCCAGGCCTCGCTGATCGCCGGGTTCGCCGGTGTCGTCCAGCCCGGCGGCACCGCCGGGTCCACCTTCGCCGGGTTCCCCTTCGCCTCGATGCCGCTGGCCGGCAAGACCGGCACCGCCCAGACCGGCGAGGACGCCCAGGGCAACGAGAAGCCCGACAACTCGTTGTTCGTGGCGTGGAACCTCGCCAACCCCGAGTGGGTGGCCAGCGCCATGCTCGAGGGCGCCGGGGCGGGCGCCCAGGCGGCGGCGCCGGCGATCCGCATGATCCTCGAGCCGATCGCCAGCGGTGAGATCAACTCGGTCGAGGTCCCGCAGCGCATCGAGATCGACGCCGAGTCGGCGGCCGACGAGAGCGCCGACATCGGCACGACGGGGTCGGACTGATGGCGTCGGTGCTCACGCCCGGCACCCGGGGCCGGGCCCGCCACCCGGTCCGCCGGCCGATGACCAACTTCGGCCGCAACCCGTCCTCGCCCTTCCGCCACGTGGACCTCGTGCTGGTGGGTTGCGTCGGCGTGGTGGTCCTGTTCGGCGCGCTGATGGTCTACAGCGCCACCCGGGGCCCCGGTCCGGCCTACGACACCGCGTACCTCAAGCGGGTCCTGATGTTCGCCTTTCTCGGCGGGCTGCTCATGGTCGGCGCCGCGCTGTTCGACTACCGGCGCCTGCGGGACTACTGGCCGTTCGTCTACGGCGGCAGCGTGCTGCTCCTCTTCGCCGTCCTGATCCCCGGGATCGGCAAGCGCACCAAGGGCACCCAGGGCTGGTTCCAGCTCGGCCCGCTCCAGCTCCAGCCCTCGGAGCTGGCCAAGCTCGGCATGATCATCGGCCTGGCCGGGCTGGCGTCGCAGTTCCGAGGCGATCTCGACCTGCCCCGCATCGGCATGCTGCTCGGGGTCTGCGCCGCGCCGATGGTGCTGGTGCTGGCCCAGCCTGACCTCGGCACCACCCTGATCTCGGTGGCGGTGGCCTTCGCCATGCTGCTGGTGGCCGGCGTGGCCCCCCGCCTCCTCGGCATCCTGGCGGTGGCGGCGGTGCTCGTGACCACCCTCGTGCTGACCTCCGGCGTGCTCCAGGAGTACCAGGTCGCCCGGTTGACCACCTACACCCGCCAGGACCAGGTGGTGACCTCCGTCGAGGAGGGCAAGGCCCGCTACAACCTCGACCAGGCCAAGCTCACGATCGGCTCCGGCGGGCTGACCGGCAAAGGCCTGTTCAACGGCCCCCAGACCCGCAACGGGTTCGTGCCCGAACAGCGCACCGACTTCATCTTCACCGCGGTGGGCGAGCAGCTCGGCTTCATCGGCTCGGCCGCCCTGCTCGCCGTGCTGGGCGTGATCGTGTGGCGGGTGTGGCGGGCCGCCCAGCTGGCCCGAGACGACTTCGGCACGCTGCTGTGCACCGGCGTCATGGTGATGCTGGTCATCCAGATCTTCGAGAACGTCGGGATGACGATGGGCATCATGCCGATCACCGGCATCCCCCTGCCGTTCGTCAGCTACGGCGGGTCCGCGCTCCTGATGACGATGCTGAGCGTCGGCCTCGTCCTCAGCGTCCACATGCGACGGTTTGCCTAGTCCTCGTCACTCGTTCGGCTTCGCCTCACTCCGTTCCTCGGGGTGGTCGACGGCCTGACGGCCGCCCACCTGCGCTGCTGCGGCCGGCTTCGCCGCCCTTCGCAGGTCGTCGGGGGGCTCCGCAAGCTCTGCCCCCCAACACCCCCCGCCGCTCGCTTCGCTCGCTGTGAACCACTCCTCGCGCTCGCGGATCAGGGTTGGTATCGGGTGGCCGGTAGGATCGGTCGGTCATGACCGTCTGGGGGCAGCTCGAACCGTTGCTGGGGAAGGTGCAGAAGCCGGCTCGGTACATCGGGTGCGAGGACGGGGCGCAGACGCCGGCGCATGACCCGGCTTCGGCGGCGTGGCTGCTGGCCTACCCGGACACCTACGAGATCGGGCTGCCCAACCAAGGCCTCCAGATCCTCTACGAGATCGTCAACGAGCGGGCCGACGGGGTGGCGGAGCGGACCTACGCGCCGTGGACCGACCTCGAGGTGCTGCTCCGCGAGCACGACGTGCCGCTGTTCTCGGTCGACAGCCACCGCGCCGCCGCCGAGTTCGACATCCTCGCCTTCAACCTCTCGGCCGAGCTGACCTACACGAACCTGCTCAACCTGGTCGACCTGGCGGGGTGCCCGATCCGCAGCGCCGACCGCTCGCCGGCCGACCTGCTGATCGGTGCCGGCGGGCACTGCACCTACAACCCCGAGCCCCTGGCCGAGTTTCTCGACTTCGTCGTGCTGGGCGACGGCGAGGAGGTGGTCGGCGAGATCACCGCGGCGGTGGCGGCGTGGAAGGCCGACGGCAAGGCCGACCGCGGCGAGATCCTGCGCACGCTGGCGTCGATCACCGGCGTCTACGTGCCGTCGCTCTACGACGCCGTGTACGGCGACGCCGGCGAGCTGCTCGGCGTCGTGCCGAACGATCCCGCCGCCCCCGAGCTGGTCGAGAAGCGCACGATCGCCGACCTGGGGGAGTGGCCCTACCCGAAGCAGCAGCTCGTGCCGCTCACCGAGGTGGTCCACGACCGGCTGAACGTCGAGGTGTTCCGGGGCTGCACCCGGGGCTGCCGGTTCTGCCAGGCCGGGATGATCACCCGTCCGGTCCGGGAGCGCCCGGCGGAGCAGGTGCGGACGATGGTGGCCGAGGGACTGCGCCGCACGGGCTACGACGAGGTGGCGCTGACCTCGCTGTCCACCGCCGACTTCTCGGGCATCGACGAGGTCGTCCGGGACACGGTGAACGATCCGAGCTGCGGCGGCCAGGTGTCGGTGTCGCTGCCGTCGTTGCGGGTGGACGCCTTCACGGTGGCGATCGCCGGCGAGATCCAGAAGGCACGTCGCACCGGCCTCACCTTCGCCCCCGAGGCCGGCACGTGGCGGATGCGCCAGGTGATCAACAAGCTGATCCGCGAGGAAGACCTTTACGCCGCGGTGCGCTCGGCCTACTCGCAGGGGTGGCGGCGCATGAAGCTCTACTTCCTGACCGGCCTGCCCACCGAGACCGACGAGGACACCCTCGGCATCGCCACCCTGGCCCGCAACTGCGTGGCCATCGGGCGCGAGTACCACCGGGGGGCGTCGGTGACGGTGAGCGTCGGCGGGTTCGTGCCCAAGCCGTTCACGCCGTTCCAGTGGTTCGGCCAGAACACGCGCGAGGAGCTGCTCCGCAAGGTGTTCCTGCTGCGCGACGAGCTGCGCAAGGACCACGGCGTGAAGCTCAAGTGGCACGACCCCAAGGCGTCGGTGGCCGAGGGGCTCGTCAGTCGTGGCGACCGGCGGATGGGCGCGGTGATCGAGGAGGTGTGGCGCCACGGCGGCACTTTCCAGGAGTGGTCCGAGCACTTCGACCTGCGGCTGTGGACCGATGCCCTCGAGCGGGCCGGGATGACCGTGGAGGACCACGTCTACCGCCACCGCACCGAGGACGAGGTCCTGCCGTGGGACCACCTCTCGGCCGGGCTCCACAAGGACTTCCTCTGGCAGGACTGGCGCGACGCGCTCGAGGAGGTGGGCCTCGAGGACTGCCGGTGGACGCCCTGCTACGACTGCGGCGCGTGCACGGGCTACGGCATCGAGCACGTGGTGGCCTCGGCGGTGCCCCCGGCCGGCGGGTCCCAGGGCACGGGCCAGGATCGCAGCGTCGGCGGCGAGGTGCCGGTGGTGCTGCTGCCCTCCCGGCCGGTGGGGGCGGGCGCCCGATGAGGGTGCGGGTGCGGTTCGAGAAGCTGGGCAAGGTGCGCTGGACCAGCCACCGCGACCTGGCGCGGGCGTGGGAGCGGGCCATCCGGCGGGTCGGCCTGCCCATCGCCTACTCGCAGGGGTTCTCGCCCCACCCGAAGCTGCACTTCGGGCTGGCGCTCTCCACCGGCCACGAGTCGGTGGCGGAGTACCTGGACCTCGATCTCGACCCGGCCGCCGACCTGCCGGCGGCCGACGAGCTCGATGCGCTGGCTCCGGTGCTGTCGGCGGCGCTGCCCACGGGGGTCGACGTGGCGGCGCTGGGGGAGATCTCCACGGCGCTGCCGTCGCTCCAGGCGGCGGTGGTCAGCTGCGATTGGCGGATCGAGGTGCGCGGCGCGGGCCCGGGCGCGGTGGCGCGCTGCATCGACGCCGCGCTCGCCGCGCCGGAGCTCGTGCTCGAGCGGGAGCGCAAGGGCAGGGCCGTCACCGACGACGTCCGGCCCTACCTGTTGGATCTCGCCGTCGTCGGACCGACCGACGCCGGCACCCAGATCGAAGCCCACCTGGCCACCCAGCCCCGGGGACTGCGAGCGAGCGAGCTGCTCGCCGTGATCGCCCCCGACGGCGAGGAGGGCCGGGTGCGGCGACTCACCCAGTGGACGCTGCTCGACGGCGCCCGGACCGACCCCTTCGGGGTGCCGGCCGAGGCGACGTCGGCGCCGCACGCCGAGGCGCGTGCGTCATGAGGAGGATCTCCATCGATGGACGAGACCGAGACCGGTTCCGCCCCCGACCGCACCGTGGCCCCCGAGGCCGCCGATCGGCCTGAGCCCGTCGGTCGCCCGACCGACCCCGAACCGTCGGGCGACCCGGCCGACGCGCCCGCCGATGGCGCGACCGGCGACGGTGCCGCCGGCGGGGCGCCGCGGGCCCGCCGCCGGGGGTCCCGAGGCGGGCGCAACCGCAACCGCCCCCGTCCCGACGGTGCCGCCCCGACCGACGACGCCGATCCGGCGGGAGGCGATCCGGGCGACGGCGATCTGCACGACGCCGATCAGGACGCGGGAGGCGACGGGTCCGACCGCACGCCCGAGCTGCCCGACAAGCACCGCGAGAACAAGCCGTCGGCCGAGGCGGCGGACGCCGCCCTGATCCGTCGCCCGCGGATCGGTGACTCCCGTCCGGCGCCGGCGGCCGACGCCGGTGGGGCGGGCGAGGCCACCGGGAACGGGGCCGCGGCCGACGGCGAGGGCACCGGCGCCAAGCGTCGGCGGCGCCGCGGCGGTCGAGGACGCGGCGGCGGCAGCGGCAGCGGGTCCGTCCAGGCCGACGCCACCGGCGCCACCCGGTCGGGGGGCGGGTCGAACCCCTCCGGGCGGTCGAAGGGCGGCGGCGCCGACGGCGGCGGGCGCTCGGGCGGGCGGGGCGGCGGTCGGGGAGCGGCGGGCCAGCCGGTCACCGCGATCACCGACGACGACCCGGTTGACCTCGACGAGCGGACCCTGTCCAAGCGCCGGGGCAAGGAGCGCAAGGGCCGGCCGGTCGGCCGCTACCTGATGGCGGTCCACGTCCAGCCCGCCGCCACCCAGATCGCCGTGCTCGAGGGGCGGAACCTCATCGAGCACTACGTGTCGCGCCCCGCGGACGAGATCTCCCAGATCCACGGGAACATCTACCTCGGCAAGGTCCAGAACGTGCTGCCGGGCATGGAGGCGGCCTTCGTGGACATCGGCACCCCGAAGAACGCCGTCCTCTACCGCGGCGACACCCGCCACGACCCCGAGGACCTCGACGCCAAGCCGGCCGACCTGCGCATCGAGCAGATGCTGCGGCCCCGCCAGACGATCCTCTGCCAGGTCACCAAGAACCCGATCGGGGCCAAGGGCGCCCGGCTCACCCAGGAGATCTCGCTGCCGGGCCGGTTCGTCGTGCTGGTGCCCAACAGCACCACCTACGGCATCTCCAAGCGCCTCCCCGACCCCGAGCGCAAGCGCCTCCGCCAGGTGCTCGACAAGGTCAAGCCCGAGGGCCACGGCCTGATCGTGCGCACCGCGGCCGAGGGCATCTCCGCCGAGGAGCTCCAGAAGGACGTGCGCCGCCTGGCCGAGCAGTGGAGCCAGATCGAGGCGCTGGCCGCCCGCTCGCAGGCGCCGGCCCTCCTCTACCGCGACCCCGACCTGTCGATCCGGGTGATCCGCGAGGAGTTCAACCAGGACTACCGCCAGGTCGTGATCGACGACGACGCCGTGTACGAGCAGGTGCGCGACTACGTGCGCTCGATCTCACCGGCGCTGGTGGAGCGGGTCGAGCGCTACGACCCGACCGAGCACGGCGGCCTGCCGATCTACGAGAAGTTCCACGTCCACGAGCAGCTCCACAAGGCGCTCGACCGCAAGGTGTGGCTCCCCTCGGGCGGCTCGCTGATCATCGAGCGCACCGAGGCGCTGACGGTGATCGACGTCAACACCGGCAAGAACGTGGGCAAGAGCAGCCTCGAGGAGACCGTCTTCCGCAACAACCTGGAGGCGGCCGAGGCGGTGGCCCACCAGCTCCGGCTCCGCGACATCGGCGGGATCATCGTGATCGACTTCATCGACATGGAGATCAAGGCCAACCGCGAGCAGGTCATGGCCACCTTCCGGGCCGCCCTCTCCCGCGACAAGACCCGTACCCAGGTCTTCGACATCTCCGAGCTCGGCCTGGTGGAGATGACCCGCAAGCGGATCGGCGAGGGGCTCCTCGAAT
>WBZU01000608.1_pt1 | contig 29954 bp, 27 predicted proteins | sample 5204311 | NCBI WGS metagenome assembly WBZU01 (sample SAMN12344359, study PRJNA552823) | activated sludge metagenome | biome: Activated sludge suspended growth; feature: Nitrification reactor; material: Wastewater; isolation source: activated sludge from nitrification reactor of wastewater...
AGCTCCTGGATCTTGGTGTCGCGGGCGTTGATGAGGGCCACCGCTTTGCCCAGCGCCGCCAGGCTGGTTTCCTGGCCGAGCACGCTGGCGGCGTTCCGGGCCGATTTTTCCCAGGCTTCGGTCGCTGTCGCGAGCGTCGGCTGCAGGTCATCGGGCGTCGCCGGGATCGACAGGCCGTCCAGCTCGCCGCCGCGGGCCAGCGCCGTGGCGTACGCGGACATGCGGTCGCGGGCGCCGCGCAGCTCCTTGAACGCCGCACTATTGCCCTGCAGCGCCAGCGGCACGGCCTTGGCGATCTGCTGCGACAGGGTGCGCGCCTGCCCCGCGGCGGCCACCAGCGCATCGCCATTGCGTTGTTGCCGCATTTCGAACAGAACGGCGATCGCGGTGACGGCCAGCGCCGCGCCGAAAGCCAGGCCGAGCAGGCGCAGTTGCTGGGCGACCGGCTTGTCGCCGCTGGCGGGCAGGGCCGCCGATACCGATCCGGCGGCACCCGAAAAGCCGAGTCCGGCGTTCGTCGGATGATCGACGGAAGGCAGTTTGAAAGGTAGCCTGAATGCCATGTGATTCTCCCTGCTAGCTTTTCGACAAGATCAAGAGCCGACGTCCAGGAATGCTGGATCGGCAAGAAGCGCCCGGAGCTTGAGCAGCGTCCATTGGCGCCCTTGCGCATCCTGGCGACGGATGCCGGCCCATCCGGGGCGATCGCCTTCGACCGCGACGGGCTCGAGGTCGTCGATGTTCTTCAGGCCCAGCGTCCGATCCATCAATAGCGCGCTGTTGATGCCGTGGCGCGCGCCCACCAACAGCAGGCGGGTGTCGGCGTTGCGCCGCGTCGGCTCGCCGCCGCGAAAGGCCGAGAAATCGACGACGCTGTAGAGCATGCCGCGCACGTTGGCGATGCCGGCGAACCAGGGTTTGGTCAGGGGCACCGTCGTGAGGGGCGGCACCGGCAGCACCTCGCCCGAGTCGGACAGGTCGAGCAGCCACAGGTCGTTGCCCGATTCGACGCCCAGCAACGCCTGGCGCGCTTCGCCCCGCTGCGCCGAAGCCAGCCGCTGCGCGAGGCTTTCCTGGAATTCGCGCAGACTGATGCGCTTGGCCATCGACGGCTAACCCAGCGCCGCGATCTTGGCCAGCAAGGCGCTGGCATCGATCGGCTTGACCAGATAATCGCTGGCGCCCTGCCGTATGCCCCAGATCTTGTCGGTTTCCTGGCCCTTGCTGGTGCACATGATCACCGGGATGTCGCGCGTGGCCTCGTCGCGCGTGATGGTCCGCGTCGCCTGGTAGCCGTTCATGCCCGGCATCACCACGTCCATCAGAATCAGGTCGGGCAGTTCGCGCTTGGCCAAGTCGACGGCCTGCTCGCCGCTGGTGGCGGCGACCACGTGATAGCCGGCCTTTTGCAAGGCCTCGGTGAGCACGTGGCGTTCCGTCGGTGAATCGTCGACAACGAGAATCTTCTTCACGGGCATGGCGGTTTCCTCTCGTTACGAACGCCGCCGCGCCAGGTGGGCGGCGACCGTTTTCAGGAGGCTGTCCTTGGTGAATGGCTTGGTCAGGTACTCGTCCGAGCCGACCATGCGACCGCGGGCGCGGTCGAACAGCCCGTCCTTCGACGACAGCATGATCACCGGCGTGCCGGCCAGGCGCGGATTCTTCTTGATCAGCGCGCAGGTCTGGTAGCCGTCCAGCCGAGGCATCAGGATGTCGCAGAAAATCACGTCCGGATGGTGGTCGGCGATCTTGGCCAAGGCGTCGAATCCGTCTTCCGCCAGCACCACCTGATAACCCGATTGGACCAGAAAAATCTCCGCGCTCTTGCGTATGGTGTTCGAGTCGTCGATCACCATCACCTTGATGCCGTTCCGATTGGCCATGTCGCTCACGCGCTGTTCCTCCTTCGCGGCAGCCGGATGGATTGCCGGATCGGAGCCCCGGCCTTCCGGCTGTCTTGAACCGAAACCATGTTATCGCCGAAATACTGATTCGGCAATGGCTTGCGGCCGAGTATTAAGAGAAAATCGAGGTATGGCGGCGCCGGGTCGGGCGAATCGTTTCAGTTAGAATCGACGCGTATCCCTTTCCCATCGCATCCGCCGGCGCCGGCGGCCAATCTGCACTGATGAGCGTCGAACAGGAACTTCCGCCCCCGATGGTCCTCACCTTCGCGGCCTCCGATCCCACCGGCGGCGCCGGCATCCAGGCGGATCTGCTGACCTTGGCCAGCCTGGGCTGCCATCCCTTGTCCGTCGTCACGGCGCTGACGGTTCAGGACACCGCCGGCGTCGATGCCCTCATGGCGGTCGACGCCGGTTGGGTGGCGGACCAGGCGCGCGCCCTGCTGGAGGACATGCCGGTGGCCGCCTTCAAGCTCGGCCTGCTCGGCAGCGTCGAGACCATCGCCGCCATTGCCGAGATCGTCAGCGATTACCCCTACGTGCCGCTGGTGTTCGATCCGGTGCTGGCGTCCGGCCGCGGCGATCAGCTGGCCGACGAGGGCATGGTCGACGCGATGATCGACCTGCTGCTGCCGCGCGCCGCCATCATCACGCCGAACAGCATGGAGGCGCGGCGCCTGGTGCTGGACGACGACAACGAGGGTGACGAGAGCGACGAAGGCGGTGGCGACGGCACCCGGCCGACGCTGCCCGAGTGCGCCCGGCGCCTGATCAATGCCGGCGCCGAACACGTGCTGATCACCGGCACGCATGAAAACACGCCGCGGGTGGTCAATACGCTGTACGGCCCGCGCGGCAGGATGCGCGAGGACGTTTGGGACCGGCTGCCGGGCAGCTATCACGGCTCCGGTTGCACCCTGGCCTCGGCCATCGCGGCCAACCTGGCCAATGGTTTCGAGATCGAGCCGGCAGTGCGCGAGGCGCAGGCGTACACCTGGCGGGCGCTGGCGGCCGGCTTCCGGCCGGGCATGGGGCAATACCTGCCGGATCGGTTCTTCTGGGCACGCCAGGAGGCGTGCGACGATGACTGACTTTCGCGAAGCGCTGCGCGGCCTCTACGCCGTCACGCCGGACGATCGCCCGCCAGAGCATCTCTTGGCGCTGGTCGAAGCGGCGCTGGCCGGCGGCGTCCGCCTGGTCCAGTATCGCAACAAGCACGCGCCGATCGAACCGCGCCGCGCCCAGGCGGCCGAACTGCTGGGGCTGTGTCGCCGCTACGGCGCCCGGCTGATCATCAACGACGATGTCTGGCTCGCGGTGGAAATCGGCGCCGACGGCGCCCACGTCGGCCGCGACGACCTCGATCTGCGCGCCGCGCGCGAAGCGCTCGGCGCCCGGCGCATCCTCGGCGTGTCGTGCTATGCCGACCTCGACCGCGTCGAAGCCGCGGCGCGCGTCGGCGCCGACTACGTCGGCATCGGCAGCATGTTCCCGTCCACCACCAAGCCGGCCGCCACCTCGGCGCCGCCGGCACTGCTCGGCGAGGCGCGCCGCCGCTTCGACATCCCGGTGGCCGCCATCGGCGGCATCACCGTCCGCAACGCGCCGGAAATCGTCGCCGCCGGCGCCGACATGGTCGCAGTGGTCAGCGACCTGTTCGACGCCAACGATGTTGGCCGGCGCGCGACGGAATTCCAGAACCTGTTTGATTGAAAGAGAAAGCAGAAACCGCCATGACCCGCAACGAAGAGCTGTTTGCCCGCGCCCAGAAAACCATTCCCGGCGGCGTCAATTCGCCGGTGCGCGCCTTCCGTTCCGTCGGCGGCACGCCGCGTTTCTTCACGCGCGGCGAAGGCGCCTGCGTTTGGGATGCCGACGGCCGGCGCTACATCGATTACGTCGGTTCCTGGGGGCCGCTGATTCTCGGCCATGCCGACCCGGACGTGGTCGCCGCCGTCCAGCAGGCGGCCGCCCGGGGCTTGTCGTTCGGCGCGCCGACCGAGGCCGAGATCGAACTCGCCGAGCTGCTGGTCGAACTGGTGCCGAGCATGGACATGGTGCGCCTGGTGTCCTCGGGCACCGAAGCCACCATGAGCGCGATCCGCCTCGCCCGCGGCTTCACGGGCCGCGACAAGATCATCAAGTTCGAAGGCTGCTATCACGGCCATGCCGACAGCCTGCTGGTCAAGGCCGGTTCGGGCGCCCTGACCTTCGGCAATCCCTCGTCCGAAGGCGTGCCGGCCGATCTGGCGCGCGACACGCTGGTGCTCGACTACAACGCGCCGCACGAACTGGCGCGCGCGTTTCACGAGCATGGCCGCGATATCGCCTGCGTCATCGTCGAGCCCGTCGCCGGCAACATGAATCTGGTGGCGCCGCGCCCGGAGTTTCTCGAGGCGATGCGCAAGCTGTGCGACCAGTACGGCGCGGTGCTGATCTTCGACGAAGTGATGACCGGCTTTCGCGTCGGCCTCGGCAGCGCCCAGGGTCTTTTCGGCATGCGGCCCGATCTCTCGACCTTCGGCAAGATCGTCGGCGGCGGCATGCCGCTCGGCGCCTTCGGCGGCCGGCGCGACATCATGTCCAGGATCGCGCCGCTCGGTCCGGTCTACCAGGCCGGCACGCTTTCCGGCAATCCCCTCTCCGTCGCCGCCGGCCTGGCGACCTTGAGGAAGATACGGGTCGCCGGCTTCCACGAGGCGCTGGCGGCGAAGACCCGGGCGCTGGTCGACGGCCTGCAGCAGGCGGCGCACCGGCAAGGCGTGACGTTTTCGGCGCAATCGGTGGGCGGCATGTTCGGCCTCTATTTCGCGCCGCAAGCGCCCGCCACTTATGCCGAAGTGATGAAGGCCGACAAGGAAGCCTTCAATCGGTTTTTCCACGCGATGCTGGAAAAAGGCGTGTATTTGGCGCCCTCGGCCTTCGAAGCGGGTTTCGTTTCCTCGGTGCACAGCGAGGCCGACCTCGCCGCGACCATCGCGGCGGCGGCGGCGGTGTTTGCCGATATGACGAAATAGGCTATCGTCGCGGCATCCGGCATTTCTATTCGGAGGTGCATGCCATGCGAATCCTGGTTTCCGGATGGCGGCGAATCGCCGCGGTCCTTGTCTTGGCCGCTTGGGCCGGCGTCGCTTCGGCCCAGATCACCGACATCCACTCGGCGATCAACAAGGCGGGCCGTCAGCGCATGCTGTCGCAGCGCATGGCCAAGGCCTACTTCCAACTCGGTCAGGCCGTCGATGTCGAGCGCTCGCAGCGGGTGCTGGACAGCTCGATTGCGCTGTTCGACCGGCAGCTGGTGGAACTGAAGAATTACGCGCCGATCCCGGAGATTCGCGACACCTACCTGTCCTTGCAGCAGTCGTGGCTCGCCTACAAGGATGCGCTGGTCGGCGCGACGCCGAGCAAGACCGGGGGCAAGACGGTGCTGGCGCTGTCCGAGGATGTGCTGAAACTGGCGCATCAAGGTACCGGCCAGCTGGAAAAACATGCCGGCTCCAACACCGGACGACTGGTGAATATCGCGGGTCGCCAGCGCATGCTGTCGCAGCGCATGGCCAAGTTCTACCAAGCCATCGGCTGGGGCGTGGGCGACGGCGCCTCGTCGGGCGAGCTCGAAAAGGCGCGCAAGGAATTCATTGCCGCCCACGAGGAGCTGAGGAAAGCGGGTGGCGAGTCGGGGCCCCTGAAGGAATCCCTGGAGCGCGTCGGCCGGCAGTGGATCTTCTTCGATGCCGCGCTGGGCCAGCGCGGTGGCGATCGCCGCTCCTATTTCGCCACGGACGTCGCGGCGGCGAGCGAACTGATCCTGCAGGAAATGGAAACCGCCGTCGGCCTGTTCGAAAAACTGCCGAAGTGAGGCGGGCCGCGGCGCGGCCGGCTAGAGCAGGAACAGGGTGGCCAGGCCGAGAAAAATGAAGAAGCCGCCGGAATCGGTGACGGCGGTGATCATGACCGAGGAGCCCATGGCCGGGTCGCGCCCCAGCTTGCGCAAGGTCATCGGAATGGCTACGCCGACGGCGGCGGCCACCAGCAGATTCAAGGTCATCGCCGCGGTCATGACCGCACCGAGCCGGATGTCCTTGTAAAGCCACCAGGCCAGCAGCCCGAGCAGCCCGCCCCAGATCAGGCCGTTGAACAGCGCCACGCCGGCCTCCTTGCGGTACAGCCACCGCTCCGAGTTTTCGCCAACCTGGCCGAGGGCGATGGCGCGCACGATCATGGTGATGGTCTGGTTGCCGGAATTGCCGCCGATGCCCGCGACGATAGGCATCAATGCCGCCAGCGCCACCAGCTTCTCGATCGAACCTTCGAAGGCGCCGATGACGCGCGAGGCGATGAAGGCCGTGACCAGATTGATGGCCAGCCATTGCCAGCGGTTCTTCACCGAATCCCAGATGGAGGCGAACACGTCCTCCTCTTCCTTCAAGCCGGCCTGGGCCAGCTGTTCGGCCTCCGCTTCCTCGCGGATGTGGTCGAGCACGGCGTTGACCGTCAGGCGGCCCACCAGCTTGCCGGCACTGTCGATGACCGCCGCCGAGACCAGGTCGTAACGCTCGAAGGCCTGGGCCGCGTCGTCCGCCGCGTCGGTGGCCAGCAGCGTCAGGGCGTCGGTCTGCATCAACGCCGATACCTGGACGTCGGGATCGTTGACCAGCAGGACGTCGAGCGGCAGGACGCCGTGCAGGTGCTCGTCGCGATCGACGACGAACAGCTGGTCGGTGTGGTCGGGCAAATCGTCGAAACGGCGCAGATAGCGCAGGACGACTTCCAGGCTGACGTCCTCGCGCACGGAGACCAGGTCGAAGTCCATCAGCGCGCCGACCGAGCCCTCCGTGTAGGACATTGCCGCCCGCAACTGCTCGCGTTCTTCGGTGTTGAGGGAGCGGAAGACGTCGTCGATGACCTCGGTCGGCAGGTCGGGCGCCAGGTCGGCGAGTTCGTCGGCGTCGAGCTGCTCGGCGGCGGCTACCAGTTCCGCCGGCGCCATGCTCTCGATGAGCGATTCGCGCACGGCATCCGAGACTTCGAGCAGGATCTCGCCGTCCCGCTCGGCCTTGACCAGGTCCCAGACCAGGATGCGCTCGTCGCGTGGCAGCGCCTCGAGGATGTAGGCGATGTCCGCCGGGTGCAGGCTGTCCAGCTTGGCCTGAAGCTGGGTCAGATGCTGTTTGTGCACCAGCGTCTCGACGAGGTCATGGCGCGGCATGTCCTGCCGATGCACCAGGTCTTCGACGATTTTTTGGCGCGCGAGCAACTGTTGCACCTCCTTGAGGTGCAATATCAGTTCATCCTGATCCTGGTGGCGGAATTCTTCGGTCTCGGCCATGACGGGTGCTCGGGCAAGCCCCGAATTCTACGCGCCGCGATCGGCTAGGGTACCTCGGAATGCCGCATGCGGACGAGAATGACCTGGGTGCGGCCGGTCATGAATGCCGAATACGGGTTGCGCTCGTGTCGTCGCGGCGCCGGCAGCATCACGGCCAGGCGGGCGGCCTGCTCGGCCGACAGCGAGCCGGCGCCGGTGTTGTAGTAGCGGCGGGCGGCGGCCTCGGCGCCGAACACGCCTTCGCCCCATTCGACGGAGTTGAGATACACCTCAAGGATGCGGCGCTTGCTCCAGAACAGTTCCAGCCAGACGGTGATGGCGGCTTCCTGGGCCTTGCGCCACGGCGTCTTGGCGGCCGACAGAAACAGGTTTTTGGCCAACTGCTGGGAAATGGTGGAGCCGCCGGCAACCACCTTGCCTCGGCGCTGGTTTTTTTCCAGCGCCTTCTGCATGCCTTCCCAGTCGAAGCCTTCATGGTCGACGAATTTGTCGTCCTCGGCGGCGATCACGGCGCGCTTCAGGTGCGGCGAAATGCGCTCGTAGTCCTGCCACTGGTGCCGCAGTTCGGCCTGAGGATCGCGTGCCCGCAATTCCGCGAGCCGTTGGCGCATGAAGGCCGTGGTGCCGGGATCGACATATTTCCACCAGATCACCCAGCCGACATACCAGCCCTGCCAGAGGATTGCCAACGCAAACAGCCACGCCAGCGCCAGCTTCAGCCAGCGTGGTGCCGGCCTCATGACGGCCGCAATTCCTTCAACACCGGCGCGGTATCGGGACGCACGCCGCGCCAGACGAAAAAGGCTTCGGCGGCCTGTTCGACCAGCATGCCCAGGCCGTCGGCCGTCGTTGCGCCGGACGCCCTCGCCTGGCGCAGGAAGTCGGTGTCCTTGCCATAGACCATTTCGTAGGCCAGGCAGCCGGGCGCGAAGGCGAAAGTCAGCCGTGGCAGCACGCCGCCGGCGAGACCGGCCGACGTGGCGTTGATCACGATGTCGAAACTTCGTCCGCCGATGTCGTCGAAGCCGCCGCCGGCGCAACCGGAAAACGCCGCCGCCAGCGCCCGGGCCTTGTCCGCCGTGCGGTTGGCGATGAGCAGGGACGCCGGCTTTGCGGCCAGCAGCGGCAGGATGACGCCGCGCGCGGCGCCGCCGGCCCCGAGCAGCAATAGCCGTTGTCCGGCGATGTCGCGCTGTCGATTGACGGCGATGTCGCGCACCAGCCCCGCGCCGTCGGTGTTGTCGCCGAATCGCTCGGCGCCGGAAAACCCGAGCGTGTTGACCGCGCCGGCGGCGCGCGCCCGCTCGGACAGGCGCGTCGCCAGCCGGAAGGCTTCTTCCTTGAACGGCACGGTGACGTTCAGCCCCCGGCCGCCTTCGGCGATGAAGGCGCCCACCGTCGCGGCAAAGCCGTCGAGCGGCGCCAGCAGCGCTTCGTAGCGCATGTCCTGGGCCGTTTGCGCCGCGAACAGCGCGTGGATGCGCGGCGACAGGCTGTGGCCGATCGGGTTGCCGACGACGGCGTATTTATCCACGATCAGTCGGACTGCAGGCGGTCGGAGGTGGTGAACGACCACGTCCGGGTGATTTCGAGAATGTCGGTGTCGCGGCGGATGGCGTCGGGGAAAGGCGGGTAGGGCGCCGCCATTTCGACGATCCGCCGCGCGGCATCGTCGAGCACTTTCTGGCCGGAAGGACGATTGACCTCGACGCGGTCGAGCGAGCCGTCGCTCTTGATGACCACCGTCAGCACCAGGCTGCCGTAATGCCGGCCCCTGGCGGCGGTCGGGTAGTTGAGGTTGCCGACGCGCTCGACTTTCAGGCGCCAATCCTCGACATACTGGGCGAAGCGGTATTCCTCGACGCGCGCGCCGATGAACTTCTTGCGCGGACGCTTGTTGTATTCCTCCAAGTTGCGGGCGATCTGGCCTTCCAGCCGGGCCAGATTCATCGCCGCGGCCGCCAGGTCGGTGCCCGACGGCGCCGCCGGCTTGGGGGGCGCCGGCGTCTCCTCGTGGCGGCGCGGGTCGCTGGCGATGGCCTTCTGGCTGTGCAGACGCGTCATCATCTGCTGCTGTTCGGCTTCCAGCTGGGCGATGCGCTGGCGCGCTTCGCGGACATCGTTGCCTTCGCGCACTTCCGGCGATACCGGCAGCGGCGTCTTGGCGCGGCGGTTGTCGTCGGTGTTGCCGCCGCCGTCCAGGTTGGCTTGCGCCTTGGCCTGCGCCTTGGCGGGCCGGTTCTTGGTCTTGGCATTGACCAGAATGACGTCGAGCGCTTGTTCCGTGGCCTTGTTCAGCGCCTCGGGCAGCTTGAAGTGGATGGACAGGAGGATTGCGTGCAGAACGAGCGATACGGCCACCGCGACCGTCAGGTTGCGTCGGTCCGGATCCAGTCGGTCGAGCGGAGGCGGCCAGGCCAAGGCAGGCATAGCCATCGATTTTACTCTGGTGCGTCGTCCTCGACGGCGTCGCCCAGGGTTTCGTCCGCGGCCTCGGCGGGCAGCACGTCGACAAATCGGGCGCGGCATTCGGCGTCGAGCAGGTCGATGCGCTCGATGGCCAGGGCGACGCGCGCGCCGCGGTCGAGCGCCGGCAGCGAGGGCACCTTCAGGACCAGCGGCAGAAGCTCCAGCCGGACCAGGCTCTCGCGCAGCACGCGTGCCGCCACGGCTGACGCTTGCTGCTGGCGCAACCAGCGCAGGCACCAGTAGTTCTCCATGCCGCGCTGGAAGTCGGCGTAGGCCGCGTAAGTCAGCTCGAAGTCGCGCAGGGCGGCGAGCAGCTCCGCCGACTTGGCGGTGTAGGGCGGCGTCGCGCCGCGCAGATGGGCGATCAGCTGCCACTGGTTGACCAGGTCGACGTAGCGGCGCAGCGGCGACGACGCCCAGGCGTAGCACTCGACGCCCAGGCCCTCGTGCGGTGCGGCGGCCGTGGTCATGCGCACCTTGCCGACCGTCTGGGCGCGGTAGAGCGCGGCGACCTTGGCGTCGCGCAGCATGGCGCCCCAGGTCGAGTTGGCGACGATCATGAATTCGGCGACCAGCGTGTCGAGCGGCGAGCCGCGCGGCCTTTCCTCGATGGCGACGATGCCCGGGCCGTCTTCGCCTGTCGCGTTCCAGTCGACGACGAAGTTGTAGTCCTTGCGCTGCGGGCCGTTCTGCGATTGCCCTCGGCCGGCCTCCAGCACCGTCGCCAGTTCCCAGAGCCGCTTCAGCTCAGTCGCGAAAGGGAAATCGGCGAGGCCGGCCGCGAGGGTGGCGTCGTTGAACAGCGGTTCGACGTCGTGGTGGCGCAGGTTGGCCACCACCGGCACCCGCTCCAGCTTCGTCTCGTGGCCGCGCACGGCAAGATCGGCGGCGACGTCGAGGTAGAGCGATACGGCCGGCACCGTCTTGCCGGCGCCGAGCGTGAAGCGTTCGACCACGGCGTCGGGCAGCATGGTGATCTTGCGGCCGGGCATATAGACGGTGGAGAGACGGCTGCGCGCGATTCGGCCAAGATCGGAATCGGGCGCAATCCCGAGGCCCGGCGCGGCGATGTGGATGCCGATCCGCATGCCGCCGTCCGGCAAGGCGACGAGCGAGAAGGCGTCGTCGATCTCCGTGGTATGCGCGTCGTCGATCGAGAAGGCGCGCACTTCGGCGACCGCCAGATCGCCGGATTCGGCCGGGTCGGCACAGGGCGGAAAGCCGGTGCCGCCCTGCGTTGCGGGAAAGTATTCGAACAGGAAGCGCCCGAGATGATATTCGTGCGTGTCGGCCAGCGCGCCGCAGGCTTGCAGCAGGCGGGCCGGCGACAGCCCGGTATCGGCGCAGGCGGCTTCCAGCGCCTTGGTCTCAAGCTTGTTGCGATCGGGCTTGTAGAGGAGCTCGGCCAGCAGGGGCACGAACTCGCCGGGCAGCGTGCCGGCCTTGAGTTCGCCGGCCATGCGCTCGATGGCCAGCGCCTGCTGGCGCTTCTTTTCCTGCCCGGCCAGCGCCGCCTGGAGAATCTCGGGCGGCGCCTTGCGGAAGCGCCCCTTGCCTTTCCGGTGGAAATACATCGGCGCCGAATGCAGGCGCAGCAGCAGCGCGGCGGCCTCGACGGCGGAAGGCTTGTGCCCCGCGTACTCCGCGGCGAACGCCTCGAAGCCGAACTCGGCATCGGGGCACATCTCCCACAGGAAGTCGATGTCGATATCGGCCGCGTCGCGCTCGGCATCGTCCAGCAGTTCGGCCGGCGCGGGCGCCTCGAAGCGCAGCAGCACATGGGCGGCCTTGACCTTGCTGCGCTTGCCCGAGGCGAGCTCCACTTGCAGCGAGGTGGTGTTGTCGGCCAGCACGGTGCCGGCCTTGAAGGCACCGTCTTCTTCGAACAGGACGTTCATTGACAGAAGTCGACGATGTCGTCGAGATAGTCGTTCCAGCGCGTGAAGCTGTGATCGCCGCCTTCGAGCACCGTTTGCCGCGCGCCGGCATAGCGCACGACCGCGTCCCGATAGTCGAGCGTTTCGTCGCCGGTTTCGAGCAGCAGCCAGTAGCGTTCCGGGTGCGCCAGCGCGGGCACCTCCAGGGCGCGCAATTCCTCGACATGCGCCCAGGTGAACTCGAAAGGCTCGCCGGTGTAGATGAACGCGTGCGGTCCGACGAACGAGGCCGGCGTCAACCTGGCGACGACGGCCGGATTGACCAGCACCGCCTTGAGGCCGTGCTTTTCGGCCAGATAGGTCGCGTAGTAGCCGCCCAGCGAGGAACCGACCAGCGTCGGCGTCTCGCCACGGCTGACTTTCGCCGCGATGATGTCCTCGGCCAGCGCGATGGCCGCCGCGGGCGATGCCGGCAGTTGCGGACAGGTGAAACGGTCGCCGAAACCGCGCCGATGCATCTGCGCGTGCAGCGCCATCGACTTCACGGACTGCGGGCCGCTGGTGAAGCCGTGCAGATAGAGGATGGCGGGCGTCACGACGCGGTCCAGTCGACCAGCCCCCATTGCCAGGTGACGATGACGACGATGCCGAAGATGATGCGGTACCAGGCGAAGGGAGTGAAGTCGTGCGTCGAGATGAAGCGCAGCAGCCAGCGCACGCAGAGAAAGGCGGAGACAAACGCGGCGATGAAGCCGACTACCCAGATGCCCAGGTCGTCGGCCGAGAGCAGCGCCCGTTCCTTGTAGAGCTGGTAGACCGTGGCCACCAGCAGCGTCGGGATGGCCAGGAAGAACGAGAACTCCGTCGCCGCCTTGCGCGAAAGCCCGAGCAGCAGGCCGCCGATGATGGTGGCGCCGGAGCGCGAGGTGCCCGGAATCAGCGCCAGCGCCTGGCACAGGCCGAGCTTGAAGGCGTCGATGACGTCGAGTTCGTCCACGCTCTCGATGCGGATGCGATGTTTGCGCTTTTCGGCCCAGAGAATGATGAAGGCGCCGACGATGAAGGCGATGGCTACCGGCACCGGCTGGAACAGGTGGGCCTTGATGGCTTTGCCGAACAGGAGGCCGAGAATGGCCAGCGGCAGGAAGGCGATGAACAGGTTGAGCACCAAGCGCTGCGCCGTCGCGTCGTGGAAGAGACCGCCCAGCACGCTGGCGATTTTCGCCCGGTATTCCCAGCAGACGGCGAGAATGGCGCCCGACTGGATGACGATCTCGAACAACTTGCCGCGTTCGTCATTAAAATGCAACAGATCGCCGGCGAGGATCAGGTGGCCGGTGCTTGATACGGGCAGAAATTCCGTCAAACCCTCGACAATGCCAAGTATCAAGGCATGCAGCAGGAGAATCGGGTCCATGGATGCGGTAGAGACGAGCGGGAGAGGCGATGCGGAAACCCGCGCAAAAAGGCTGCGAAGTTTAGCATGAGGCCGCTGTCGGTCCGCCGTTGGGGCGTCGTGGCATGCTGAAGAAGATTCGCGTCGAGGACCTTTGCTTGGGCATGCACATCAAGGAGTTTTGCGGCTCCTGGATGGAGCATCCGTTCTGGCGCGAGGATTTCCTGCTCACGGATCACGACGACCTGCGCCGCGTGCTGCAAAGCAGCGTCCGCGAGGTGTGGATCGATGTCGCCAAGGGCATCGACGCGGTCCCCGAGGTCGTTGCCCAGTCGATCGAACGCGCCGAGAAGGATGTCGGCGAGACGCTGCAGGGCGTCGAACAAACCGCCGCCGAAGCGCGGCCGCCGCACCAGCAGGCGACGCGATCGGAGGAACTGCGGCGCGCAGCCCGTATTTGCGCCCAGTCCAAGCAGGCCGTCGTCTCGATGTTTCAGGAAGTGCGCATGGGGCGGGCCATCGACGTCGAGGCCGCCGCCGCCGTGGCCGAGGAAATTTCGTCCTCGGTGGCGCGCAATCCGGGGGCGTTGATCAGCCTGGCCCGCCTCAAGTCGGCCGACGACTACACCTACATGCATTCCGTGGCGGTCTGCGCGCTGATGACGGCGCTTGCGCATCAATTGGCGCTCGACGCGACGGCAACGCGGGAGGCGGCCATGGCCGGGTTGTTGCACGACCTCGGCAAGGCGCTGACGCCGGTCGAGATTCTCAACAAGCCGGGCAAGCTCTCCGACGAGGAATTTGCCGTCATGAAGCAGCATCCGGTCGATGGCCACCGCCTGCTGCTCGAGAAGGGCGCGGTCGGCGAAATTCCGCTCGACGTATGCCTGCATCACCACGAAAAGATGGACGGCAGCGGCTATCCCGACGGACTGGCGGGAGACCGCATCACCCTGTTTGCCCGGATGGGCGCCGTCTGCGATGTCTATGACGCCATCACGTCCAACCGCCCCTACAAATCGGGCTGGGATCCGGCCGAATCGATCCGCAGGATGGCCGAATGGAGCCGGGGGCATTTCGACGGGCGGGTCTTCCAGGCTTTCGTGAGAAGCATCGGCATCTATCCGGTCGGTTCGCTGGTGCGGCTCGAGTCCGGGCGGCTGGGCGTGGTGGTCGAGCAGGCGCCCAAATCGCTCCTGACGCCGCAGGTCAAAGTGTTTTTTTCGACCAAGTCGCAAACCTACATCCCGCCGGAAATCATCGATCTTGCGCGGCCCCGCGTGCGCGACAAGATCGTCGGCCGCGAGGACGCGGCCCAATGGGGAATCAAGGATTTCGATAGCTACTGGGCGGCGCCCTGATCAGGCCGTCAGCCGTTCGAGGGCGGTCAGCCAGGCCAGCGCCTGTTCGCGCGTCTCGCCGCACATCTCCGCCGACGGCCGCAGTCCCGCGCAGCAGGCCGGCCGCTCCGGGCGGTCGAACACCGCGCAGCGCAAGTCAGCCGTCAGATGACGGCAAGTCTCGCCGGCCGACTTGGCCAGACTGCTGATCGACGGCGCGATGCAGCAGGCGCCGCAACCGGGCCGGCATTCCATCAGCGGCCGAAATAGGCCGTGAAGCTGGCCGAGCCGAGCCGATGGGCGTTGATGGTGAAGCCGACCATGGCCGCCGGCGCGTCGGCTTCCAGGCCCATGCGGTCGAGCCCCAGGGCATGGACGGTGAACACGTAGCGGTGCGGCTTGTCGCCGGGCGGCGGACAGGGACCGCCCCAGCCGGGCACGCCGAAGTCGGTGCGGCTCTGAATCGCCCCGGCGGGCAGCCGGCCGGCGGCGGGATCGCCCACCCCCTGGGCCAGGCCCGTGGCGTCGGCGGGCAGGTTGAATACCACCCAGTGCCACCAGCCGCTGCCGGTCGGCGCGTCGGGATCATAGACCGTCACGGCGAAGCTCTTGGTGCCCGCCGGCGCGCCCTGCCAGCGCAATGCGGGCGAAACGTTGTCGCCCGTGCAGCCGAAGCTGTTGAAGACGAAGCGCGTGGCGATCGTTGCGCCGTCGGCGATGTCGGGGCTGGTCAGGACAAAGGGTGCAGCGTTCATGGCGGCCTCCGTAGCGTGGCGATGGCGGCCATTCTATGCCTGGGTCGGCGCGGCTTACATCCGGAAACAATTTGAACCGGGCGGGCGTCGGCCGTGAACGCCGCTTGTCCCGTTATAGGAGCGTGATCAACCACCGGACCGACAACATGTCCCGACTCGCCCAGTTCCTTGTTTCGCTGCTGCTGGTGGCCGGCCTGGCCGGGTGTTGCTGGTGGCCGCCCTATCACGACCATGGCGGCCGCCACTGGCAAGGCGATCGCGGCGGCCATTATGACGGCGGTCCCGGTCGCGGCGGCTATCGGCACTAGGGCGTGATCGAGCGTTGGCCGGCGGCGGTTCCGGGCGGACTGCGTCGGCGCGGCCTCACCGGCGTTGACCGGGAGGCGTTGCGCCACGGCTGACTTCCGCCGGAAGCCCGGCGTCCTCACGCCTTGTGGTAGATCTCCGCTCCCTGCCGGACGAACTCCACGGCCTTTTCCTTCATGCCTTCCTCGAGCGCCTGCTGCTCCGAGATGTGATGGCTGGCGGCGAAGTCGCGCACGTCCTGGCTGATTTTCATCGAGCAGAAGTGCGGGCCGCACATGGAGCAGAAGTGCGCCTGCTTGGCGGCATGCTGCGGCAGGGTCTCGTCGTGGAATTCGCGCGCCTTGTCCGGGTCGAGGCCGAGGTTGAACTGGTCCTCCCAGCGGAATTCGAAGCGCGCCTTGGAAAGCGCGTTGTCGCGCGCCTGGGCGCCGGGATGGCCTTTGGCCAGGTCGGCGGCGTGGGCGGCGATCTTGTAGGCCATGATGCCGTCCTTGACGTCGTTCTTGTCCGGCAGGCCGAGGTGTTCCTTGGGCGTTACGTAGCAGAGCATGGCGGTGCCGTACCAGCCGATCATCGCCGCGCCGATGGCGCTGGTGATGTGGTCGTAGCCGGGCGCGATGTCGGTGGTCAGCGGTCCGAGCGTATAGAAGGGCGCTTCCTTGCACCACTTCAGCTGCAGGTCCATGTTCTCCTTGATCATGTGCATCGGTACATGGCCGGGGCCTTCGATCATCACCTGGCAGTCGTGCCGCCAGGCGACGTCGGTAAGCTCGCCGAGCGTCTTCAGTTCGCCGAGCTGCGCTTCGTCGTTGGCGTCGTAGAGCGAGCCGGGGCGCAGGCCGTCGCCCAGCGAGAAAGCCACGTCGTAGGCCTTCATGATCTCGCAGATGTCCTCGAAGTGCGTGTAGAGGAAATTCTCCTGGTGATGCGCCAGGCACCACTTGGCGAGGATCGAGCCGCCGCGCGAAACGATGCCGGTCATGCGGCCGGCCGTCATCGGGATGTAGCGCAGCAGCACGCCGGCGTGGATGGTGAAGTAGTCCACGCCTTGCTCGGCCTGCTCGATCAGCGTGTCGCGGAAAATGGCCCAAGTGAGGTCTTCGGCCTTGCCATTCACCTTCTCCAGCGCCTGATAGATCGGCACGGTGCCGATCGGCACCGGCGAGTTGCGCACGATCCACTCGCGCGTCTCGTGGATGTTCTTGCCGGTCGACAAATCCATCACCGTGTCGCCGCCCCAGCGGATCGCCCAGGTCATCTTGTCGACCTCTTCCTGGATGGACGAGACGATGGGGCTGTTGCCGATGTTGCAGTTGATCTTGGTCAGGAAGTTGCGGCCGATGATCATCGGCTCGGCTTCCGGGTGGTTGACGTTGGCCGGGATGATGGCGCGGCCGCGGGCGATTTCGTCGCGAACGAACGCGGGCGTGATTTGCTTGGGGATGGCGGCGCCAAAGCTTTGTCCGGGATGTTGGCGGCGAACGACGTCGGGCAGCGCGTCGAGGCGCTGGTTCTCGCGGATGGCGACGAATTCCATCTCCGGCGTAACGATGCCGCGGCGGGCGTAGTGCATCTGGGTGACGTTCATGCCCGCCTTCGCGCGCAAGGGCTTGCGCTTGAGGTCGAAGCGCAGGCCGGCCAATTCGGCATCCGATTCGCGGGCGCGGCCGTAGTCGGAGGACAGACCGGGCAGTTCCTCGGTGTCCTGGCGCTCGGCGATCCAGCCGGCGCGCAGCGCGGGCAAGCCCTGGCGGATGTCGATCTTCACCGCCGGGTCGGTGTAGGGGCCGGAGCAGTCATAAACGTAAATGGGCGGATTGGCCTCGCCCTCGGTCGGCGTTTGGCTGATCTCGCGCATCGGCACGCGGATGTCCGGCCGGCTGCCCGCGACATGGATTTTCCTCGAGTTGGGGAGGGGCTGGATGGCAGCCTCATCCACGTGGGCGCGGGCGGCGATGAATTTGTCGTTGGCGTTCATGGGTCTGCTCCTGGGGACCGGTGAAGCTACTGGAAACCTCCCCAGAATGCAACCCGATTACCACCGCGGTCAAGCTTGCGGCTAAAGTACGGCGTATCCTCACCGTTATGACGGAAACGCCGGAAATAAGCATGTAACGGGCCGGAAGCCAGTGAGAAACCAGTGAGAAATTTTGCGATGCGATTCCCGGGAGTCTGCTTGGCGCTGATCGCGACGGGCATTCCTGCCGTGCCGGCCCAGGCCGCTTCGTGGCAAACGGTGGCGACCCATGCCGGCGAACGGGTGCAGATCGATACGACGCGCATCATGCGCGGCGCCGGGGGCGTGGTGGTGGCATGGACGCAGCTGCAACTTCGCCGGGAGCTGGCGGACCCCGGCGGCGCCTACACGTCGGTCCAGGCCATGAACCGCTACGACTGCGCCGGCGGCCGGTTTGCCACGCTTCGGCGCGTCTATCGCCACGGCGACAAGACCGTGCGCGAAGAAGCCGTCAATGCGCCGCGCGACGTGGTCGTGACGGCCGGCAGCGTGGACGCGAAGCTGCTGGCCGAGGCCTGCCAGCCGCAGGCCGCGGCCGAAGCGAAGCCGACGGCAAAGCCAGCCGGCCAAACCATGCCGCCCGTCGCCTCCGCACCGGCGGACAAGCCCGGCGTGATGTACGCAGACGTGCGCACCGCTGAAGAATCCGCGAAAGTCAGGACCTTGCCGGTCGCCGACGGCGCCAGGCCGGAACCGGCCGTCGAGCCGGAACGGCCGAAAACGGCCGCCGACACCAAGATCGAAATTCGACCGCCCAGTGAGCGGCCCCGTTTCATCGGCCTGCCCAAGGTCGAGCGTCCGCCGGTGGACAACCCGCCGCCGGCCGACGCCAAATCCGCACCCAAGGCGGCGAGCAAGCCGATGCCCAAGGCGCCGCCGGAAGCCGCGCCTGCCGCCCTATCCTCCGCTTCGTCGGCGGACCGTCACGAACGCGAGCGGATGATGGCCACTTCCGGTCCGCGCCGGGCGCCCCCGGCCAAGGCGGTCGTTCCGGTCGAAACGCCCGCGCCTGCGATTCAGTACCGCGATATCCCGTGGTCCTATGAAGGCGACGGCGCGCCGCTCAACTGGGGCAAGCTGCGTCCCGAATATGCGCTTTGCGCCAATGGCCGCCGGCAATCGCCCATCGACATCCGCGAGGGCATCAAGGTCGACCTGGAGCCGATCCGCTTCGACTACAAGGCCAGCCGCTTCCGCATCGTCGATACCGGCCGGGGCATCGAAGTCGAGGTCGGCGAAGGCAGCACCATGACCGTCATGGGCCGCAACCACGAGCTGCTGCGCTTCCATTTCCACCGGCCGTCGGAGGAGCGCATCAACGGCAAGGGCTTCGACATGGTCGTCCATCTCGAGCATCGCGATGAAGAGGGCCGGCTGGCCACGGTTGCCGTGCTGCTGGAGAAGGGCGCGGAGAATCCGCTGATCCAGACCCTGTGGAATCACATGCCGCTGGAAGTGAACCAGGAAGTGCTGCCCGAGGTGGCGATCGACCTCAATCGCCTGCTGCCGGAGAACCGCGCCTATTACACCTACATGGGTTCGATGACCACGCCGCCCTGCGCCGAGGACGTGCTGTGGATCATCTTCAAGCAGCCGATGCCCGTCTCCGAAGAACAAGTGCGCATCTTCGCGCGCCTCTACCGCAACAACGCCCGGCCGATCCAGCCGTCGAACAACCGGCTGGTCAAGGAAAACCGCTAACCGCCTGGAACGGACGCGTCATCGGCCCATGCCAGGCGCCGATTCAGCGCCACGAGCAAGCCGTTCATGTCGACGACTTCCGGGCATGGTTCGCGTGAGCATGTTGCGCCAGCAATTTGCGGACGGGCGCCGGCAGGGGCGCCGCATCGAGTTCGTCCAGCGCGACCCAGCGATGCCCCGGTGTTGCCGCCGGGACCCGCGAGGCGACGTTGCACAGCAGCGGCCGCAAGGTGAGCCGGAAGTGCGTGAAGGCCTGTGTGACCGGCGGCAAGGGCCGGGACGACACGATGCGGCAGCCCAGCCGCGCGACTGCCGCGTCGGCTTCCGTGGCAACCTCCGTGCCCACTTCGGGCAGCGACCATAAGCCGCCCCAGATGCCGGCCGGCGGACGGAGTTCGAGCAGCACGCGACGCCGATGCACGAGCATCAGCACCGTCGCCTCGCGCCCGGGCAAGGCCTTGCGCGGTTTGGGCGTCGGCAGTTCCGCGGTGCGGCCATTGCGGCGGGCGACGCAATCGTCCGCCACCGGGCAGACCTCGCAGCGCGGCCGCGTGCGTGTGCAGACCGTGGCGCCGAGATCCATCTGCGCCTGGATATAGGCATCGGCACCAGTCTTCGGCAGCAGTGCTTCGGCGTGCCGCCACAGCTGACTTTCGACGGCCGGCGTGCCCGGCCAGCCCTCGAGGCCGGCGTGCCGGCAGAGCAGCCGCTTGACGTTGCCGTCGAGGATAGGCAGCCGCGCGCCGAAGCAGAACACGGCGATGGCGTTGGCGGTGGAACGGCCGATGCCCGGCAGTTCGGCGATGGCGGCGGCTTCGCGCGGAAAGGCGCCGGCGTGTTCGCGTGCGAGGATTTGCGCGCACTTGTGCAGGTTGCGCGCCCGCGCGTAGTAGCCCAGCCCGCTCCAGAGCGCCATCACCTCGTCCACGGAGGCTTCGGCAAGGTCGACCAGCCGGGGGCAGCGCGCCAGGAAGCGCTGGTAGTAGGGCACGACGGTGCCGACCTGCGTTTGCTGCAGCATGATTTCCGACAGCCAGACGCGATAGGGATCGCGGCTCAGTTGCCAATCGCGCTGCCACGGCAGATCGTGGCGGCCGTGACGTCGCTGCCAGGCGATCAGGCGTCGGGCGAAGGAAGCGAGGGGCGCGGGCATGGAGCGGCAAGGGTGCCATAATCACGCTACCTTTGACCGATCGGAGGAGAAAAAACATGAAAGCGCTGTTTTCCGCGTTGCTCGTCGCGCTATTGGCCGCCCCGGCTTTCGCGCAGATGAAAGTGGGCGTGATCGCCTCGTCCACCGGACCGACGGCCTTCGTCGGCATTCCGCAAAAGAACACCGTGCCGCTGTTGCCGACGCGGATCGGCGATGTCGGCGTCGAGTACATCTACTATGACGACGCTTCGGACGCCACGCAGACGGTGCAGTTCGTCAAGCGCTTCCTCACCGAGCACAAGGTCGATGCCTTCATCGGTCCGACCGGTTCGCCCAACGCCATGGCGGTGCTGCCTTTTATCGCCGAGTCGGGCACGCCGATGCTGGCGCCGGTGGGTACGCCGGCCGTGGTGCTGCCGATGGACGAGCAAAAGCGCTGGGTATTCAAGACCACGCAGAACGACGGGCTGATCGCCGATGCCCTGATTGCCCACATGAAGAAGAACGGCGTCAAGACGCTCGGCTTCATCGGCTACAACGACCCCTACGGCGAAAGCTGGCTCAAGGAGATCACCGCCCAGGCCAAGTCGGCCGGAATCAATCTCGTCGCGGTGGAGCGCTACCAGCGTACCGACCAGTCGGTCGGCGGCCAGGCCATCAAGCTCGTCTCCGCCAAGCCCGACGCCATCCTGATCGCCGGCACCGGCGGTCCGGCGGTGCTGCCGCACACGACCCTGGTCGACCTCGGCTACAAGGGCCGGATCTACCAGACGCATGGCGCCGCGACGCCGGACTTCGTGCGCCTGGGGGGCAAGAAGCTGGAGGGCGCCTTCATGGCGGCCAGCGCCATGGTCGTGCTGGACCAGGTGCCGGACAGCATGCCGTCGAAGAAGGTCGCGCAAGCCTACGTCGCGGCGTACGAAAAGCTGCATGGCGTCAAACCGGCCACCTTTGGCGCCAACGTGTTCGACGCCGGCCTGTTGCTGCAAAAGGCTGCGCCCGAGGCGATGAAGAAGGCCAAACCCGGCACGCCGGAGTTCCGCGCCGCCTTGCGCGACGCGCTCGAGTCCGTGCGCGAACTGGTCGGCACCCAGGGGGTGTACAACATGAGCGTGCAGGATCATTCCGGTTTCGACCAGCGCGGCCGGGTAATGATGGTGCTGAAGGACGGCGTCTGGCAGTTGCTGCCTGACTGAACCCCCGCCAGCGAATCCTGTGAGCAGGGTAGCTCGCAGAGACTCACCGCCAAAGGGAAAGGCCGCGGTTACGCGGCCTTTTTTTGTTCTCCTACGCTTGATCGCGCCATCGGCTCACAGACCGTTCAGGCCTTCTGCGCTTTGCCCAGCAACCGCAGTCCGTTGAGCACCACCAACAGGCTGGCCCCCATGTCGGCGAAGACCGCCATCCACATCGTGGCGTTGCCAAAGACGGCGAGCACAAGGAAGACGGCCTTGATGCCGAGTGCCAGCGTGATGTTCTGCCACAGTACCGCATGGGTCGACCGCGACAACTGCACCGTTTCGGCGATGCGCCGCAAATCATCGTTCATTACGACGACATCGGCTGCTTCCATCGCGGTATCGGTGCCGGCTGCGCCCATGGCCACGCCGATGTCGGCTTGCGCGAGCGCGGGTGCGTCGTTGATGCCGTCCCCGGTCATCGCGGTGGGTCCTAGATCGCGCTGCATCGTTTTGATCGCCTCGAGCTTGTCCTCGGGCAACAAGTCGCCGCGTGCCTGCGCGATGCCGGCCTCGTGCGCCACGGCCGTGGCGGTGGCCTGGTTGTCGCCGGTCAGCATGACGGGGGTGATGCCCAGCGCCTGGAGCGACGCGACGGCCTCGCGCGACGAGGGCTTGATGGTGTCGGCGACCGCGAACAGCGCGAGAACCCGCTCCGGTCTGGCCAGCAGCGTGACGGTGCGGCCCTGCGCCTCATGCTGCTTCAACCGCGCCTCCAGCACCGGCGAACACTGCCCGCGCTCTTCGATCAGGCGGTGGTTGCCGAGCACATAGGTCACGCCGCCGACCTCGGCCTGAATGCCGCGTCCGGCCAGCGCCCTGAAATTCTGCGCCTCGATACCGTTGGGCTTTAGGCCGGCCGCGATTGCGCGCGAGACCGGATGGTCGGAGTGGCTGGCCAACACCCCGGCGATGTGTTCGGCCTGCGCCGCCTCGGTTCCCGGATCGACGACGGCCCAATCCACCAGCCGTGGTTTGCCTTCGGTGATCGTGCCGGTCTTGTCCAGTACGATCGCCTTCAACTGGCGCGCCTCTTCGAGGTAGATGCCGCCCTTGATCAGGATGCCGCGACGCGCCGCCGCCGCCAGGCCGCTGACGATGGTCACCGGCGTCGAGATCACCAGCGCGCAGGGGCAGGCGATGACCAGCAGCACCAGCGCCTTGTAAAGGGCCTGCATCCAAGTCCAGTCGAACAGCCACGGGCCGAGCAGCGCCGCCGTCAGCGCGATCACGAAAATGGCCGGCGTGTAGACCGCTGCGAAGCGGTCGACGAAGCCCTGCGTTGGCGCGCGCGTCGCCTGCGCTGCCTCGACGGCATGGATGATGCGCGCAAGCGTCGACGCCGACGCCAAAGCCGTGACTTCGACCTCGAAGGTGCCCGATTCGTTGATCGTGCCGGCGAAGACGGCATCCCCAGCCGTTTTGTCGACCGGAATGCTCTCGCCGGTGACAGGGGCCTGGTTGATGCTCGTCTGGCCGGAGCGAACCACGCCGTCCATCGGCACCCGTTCGCCGGGCTTCACGCGCAGCACGGCGCCAACGGCGACCTCGGCCACCGGGACGGTGGCCCAACGCCCATCGGCCTGGCGCACCGACGCCTGCTCGGGCGCCATCGCCAGCAGGCCCTTGATCGCATTGCGCGCACGGTCGACCGCCCGCGCCTCGATCGCCTCGGCGATCGCATACAGCGCCATCACCATGGCGGCTTCGGGCCACTGGCCGATCGCGAACGCCCCGGTCACCGCCACAGTCATCAGCGCATTGATGTTCAGGCGGCCATGTCGCAGCGCAGTCAAACCCTTCTGGTAGACATCGAAACCGGCCAGCCAGATCGCCAGCGCCGCCACGACGAGGCCGGCAGCGCGCCAGATCGAGGTCTCCGGCGCGAAATACCCGAGGGCCTCGGCCGCGATGGCCATGGCCAGCGCCGTCGCCAGCTTGGGCAACTGGCCGCGGACGGCTTCGTGGTCGTGTCCATCGTCCGCCGAGTGGGCCTCTCCCGCACCCGCCGCTGCGAGCGGCTGCGGATCGAACCCGGCTTTGCGAATCGCCGCCAGCGCGTCGACATGGGAGGCGCCGCAGCAATCGTCGCCACGGGCGACCGCTTGATCATGGTTGGCGTCAGCGTGTTTCATGGCAGACGATCCTTATCTTCATCATTATTCATATTGCAAACCCTGTAGCGGGTATAGAGTCAAGCCTGTGCCATATTGAAGAAAGGCAGAGATGCTGCCCATGAAGATCGGCGCCTTGGCCGAAGCCACGGGAACTGCCGTTGGAACCATCCGTTTTTACGAGCGGCAAGGGTTGCTGCCGCCGCCGGCCGAGCGGCTTCACGTGCGCGGCGCGCACTGAGGATTTCGCGGCACCAAGACCGCCGCCTTCTACACCGATCGTGGTCCGGACAACCGGGCAAGCTCGCCGAGGCGGGTACTGCGGCACTTCCCGGTCTTCTCTGTAAGCCCGGGAAAATCGAAGTGGAGCGGGTGAAGGGAACCTTATCGTGTTCCCAACTCGTTGATTGATAACGAGTTTTCCGCACTCGGCGAACCGAGATGGACGTAATTATGGACTGAAAAACCACCCTTGGTCAACGCGGGCTCCGAGCAGGTCCAGTGCGAGCCATGGACAGCCAGCAATAGCCAATGTACCCGAGCGCTCAACGTCACGAGGCCGGCTCATCTCCCTTTAACAGGAACTCCTGGCGTGCGCGCTGCAGGAACCGCTTCATCGGCTCAGTGGGTTCGGCGCCACGGCGCAGCAGATAAGTGGACAGCATGTGCGGCGTGCCGGCCAGGGGGCGGACGGTTATGTCGGGGCGGTTCAGGGTCTGCACCTGCGAAGCAATGGCGAAACCGATGCCGTAACCGGCACCGACCAGAGTCAGCATTACGCCTAAGCTCGTCACCTGATCTACCAGCTTGAGCGGCATGGACGCACTTTGCAGTACAGCCTGGATTTGATGGTGGCAGCCTGATCCTGCATCCGGATGGCATAGAACCAGCGGAAACTTCAAGGCGTCATCCAGCGGCACTTCCGCGTGTGCCAGCAAGGGGTGGCGCACGGGCACAATCACCGACAGCGGATCGGTCCACACGGGCTCGGCGACAAGGCCTTCAGTCACCGCGTCCGATAGCGCAAAACCGATGTCCAGCAGATCGTTATGCAGGCCCTTGAGTTGCTGCGCGAAAGGCAGCTCGAAGACGCGAATCTCCAGCTCGGGTTCTTCCTCGCGGCTGCGCGCCAGCAAGGTGGCAATGTGGGGCTGTGCCAAACTGTCGCAGATGGCGATGCGCAGGTAGCCCTGATAGCCCTGTGCCGCCGCCTTTGCGGCACTCACCGCCTGCTCCACGGTAGCCAGCACGCGCCGGCACTCACCAAGGAACACTTGACCGGCCCTGGTCAGTCGCGTCTGGTTCGCACTGCGGTCGAACAACTGCACGCCGAGCGTGGCTTCGAGATGGCGCATCGCGCGTGACACGGGCGATTGCTCGACGCCAAGGCGCTCCGCCGCTCGCGCGAAATGCAGTTCTTCCGCGACCGCAACGAAATAGCGCAGTAGTCTAAGTTCCAATGCGGCCTCCTGTTCGCCCCGTTCTCGGCCTGCGTCCACGTCATGCGGATTGCGCCTCGCTCTCTCCTGCAATGATGGGAAAGAGGTTCCGGCTCTGCTTAGGGAGCAAATTCGCCACAGTCCTCCTTATTCCATCAACACCACAGACCTCACCTGTATCGACCCAAACATCAGTTTTGAATGCTTGGTTTCTGCCCAAAGGCCCTCCATTCCACCAAGCGAATATTCCAAGCCCCGAGCGACAAAGCCACGTTATGGCGTCAGCAGCTCCCGTAGCATCGCTACATGAAGGCGTTTCCATTCGGCTATCGCATCAGGGGCCACCGGGCCGCGGACCACGCCGTCGAGCATTGCATGTATGCCAGGCGACAGGATCAGCCGCGGTGCATGCGTAATAGCACTGCGACGCAGCGTGCCCTGCCGGACACCACGCTGGAGCAGGCGCGCCACATCGGCGATGTGCGGCTCAAACATGGTCTGGTGCCATTGGTCGAAGGCCTGCGGCACGCGCGTGCCGTTAGCCAGCAGCAAGCGCACGGCCTGCAGCACTGAGGGATCACCGAGGGATTGGTACATCGGTTCCACGACACGGCGCACTAGCAGGTCCACGGTCACGGGTTCTTCGTCCGCCAGGGCCTCGGGAGCGGCCGGCATGGGCGGCTGGATCAGGCGCTTGAGTAGTGCGCCAAAAATCTCCTCCTTGCTGGCGAAATGCGTGTAGACGCCGCCCTTGGACAGGCCTGCCGCCTCGGCGATGTCGTCGAGGCGCGCGGACGCGAGGCCCTTGTCGGAGAACACCTGCAGCGCTGCGTCGAGGATCTGCGTGACGCGCGTGGCTGCAGGCAGGCGCCGGCGTGGCGGACCTGGCTCGCTGACGCCAGGTGAGGCTGCTGAAATATCGTTGTTGATCATGGTGGTGTGCGCTAGGCAAGAAGAAGCCGACACTTTACCCACAGCTTCCTGCTCCCCGCGACTGTTCGCCGTTGTCATCGTGGTCGCGCAACAGTATACTATCGACCGGCCAGTCGGTATTTAAAAGATGATCGATTGATGTATGTCAAATCCATCCCCCGGAAAAGCCCCAGGATCCTAAGCATGACCTCTGCAACCACATCCTCATTGCCAGGCGCGACGCTGGCGGATCGTCTTGACGCGCAGGCCCACGCCCTGCTGGCCCGAGCCTCTGGCGGGCTCTCGCCGGCCTCGGCGCTGCTGGCCTGGCAGGACTGGGCTGTGCACCTGGCCAACTCGCCCGGCAAGCAGATGGCGCTGGCGCAGTTGGCCGGCACGCAAGCCCAGGCGCTGAGTCAGTACATGCGCGCGCGCCTGCAAGCCGCACCGGACCATGAGCAGGTGCTGGTGGAGCCACCGGCACAAGACCGACGCTTCGTTGATCCGGCGTGGCGGAAATGGCCGTTCTGTCTCTGGCAGCAATCCTTCCTGTTGACCGAACAGTGGTGGGATGCGGCGACACATGGCGTGAGTGGCGTCGACCGGCATCACGAGAACATGGTCTCGTTCTGGGCCCGGCAGTGGCTAGACATGTTCTCGCCCGGCAACCGATTGGCGACCAATCCGTTGGCGCTGCGCCGGACGGTCGAGGAACTCGGCGCCAATCTCGTGCGTGGCGCGCAGCATCTGGTCGAGGATCTGCAGCAGGCCGTCACTGGAACCGGGCCGGAGACCGGCTTCACGGTCGGCCGCGATGTCGCTGTCACGCCCGGCCAGGTGGTGCTGCGCAATCGCGTGATGGAGCTGATCCAGTACGCGCCCGCCACCGGCTTGGTGCACGCCGAGCCGGTGCTGCTGATTCCGGCCTGGATCATGAAGTACTACATCCTCGACCTGTCGCCGCATGACTCGCTGGTGAAGTACCTCGTGGATCAAGGCCACACCGTATTTTGCATTTCCTGGAAGAATCCCGGCGAGGCCGAGCACGACCTGGGCATGGATGACTACCTTCGCGACGGCTTTCACGCCGCGCTGGATGCCGTCAACGCGATTCTTCCCAAGCGTAAAGTGCATGCCGCCGGCTACTGCCTGGGCGGCACGCTGCTGGCCATCGCGGCCGCCGCCATGGCCCGCGACGGCGACACGCGCCTAGCCAGCACCAGCTACTTTGCCGCACAAACCGATTTCAGTGAGCCCGGCGAGCTGGGTCTGTTCATCGACGCGAGCCAGGTCAGCCTGCTCGAAGCGCAGATGGCCAAGACCGGCTATTTGAAGGCCAGCCAGATGGCTGGCGCGTTCCAGATGCTGCGCTCCTACGACCTGCTGTGGTCACGCCTGGTGCACGACTACCTGCTCGGCGACCGCAGCGGTTTCAACGACCTGATGGCGTGGAACGCCGACACCACGCGCATGCCGGCAACCATGCATTCGCAGTACCTGCGGCGGCTGTTCCTGAACGACGACCTCAGCGAGGGCCGTTATCCGGTCGATGGCCGTCCAGTCTCGCTGGGTAGCCTGACACTCCCGACCTTCATGGTGGGTACCGCCACGGATCATGTCGCGCCCTGGCGCTCGGTGCACAAGCTGCACTACCTGTGCCCGGCCGAGATCACGTTCGTGCTGACCAGCGGCGGCCACAACGCAGGCATCGTCAACCCCCCAGTGTCGACGTCGAAACGCCAGTACCAGTGGCTGACCCGCGAGGCCGGGGGTACCTATCTGGCGCCGGATGAATGGCTGGCTGCGGCTTCCACCGTGCGGGGCTCTTGGTGGCCGGCTTGGCAGCAATGGCTGGCCGCGCGTTCGGGTGCCCAAGTCAAGCCGCCGCGTATGGGCAGCAGCGCCTACCCGGCCACCGCGGATGCACCCGGCAGCTACGTCCTGGAAAAGTAAATGGCAGGCGCATTGCAAGGCAAGAAAGGCCTGGTCGTCGGCGTCGCCAACGACAAGAGCATCGCCTGGGGCTGCGCACGCGCCCTGCGCGATGCCGGCGCCGAACTGGCCCTCACCTGGTTCAACGACAAGGCCCGCCCGCATGTCGAGCCCTTGGCGCAGCAACTGCAGGCCCCCATCACGCTGCCGCTGGACGTCGAGCAAGCCGGCCAGATGGAGGCCGTGTTCGACGCCATCGCGCAGCGATGGGGCCAGCTGGACTTCGTGCTGCACTCCATCGCGTTCGCACCCAAGAGCGATCTGCACGGCCGCGTGGTCGACAGCTCGCGCGAGGGCTTCGCGCGGGCCATGGACATCTCCTGCCATTCCTTTGCGCGCATGGCGCATCTGGCCGAGCCGCTGATGCCGCAGGGCGGCAGCCTGATGACTATGAGCTATGTGGGCGCGGAAGAAGTGATCCCGGGCTACGGCCTCATGGGGCCGGTGAAGGCCGCGCTGGAGGCCAGCACGCGCTACCTGGCAGCCGAGCTCGGGCCCAAGGGTATCCGTGTCAATGCCATCTCGCCAGGCCCGCTGGCCACGCGCGCGGCCTCGGGCATCCCCGATTTCGATGCTCTGCTGCAAGAGGCCGTGAAGCGCGCGCCTTTGCGCCGCTTGGTGGACATTGACGAAGTTGGTGCACTGTGCACTTTTCTGGCCGGCGATGGCGCCAAGGCCATTACCGGCAGCACGCTCTACGTGGACGCCGGCTACCACATCCTCGGTTGAACGCATGCTGATATCCCGACTCATCCCTTTGGCCAGCGCTCTGCTGCTGGCCGGTTGCGCCTCGATGGCGCCTTCCTACGAACGCCCAGCCGTGCCACTACCCGCACAGTACGGCGCCGGCATGGCGCCCGCTGCTGCTGCCGCCGCCGCGCTCGAATGGCGCGGCTACTTCACCGACTCCGCGCTGCAGCGGCTGATCGAGCAGGCGCTGGCGCACAACCACGACCTGCGCACGGCCGTGCTGCGCGTGCAGGAGGCGCAGGCCGCCTACGGCATCCAGCGCAGCGCACGCTACCCCACGCTGGGCCTGTCCGCCGAGGCGGCGCGCGCCCGCACCCCCGCCGACCTGAGCCTCACCGGCCACGCCATCACCGCCAGCCAGTTCCAGGTCGGCCTGGGTGTCAGCAGCTGGGAGCTCGACTTTTGGGGTCGCCTCGCCAGCCTCAACGAGGCGGCGCTGCAAAGCTTCCTGGCCACGGACGCGGCCCGTCGCGCCACCACGCTCAGCCTGATCGCGCAGGTGGCCGATACCTACCTGGGCCTGCGCGAGGTGGACGAACGCCTGCGCCTGGCGCAGGAGAGTGCGGCCAGCCAGCGCGAATCCCTGCGCATCTTCACACGCCGCTTCGAGGTTGGTTCTGCATCGCGACTGGAATTGACGCAGGTGCAGACCCTGGTGGCGCAGGCGGATTCGTTGGTTGTCCAGATGCAGCAGCTGCGCGACCAGCAGGCCCATGCGCTGGATCTGCTGTTGGGCAGTCCGGCTGAATTGCCGCCGATGCAGACCCCGGCTCAGGCCGAAGCGGCCTGGCAGTTGACACCACTGCAGGCGGGCCTGCCCTCGGAACTGCTGCTGCAGCGCCCCGACCTCGCGGCGGCCGAACACCAGCTGCGTGCCGCCAATGCACAGATCGGTGCCGCCCGCGCGGCCTTCTTCCCCAGCATTCGGCTGACAGTCTTCGGCGGCACGGCTTCCAACGAACTGGATGGCCTGTTCAGGGGGACCAACGGGGCCTGGAGCTTCGCCCCCAGCCTCGTACTGCCGATCTTCGATGGTGGCCGCAATCAGGCCAACCTCGACCTGGCCGAAGTGCGCCGCAACCTGGCCGTGGTGCAGTACGAGCAGGCCGTGCAGGCCGCCTTCCGCGACGTAGCTGACGCGCTGTCGGCACGCCGCTGGCTCGCCGAGCAGGTGCAGGTTCAGCGCGAAGCGTTGGCCGTGCAGCGGGAACGCGCCCGCCTGTCGCGCCTGGCCTATGACAACGGCGCCACCAGCTTTCTGG
>WBZU01000611.1_pt1 | contig 29852 bp, 23 predicted proteins | sample 5204311 | NCBI WGS metagenome assembly WBZU01 (sample SAMN12344359, study PRJNA552823) | activated sludge metagenome | biome: Activated sludge suspended growth; feature: Nitrification reactor; material: Wastewater; isolation source: activated sludge from nitrification reactor of wastewater...
GGCATCGAGGAGCGCGAACACGTCCTCGTCGGTGATCACGGTCTCGGACTCGGCGATGAGCGCGCCACGGACGGTGCGGACGCGTGCGGTGCGACCCACGGCGACCAGCTGCAGACCGGCGCCGTACGGACTCACGTCGACCGTCGACCCCGGCGTGAGCCCCAGCCGGTCGCGGAGCACCTTCGGCACCACCAGCCGGCCGGCGCCGTCGATCGTGGTCTTCATGGCACCAGCCTACCATTGAATTACCATCGGGATGTCGCAGCGACCGCTCTCGAAGGCGGCCGGACACCGGCCACCGTTCCGCACCCCGACATGCCCCCTCCCGAGGGTCGGAGCGATCACCGAACCCGGCCCCTTCCGTGCCGCCAGCCCTCACCGTCCGCTGGCGCCCCGCGTCCTCAACCTGTTCGCGGTGCCGGACCGACCGGCGGTGTTGGCGGTCAGGCGAGGTCGGCGTCGGTGAGGGGGCCGACGCCGCAGACGGCGGGCTCGACGGCCAGCAGCGCCGCCGCCACCCGGGCGACGTCGTCCACCGTGACCGCCTGGAGCCGGGCCAGCTGGTCTTCGACCGGCACGACCACCCCGCGGGCGCAGACGTGGTTGCCGAGGCGGGCCATCAGGGCGCCGGAGTCCTCGAGGCCGAGCAGGGCCGAGCCCTCCAGGTAGCCGCGGGCCACCTCCCACTCCCGGGGGGTGCAGCCGTGGGCGGCGAGGTCGGCGGCGATCCCCCGCACCAGCGCCAGCACCTCGGCGGCCCGCTCGGGGCCGGTGCCCGCGTAGGCCACGAGTGACCCCGCGTCGCCGTAGGACGACGTGGAGCTGAACACGGTGTAGGCGAGGCCGCGCTCCTCGCGGATCTCCTGGAACAGCCGGCTCGACAGGCCGCCGCCGAAGACCTGGTTGGCCACCGCCAGCGCGTACCGATCGGGATGGTCTGCGGGCAGGCCCGGCCACACCACCGCCAGGTGGGCCTGTTCGAGGGGCCGGCGCAGCAGCATCCGGCCCTGCACGGGCGCCGCGCCCGGCGGCGCCGACCGCACCGGGCGCTCGCCGCCAGGGCGGGCGGCGAACCGCTCCCCGATCGCCACCACCGCGTCGTGGTCAACGGCGCCGGCGGCCACCAGCACGAGGTTGGCCGGGTGGTAGTGGTCCGCGAAGAAGCCGGCGATGTCGTCGACGGACAGTGCGTCGATCGTGGCCAGCGAGCCCAGCACCTCACGGCCGAGCGGGTGGTCGCCCCAGAGGGCCTCGTGGGCCAGGGACAGCACGCGGTCGTCGCCCTCGTCCTCGGCCAGGTGGAGCTCCTCGAGGATCACCTGGCGCTCGGACTCGACATCGTCGGCGTCGAAGGCCGGCGCCGCCACCACGTCGGCCAGCAGCTCCAGGCCGAGGGCGGCCGCCGACGCGGGGACGCGGGCGTAGAACGCGGTGTGCTCGTGGGCGGTGTGGGCGTTGAGCTCGCCGCCCACCGCCTCGATCGCCTCGGACAGCTCACGGCCCGAGCGGGTCTCGGTGCCCTTGAACAGCAGGTGTTCGAGGAAGTGCGACGAGCCGGCCAGCGCGGCCGGCTCGTCCCGTCCTCCCACCCGGACCCAGCAGCCGAAGCTGGCCGAGCGGGCGCCGGGCACCGCCTCGGTCACGACCGTGAGGCCGCTCCCGAGGTCGGTGCGCCGGAGCTGCTGGTCCGGAATGGTCAGCGCCGGCCGCCGCCGCGGCGACCGCCGCCACGACGGTCGTTGCGGCCACCGCGATCGCGGTCGCCGCCACGGTCGCCACCGGCGGGCCGCTCGGCGCCGGGGCCGAGGTCGCCGAACTCCTCGCGGATCTCGGCGTCGAAGCTGTCCTCGAAGGACACCGACTCCCGGCCGGCCGAAGCCGACCCGCCGCCGGACGAGCCACCCTCGGAGGAGCCGGACGCCTCGGCGTCACCGCCACCGGAGCCGGAGCCGGAGCCCGACGAGCCGCCAGCGACCAGCGGGGTGACCGGCGAGAGCGAGACCTTGCCGTTGGGGTCGACGTCGTCGACCTTGACGTCGATCTGCTGGCCGAGCTCGAGAACATCCTCGACCTTGTCGATGCGCTTGCCGCCGCCCATCTTCGAGATGTGGACCAGGCCGTCGCGGCCCGGGAGGATGTTGACGAAGGCGCCGAACTTGGTGATGTTCACCACGCGGCCCGGGTAGGTGGCGCCGACCTCGGCGGTGGGCGGGTTGAGGATCAGGCGGACCTGGCGCTCGGCCTCCTGGACGGCGCCCATGTCGACCGAACCGATCGAGACCGTGCCGACCATGCCGTCGTCGTCCACCGAGATGTCGGCGCCGGTCTCGGCCTGCATGGCGTTGATGACCTTGCCCTTCGGGCCGATGATCTCGCCGATCTTGTCGATCGGGACCTCGAAGCTGATGATCTTCGGGGCCGAGGCGCCCACCTCGGGGCGGGGCTCGGCGATGGCGGCGTTCATGACCTCGAGGATCTCGAGGCGGGCGACCTTGGCCTGGTCCAGTGCGGCGGCCAGGACCTCGGCCGGCAGGCCCTCGATCTTGGTGTCGAGCTGGAGGGCGGTGACGAACTCGGCGGTGCCGGCCACCTTGAAGTCCATGTCGCCGAAGGCGTCCTCGGAGCCGAGGATGTCGGTGAGGGTGACGTAGTTGCCGTCCTCGGCGATCAGGCCCATGGCGATGCCGGCCACCGGGGCCTTGAGCGGCACGCCGCCGTCCATCAGCGACAGCGACGACGAGCAGACCGACGCCATCGAGGTCGAGCCGTTGGAGCTCATGACCTCCGAGACGAGGCGGAGGGCGTAGGGCCACTCCTCGAGCGACGGGACCAGCGGCAGGAGGGCCCGCTCGGCGAGCATGCCGTGGCCGACCTCGCGGCGCTTGGTGCCACCCATGCGGCCGGTCTCGCCGTTGGCGTAGGGCGGCATGTTGTAGTGGTGCATGTAGCGCTTCTTGGTGACCGGATCGACGGTGTCGAGCATCTGGTCCATCTTCGGCAGGCCGAGGGTGAGGACGTTCAGCACCTGGGTCTCGCCCCGCTGGAACAGGCCGGTGCCGTGGGCGGTGGGGATCAGGCCGACCTGGGCCGACACGGGCCGCAGGTCGGTGACGCCACGGCCGTCCATGCGGATGCCCTCGTCGACCACCCGGCGGCGGATCGACGCCTTGGTGAGCTCCTTGAGGGCGCTCTTCACCTGGCGGGACTGGCCCTCGAAGGCGCCGCCGTCGCCGGTGAGGGCGGCGACCACATCGGCCTTGATGGCGTCGTTGGCGGCGTTGCGCTCGGTCTTGTCGGCGATGGTGTTGGCCTCGGCGATGCGGGCGCCGTAGCCCTCGGCGATGGCCGCCTCGACCTCGTCGGAGTAGTCGATCTGGTTCTCCCAGGCGATGGGCTCCTTGCGCCCGGCCTTGGCCACCAGCTCGTTCTGGAGGGCGAGCGACTCGCCGATCCAGGTCTTGGCCGCCTCGAGGCCGCCGGCGATGACCGCCTCGGTGACCTTGGGGGCGCCGGCCTCGTAGTAGCTCCAGGCCTTCTCGGTGCCGGAGGCCTCGACCATCATGATGGCGATCTCGCCGTTCACCTCACGGCCGGCCACCACGATCTGGAACGTGGACTCGTCCTGCTCCTCGAAGGTGGGGTACGGGATCCACTCGCCGTCCTGGGAGTAGGCGAGGCGGACGCCGCCGATCGGGCCCTCGAAGGGCAGGCCGGTGAGCATCAGCGAGGCGGAGGCGGCGTTGATGGCCACCACGTCGTAGGGGTTGGTCTGGTCCGCACCGAGGACGGTGATGACGACCTGGGTCTCGTTGCGGAAGCCCTTCGGGAACGACGGGCGCAGCGGCCGGTCGATCAGGCGGCAGACGAGCACGGCGTTGTCGGACGGGCGGCCCTCCTTGCGGAAGAACGAGCCGGGGATCTTGCCGGCGGCGTAGGCCTTCTCCTCGACGTCGATCGTCAGGGGGAAGAAGTCGGTGCCCTCGCGGACCTCCTTGGCGCCGTTGGCGGTGGCGAGGACCTGGGTGTTGCCCAGCCGGGCGACGACGGCGCCCTGCGACTGCGGGGCGAAGGTGCCGGTGGACAGGGTCAGGGTCTTGTCGGTGCCCGAGACGGGGGCCGACACGGTGATGGCTTCAGCCATGGGTTGGGAACTCCTCTGGAGCCGGTTCGGCTCCGCTGGGGCGATCCCGTGGGCCAGCTCCCAGTCGGCGATCTCCCGACCACGACGGCCGAGGGAAGGGCGACTGACAACCGACCCGAGGGTGGGACCGCCGGGGGTTGGATGGACCACGAGCGGCCCCGGGGGGCCGCTCGTGGTGGGTGACCTGGCGCTAGCGGCGCAGGCCGTGGGTGGCGATGATCGTGCGGTACCGCTCGACGTCGTTGTTCTTGACGTAGTCGAGCAGGTTGCGACGACGGCCGACCAGCATCAGCAGGCCGCGCCGGCTGTGGTGGTCCTTCTTGTGCTTCTTGAGGTGCTCGTTCAGGTGGTTGATGCGCTTCGTGAGGAGCGCGATCTGCACCTCGGGCGAGCCGGTGTCGGTCTCGTGGAGCCGGTGCTCGGCGATGACCTCGGGCTTCTGGCGGTCGATGATCTCGGACACGTCGGTAACGGTTTCCTCTGTGGGTTTCGGACCCGGCTCGTGGTCCCGCAGCCGTCGTCCCGTCGGGACGGCCTGCCTGGACACGGGCGGTGCGCCCGGGTTCGGGCACGGTGGACAACGCTAGCGCCGAACGCGGGTTCGGCCACCATCTGGGGGCGGCGGGCCGATCCCCCGCCCGTCGCCGACCGGCGTGGTAGAGCCTCCGGGGCGGCGCGCCGACGCCGACCCGATCCGGACCAGGGGGCCCACGTGCAGGACGTCGTCGATGTCGAGGGGTTGACCGCGGCGTGGCTGGCCGAGGTGCTCGCCACCGAGGTGCGCTCCGTGGCGATCGAGCCGGTGGGCACCGGGCAGACCGCGGCCACGTACCGCCTCAGCCTCGAGGCCCCCGACCTCGCCCCCACGCTGATCGCCAAGGTGGCGGCGGGCGACGATGCCGGCCGGACCCGCGTCTCGTTCGCCTACCGCAACGAGGTCGGCTTCTACGCCCAGGTGGCGCCGACCGTGGACGTCGCGGTCCCCCGGTGCCACCACGCCGCCATCGGCGACGACGCCATGCAGTTCACCCTGCTGCTCGACGACCTCCGGCCGAGGACGCCCGGCGTCCAGGTGGACGGGTGCGCCCCCGAGCGGGTCGCCGGCGCCATCGGCAACCTCGTCGGCCTCCACGCCCCGCGCTGGTCCGACCCGACGCTGACCGACCTCGACTTCATCGAGGGCCCCACCGCGGCCACCGCCGCCTTCACCGGCGAGGTGGCCAAGGCGGCCACCGAGGGGTTCGTCGAGCGCTACGCCCCCGACCTGGACGAGGCCGACGTCGGGACCCTCCGCGCCTCGGCCGCCGCGGTGGCCGACTGGCTGCTCACCGGCCTCGAGCCGTTCTCGGTGCTGCACGGCGACTACCGGCTCGACAACCTCATGTTCGGCGTCGACCCCCACGACGTGGTGGCGGTCGACTGGCAGACCGTGGCGGTGGGCCCGCCGGCGCGCGACGTGGCCTACCTGCTGGCCACCGGGCTCACCGTCGAGGACCGCCGGGAGCACGAGGAGGCGCTCGTCGCCGGCTACCACCGGGCGCTCCTCGAACGGGGCATCGAGGGCTACGACGCCGCCCGGTGCTTCGAGGACTACCGGCTCGGCCTGCTGCACGGCCCGCTGATCACCACGGTCGGGTGCATGTTCTCCCCCGCCGCCCGCACCGATGCCGCCGACGCCATGTTCGTGTCGATGGCGAGGCGCACCTGCGCGGCCGTCCGGGACCACGGTTCGCTCGACCTTTTCGGGCGGCGGTGATGGTCGACCACCCCGAGCTCGGCTTCTACCTCCTGCCCGGCGGTTCGATGGACCCGCGCGACCTCGTGGAGGAGGTCCGGGCCGGCGAGGCGCTCGGCCTCGGCGCCGCCTTCATCTGCCCGACGAGTGGTTGGCGCCGGCGGCCACCGGGTCGGCGGCGCGCTGCGCGGAAACGGTGCGCGGCCAGCTCGACCTCGGCGCCGACGCGGTGATCCTCCACGGCGCGACCCCCGCCGAGCTGGCGCCGGTCGTCGAGGCGTACGCCGCCGGGGGCCGAGCTCGGGCGCCCGAACGGCGGGCGCGTCAACGGGGCTGGTCGATGTGCCAGCGGTACCGCGGGCGACCGGGAGCGGGGGCGACGTAGTGGGGGTCGTGCGGCGGGGTGAGCTCGAGCACGAGCGCGTCGGGGTCGTAGAAGGCGGCCTCGATCTCGTCGATCGACGCGTCGGGCGCCAAGCCCACCTTGGCGAAGTCGACGGCGCGAGCGGCCTGGCTCTGACGGCTCTCGAAGAGCTGGCGCAGGATCGCGGGCAGCGTCTCGGGGTCCTTGAGCAGCCAGGAGTGGGTGCCGCCCTCGACGACCACCACCGTGCCGCCGGACAGCTTGGCCGCGCTGCGGGCGGTGGCGAGGGGGACCACGATGTCTCGGCTGCCGTGGATGGCCACCAGCGGCACGTGCTCGCGTCGGAGCTTCTCCAGCATCCACTTGGACGACCGGGAGCGCAGGATCGAGATACCGGGCCCGACCAGGTGCCATGGGCTGCGGACGTGGCCGATGATCGTGGGGGCGACCAGGCGGCCGAACTTGGCCGCCTGGCGGGGATCGCGCAGGAACGGGACGGTGCTGACCGAGTCGATGGCGAGGACCGCGCCCACCCCGGCCAGCAGGAACGGGTTGACCCGGCTCACCGCCACGATGCGATCCCACGGCTCGCCGACGATGGCGTCGAGCAGGATCACCGCCAGCGCCCGGTCGGGCTGGCGGGCGGCCAGCTCGGTGACGAGGCGCCCGCCCATCGAGTGGCCGGCGAGCACCGCCTTGCGGATGCCGAGCTCGTCGATCACCCGCCCGACCAGGCGCGAGTAGGCCTCGAAGTCGGCGCCGCCGGTGGGCAGGCCCTGGGTCGAGCCGTGGTTGGCGGTGTCGATCGCCACCACCTTGAAGCCGGCGGCCACGATCCGGCTGAGGGTCTGGGCGTAGAGCATCCCCTCGGCGGTGAAGCCGTGGATCAGCACGATCGGCACGCCCCGGCCGCAGACGGTCACGCCCACCTTGTGGCCGTCGGCCAGGCTGATCTGGTGGCGGGCCAGGCGCGGGAGCGGGCCGGGCGAGCCGTCGGGCGGGGCCGGGCCGAGCAGCGGGCCGGTGTCCACGTCGGTCGAGAGGACGTCCACCTCGCCGACGGCGGCCCTCGTTCGCTTTCCCACGCGTCCCTCCCCGGCGGCGTCGCACCAGTGTGGCAGCACCGACGACCCCGGCCGGCGGACCCGATGACGGGACCGTCAGCAGCGGTGGGGATCGTCGTCCCCCTCCATCGCCCGCCCGCGGCGGATCGTGAGCACCCGCTCGCCGGCCGAGGTAGCCCCGGCGCGACCTCGCCGGCACCCGGTCAGGGGGTGGCGAGCAGCTCCCGGGTGCGCTCGACGTCGCGGCCCATCTGGGCGACGAGCTCGTCGACCGACGCGAAGCGCTCCTCGCCCCGGAGGCGCTCGACGAACCGCACCCGCACCGATTCGCCGTAGAGGTCGGCGGCGGTGTCGAGCAGGTGGCATTCGAGCAGCGACTCGCCTTCAGGGCGCTCGTAGAAGGTCGGGCGGTGGCCGAGCGAGATCGCGGTCCGGTGCACCGAGCCGTCGGGTCGCTCGAACCAGCCGGCGTAGATGCCGTCGGCGGGGAGCTGGATGTCCGGCGGGATCGCCAGGTTGGCGGTCGGGAACCCGAGCTCGCGGCCCCGCCGATCGCCGGGCTCGACGGTGCCGCGCACCTCGTGGGGGCGCCCGAGCAGGCGGGCGGCGCCGGCCACGTCGCCGTCGGCCAAGAGCGCTCGAATCGCGGTGGACGAGACGGTGGCGGCGCCCGGGCCCACCGCGAGGCCGTCGACGTCGACCAGCGTGAGCCCCTCGACGGTGAAGCCCCGGGTCTGGCCCATCTCCCGCAGGAGGACGACGTCGCCGCCCCGCCGGTGGCCGAAGTGGAAGTCCTCGCCGACCACGACCGCCCGCGCGCTCAGGCAGCCGACCAGCACCTCGTCGACGAACGCCTCGGCGGTCTCGGCGGCCCGCTCCTCGTCGAACCGGATCACGTAGGTGACCTCGACGCCGGTGGAGGCCAGCAGCTCGAGCTTCTGGTCGAGGTCGCAGAGCAGCTTCGGCGCCGAGTCGGGCCGCACCACCGACGCCGGATGCCGGTCGAAGGTGACCACCACGGTCTGGAGCCCCCGCTCGGCGGCCAGCGCCCGCACCTCGGCGATCACCGCCCGGTGCCCGAGGTGCACGCCGTCGTACGCGCCGATCGTGACCGCGCTGGGGGCGAGCGGCGTGGGGCACGGACCGACCCCGTGGATCACCTGCACGGGATCGGACGCTACGGAGGCGCCGGGCGGCGGGCCAACTCCCGGATCCGGCGGCCGAGCTCGAACCGCGTACGGGAGGGAACCTCCGACGTGGCCTTCCGTACGAAGTTCGAACTGGGGTGGCCGGTACGGTCGGGCGGCGATGGCTCCCCCGCTCACCGCCTTCGGCTGGGACGACCACTGGTCCCGGCGGTTCGACGAGGTCGTCGGAGCGCGGGCCGGCGTCGACGAACCGATCGACGGGGCCGAGCCGGGGCGGGTGGTGCGCCACGACGGGGCCGGGCTGATGGTGGCGCTGGCCGAGGGGCCGGTGCGGGCCATGTTCGGGCCGACCGTCGACCCCGCCCCCGTGGTGGGCGACTGGGTGGTGGTCGACCGGCACCGCACGCCGATCGCCACCCTTCCCCGGGACTCGCTCCTGCGCCGCCGGGCCGCCGGCGGCGACCACGAGCAGCCGCTGGTGGCCAACGTGGACCTCGTGCTGGCCGTGTGCGGGCTGGATCGGCCGGTGCGGATCGGGCGGCTGCGCCGCACGATGACCCTGGCCAACGACGCCGGCGCCGAGTCGCTCGTCGTGCTCACCAAGGCCGACGTCGTGGGGCCCGAGGTGCCGGCCCTCGCCGAGGTCACCGTGGCCGAGGCCGACCCTCGGCTGGAGGTCATCACCCTGTCGGCCAAGGGCGGGTGGGGCATCGAGGACCTGCTCACCCGCATCGGCACCCGCACCGTCGCCCTCATCGGCGAGTCCGGCGCCGGCAAGTCGACCCTGGTGAACGCGCTGCTGGCCGACGAGGTGATGCTCGAGGGCGACGTGCGGGGCGGCGACGCCAAGGGCCGCCACACCACCACCCACCGTGAGCTGCACCTGCTGCCGACCGGCGCGGTGCTGGTCGACACGCCGGGCATCCGGGAGGTCGGGCTGGTGGCCGACGCCGAGGCGGTGGCGGAGACCTTCGCCGATGTTGACGAGGTGGCCGCCGAGTGCCGCTTCAACGACTGCGCCCACCGCACCGAGCCGGGCTGCGCGGTCCTCGCCGCGGTCGAGGCCGGGGAGCTGGCCGCCGAGCGGGTGGAGGCATGGCGGGCCTACGAGGCCGAGGCGGCGTCGGCCGAGCTGCGGGCCGATCCGGTGGCCTCCCGCCGGGCCGGGCGGCAGTTCGGCCGCATGGCCAAGGAGGTCCTCGAGGCCAAGGAGCGCAGCCGGCGGCGCTGACCGGGTGCCGGAGGGCGCCGGGTCGGCCGAGTCGACGCTCGCCGACCCCGCCACCGCAGCGGAGCGACGTGTCGGCGTGTGCCGCCACCGCCGTGCCGTAGCGTCGCCATGGTGGACGATGAGCCGGCCGGACCCGGCGAAGCTCGCGTGCGCGCGATCGCCCGGCGCATGGCGGTCGACCACTGGACGGTCCGGACGATCGAGGCCCTGCGCGGCGCCGGGGTCGACCCGGTGCTGCTCAAGGGCCCGGCGGTGGCCGACTGGCTGTGGCCCGGCAACCGGAGCGCTCGGACCTACGACGACGCCGACCTGCTGGTGTCCCCCACCGACCTCGTCGCCACCCGGGCCACGCTGGTCGGGCTCGCGTTCGAGCGGGTCAGCCCGCCGGTGGAGGAGCTCGACGGTCGACGCCGGCGCCACGCCGAGACCTGGGTGCGCTGGCGGGATCACGCGGCGGTCGACCTCCACCAGGTCCTCCACGGCCTCGAACACCTGGAACCGGCCACGGTCTGGACGGTCGTCCAGCGCGAGCCCGACCAGCTCCGGGTGGCGGGCGCCACCGTGGCGGTGCCGTCGGCCACCGTCCGCACGCTGCACGTCGTCCTCCACCTCCAGCCCAAGGACGAGCCGGGCACCAAGGCATGGCGCGACCTCGAACGCGCGCTCGAGGTCGTTCCCGACGAGACCTGGCGCCGCGCCGCCGACCTGGCGAGGGAGCTCGAGGTGGCCGACGCCGTCGGCGCCCTCCTGAGCCTGGTCCCCGGCGGCGCCGAGCGGGCCGCTGCCGTCGGGCTCCCGACCGCACCGCCCGCCTGGCTCGTCCGCCACCACCGCCGCCACGCGTCGGCCCTCGAACGGGCGGCCCTCCGCCTCGGCACCGCCCGCCCCGCCGACCTCCCACGGCTCGTGCTCCGCCTCGTCGCCCCCCCGAGGACGGCGATGGTGGTGACCTTTCCGGTGGCCCGCCGCGGGCGCCTCGGCCTCGCCGCCGCCCACCTCCAACGCTGGACCCGCCTCCCCGGCCACCTCGCCCGCACGGTCCGGGCCCGCCGCACCCGCGGCCGCCACCTCCGCTAAGCCCGACCGCCCGGCGACCTTCCTCGGGCTCCCGTCCGGGCGGGGACGAGGGCCAAGAGGGCGGCCGCCGCCTCCGAGGCCTCGCCCCGGACGCCGCGGACCGCAGCCGCCGAGCGGGCGACGGCGGAGGCGGCGAGCAGGGACGGGCCGGGCCGGCGCTGGGCCGGGACGGTGTTGGCCAACAGGTCGAGCGCGGCGTCCGCGGCCCGTGCCGGCCTGAGGTCGAGCGCGGCGCCGGCCTCGTGGTGCACCGCCGCCACCACCGCCACCGGGATCGGTGCGGCGAGGGGAGCCGGGACGAGCGGTCGGGTGATCGTGCCGTCGGGCATGCGGCGCCGCACCGGTCGGGGCCACCCCTGGACGAGGCCGGTGGCGGGGTCGATCAGGGTGTACTCGTCGGAGAGCACCGCGGCGCCGGCGTCGGCCAGGGCGAGGGCCAAGGTGGACTTGCCGGCGTGGGAGGGGCCGGGCAGCACGACCGCCGCCCCCTGCCAGGCCACCACCGCGGCGTGCACGGCCACCCGGTGGGCCAGGTGCTCGGCGGCGAACAGGCCGAGATCGGATTCCAGCCGGTCCCACCCGCCGGGCCGGGCGATGCCGTCGACGCCGACCGCGGGCCCCGTGGGCGGACCCGAGAGCTCCACGACGAGGTCCGGCGCGACGCTCGGCTGCGCCTCGCCGGCGTCGGGTTCGTCGACCCGAACCAGGCCGGCCGGCGGCCACCAGCGTCCGAGCTCGGCGAGCACGGCGGCCGGCCCCTCGACCGCCACCATCGCCCCGTCCTCAGCCCGCCCGAGGCACCGACCCAGCGACCCCTCGTCCGTCCCGCTCACCGGTGCGACCGTACCCGTGGCCGCCCACCCACGAGCCCGACGCTCGCCGGTTCGACCGGGGGACACGCCCAGACGGTCAGGACCTGGGAGGAGGGCCACGCCCCACCCGGACGAACCCGGCCTCCTCAACGCAGCCGTGAACGGACGGCGCAGGCTAGCGTCCGTCTCGACCGATTCCACCCCTGGATCCCGGAGTGCCCGTGCCCAAGTTCCGCGTCCGTCCCGGCCTCCAGGTCCAGGATCTCGACGGCGTCCTGCTCGTCCTCGAGCCGTCCACCGCGGTCGTCCGAGAGCTGCGCGACGAGCAGGCCGAGGCCTTCCTGTTGGCCCGTGCCGGCGTCGACGTGGCGCCCGACCGTCTCCGCGAGGCGCTGGCCGGGCTGATCGTGCTCGGCCTCGTCGAGGCGCCCGGTTGGAGCCGCCGCCACGTGCTCGCCCTCGGCGGCGCGGCCGCGGCGGCCACCGTTGCGGTGCTGGCCCTCCCCACGGCCTCCGCCGCCGCCTCGTCGGCGTCCGGCGGCGGGGGCGCGGGATCGGGCGGCGCGGCCACCACCACGAGCACCAGCAGCACCACCACCACCCAGCCCGCGCTGCAGCCGCTCGTCGTCAGCAACGCGCGTGGCACGGCCCGATCGGCCGTCGTGGGGTACCTCTTCAACTACACGCCGGTCATCATCGGCTACGAGACGATCGTGCGGTTCTCGCTCAACGCCCAGGCGAGCGCAGTGGAGTGGCAGAACCTGACCCGCGGCACCAGCGGCTCGGTCGGCGCCGGCCTGGATGAGTTCGGCATGCGGGCGACGATCGGCACCGGCAGCGCCGGGGAGACCGTGCGCTTCCGGGTGTCGGCCTCCAACATCGGCTTCGAGCCCTGGTCCCCCTGGACGACCGTCACCCTCTTGTGATCGACCCGAACGGCGACCCGCCCCGTCGGCACCCGAGGCGCACCCGACGAGGTTCGGCTGCGCCCCCGCCGAGCGCCTGAGCGAGGGGCGCGTGGGCCAGGCTTGACCGTTCGATCGGGACGCGGTTGGCTCGGCGGCGATGACCCTCAGCTACGCCGACGCCGCCGCCCAGATCACCGCCCCCGGCCAACGCTTCGAGACCGGGCCGGTCGACATCGGCGGCGTGACCTACACCGCCTTCACCCAGGTGCCGGCCACGATGCGGGACCTCTTCGACCTCACCCGCGGCTACGGCGACACCGAGTTCCTCGTCTACGAGGACGAGCGCCGCACCTTCGCCGAGGTCTACGCCGCCGCCGACGGGCTGGCCGCCGCCCTCCAGCAGCGCTACGGCGTGGGCAAGGGCGATCGGGTGGCGATCGCCATGCGCAACTACCCCGAGTGGGTGATCGGCTACCTCGCCATCCTCTCGGTGGGGGCGATCTGCGTCTCGATGAACGCGTGGTGGACCCCCGACGAGCTCGACTACGGGCTCGAGGACTCCGGCGCCAAGGTGCTGATCGCCGACGCCGAGCGGGTCGAGCGCACCCGGACGAGCGCCGCTCGCCTCGGCATCGCCACCATCGGCGTGCGCCTCGGGGCCACCCCCGCCGAGGGCGGGGTCGACCGCTGGGGCGACGTGGTCGTGCCGGGCGCCGCCTTCGACCGGGTGGCGATCGAGCCCGACGACGACGCCACGATCCTCTACACGTCGGGCACCACCGGGCGCCCCAAGGGCGCCGTCTCCACCCACCGGGCGATCATCCAGGCGCTGATGGGCTTCAGCTGCAAGGTGTCGATCGACTCGATGCGCCGCCCCGACGAGGCCGCCGGCCGCACCGGTCCCCCGGTGTTCATCCTGATCGTCCCGCTGTTCCACGTGACCGGCAACGTGCCGGTCCTGCTCGGCTCGCTGGCCTCGGGCCTGAAGCTGGTGATCATGCACAAGTGGGACCCCGAGCGGGCCCTCGAGCTGATCGAGCGGGAGAAGGTCACCAACTTCGTCGGCGTGCCCACCCAGAGCTGGGACCTGCTCGAGCACCCCCGGTTCGCCGAGTTCGACACGTCGTCGCTGGCCTCGGTCGGCGGCGGCGGCGCCCCCGCCCCGCCCCAGCTGGTCGGCCGGGTGGCGTCGTCGTTCCGGGCCGCCCGCCCGAACATCGGCTACGGCATGACCGAGACCAACGCCTACGGCCCCGGCAACAGCGGCACTGACTACCAGACCCACCCCACCTCCACCGGGCGGGCCACCCCGATCCTCGAGCTCGAGATCCGCGACCCGTCCGACGCCCCCGTCCCCGTCGGGCACCGAGGCGAGATCTGCATGAAGGGCCCGAACCTGATCCGGGGCTACTGGAACAAGCCCGAGGCCACCGCCGAGGCGTTCACCGACGGCTGGCTCCACACCGGCGACCTCGGCCGGCTCGACGAGGAGGGCTTCCTCTACATCGAGGACCGGGCCAAGGACATGATCCTGCGGGGCGGCGAGAACGTGTACAGCGCCGAGGTGGAGGCCGCCCTCTACGAGCACCCCCAGGTCTACGAGGCGGCGGTGTTCGGGGTGCCCCACGAGCGCCTCGGCGAGGAGGTGGCGGCGGCGATCGTGCCCCGGGCCGGCGAGACGATCGACCTCGACGAGCTCACCGCCTTCCTGACCGAGCGGATCGCCCCGTTCAAGATCCCCACCAAGGTGGTGACCTTCAGCGATCCGCTCCCCCGCAACCCGGCCGGCAAGATCCTCAAGCGCGACCTACGGGACGGGTTGGTGGCCGACGCCTGAGGCCGCCGCCGGGCCGGCCAGCCGGCGCGAGACGGCCAGGCCGACCACGCCGATCAGCGCCGACAGCCCGAACACCACGACCGTGCTGCGATCGACCGCCCAGCCGCGGCCTTGGCCCAACGCCACCACCGCCCCGCTCAGGCCGGTGCCCACCGCGATGCCCAGCATGTCGGCCAGCTGGATCGACGCCGACGCCGCGCCCTCCTCGCCGGGGGCGGCCTCGGCCAAGACGGCCAACGAGAGCGGCGCGTAGGCGAGGCCCATCCCGAATCCACCGACGGCCCACGCGGCCAGCGCCAGCCCGACGGGGGCGCCGGCGGCCACGGCGGCGAGGACGGCGATGCCGGCGACGATCGCCGCGAACCCGGAGCGGACCAGCCGGCGAGCACCGATCGCCTCGATCCAGCGGGCCTGGAGCCACGACCCGACCGCCCAGGCCAGCGCCCCGCTGGAGAGGGCGGCGCCGGCCACCCACGGGGCGGCCCCCCGGCCGTCGGTGACCGCGAGCGAGATGTAGGCGTCGGAGGAGAAGAACGCGCAGGTGAGCACGCCCCGCACGGCGACCGCGGCGGGCACCCCGGGCCGGACCCGCAGGGTCCCGGCCGGTACCAGCCGGGCGAAGGCCGAGACGGCGACGACCCCGCCGACCACGGCCAGGACGGCGCCGACGGCCACCGCCACGTCGGCGGCGGCGAAGGCGGCGGCCACGCCGGCGACCAGCACCGCCGTCCACCCCAACCGGGCGCGATCGGAGGTGGCCGCCACCCCGGCCGCCGCCTCGCCCGTGCGTTCCCGCTCGTCGGCGGCGCCCGCCGCCGGCACCGCCACGCCCAGGCGGGCCAACGGCGGGAGCACGGTGATCGCGGCCACCGCCACCAGCGGGACCAGGCCGAGGAAGACCACCCGCCAGGAGGTGGCGTGCTCGACGGCGGTGGCGATCGCCGGCCCGACCATCCCGGGCACGACCCACGCCGTGGAGGCGGTGGCGAACATCCGGGGCCGGAGGGCGGGCGGGTAGCCGCGGGCGATCGCGGTGTAGGCCACCGAGCCGACCGCCCCTGACCCGAGGCCCTGCACCACCCGGCCGGTGACCAGGACCGCCATCGACGACGCCCCGCCGCCGACGGCCAACCCGACGGCGAAGCAGGCCAGCGCCAGCCCGAACGGCAGCGCCGGGCCCCGCCGATCGGCCAGCTGGCCGGCGACGACGATGCCGAGGAGGCTGGCCAGGAAGAACCCGCTGAACACCCACCCGTAGAGGGCGAGATCGCCGAGGTCGGCCTCGACCGCCGGCATCACGGTGGCCACCGCCAGCGACTCGAACGCGACCAGGGTGACCGCCAGGACCAACCCGATCGTCAGGGGCCGCCGGTCCGGCGACCACACCCCCGCCGCCGGGGCGGGTCCGTTCGGTGCCGTCGACGACGCCGTCGGGTCGTCCGCCGCGCTGCTCACCGCCGAACCCTAGGTGGGCCCGTTCCCCCGGGGTGCCGGAGAGCGCGGCGGAGGCGATAGGTTGCCCGTTCCCGATCGGCCGCCCCACCCCGTCTCAGAGGTCCCCCGCCATGTCGAGCTCGCTGACCGTCGCCCAGCACCGCAAGAACCTCCAAGGCCTGCGCGCCGAGACCGAGTCGGCGATCGCCACCATGCAGGCCTCCTACGACGAGCTCGACCCCGAGGAGGCGGCGAGCGACGTCGGCGCCGGCGAGGACGAGGGCGGCTCCGAGGGCGACCTCACCCGGTTCGAGCGGGACCGCCTCCGGGCCCGGATCCTCGAGGAGGAGCGGTTCCTCGAGGTGATCGACGCGGCGGTCGAGCGGGCGGCCGGCAAGGGCTGGCGCAACTGCGCCAAGTGCGGCAACCCGATCGGCGATGCCCGCCTCGAGGCGCTGCCGGCCACCGACCTGTGCGTGGTGTGCAAGGCGGACCGCGCCACCTGGTGACCCGCTCGGCGTCGGTCAGGCGCCGTGCCCGTGGGCCGAGTCGCAGAGCCGCTCCTCGCCCTCCTTGATCTGCCCGGCGCCCGTGCCCTCGAGGGCGGCGAAGGGCCCGCAGGGGTTCGACACGATCCAGACGTGGATCATCGGGACCGGCTTGAGCTTCACCAACGGTGCCCGGCACTCACCCCCCACCGAGGTCACCCCGGCCACCTGCGGCGCCTTCGGGTCGTCGGAGAAGCACAGGTCGTCGTGGATGTGCCACTGGGTCAGCGCCCCGCCGAGGTCGGGCACGTCGTCGAGGGTGGTGCCCGGCGAGAGCATGAACATGGCCGACACCAGGGTCTTCTTGCCGCCGGCGGTGCTGTAGACGAGCGACTCGGGGTAGTCCGGGTCGAGCTCGTGGTCGTCGGAGATGTAGGCCCAGTTGATCAGGTGCTCGTAGCCGGTGAACCCGTCGCCGATCGAGTGGAACCCGTCCGCGATGGCGGTGGCCTGGTCGGCGTAGCGCGGCAGGTCGGCGAGGGTGACGGCGATCAGGTTCTCGGCCCGGGCCTGCTCCTCGGGGGTGACCCCCGCCGTGCCCCCGAGGTCGATCGGCTTGGTCGGGTCGTAGGGGGTGGCCACCACCGCGTGGGTGTGGCCGTCGGCCGACGCGGACTCGCCCGCCGCCGCCTCGCCCGCCCCGGTGTGGACGTGGCCCTCGCTGCCGGCGTGGCTGTGGGTGCCCGACAGGCCCATGCCGACGAGGCTGACCGCGGCGAACCCGACCCCGACCACCCCGAGGGCCGGCCTCGGCAGGCGACGGGCCGCGGGGCCGATCAGCAGCACCCGGGCGGCGGCCAGCGCCGCCGCAGCGGCGGCCGCGGCGGCGAGAGCGTCGGGCCACTGGATGCCCTCGACCTCGCCCAACCCGTCGACGAAGGAGATCCCCCGCGTCTTGGCCAGGACCCACCCGCCGAGGGCGGCGCCGTTGACGACGAGGCCGAGCAGGGCGAGCGACCGACGCCGCCCCACCAGCGCCAGCACCCCCAGCCGAGTTGGAGGAGGGCGAGGACCGCGAACGTGCGGGCCGCGGCGCGGTGCTCGGCGTGGACGCCGATGGCGGCGGCGTGGATGACCCCGCCGGCCAGCGAGGCCAGCCCGGCGAGGGCCAGCGGACCCGGCCCGGACGGTGCGGTCTCGGGCCGCCCGAAGGCGGAGGGGTCCGCAGGACCGGAGCCGGAGGGCGAGCACTCCGTCGGAACGGCCGTCACGAACCGAGATGGTACGCCCGTGGCCGCCGCCGGGTCCGGCCACCCGCCGGCGCCCTCGCCGGCGCGGCCGATCAGGGCTCGTCGTCGAGCGACCCGAGCAGGCCCGAGGTGGCGGCCAGCGCGGTGGCGATCTGGGCGGCGCGGCGGGCCACCACGTCGAAGGAGTGTTCGGCCTGGGCGACCTGGCCGTGCAGCGGCGGCGGCCCGAGGGAGCGCAGGATGATGCCCGGGTCGGTGGCCGGGACGATCGGCGCCGGGTCCTCGAGCTGGGGCACCGGGCGCCAGAGGTCGATCGCCTTGGGCTTCTGGCCCCGGCGCCGGGCCTGCTTGTTGCGGCGGGACGGAGCGGGCTGGTTCACACGTCCTCCTCGGTGAGCAGCTCGTCGGTGCGCAGGCCGAGGGCGGCGCGGAGCTGGTCCGCGTCGAGGTCGGCCATCGAGCTCGACTTCGGCAGGACGAGGTCGGCGATGTGGCGCTTGCCGGCCACCACCTCCTCCACCCGCTCGTCCACCGTGCCCGGGCACACCAGCCGGTGGGAGATGACCGTCTTGGTCTGGCCGATGCGCCACGCGCGGTCACGGGCCTGGTCCTCGACCGCCGGGTTCCACCAGCGGTCGTAGAGGACGACGTGGTTGGCGCCGGTGAGGTTGAGCCCGGTGCCGCCGGCCTTGAGCGACAGCACGAGGGCGCCCGGCCCGTCCAGGGCCTGGAACTCCTCGACCATGCGATCGCGGGCACCGCGGGCCAGCCCGCCGTGGTAGCAGGCGATCGGCACGCCGGTGACCTCGGTGAGGTGGTCGGCCAGGCGGACGCCCCACTCGGCGAAGTGGGTGAAGACCAGGATCCGCTCGCCCGCCGCGAACACCGTGTCCACGATCTCCTCGAGCCGGGTGAGCTTGCCCGAGCGACCCGCCAGCGGACGATCGTCGCCCTTCTGGTAGGCGGCGGGGTGGTTGCAGATCTGCTTGAGCGCGGTGATGGCGGCGAGGATCGCCCCCTGCTTGCGCTCGGCGCCGACCTCGGCGGCGTCCACCACGAGGCTGTCGAGCACCGCCTGGTACAGCCCGATCTGCTCGGGGGTCATCATGCAGTGGTCGAGCTCGTCGATGCGGTCCGGCAGCGTGGCGGCCACGTCGGGCTCGCTCTTGGTGCGGCGGAACACCAGCAGGCCGTTGAGGGCCTTGAGCGCCGCCTCGCCCTCGCCGGCCAGCTGGGCGATGAACTGCGGGCGGGGCCCGACCAGGCCGGGGTTGCAGAAGTCGAGGATGGCCCACAGGTCGCCGAGGCCGTTCTCGATCGGGGTGCCGGTGAGGGCGATGCGACTGCGAGCCGAGAGGCGGCGAAGCTGCTGGGACGTCTCGTTCTGGGGGTTCTTGATGACCTGGGCCTCGTCGAGCACGAGCCGGGCCCACTCGACCTTGGTGAGCTCCTCCACGTCGCGCACGGCGGTGCCGTAGGTGGTGATGACGACGTCGGCCTTCTCGATGGCCCGGCTGAGCGCCATCCCCTCGGCCCGGTTGGCGCCGTGGTGGACGACCACCCGCAGCTCCGGGGTGAACCGGGCCGCCTCCCGGGCCCAGTTGCCCACCACCGCCGGCGGGGCCACCACCAGGGCGGTGCCGGTGCCGGCGGTGCGGCCGAGGTGGGCGAGCATCGTGGGCGTCTTGCCGAGGCCCATGTCGAGCGCGAGACAGCCGCCCAGCTCGGCGGCGTCCAGGAACCCGAGCCAGGCCAGGGCGTCGGCCTGGTACGCCCGCAGCTCGCCGTGGAACCCCTCGGGCCGGGCGGTCAGCTCGGTGCCGGCCACCTCCGTGGCCTTGGCCAGCAGTTCGGTGGCCCAGCCGGTGCCGGTGACCGACAGCCCGCCCGCCAGCGCCGAGCCCTCCAGGCCCACCGAGTGACGCAGGATCTCGGCCCCGGTGAGCTTGGTGAGGTCGGCCCGCTCGGCCAGCGCGGCGGCCGCCTCCTTGAGGTCGACCTTGTCCAGCTCGACCCAGCGACCCCGTGACCGCACCAGCGGCCGGGCCTCGCTGGCCAGCCGGCTGATCTCCTCGGCGGTCAGCTCGACGTCGTCGAACACCACCGACCAGCGGACGTTGCTGAGCTGGCGGGCGCCGACCACCGAGTCGCCGGTGGGCTCGGTGAACATCCGCAGCCCGGCGGAGGGCTTCCGCCTCGACAGCGCGGGGGCTCGCACCTCGAAGCCCGCCACCTCGAGGCCCGCGCCGGTGACCGTCATCAGCTCCCAGGCCTCGTCTTGGCTCAGGTACACCTGGCCGCGGCGCTGGGCGCCCGGCCGCAGGAGCACCGGCAGGATCCGCTCGAGGCGGAGCAGCTCGTCCTGGAGGGGCTTGGTGGCCTTGCCGTCGGCGATCGCCGCCTCGATCGGCAGGAGGTGGCCCTCCACGCCGGGACCGAGGACCGACAGGAACCAGGCGTTGCCCGAGTCGGGCGGGTCGAGCTGGACGACCAGCCGACCGCGGCCCGAGCCGGTGACCGGGCGGGCCCAGCGGTCGAGCCGCTTGGACACCTCGGCACCGGCGGCGACCGGCGCCGAGAAGTGGGTGCCGTCGACCCGCGTGACGACCGCCTCGGCCACCGCGCCGGTGGTGTTGGTGTGGGGCGGCGGGGCGGGGAGCTCCAGGCGGCTGGTGGCCTCCCGGACGATGGCGTCCACCACGGCGCCCATCACGTCCAGGGTGACCGTGCGGGAATCGGCCCGGCTCGGGGTGAGCACGGTGACCGGGCCGGGCATCGCCCGGGTCAGCCGGTCGAGCACCCCCTCGTCGATGAGGGCGGGCACCCACTTCACGGACAGGTCGAGCAGCTTGGCGTCCTGGCGCTTGTGGCCCGGCAGGCTCGGGACCACGGCCCCGCGCGCCACCAGGCGGACCGCGGCGATCGCCACCCGCCCGAGCCAGGCCACGCTGGCGCCGACCCCCTCGCGCCCGAGGCCGCCACCCACCGCCGCCAGCCACCCGAGCGACTCCTGCACCGGGATCGACAGCGCGGCGGCGCGGTCGCCGTTGGGCAGCTGCACGGCGGCGTGCTGGCTCCAGCCGAGGGCCGGACCGCCGATCGCCTCCAGCCGGTCGGACAGCTCGTCCGCGGTGGCGGGCGGGGCGCCCGGGCCGGCGGCCCAGACCACGACGTTGCCGCCGTGCCAGGACCCCTGGAGGCGGACCTCGCCGGCGGGGTCGGCGGCAGCGATGGCGGCCACCGCCGAATGGCTGTCGTCCACCTTGGTGAGCAGGTCATAGGCCGCTTCGAGGCGGGCGAGCACCGCTTCGAAGTCGGCCACCACCTGCTGGCGCTCGGGACCTTCGATCCGGCGCACCACCTCGAGCCGGTCCTCGTGGTCCTCCAAGAGGTCTTCGAGGGCCCAGCGCCAGGCGCGCGGGTCCTCCTCGAGGAGCGCGAGCTGCTGTTCGGTTGCCGAGCCGTCGGCGGCCGCCCAGGCGGCGTCCTCCAACGCTGCTGCGTCTGACATCGGTTGGCGGCACTCCTGCGCCGTCGGCCCACCCGGTGGGTGGGGCGTTCGATCCGGTACCCGGGCATCTCCGAATGGGACCTGGACCAGGTCTCCATCACCGCCGTCGCACGACGGGACGCCTCGCCGGGACACGGTAGCGGATCGGCGACCGTGTGAGCGACATCGGGGCCGGTCGCGGGCCCGGCCGCCCGCCGCCGGGCGGGTCCCCGGAAGGTCAGCCGGTCGGGACCGGCGGGTCGGTGCCGGCCTCGAACCGCCGGGCCGCCGCGTCGCGCCGGAAGATGGCCGTGGCCTCGATGCCGATCGCCACCACCGGCACCGCGAGGAGCGTGCCGACGATGCCGAACAGCGCGGTGCCGGCGGTGATCGACAGCAGGATCACCGCCGGGTGCATCGACAGCGCCTTGCCGTAGATCCAGGGGGCGAGCAGGTCGCCGTCGAGCTGCTGCACGACGAGGGCCACGCCGCCGACGATCAGCGCCTCGGTGAGCCCGGCGGTGGCCAGGGTGACGAGGACGGCGGCGACGCCGGCGGCCACCGCCCCCACGAGCGGCACGTAGGCGGCGGCGAAGGTGAGCAGGGCGATCGGCAGGGCCAGGCGCCCGCCCACCAGCCACATCGTGCCGCCGATGATCGCCCCCTCGAGCACCCCGAGCAGGGTGGCGCCCCGCAGGTAGCCCCCGAGGGTGCGCCAGGCCGCCCGGCCGAGGTCGCGGAGCTGCTCCTGGCGGTCCGGCGGCGCCAGGCCGGTGGCCCACCGCTGGACCTCCGGGCCGTCCTTGATGGCGAAGAAGGTCAGGACGAGGGCCAGGATCAGGCTGACCAGCGCCTCGACCACCAGGCGGGCGCCGCGGGCGATCGTGTCGGTCGACTCCTCCACGGTCACCTGGGTGCGGTCCTCGATGTTCTCCCGGATGTCCTCCACGTCGCGGCGGGTCACGTCGAGGTCGCTGTCCTCGACGATCCAGTCCTCCACCTGGTCAGCGCCCTTGCTGATCGTGTCGCCCAGCCCCGAGAACTCGTCCACCAGCGGAGGCACGACCACCACCACGAGCCCGGCCACCAGGAGGAGGAAGCCGACCAGCACGGCGGCGGCCGCGGCCGCCGGCGGCACCCGGTGGGCGGTCAGCCAGGTGCCGGGCACCGCCAGCACCCGGGTGAGGAAGATCGCCACCACCACCGGCAGGAGCACGATGCTGAGCTGGGACAGCAGCTCGGTGACCATCCCCGCCGCGAACCCGACGACGATCACGCAGGCGGCGTAGGCGGTCACCCGCAGCACGAACGGGTGGGGCAACCAGGTGGGGCGCTGATCCACGGAGACGGTCTATCGGAACCGACGTAGGGTCGCCCCGATGAAGCGACTCACCGGACTCGACGCCGGGTTCCTGTGGATGGAGACGCCGTCGTCGGCCATGCACGTGAGCGGACTGGCCGTCTACGACCCGACCGACCTGGCCGAGCAGGGCCGCTCGTTCGGAATCGACGACGTCAAGGCCATGATCCGCGGCCGCCTCCACCTCGCCCCGCCCTTCCGCCAGCGGCTGGTGGAGGTGCCCCTCCAACTCCACTTCCCGCTCTGGATCGAGGACCCGGCCTTCGACCTCGACCAGCACGTCCGCCAGGCCACCGTCCCCGCGCCCGGCGGCCTGCGCGAACTGGCCGAGGTGGCCGCCCGGCTCAACGCCACCCAGCTCGACCGGAGCCGGCCGCTCTGGGAGCTCTGGTACCTCGAGGGCCTCGAGGACGGCCGGGTGGCCACGCTGACCAAGGTCCACCACGCGGCGATCGACGGGGCCTCCGGCTCGGAGATCACCGTCGCCCTCTTCGACCTGTCCCCCGAGGTGGCCACCCACCCCGAGCCCGACGAGCCCTGGCGCCCCGATCCGGTGCCGACCGACGTGGAGATGCTCACCTACGCGGCCACCTCGCTGGCCCGCCAGCCACGCCGGGTCGTGCGCGCCCTGCGGCGCACCGGCGAGGCCACCCTGCGGGTCGGCCAGATGGCCCGGGGCGCCACCAGCCACCTCGCCCCGCTCCCGTTCACCGCGCCGGCCACCTCGTTCAACGGGGCGATCAGCGCTCGTCGTTCGATCTCGATGGCCACCCTCAGCCTCACCGACGTGAAGCGGGTCAAGAACGCCTTCGGGGCCACGGTCAACGACGTGGTGCTGGCCCTCTGCGGCAGCGCCGTGCGCCGCTACCTCGCCGATCGGGCCGAGGAGGTCGACGGTCCCCTCCTGGCGATGGTGCCGGTGTCGGTCCGCCCCGAGGAGGCCCGCGCCGACATGGGCAACCAGGTGTCGTCGATGTTCACCACCCTCGCCACCGATCTCGACGATCCCGTCGAGCGCCTCGGCGCCATCCACGAGGGGATGAAGGACGCCAAGGAGCAGCACCGGGCCATCGGCGCCGACACCCTCACCGACTGGGCCGAGTTCGCCACCCCCGCCGTGTTCGGGCGGGCGATGCGCCTCTACGCCCGCACCCACCTCGCCGATCGCCACCGGCCGATCTTCAACCTCACGATCTCCAACGTGCCCGGCCCCCCGTTCCCGCTGTGGTCCGCCGGCGCCAAGATGGTCGCCAACTTCCCGCTCGGGCCGATCTTCGACGGCGCCGCCCTCAACATGACGGTCATGAGCTACCAGGACCGCCTGGACTTCGGCATCCAGACCTGCCCCGACGTGATCGACGACGCGTGGGCGCTGGCCGACGGCCTCCACGAGGCCCTCGCCGAGCTGCTGGCGGCGGTCGACGACCTCGAGGCCGCCGCCGACGCCGCCACGGGCGCCGCGGCCCAGGAGGAGGCGACGCTCGCCGAGCCCGCCTCCACCGAGCAACCCCCGCCCCCGCCGACCGCCACGAAGGCGCCGGCCAAGAAGGCGCCGGCCAAGAAGGCCGCAGCCAAGAGGGCGGCGACCAAGAAGGCCGCAGCCACGAAGGCGCCGGCGACACGGGCCGCGACACGCAAGGCGCCGGCGAAGAAGGCGCCTCGGGCGTGAGCCGGGTCGGGTTGGTGCTCGGCGCCGGCGGGCTGGTCGGGCAGGCGTACCACGCCGGCGTGCTGGCCGCCCTCGCCGAGGCCACGGGCTGGGACCCGCGCACCGCGGAGATCGTCGTCGGCACGTCGGCCGGATCGCTCACCGGCGCCGCCCTCCGCCTCGGCGTGCCGGCCCACGACCTGCTGGCCGCGGCGCGAGACGAACCGCTGTCGATCGAGGGCGGATTCCTGGAGCGCTTCTCGGGCGAGCGGCCCGACCTCCCGCCGTTCGATCCGCGCTCGCTCCTGCGTCCGTGGCGGCTGCCGTCGCGCCACCTGATCCGCCGCACCGCCCGCCGGCCCTGGGCGTTCCGCCCCGCGGTGGCCGCGGCCACGCTCCTGCCGCCGGGGGCGGTCGACATCACCGGGCCGGCGGTCGCGCTGGCCCCGGCCCTCGGCGAGGACTGGCCCGATCGCCTCTGGATCTGTGCGGCCCGACGGGCCGATGGCCATCGCGTGGTGTTCGGCCGCCCCGGCTCGCCGCCCGCCCCGCTCGGCCTCGCGGTGGCCGCCTCGTGTTCGATCCCGGGCTACTTCGCCCCGGTCCGCATCGACGGCACCGCCTACCTCGACGGCGGCGTGCACTCCCCCACCAACGCCGACGTGCTCCGCCACGAGGACCTCGACGTCGTGGTGGTCAGCTCGCCGATGTCGGCCGCCCACGGGCGCGCACCGACGCCCGGCGCCGGCCTGCGCTGGAGCACCCACCGCCGCCTCGAACGCGAGGTGGGCCGCCTCCGCGCCCGGGGCACCACGGTCCTGCGCATCGAACCGGATCGCCCCACCCTGGCGGTGATGGGCCTCGACGCCATGGCGGACGACCGCTCCGCCGAGGTCGCCGAGGCCGCCGAGGCCATGACCGAGCGCCTCCTCGCCCGCCGAGCGGCGGCGGTGGCCCGGCTCACGGCCACAGGCCGGGCCGATCAACCGCCGTCGTCGGCCTCGAGCTGAGCCAGCACGTCTCGGACCTGCGCCGTGAATCCGGGCAAGAGGTCGGTCGCGGTGGCGTGGAGGATCGACACGTCGATGGCCCAGTAGCCGTGCACGATCCGATTTCGCAGTTGAGACGGGCGGGCCCACGGCACCTCGGGGAACCGAACCTTCACCTCCGCCGGTAGCTGGGCTGCCGCCTCGCCAAGCACCGTGAAGTTCCAGAGCAGGGCATCGCGACGCTGTCGGTCCGCCTCGACTGCGGTCAGATCAACACCTGCGACCAATGCGGTTGCCTGCTCCGCCGCATCGATCATCTCCGTCAGGAGGACAAGCTCACGACGCATGCAACGAGACTGCTTCTGCCAGCACGCGGTCCCTCAGGCGGCCGTGGAGTGCCCGGCGGGCCACGAGGTCGACGGGGCGGCCGAACTCGGCGGCGAGCTCCTCGGCGAGTGCTTCGATCTCCCAGCCGAGCCGCGCGCCTGGATCGAGGTCGTAGAGCAGATCGACATCGCTCTCCGCAGTGACCTCACCCCTGCTGAACGATCCGAAGAGGGCGAGCTGGGTGACGCCGTAGCGCCGGCAGATCGTTGCAACCCGCTCGATGTCGACGTCCAGCGCAGCCGCAGCCATGATCGCCAGCGTAGGTCCGCCGCTCAGGCACGGCGCGGTGGGCTGGTCAGCTGCTGCAGCTGAGCATCGAGCAGCCGACCTTGTGCCTCGCCCACTCGGGGCGCTTGGCCGCGAAGCGGTCGCGGCCGGGCTGGTCGTCGTAGGGGTGGCGGAGGACCTCGAGCAGGTCGTGGACGAGGGTGTCGTCGCCGGCCTCGCTGGCGTCGATCGCCTCCTGGGCCAGGTAGTTCCGCAGCACGTAGCGGGGGTTGACCGCGTCCATGGCGCGGCGCCGCTCGGCGTCGTCGAGCCTGCCGGCCCGGGCCCGCTCGCCCCACGCCCGCAGCCACGCCGCGGTGTCGGCCCGGAGGGCGTCGTCCACCTGTTCGGGGACGTAGTAGCTGGCGGCCAGCGGGGCGAGCAGGGCCTCGTCGTCGGCGTCGGCCACGGGCACGTCGGCCAGGTCCCGGAAGAACAGCACCTGGTCGGTCTCGGTCCGGACCAGCAGCGCGAACAGGTCGTCGGCCAGGGCGGCGTCGCCGTCGCGCCACGCCCCCCACCCGAGGCGCTCGGCCAGCATCGCCTGGTAGCCGGCCTGGTACGCCGGGCCGTAGGCGTCGAGGGCGGCCTGGAGCGGCTCGGGATCCCCCACCAGCGGCACGAGGGCGTTGGCGAGCTGGAGCAGGTTCCAGTGGGCCACCTGCGGCTGGGTGCCGTAGCGGTAGCGCCTCATCGACGCGTCGGTGGTGTTCGGGGTCCAGCCCGGGTCGAACCCCTCGAGCCAGCCGTAGGGGCCGTAGTCGATCGTCAGGCCGAGGATCGAGAGGTTGTCGGTGTTCATCACCCCGTGGACGAACCCGACGCGCATCCAGCCGACGAGCAGGTCCGCGGTGCGGGCGACCACGTCGGCGAACCAACGGGGCACGAGGGTGGCGAGCGGCTCGACCGCCGCGGCCTCAGCGTCGGCGAGGTGGCCGAAGTCGGCGGCGACGGTGAACCGCACGAGCCGTTCGAGCAGCGCCTCGTCGCCCCGGGAGGCGGGGAGCTGGAAGGTGCCGAACCGGGTGAAGCTCGGCGCCACCCGGCAGACGACGGCACCGGGCTCGGGCCGAGCGTTGCCGTCGTAGAGGACGTCGCGCACCACCGGGTCGCCGGTGCGCACCACCGAGAGCGCCCGGGTGGTGGCGATGCCGAGGTGGTGCATCGCCTCGCTGCACAGGAACTCGCGGATCGAGGACCGCAGCACCGCCCGGCCGTCCGCGGTGCGGGAGTAGGGCGTGGGCCCCGCCCCCTTGAGCTGGAGGGTCTGGTGGCCGCCGGCGGCGTCGCGCACCTCGCCGAGCACGATGGCCCGCCCGTCGCCGAGCTGGCCGGCCCAGGTGCCGAACTGGTGGCCGCCGTAGGCCATGGCGAACGGGTCGGCCCCCGCCGGGACCCGGTTGCCGGCCAGGGCGGCGATCGTGGCCGGATCGTCGGCCGCTCCTGGGGCGAGGCCGAGCAGGTCGGCCACCTCGGGCGACCACGCCAGGAGCGAGGGCGCCGCCACCGGCGTGGGGGTCACCCGGGTGTAGGCGGCGCCGTGCACCTGGCGGGGCCGGTTCGCCGTCTCGGGATCGGCGGGCAGTTCGAGCGAGAACCGGTTGGTGAAGGCCAACCCGTCGAGGTCGGGCGACGGGGCGAGGGTGGGGGCCACGCCTCGACGGTACCGGCCCGCCGCCCTCCCCCAACCGGGCCGGAACCCCTCCCGTGGAGGCGACGTCCGGTCACGGGTGCGGTCGCCGGCGGCGGGTTCCGGACAGGGGTCGAGGACGGGGCGGTACGGTCCGCCGCGTGGTGGTGGCCGGTGACCTGACCCCGTGGCTGCGGCCGGAGGCGCTCTCGCTCGGGCGTCTCCCGATCGGCTCGGTCGGCCCGCCGCTCGCATCGGTCGCCGCCGCCCGCCACGACGACCCGTCGCCGTGGGTCCGCTCCCTGGCCGGCACGTGGCGGTTCCGCCTCGCCGACGGGCCCGACGACGTGACCGATCTCGACCTGGCCGGACCCACCGACGGCCCGGCGTGGTCCGACCTCGCCGTGCCCGGCACCTGGGTCCTCCAGGGCCACGGCGCCCCCGCCTACCTCAACATCGAGATGCCCTTCGAGCTCCAACCGCCGGAGGTGCCGACCGCCAACCCCACCGGGGTCCACCGCACCACGTTCCGCCTTCCGGCGGCCTGGCGGCGGGATCGCCGCCGCACCCTGCTCCGGCTGGGGTCCGCGGACTCGTGCGGCTTCGTGTGGTGCAACGGCACGTTCGTGGGGTTCGGCAAGGACAGCCGCCTGCCCTCCACCTTCGACCTGACCGACCACCTCCGGGCCGGGGCCAACGACCTCGCCGTGGTGGTGCCGCAGTGGTCGGACGCCTCGTGGATCGAAGACCAGGACCAGTGGTGGCTGCCCGGGCTGCACCGCGACGTCGAGCTGTGGTCGGTGCCGGCGACGTGGCTGGCCGACGCCGCCGTCGTGCCCGACCTCGACCTGGTGACCGGCGAGGGCGTCCTCCGCGTCGACGCCACGGTGGCCGGCGCGCCCGACGGCGGCGAGGGCCTCACCGTCGAGGTCGACGTGCTCGACGGGCGCGGGCGTCGCGTGGGCGGCCTGGCGGCCACCGACGTGCCCGCCTTCGAGCACCGCCACGCCGCCATCGGCGCCTACCTCTGGCCCGGGCCGCGGGTGCGGGCCGAGGTCCGGGTGCCCGCCGTCCGGCCCTGGTCCCACGAGGATCCCCACCGGTACCGGGCGGTGGTGGTGCTGCGCCACCACGGCGAGGTGGTCGACGTGCGGGCCCACTCCATCGGGTTCCGCCACGTCGAGGTGGCGGACCGCCAGCTCCGGATCAACGGCGTCGCCGTGGTGATCGCCGGCGTCAACCGCCACGAGCAGCATCCCGACACCGGCCGCACCGTCGACCGGGATCACGTCCGCCGCGACCTCGAGCTGATGAAGCGCCACCACCTCAACGCGGTGCGCACCAGCCACTACCCCGACGGCGAGGACCTCTACGAGCTCTGCGACGAGCTCGGGCTCTACGTGGTGGACGAGGCCAACGTCGAGAGCCACGGGCGCTGGGCCCGCCTCGCCGAGGACCCCGCCTACCTGCCCGCCTTCGTCGACCGGGCCGTCCGCATGGTGGCCCGGGACCGCTCCCACGCCTGCGTGATCGCGTGGTCGCTCGGCAACGAGGCCGGCGACGGCCCCGCGCTCGACGCCGCCGCGGCCGCCGTCCGCCGCCTCGACCCCACCCGCCCCGTGCAGTACGAGGGCCCGTTCTTCCACGGCCTGGGCGTCGACGCGCCGGTCACCGACATCGTCTGCCCGATGTACGCCCCCGTCGAAGCGCTCGACGCATGGGCCGCCGCCGGCACCGACCCCCGCCGCCCCCTCATCCTGTGCGAGTACGGCCACGCCATGGGCCAGGCCGGTGGCCTGGACGAGTACTGGGCCCGGTTCGGCCGGCCCGGCCTCCAGGGCGGGTTCGTGTGGGAGTGGGCCGACCACGGCCTGCGCCGCCACGAACCCGACGGCAGCACCTGGCTCGCCTATGGCGGCGACTTCGGCGAGCCCCGCCACGACGGCACCTTCGTCTGCGACGGCCTCGTCTCCCCCGACCGCGAGCCCCACCCGCTCTTGGCCGAGCTGGCGGCGCTGGCCGCCCCGATCCGGCTCCGGGTCGACGTCCATGGCGACGGAGACGGGGACTGGGACGGCGAGGGGGACGGCGACGGCGACGGCGACGGCGTCTGCGGGGTGCTGGTGGGGAACCGGATGGCGTGGACCGGACTCGGTGCCTTCACCGCCCGCTGGGAGCTGGTGGTCGACGGCGCGGTCACCGCCGGCGGCCGTCTCGACCTGCCCGACCTGGCCCCGGGCACCACCGGACCGTTGGTCGACGGCCCGCCGCCGTGGCCGGCCCCGCCGGCCGGCACCACCGCGCACCTGACCGTCACCTTCCGCCACCGCGGCCGGCGGCCGTGGCCCGCCGACGACCGCATCGCCGCGGTCGCCCAGGTCGAGCTGGCCGGGAGCGCGGCCCCGGGACCGCTGCCGCCCCCGGTCCGCCGTCGCTCGCGCCCGAGGGGGACCTCGGACCGGCCGGCCGTCGCGGTCGACGAGGCCGGCCTGGCCATCGGCTCGCTTCGCCTCGGCTGGCCCGAGGCCTGCCTGTGGCGGGCGCCCACCGACAACGACGACCCGCCCGGCGCCTGGCGGTACGGCCCCACCA